>Ga0116191_1004290_pt1 | contig 10195 bp, 10 predicted proteins | sample AD_UKC111_MetaG_FD_89897 | JGI IMG/M metagenome (GOLD analysis project Ga0116191, IMG submission 89897) | Active sludge microbial communities of municipal wastewater-treating anaerobic digesters from Hong Kong - AD_UKC111_MetaG | ecosystem: Engineered > Bioreactor > Anaerobic > Digestate...
AAAATTCCAGCAGTTTTTGCATAGAGCTGAATGTGCCTAAACACTCACGAGGTTTTACACTGATTGAGCTTATAATTGTTGTGATTATCCTTGGAATAATTGCAGCGGTTGCTCTTCCGAGATACCTGGAGCTAAAAGTAGAGGCACAGGTTGGTACTGCAAGGGGAATACTTGGTTCATTAAGGGGCGCTAATGCCATACTTCATTCTCGCTATATTCTGCATGGGACAAGCGCCCCATATTCAATGATTGATATTATTGCAAATGCAAACATCCAGGGTGTCGGTGCAACAGGTGTCGGTGCAGCAACATATACAGCAGTTATCGGCGGTGTTACATATACATTCAGCCTCACCGCACCTACTCTGCCAACAACCCCTGGTCAAGTATATGTAGCCACTACAACCTGGTAATGTTCGTATATCTTTTATTTTTCTCCATAACACTACTGTATTTTCACCCCATGCTATCATGCAAAAACCTATTTGTAGAGAGGGACCTTTCAGCCTTTTTTATCCCCCCTAAATATCTATGGGTGAAACTTATTGGTCAAGGCGAATTTCCTCTCTGGAATCCATATAATTATTCAGGCATACCTCTTCTTGCTGCACTTCAGCCAGGCGTGCTCTATCCTCCTCATATTTTTTATCTTTTTCTCCCGTTCAATGTTGTATGGAATTGGCTCATCATATTGCATTTTGTTCTTTCAGGTATCACAATGTATATTTTTCTCAGATACCTCAAGGCATCTGCTTTAGCTTCGTTTATCGGCGGTATTATTCTTGTTTTATCGGGCTATATGATGTCCATCCACAGCCTTCTAACACATCTTTTTTCCGTTCCTTGGTTCCCTCTTATAACGATGTATTTTTTAAAATACCTCAATGATAAAAAAAACAAATATTTATTGCTTTGCACGTTCTATCTAACAATGCAATTTCTTGCCGGGGCTCCAGAGATTGTGATGATGACCTTGTTCGTTATTTTTATCTTTGCAATTTTCCCTAGCATATTTATAAATGAAAAAACAACACATTCGTTCGGCATTAAGGCAGTACTTTTAACGGTATTAATTTTCCTGCTGTTGTCGTCAATTCAACTGCTTCCTTTTATCGAATTAAAATCGTTCAGTATAAGAAGCGCTGGTTTGAGTTATCAAGAGGCAACCACTTGGTCTTTTGATTGGAAAGACTTCATACAATTTATATTACCAGACGCCTTCGGGTATTTCCAGACCACTGAAAAATACTGGTCAAACCAATCATGGTTGAAAACGGTTTATCTCGGCATTATACCTCTTGTTCTTTCGATGTTTTATTTTATGAGCAAAGACAAAAGAAAATGGGTTTTTCTCTTGTTTATTATCGTGTCTTTCATGATTGCGCTTGGGAGAAACACACTGCTCTATAATCTCCTATATCACATACCGCCTTTCAATAGTATGCGCTATCCTGTAAAATATCTTTTTCTATTCTTTATGGTCATCTCAATAACATCTGCTTTAGGTTTTGACAAGCTTATGGAAGGTGTAGAAAAAAAAGACCGTTCAACAAAAGTCTTTATAAGTATAATTTTTTATATAGGGTTTTTATTTGCTGCCTTATGGGGTTATGTCAACTTTTTTGAGTCTGAAATTCATCTTTTTCTTGAACGTAATGGTTACACACCTAATGCATATAACGATATAAAATTCAATCTCCATAATATCAAAAGGTTTCTATTGTTCTCTTTCATCTTTTGCACAATCCTGTTTTTTTATCTCGGTCTAAAAAGGCACAAGAGGATAGCCCTATACGCAATGCCGTTTGTTCTAATTGCAGATTTATTCCTCGCAAATTACAGTTTTTATTATCCTGTATCTTGGGATTGGTATATGTCGAGAAACGATTTTATCGAAATCCTCTCAAAAAACAAACAGACCGACAGATACTTCACTACAAAAAAAACTTCTAAAGAGTTTGAACACTTTCCTTATGACAGGGCAACCTTGAGTCCCGCTTACGCATCTATATTCAGTTTGTACACAATCTGGGGTGCTGAGGTTATGAGGGTATCACATCATGATATATTGTTAAACATGCTATTAAACAGTGCATCTGTTCATGATGGCAAAAAGGTTTTTGATTTTTCGGGTATAAGATACGTCATTACTTCATACAAGATGGATGATAAAGATTTACGGCTAATCAGAGAATTGCCTGTAAATGAAAAAAAGGCTTATCTTTACGAATATACAAGATTTCCTGGCAGATTCCTCCTGTTCAATAATGAAGTTTATGCGAAGGATACAAACGCTGCCTTCGAAAAATTAACCGACAAAAATATAGATCTTCGTTCTACGCTGATACTTATCGATAGTGAAAAAGGACAAAATACTCCTTCGATAGCCCTTTCCCCAAACCAAAAAAACACATCTTTTGAAGATATTAAAGGCGGATTATTGGGAAAAGCGACACCGGTGTTATACAAGGCGAACAAAGTGGTAATCGAATGTGATGCAACAACGGATGCTTTTTTATACGTCAGTGATACATTTTACCCCGGTTGGAGGGCATATGTGGACGGCAAGTCGACAAAGATATATCAGGCAAACCTTGCTTTCAGGGCTGTAAAAATTCCAAAGGGCATTCATCGCGTTGAATTCAGATACATTCCTTTTTCCTTTTATTTAGGACTAATGTTGACTATATTTGGCGTTGTGGTGTGTATTTGGTTAATAAAGAGGGATCGCAAAGACAAAAATGAAAATGTCTGATAATCATCATGTAACAAGGAGTTACGGACTGCTCGAAGGTTTTCTGGCTAAGAGAAGGGCACGCCTGGCAAGCAGTATCATTCCTGAAAGATATAGAAAAGGCAGAATACTTGACATCGGCTGCGGCATACACCCATATCACCTTATAAATACAGGTTTTTTTGAAAAGTATGGCATCGATAAAACCATAAGGGAAAAGGATTATGTATCGCTGAAAGATGATAACATCTTTATCAAGACATTCAACATTGAGGATGGAGGGAAGCTGCCATTTGACAATGATTATTTCGATGTTGTTACAATGCTGGCTGTCCTTGAGCATATTGAGCCCTCTCATGTTTCAAGAATTTTAAATGATGTTTTTCGCGTTTTAAAAAATGACGGCATATTCATTTTAACCACACCCCCGCCATGGACAGACAGAATGCTTCTTATAATGGCCGGTTTGGGGTTAGTAAGTGTTACCGAGATTAAAGACCATAAAGATACATATCGCCCCGAAAAGATTATAACTTTATTGCAGAAAGCAGGTTTTCAGCGCGAAAAGGTCAGATACGGATATTTCGAATTGTTTATGAATATCTGGGTTGCAGCGAAAAAAGCAGGCGCTTGATGCCGGATTTTATCACAATAACAAAAGGCAGAAGCGTTTATAGCGTCTATCTGGTCTATGTGGTCTTTTTCGTTATGACGAGAAAGGTAAAACGAGTTTGTTGCGTTAATCGCGTTTAAAGCCATATCAACTCATGTTTCATAACTCATGGGAAGTTCATAAATGTTTTTGTTATCAGCTATCAACTATGAGCTATGAGCTAAAATAGAGGGTTAGTATCCTTTGCGCGGCTACCATTCAACTTATTCAATCGTTTTTTCTGTTTAAAAAGTATGGTTGACAATTATATACAAGATAAGTTGACAATTAGTTGACAATTAGTTTAGCGATTCGCGCCGATGAAAAACAAGGGGTCGAGGGGGTGGGAGGTTGGAGGTTGGAGGATAGAGGCTGAAGGCGAAAAGATAAAGAGGCGAAAAGGCGAGGGAAGGAAGGCGGATTATGTTTGACAAGGAGCTTGTTCGCTCGATGCTTTTGGAGTCTGTCAAATGATAATAGATGATCTCATAAAGATATTTCAGATGATTAGCTAATATTCCAACCTTTTAATCAACTGCCTTTTTTTAAATTCTCCCGGGCATTATTACACCCATGCCAAGAATAAGCCTCATGTAAAGCAATACCAAAAGAAGGACAATAAGAAAGCAAAGGATAACCCAATCCTTCTTTGCCATTTTAGGCTCATAATAGAACGTCCTGGGGGCATTGGGGCTAAAACCCCTTGATTCCAGAGCCATAGCGAGAAGGTTGGTATATCTTATCGCAGAGATAAACATTGGAACTGCAAGAGGGATAAATTTGCCAAATCGACTGATGATATTTTTCGATTCGAGGTCAAGACCGCGAGATACCTGTGCCTGAACGATAGTAGCCCCTGCCCCTGCGAATGTAGGGACAAGTCTTAGTGCGGTAGAAAAGGCAAACGCCAACGGATAAGGCATCCTCATCTTTATAAGGCCATCGGTAATTTCCTCGTTTCTCGTGGTTGCAAGCAAAATCAGACCTGTGATAACAAATGTTGAAAGTCTGAAACCCATAGCCATACCGTATAAAATCGATTCTCTGGTTAATTTTAGGGACTTCCACGTCCAAATGACGGTCTTTCCCGATGTAAAAAACGGCCAGAGTATAACACTGAAAAGAAAGAGCATTAACAGTATGTATCTCAATTTCCATATGGCTTTTTGCGCCCTCGCAGATAAAGCTACAACAAACACACCTAATGCAACAGAGCCGGTGTAAAAAGGATCGTTAAAACACAAACAAAGGATGAATACTATGGTCGTGCCGAAGAGCTTCGTTCTTGGATCAAGACGATGCAGCCATGTTTTGTCGTCACGGTAAATCGACAGATTCATCTACCCAATTCCTTTACCATATCATCGACATTCATCGCTTTTGTACCAAGCCTGTTACTCAAGCGGACAATCGGAGAAGGCACAAGCGACGCCATGACAAGCTTGTCTTCGTCAGCAAAGACAGTTCTCGTTTGTCCGTCATTTATTATCTCTCCATCCTTCATCAATATACACCTGTCTGCATATTCTTCGGCAATCCACATGGAGTGCGTGATTATAACAACAGTATGTCCCATTTTATTGAGCCTTTTCAACATCTCAAGGCTATCCCTCTGGTGTTGATAATCGAGCCCCGTTGTCGGCTCATCGAGTATAATCACCTCAGGTTTTACGGATAAAACAGATGCAACCGCAACCCTCTGCCTTTCACCTTTGGAAAGAACAAATGGCGACCTGTTTTCATAGCCCTCAAGTCCGGTAACATAAAGCGCCTCTGCAACGTTTTTTTCTATTGTTTTAGTGTGTTCGCCAAGCACCTTTAAACCAAAGCCTACTTCCTCTTTTACGGTAGACGCAAATATCTGGTTATCAGGATTTTGAAAAACATAGCCGACGAGTCTTGCGAGTTCGTTTTGTTTGTATGTTGTTGTCTTTTTACCATTCACGAGCAATTCACCTGAGGTTGGTTTCAATAATCTGTTGATATGCTTCGCAACGGTCGTTTTTCCTGAGCCGTTCTGCCCAAGGATTGCTACAAACTCGCCCCTTCTTATACCAAAACTGACATCTTTCAACGCATCGCATGAAGCCCCGGGATAGCGATGGGTCAACCCCTTAGCCTCTATGAAAAAATCATTGCCGCCAAATATCTTGTTATCTTTCCATACAATTTGTTCACGCTTCTGCACAAGGTTATTTTTATTAATCAGCTCCATAGCTGCTTCAACGGTCAAAGGTTTGCCCTGCCAGTTCATCCTGCGAAACAACGATATAATCTGCAAAGGCATCACCCCGCAAGAAACAAGAAGCTCCTCATCTGCAAGATACCTATCTGGCGCACCCTGTGCTACAATCTCCCCGTCCTTCATCAACCATAATTGGTCAGCATATACAGCGGTATCGGGCTCATTATCGACCATCACAAGCGTTCTCCTTCCTTCCCTTAGAAGTCCTGCAAGAGAGAGGACATCGTGTCTACCCAAAGGGTCAAGGTCGGTAGTAGGCTCGTCCATCACAACAACATATGGCTCCATCGCTAAAACAGAACCTATTGCAAGCCTCTGTTTCTGCCCTCCTGAAAGAGTAGATATATCGGCCTTTCTCATACCATGCAACCCAATAAAATCTATATACCTATCGATCCTTCTGTTTATTTCAAAGCTGGGCAATCCTATGTTTTCGAGACCAAAGGCAATTTCGAGCTCCACATTTGTTGAAAAAAGCTGCGCCTCGAAATCCTGAAGCACAAGACCTACATTTCTTGCCATATCGGATGGGTTATACTGCGTTGCCTCCTTGCCAGCTATAAAGACATTTCCCGAATAATCGCCGTGATAGAATCTCGGTATAATACCGTTCATGGCACAGCATAGGGTTGATTTGCCTGCACCTCCATGCCCCATAATCACCAAGAATTCACCATCTCTTATCTCACCGTTTATATCTTTGATGGATTGTTTTTTGGCGTTGTGATAAGCAAAGGAAAGAGATTTGATTGAAACGGGAATGCCCATAGATATTTATAAGATCAGACTCCCCAGAATAATGAGCGTCAACGAGGACCAGATAATTGCTGTTGTTGGTAATCCCGGTATAAAACCGGCGCATATACCCGCTATTGAACCAATCGCTACAATCCATGCACCTGCAATACCTCTTATCGACAAACCAGCAGGTTTTACCCTCATCACATCTATCCACAAAAGCCCAAGCTGGTTTTTCGTAACATCGTAAACGGCAATCAATAGAATAACACCCAAAAAATTGCCTATAACATTATTCACAGCTATAATCCTCGAAACAACGGCATACGGAACAATCCCAAGCGCATCGACCATCAGACCAATTGTTACAGCACATGCAAAAGACGATATGACATTGATAGATATATAAGCAGACCAGCTCCGGGGTCTTTTTGCATTCCATTGATATGAATTTTCAGCAAAAGGAAAGAATGTAAGCCACATCGCATAAGGTAGATAGCCCAATAAAAAATTTCCAAAAAACCCTGCTATCGAAGCAGGCCCCAAGGTGCCTCCGAACAAATCACCTATAATGTTTCCAATCGCCAAACCCCATGCACCAGCAGGTCCGAAAAGCAATCCGAATGTCATAAGGAATATCCCTGCCACACGCACCTCTGTGATACCGGGTATCAACGGTATGGCTGTCTTGAATGCTATAAGTGCTGCGGCATATATTGCGGCGCTGACGGCAACAAGCACAATCATCCTCGTATTGTTCCACATGAGAAAGGCATATCGCATAAACAAAAATCTCCTTCTACTTCATCCTCGCACCAAAATCAAAAAGCGTAGCTACAAGAAATTTCTGTGCAAAAATAATAGCCAGCATGAGTATAAACGGAGCAATATCAATCATTCCGATTCTCGTTGGAATGATTCTGGAAATCTTGTATGTAACGGGGTCTACAAGCCTGCAAATAATCCTCACAATGGGGTTATAGGGATCAGGTCTTATCCACGAAAGGATCGCCCTTGCAAATATAATCCAGAAATACAGACCGAGCAACATATCCAGGATATAAGCAATACCGGAAAACAAATTACCGAATACAAACATAAATCCTCCAATTTTGCGATGAGCTATCAACTTTTTCAGAGGGCTGGATGTTTAGGCTCGAATGGTAACTATCTTTTTCACTGTTACCTTTCAACTTAACACTCAAAACTCAAAACTGTTTTCTTCTCCCCCTTCACCATGCCATCTGCCACACCCGTTATTTTAACCTTCACAATCTTATTTTCAAGTGATTTTTCATAAGGGATATAAACAGGGATATAATTTTCCGTATACCCTCTCATGTAAAGGCCTTTGTAAAGTTTTCCCTCTGTGATTATCGATTTTTCAACCCCGACGAAACGTTTATAAAATGTCTCTCTCTTTTGTGCATCGAGCTTCTTCAGCCTTCGCACCCTTTCTTTGATGATATTCTCAGGAACCTTCTGCTCCATCGAAGCAGCAGCAGTCCCCGGTCTTGTCGAGAATGGGAATACATGGAGATAATAAATATCAATCGCATCGAGCAGACTGTAAGTCTCTTCAAAGTCCTCTTCATCTTCAGCAGGAAAGCCAGCGATAACATCCACGCCAATACCTACGGCAGGGATGTTTTTGTGCAATCTGTCAAACATATTTCTAATATAAGACTGCGAGTAATTTCTGTTCATAACCGCAAGCACCCTGTCAGACCCACTCTGCAAAGGGATATGAAGGCTTTTTGCGATCTTTTTAGATTTAGCGACAATATCAACAAATTGATCATTTACATAAAGGGGGTCTATCGAACTCAATCTTATACGTTCTGGCGTTTCGCAATGTTCTATGCGTCTCAACAACTCATTCAAGCCTGAACCTGTCTTAGGGTCACAGTATTCGGATATCTCAATACCGGTCAATACAACCTCTTTAATACCCCTTTGTTTCAAGACCTTAAGAAAATTGAGCACATCGGCTATAGGCCTGCTCCTTGGAACCCCTCGTGCATAAGGGACGATACAATAACTACAAAACCTGTTGCAACCATCCTGAATCTTGAAAAAAAATCTCGTTTTACCTTCCTGAAGCCTTGTGGAATGTTTGGGGATTTCCTCAAGTGCAATTTCACTCCTATTCCCAACAAAAACCCCACTATTAGCGAGAAACGCCTTTGTATCGAATTTTTCATTTTGACCAAGTATTACATCCGCCCCAATTCCATCTGTCAGATACGCCTGTGGGCGGCATCCGGCAAGTATGATCTTCCCTGCGTGATTGACCCTCCTGCAACGATTGATAAACCTCCTAATATCCCTATCCGCACCTTCGGTTACCGTACAGGCATTTATAATAATCAAATCTGCATGCGATATGGCGCTCGCAATCTTCATTCCTGCATCCATAAGTTCTTCCTTAATGACATAGGAATCCCATTGATTCGCCTTGCAACCTGTCGTGTGGATGTAAAATTTCATGAAAGACGTAAGGAGCTAATTGATTGGAAAATCAAAATAGGTATTAGGAAATGGTTCGTTTTTCAGTGTGAAGTGCCACCATTCCTGGTCATAATTCTTAAAACCATGTTTTTCCATGAGGGTTTTCAACAACAACCTGTTTATTCTCTGCTGTAACCCTACCTTTTTGTTTGCCGGGTGTGACAGTTCATGGAAACAATCAAAACCTGTCCCCATGTCTATGCTGTTATCCTTGAAACGTTTTCCCGCAGGCAGATAACACTCAGACAAAGGCTGTCCGGGTATATAGCTTTCCTGCTCAGGAACAGGCACTGGAACAATCGTCAAGTCAACCGTGCTGCCCCTGCTGTGACTTGATTTTTCCGCTATATAACCATCCCTGAAGAGGTTTCTCTTATCTACGGTAGGATAAAACTCCTTTTTTGTCTTTATGTTGTCAATCTCTTTAGCCCATCTCACAAAATGGTCAACTGCCCGCTGAGGACGGTAACAATCGTATATCTTTATCGAAAGAGAAAAATCGCTCAACTCGTCCTGCACCTTCTTCAATGCCTCTGCTGCTTGCCTTGTGAGATAACACTTCGGTGCATTGTAGCCGTCCACCTTCTCCCCCACAAAATTGTGCATACCGAAATAACGGATGTCAAACACTGCAGAAGGTATTACCTTCTCTACATCGACAAAACCATCAGGTATCTTATCTTCAGAAAAACAAGGGCAAACAATGAATACACACTGAACAATTATCACAGCAAGAAACAAAAAAATCTTTTTTCGCATTTCAAACCCACAATACGTCATTTTTCATATTGCCTACAAAGATACGTTACTCGAATGACACGCTCATTGCCTTAACAGGACAAACCTTTACACATAATTCACATGCCACACATTTTTCGTAATCGATTTCAACCTTCATGTTTTCCCTGTTTATATAGATCGCTTCAGGGGCGCACACACTCGTACATACCCCGCAGTGCACACACTTCGATTCATCCCTGTTTATATCCTGCTCTATCGGTTCAATATCAAGCTCCAAACCCTTTAAATAGTCGATTCCTCTGTTGAAGTTTTCCGTTTCGCCTTCTATTTCCAATACCATCATTGAATCTGCCCTTGGAAATACGTTTGCACGCAGGATATTGAAAATTAAATCATAATCCTTTGCAAGCCTGTATACTATAGGTTTATCGATGGTCTTTCTTTTGAATCTGATAAGTATTCTCTTTTTCATGTTTTCCTCACGTTTATGGCTGGTTAGCCTATGTCTCTTATCTTATGGCTAATAGCCTTTAAAATTTGCCTTTTGCGATCAGCGATTTTGTATCTTCACTAT
>Ga0116191_1004293_pt1 | contig 10189 bp, 8 predicted proteins | sample AD_UKC111_MetaG_FD_89897 | JGI IMG/M metagenome (GOLD analysis project Ga0116191, IMG submission 89897) | Active sludge microbial communities of municipal wastewater-treating anaerobic digesters from Hong Kong - AD_UKC111_MetaG | ecosystem: Engineered > Bioreactor > Anaerobic > Digestate | place...
GCCCCCCCATGAAGATTCTGTCCGCTGCCCTCGCCACCGCTGGCGCGTTCGCGCTCGCTCTCGCCGGTGCCGCCCCCGCCATGGCGGCGGGGCGTGACATCGATCCGGGCGACTCGATGTACACGATCAGCTGCGACGACATCTACAACGACTGGCAGTTGCTGTCCGTTGAAGCATCCACGGCGGTCTCAACTGGGATCGGCGACGGTACGGGCAACGATGATCTCGGGGGATGCGCCAACCAGCCCGCCTATGATGCGTCGACGGGCAAGTCCTACTATGTGCAGATCACCTTCGACGGCGAGAACGTGCACTGGGCGCTCGCCTCGGTCAACGTCACGACCGGTGCGAGCACGACCGTTGCCGAATTCCTCTGGGAGAACGGCGAGTTCCCGACCCTGGTGAGGATCGACGCGATCGCCATCGCTCCGGATGGCACGGCCTACGCGATTGGCGACGGCACCCTGTGGAGTCTCGACCTCACCAACGCCACGGTGGAGCCCATCGCCGAGACCCTGAACGCCCAGGCGTTCGCTTCGGACCCTCGCACGGGCGAGTTCTATGCGATCGAGTACGGGGGAGACGTCTACAGCTTCGACGACATTGCGAACAGCCCTGCGGTCACGTTCGTGGGCTCGATCACTCATCCCGATCTCGACCTCGACGGTGACGTCACCGGTGTTCGCGCGCTACAGATCGACGGCGGTGGCACGTTCTGGATCGTCGTCGACACCCGTGAGGGACTCAGCGACCTGTGGAGCTTCACCCCGGCAACTCTGACCTCGCCTGTGCTCTCCGGCCTCTTCACGGATGATCCGTTCTTCACTCAGGCCCTGCTCATCATCCCTGGCGCGGCCCTGGCCGCAACGGGCGCTGATCTGAGCCTTGCCCCATACCTCGCCGGCGGTGCTGCGCTTGCGGTGATCGCGGGCGGCGCGGTGCTGCTGATTCGCCGCCGCCGCGCCTAAGTACCACCTAGAACACGTGGCGGTCGAGCCACTCGTTGCCGAACTTGTGCTCGGGGTCGAGTCGCTCGGCCAGCTCCACGAAGTCGCCGAGCCGCGGGTACAGGCTCCGGTCGACCGCGTGGAACAGCTTGCCCCAGTGCGGTCGCGCACCGAACGGCGCGAGGGCTTGCTCGACGATCGGCAGCACGGCCAGCACAGCGTCGGGTTCGAAGCGCCAGGTGAAGTGGATGCCGACGGCATCCGTCTCGTACGCACCGCTCAGCCACAGGGAGTCCGCGGCCATCGTGCGCAGCTCCGACACGTGCAGTAGTGGGGTGATCTGCGCGTTCAGCGCGCGAATCGCCTCGATCGCGGCGACGGCATTGCGTCGCGGCACGATGTACTCGCTCTGCAGCTCGTTGCCGTTGCTCGGCGTGAACTCCATGCGGAAGTGCGGCAGCCTATCGATCCACGGGCCGGCAACCCCGCCCTGTGGCGTCGTATTCGTCGGCTCCATCTCAGCGAGAGGATGCTTCTCGATCGCGGCGGGTCGGGCACCGTAGAGCTCTCCGGGCGGTCGAGCGGATCCTATGACGCTCTTCAACCACACCCGCCCCACCGATTCTCCCGACCAGTCGGTGAACACGCTGACGCTGTAGGCCCTGCCCATGATGGCGTCGAAGTTCTCGATCAATCGCGTCCAGGTGAGGCCCTCGTAGACATCCTGTCGAACGTCGAACGTCGGCTCGATGTCGAGGGTCACGCGGGTGACGATCCCGAGAGCGCCCAGTGAGACGACGGCCCCGTCGAACGCCTCGTCGATCGGGCCGATCGTCACGAGTTCGCCCGATGCGGTCACGAGTTCGAGCCCGGCCACCGCGCGGGACAGCGTGCCGTTGCGGTCGCCCGAGCCGTGGGTTCCCGTGGCAATGGCACCGGCGACGGAGATGTGCGGAAGCGATGCGAGATTGCGCAGTGCCCAGCCCTGTGCCTGCAGCGCGGTGCCGAGATCGCCGTAGCGAAGACCGGCGTTGAACGACACAGTCTCGGTGTCGGCGTCGATGCGGATGTCGGGGCTCAGGGCGTCGAGCGAGACCAGTTCGGCCGAGTCGGCCATTCCCGAGAAGGAGTGGCGGCTGCCCAGCGCGCGAATCCTCGGCGTGCGGGCGACCAACTCCTGCAGCTCGTCGACAGTGCGAGGGCGATGCACGGTGCTCGCGGTGTACTCGTAGAAGCCTGACCAGTTGGTGCCGACGGATGCCATGGCACCATTCTGTCCGCATTAACCTCCGGGGTCGGCATGGATCCCGCGCTGCGGGTGTTGACTGAGTCCATGACCCGCCAGCAGCGCCTCGTGCTCATCATCGCCGTGCTCGCCTCATTCGTCGCCTTCCTCGACAGCTCAGTCATCAACGTCGCTCTGCCAGCCATAACTGGTGAGTTGGGCGGTGGGTTGACCGTGCAGCAGTGGATCGTTGACGCCTACCTCATCACGCTCGGGTCGCTCATCCTGCTCGCCGGGTCACTGTCAGACGTCTACGGCCGGATCGTCGTGCTCAGGGTCGGGCTGATCGGGTTCGGGGTGGCATCCGTTCTGATCGCGGTCGCGGGCTCCGCCGAATTCGTGATCGCCATGCGCGCAGTTCAGGGCATCGCTGGCGCGCTCCTGGTGCCGAGCTCGCTGGCCATCATCATGTCGTCGTTCCGGGATGCCGCCCAGGCCAAGGCGATCGGCCAGTGGACGGCCTGGACCAGCGCCGCGTTCCTCGCCGGCCCGTTCCTCGGCGGCGTCTTCGTCGACTACCTGAGCTGGCGCCTCGTCTTCGCCATCAATGTGATCCCGATCATCGTCACGCTCATCCTGCTCGGGATGCTCGGCCAGAAGGACATTCGCAGGGCCGGGGTGCACATCGACTACCCCGGAGCCGTGCTGGGTATCATCGGACTCGGCGGACCGGTGTTCGCCCTGATCGAGCAGGGCAACCTCGGCTGGGCGCATCCAGCCATCTACCTGCCGTTCGGGCTCGGGTTGCTCAGCTTCGCCGCGTTCATCTGGTGGCAGTCACGCGCGAAGAACCCCATGCTTCCGCTGGAGCTGTTCCGCATTCGCAACTTCAGCGCCGGCAACCTTTCAACCGCACTCGTCTACGGTGCGCTGTCGATTGGTGGCTTCATCGTGGTGATCTTCCTTCAGGAGGTCGCCGGGTTCACCGCCACCGCCGCGGCCCTGGCCCTGCTCCCGGTCTCGATCGGCAACGTGTTGCTGTCGTCGTTCTTCGGCGGTCTCAGTGGCAAATACGGGCCGCGGTTGTTCATGACCGCCGGCCCGATCATCGCGGGCGCGGGCTATCTGTTGCTGTTGGGGATGGGGGAGAGCGTCAACTACCTCGTGAATGTATTGCCGGGCATCCTGCTGTTCGCTGTCGGCCTGTCGATGACCGTCGCGCCTCTGACGGCTGCAGTGCTCGGATCGGTATCGGCGGCCCAGTCGGGAATCGGTTCTGCTGTGAACAATGCCGTGGCCCGTGTCGCAGGCCTGGTGGCGATCGCGATGCTCGGGGTGATCATCGTCGGCAAGCTCGACGTCGACGGATTCCACCGCGTGCTCATCGTGACGGCTGCGCTTCTGATCCTCGGCGGAATCGTCTCGTTCGTGGGAATCCGCAATCCCACGAAATCAGCGGAGCCGTCAGGCGAGCAGCCTGCTGCCTGAGAAGGCCAACAGCGCGACCAGGATCACTGCGGCGACCAGGATCAGCGGAAACAGCACGCGACCCGCTCGCGAGGTTGCCGCGAGCACCGAGCACACGACCGCCACGACGGCGACGATTGCCGCTCCGATCGCGCGCACGGCGTCGACCGATCCGCTTCCGAAGAGAACGAGGGCTGCCGCGGCCAGGAGCGCCACCCCGATCAGTGCGCCCGACCACCGTGCCCCGATGAGCTGAGGAAGACCTCGCACGTGAGTCGCCTCGTCGTCGTCGAGGTCGGGAAGCGCGTTGGCGAAGTGCGCGGCGGCACCGAGCAGCGCTGCGGCCCCGACCGCCCACGGTGCGGCCAGCGCAGGCACGGGCAGGGCGAAAGTCACCACCAGAGGCAGGCACGCGAAGCCGACCGCGTACGCGCCGAGTGACAGCGGTGTCGACTTCAGCCCCAGGTTGTACCCCCAGCCACACGCGATGAACACGACATGGGCGGCGGTAGCGCCCCAGCCCAGAGCAATAGTGATCAGCACCGCGAAGGCGAGCGCCACGAACGCGGCCGTGCGCACCATCGGCACCGTGAGGGCACCCGAGACGAGGGGCTTGTCCGTGCGACCGACTGCGCGATCCCGGTCGGCGTCGAGCCAGTCGTTCGACCAGCCGACGGAGAACTGGTGAGCCAGGAGCGCCGCACCGAGCAGCACGAGTCGCCATGGCTCGAGGCCGACCCCGACGCCGAGAACCACGCCCACAGCAGTCACCGCGACGCTAGGACCGGGATGGGTGGCTCTGAGCAGTTCGGGCAGAGTTCCGCTCATGGCCCCATCGTAGGTGGCACGGCCGGTGTTAGCATCGCGGCATGGCCAACGCGGGCGTTAGAGGCATCCTCGGTGTCGCGGCGATCGGGCTGGCCGTGGCGCTGATGGCAGGCTGCACGGCACCGCCGCCGGTGCTTCGACTCGCGTCTGGTGCAATCGCCCGTCCGGTCGATCCGATCGTGCAGTATGCCGATGCTCGACTGAGCGTCATGACTCTCGACGAGAAGATCGAGTCCATGCTCATGGTGCACGTGCCCGGGCTCGATGTGAGTGCGCTGGCGGCGTTCGCGTCGGAGAATCACGTCGGCGGTCTCATCCTCATGGGTGACAACGTTCCCGACCCGGCCGCCGACCTCGCGTCGATGACGAGCGGAATGAGCGCGGAACCCGGCCTGCCGCTGCTGCTCGGTATCGACCAGGAGGGAGGCATCGTCAGGCGCATCGACACCGACACCGCCGCCTCGGCGGAGGAGTTGCGCTTCCTGGATCCTGATGCCTCGCGCGACGCATTCGCCACCCGTGGTGCTCTGCTTCAGAGCCTGGGCGTGTCGATCAACTTCGGAATCGTTGCTGACGTCACGGGGGATCCCGACTCGTTCATCTACGAGCGGTCGCTGGGCTCCACCGCAGCGGATGCCGCGGCTCGAGTCGCCGCGGCGGTGGAGGGTGAGCGCGGCACCGTGCTGTCCACCCTCAAGCACTTCCCCGGTCACGGAGTCTCGCCGGGCGACTCGCACTCGAGCATCCCGACGACCCAGATCTCGCTCGACGAGTGGCGAGTCGATCACGAGCCGCCGTTCGCGGCGGGAATCGATGCCGGCGCCGAGGTCGTCATGTTCGGCCACCTCCAGTTCGACGCAGTCGACCCGCAGCCCGCGAGCCTGTCGCCGATGTGGCACGACCTGCTGCGCACCGAGTTGGGGTTCGAGGGACTCATCATCACCGACGACATGTCGATGCTGCAGAATTCGGGTCGGGACGACCTCGTCGATCCCTATCAGAACGCGGTGCGGGCCGTCGCGGCGGGCAACACGATGCTGCTGTACGTGGGTCCGGTGGACGTACCGGGAGTCGTTGCCGCGGTTCGTGATGCGGTGCAGGCGGGCACGATCGACGAGGCCCTGATCGATGACGCGGCGTGGCGCATCCTGGCGGCTCGCCGTGTCGAGTCAGGCCAGACGGGGCCATTCGTGCACTGCTTCGAGCAGTGTCAGTCGATCATCGAGTGACCTACGGCGCCCACCGAAGTACCACGGGCTTTTCGATGAACTCGGCGAACCGATCGAAGGCGCGCTCGAGACTGACCCGGCCCCGCTGCGCGATCGGGGTGAAGGGCAGCAGCTCGATGTCGACTCGAGTAGCCCGCTGGGTGCGACGCCAGGTTCCGACCACCTGACCGTCGAGGATCAGGGTGGGCAGGAAGATGCCGTTGTTTCCCGGCACGATGCGGTTGCTGAACTCGGCCGCGAGCACTCCGCTGCGATTCTGGTAGCCGAGCAGGTACTCGTCGAAGCCGGCCAGTACCTGCGCGACCTCTGGCGCGGGCTCAAGCCCCGGCGAGAAGTAATGCGGGACCGAGTCGAACTCGCGGCTGTCGAGGTCGGCGAGGGCGATGCCCTTTCGCGCGTCGCCGAGGGTGATATTGGCCCACCAGGCGAAGTCGCGCTCGGTCGCCGGACCGTGACTACGGAAGTAGCGGCCCGCGAACTCGGCCAGCGCCTCGTCGCCGTCGAGTACCCGTGGGGCGGTGACCCACTCGTCGAGCAGCGCGAAGGTCTGGTGCTTGCCGTGGACGGGCCCGAATACGAGCACACCGTGCAGCGCGAGGTGAAGGAGCAGGTGGTATCCGCGCTGACCGGTGGTCGGCACTCCAACCGACTCGAAGGTGGCGAGGAGGTCGTCGCGCCGCGAAGTGCGTCCGCCCGACAGGTGCTCTCGGGCTGTGTCAGCGACGAGTCGAAGCTCGCGATCGGTGATTCCCAGATTCGCTCGTCGAGTTGCGGTCGTGGTTGCGGTGCGCGGTCGGCCGATCGCGAGCATCCACCCGAGATCCTCCGGGGCAACGAGGTGCAGCGTGCCGCGCATCGGCCAGGAGCGCACGATCTCACCGGCCGCGAGTGCGGCCTCGATCGAGGCATCCGTGCTGCCCGGGGAGCGCAGGCCCACCGACCACTTCACTCCCGGGAAGTCCTGGCCCTGCATGGCGAGCATCCAGCGCACCACATCGGCGGGCGTCCGATCCGTCCGCTCGCCGAGCAGCTGTGATGCGCGCCGCAGCGCCGTCAATTCACGGAGCGTGCGCGACGACATTGCGCCAGTATGCCGGTACCCGGCGACAGGCGTCAGATGGTGGGGAGCTGGAGCCCGGTGAGCTTGAGCTCAATCGGCGCGTCCGCGACGCCGCGCGCCGGGGCGTTCTCGGTTGCCGCTGCCGTTGATGGCTGGGTAAGCGAGCCACCAACGAGCAGGGCACCGATGAGAACCCCGAGGGCCGTAACCACGCTGATGCCCACGGTGAGCTTGGTGGGCCGCAGGGTGCGGCGAAGCATCACGGCGAGCATCACGAGTGCAACGACCGCCGTCACAGCGACAGCTATCGTCACCGCGGCGGGCAGGCCAGAAGCGACCGGGGGGGCGGTCGCGATTACAGCGTTCATTGTGCTGTGTTCCTTTCGGGTAGGAACCGGATCTGTCGGGTACAGATCCCAGTCGCCCCGAGTCCTCCTTTAGGGGGACTCGATGGCCAGCGTTGAAAAAGTATCAGGGGCGGGGTGGTTGGGTCAAGCGGCGGCACGCCCCCGTTTGGGGGTCACGGTGCCGAATGCCGGGCGATCGCGTCGGCAGCTCGCACGAGAGCGAGGTGCGAGAGGGCTTGGGGCACGTTGCCGACCTGTCGGTCTCCGGCTACGTCGTACTCCTCGCTGAGCAGACCGACGTCGTTGGTGAACGAGACGAGGCGATCCATCAGCACCCGAGCGTCGTCCATTCGCCCCGAGCTCGCGTACTGTTCGACCAACCAGAACGAACAAGCCAGAAAGGGATGCTCGCCTGCGGGAAGTCCGTCGACACCGGTATCGGTGCGGTAGCGCAGCAGAAGGCCATCGTGAAGCAGTTCGCGCTCGATGGCCTCGACCGTCGACACCATGCGCGGGTCGTCGGGCGCGAGATATCCCACCTGCGGTAGCTGAAGAAGTGAGGCGTCAACTCCCTCACTGCCGAAGTACTGAGTGTAGGTGCCCCTCTCCGCGTCCCAGCCCCGCTGCTCGATCTCGTCGCGGATCTCGTCCCGGATCTCCTGCCAGCGCTCGGCCGGTCCCTCCAGGCCGAACTCCCTCACGGCACGGATCGCGCAGTCGAAGGCGGCCCACACCATCACCCTCGAGTGCGTGAAATGTCGCTGCGGCCCTCGGATCTCCCAGATGCCGTTGTCGGGCCGCATCCAGTTCTCCTCGACGTAGGTCATCAGCGCGCGCTGCAGCGGCCACGAGAAGTCGTCCTCGGCCGCCCCCAGTCGACGGGCCGCCTGGAGGGCAACCATCACCTCGCCGAACACGTCGCCCTGGTACTGGAGGAACGCCCCGTTGCCAACTCGCACTGGCGACGATCCCTCGTATCCGGGGAGGGTCGCGAGCTCGTACTCATCGAGCCTGCGCTCACCCGCCAGGCCGTACATGATCTGAACATCAGACGGGTCGCCCGCGATCGAGCGGAGCAGCCACGACCGCCACGCATCCGCCTCCGCGAGGAAGCCGTGGTCGAGCAGCACCTCCAGCGTGAGGGAGGCATCTCTCAGCCAGACATACCGGTAGTCCCAGTTGCGTTGCCCGCCGAACTGCTCGGGGAGGCTTGTTGTCGCGGCGGCGACGATTCCGCCGGTGTCCTCGTGGGTCAGTGCGCGCAGCACGAGGAGTGAGCGGCGTACGGCGTCAGGGTATTCGGGTGCACGGTCAGCCGACGACGCCCAGTCTCGCCACCACTTCGTCGTCTCCCGTATTCGCCGGGCCACCTCGATCCGCGGGGGTGGTTGCCGATGCGAGGGGTACCACGTCAGCGTGAGGTCTACCGTCTCACCTTCAGCGACCGAGAAGTCGGCCTGATGCGAGTGGTTCTGCGCGGTCAGCTCCGGCCCTCTCACCACGATCGCATCCGGACCGGCGATGGCGACGAGGGCATGGTCACCCTCCTCCGGAGTCTGCCTGATCCACGGCAGGGCATCGGAGTACCCGAAGCGCACGCGCAGGTCCACGTGCATCTCCACGGCTCCCGACACACCACGCACTCGCCGAATGATGTCTGCGCGGCGATCGCCGTGCGGCATCAGCTCGGTCACCTCGACCTCGCCGGTCGTGGTGGTCCACGTGGTGACCAGAGTGAACGTGTCGGGTAGGTAGCTGCGCGTGCTTGTCGCTTCCCCGGTCAACGAGGCCGCGGGTGCCAGCAACCATCGACCGTGATCCTCGTCGCCGAGCAGAGCTCCGAAGGTGGATGCCGAGTCGAACCTCGGCAGGCACAGCCAGTCGATGCTGCCGTCGCGTCCGATCAACGCCGCAGTGTGGCAGTCGCCGATCATGGCGTAGTCCTCGATGCGCAGTGGCATCCGTCCATCCTCTCAGCCCGTGTCGTCGGGGAGCTGTGCGCTCAGAGCGTGAGAAGGCCCGCCGCCACGAGTTGCTTCGACAGACCGGCGCCGTCCGGGGAGTAGAACCACGGCACCGCCGACCCGGCCTCGTGCTCGGCCTTGCTGCGGCCGCCGGCGAGCACTGCCTCTCCCGGGCTCAGCTGGCGGATGGCCACGCCTGCGACCTTGTCGGGATGCGCCGCCGCGAAGTCGCCGTAGATGCTCTCGTCATGCTGGCCGTCGTCGCCGATGAGCAGCCACTTCATGCCGGGGAACTCCTGCGCCAGTCGCTCGAGGCTCGATCGTTTGTGGTCCTGGCCGCTGCGGAACCAGCGGTCGTGGGTCGGCCCCCAGTCGGTCAGGAGCAGTGCGCCGCGGGGGTAGAGGTTGCGCGCCATGAATCTGGTGAGGGTCGGTGCCACGTTCCACGCTCCGGTGGAGAGGTAGATGACCGGCGCCCCCGGGTTCGCCCGGGTGAGCCGCTCGTAGAGCACCGCCATTCCGGCGACGGGGGTGCGCGCGTGCTCGTCGAGCACGAAGGTGTTCCAGGCGGCGAGGAAGGGGCGGGGCAGCGCGGTGACCATCACCGTGTCATCCACGTCGGAGACGATGCCGAACGGGGCATCGGGGTCGACGATGAAGACCTTGGTCGTCACGGGCTCAGTGTCGTCGGTGCGGAGGCGCACCTTGCGCCATCCCGTTCTCAGGTCGACGGGGATGCGCACGTCGACGATGCCGCCACGTTCCGGGCGCACTCGGCGCTCGACGGAACCGATCGAGATCGTCACCTCGACATCGTCAACGGGAATGCTGAAGAAGCTGCGCCAGCCCCGCACCTTCGCAGCCCGCTGCTTGGGTGCGTCGCCGCCCCGGGTCAGCACCACGCGGCAGAGCACGCGAGCCCAGCCGGGAGCTCCGTATCCGGCGTAGGGGATGATCGTGGTGGTGAGTCCGCGTCGGCGGCCGCGGCGCTCACGCCACCGGTGGAACGCATCCTCGATGCGCGCCGCGCGATGCATGATCTGCTTCGGCGCCCCGGCGGGGGTCACGGATGCGCCGGGTCGAGCCATTGACCCAGTCTGTCAGCTATTGCGCCGACGGGCC
>Ga0116191_1004295_pt1 | contig 10185 bp, 11 predicted proteins | sample AD_UKC111_MetaG_FD_89897 | JGI IMG/M metagenome (GOLD analysis project Ga0116191, IMG submission 89897) | Active sludge microbial communities of municipal wastewater-treating anaerobic digesters from Hong Kong - AD_UKC111_MetaG | ecosystem: Engineered > Bioreactor > Anaerobic > Digestate...
AAAAGGAGAGGGACTCCCGGAACACTATTCTAATTCAAATGTGTATATGGTCATCATCAGGGGAAATATGACCTTAAAGCTTAATGAGCAAGAACCGCATTTTTATACCTATGGTCATATTATTAACATCCCTTATCACACAAAAATGAGTGTGTATAATTTTGATGATGATGTTCTGGAATTTTTTGTGGTAAAATCCCCTAACCCCAAACACTACAAGGAGGGTTAAATTTGAAAAGAAATTTTCAGCGTATCATGCAAATAGCATTTCTTGCCCTTTTTATCATCTTGTTTGTGAAGGGCAAAGTACAATTATGGATGGGATTATTTCTTTTCGCTATTATTGCCTCATTTTTGTTAGGACGTGTTTATTGCGGCTGGATCTGCCCCATCAATACTGTAATGAAGGGTGTTACATGGATTAAAAAGAAACTACATATTAAAAATATTGAAGTTTCAGTTTCCCTGACTAAACCATGGGTACGTTTTCTTACTTTAGGGCTATTTATTGCGATTTTCGTTTTTACAATGGTATCTGGTAAAAAGCTACCTGTTCTCCCTGCTTTATTTACCATAGGCATTATTTTAACTTTCTTTTTTTCAGAAGAACTATGGCATCGATACTTCTGCCCCTATGGGACGATTATGAGTTTTCCAGCATCAAAAGCAAGATATGCAATGTATATTGATCCAAATCTATGCAATAACTGCGGAATATGCAAGCGTGTTTGCCCAGCAAAGGCGGTTGAAAAACGTGAACATCATAATGAGATTCTTAAGGGCAATTGTCTTATTTGCATGGAATGCTCTGTAAAATGCAAACAAAACGCCATAAGCTATAAAGGTAGCCAATGAAACAGGCAGATTATCTGGCTCCTTATAACCCAATGAATTCGTCAGATTCTCCTATGCGTCCGCATCCAACAGTAGCACCTTGTTTCCCTGTACAGCAAGGCCGATACCCAGGTTGACCGTCGTCGTGTCTTACTCGTGCCACCCTTTTGGTTCGCTAAAGCTATTACTCTTGACAGTTGAATTTCCTCCTTTCACGCAGAGAAGCCGCTTGCTCTATCAATAAATAAAGCAAACGGCTTCCTTTGATATATATATGAAAAGAGAACATAAGCCAAAAAAGCTATGTCCTCTTGTTCATTCGGTTTTAAAACCTCATCTTCATTGTTGCAACTCCAACTCACGGTTGAACAAATAGCTAATGACACTCTTTTTCTGAAGAAGGTATGCATTGCAGTATCTGATATACTTTACTTTGCCGGACTTGCACCACGAAATTACTGTACTTGTTGAATGACCGGTGATTTGTTGTATCTGCTTACCTGTTAGCATATCCGGATAATCTGCAAATTGCAGTTCAAGATATTGCTTATAATCTTTAACCTTATTTATGCCTTTTAGCTTGTAATGATCTTTATAGAGATCAGGCCGCGGTTTGAATTTATATCGCCTGATTGAGCCTGGCAAAAATGGGTTGTTGTAATGATTCGGTAGATAGTATTTTTCAGGATTTTTGTCTCTATCTTCTAAAAAGAAAACAATATCTTTTATTGCAATTTTGTACCTGCGCGTCTTTTTTCCAGAATCAATGCAAGGAATAAAGCCATTCTCTAAATAATACCGTGCCGTATTTTTGCTTATATGGCATATCCTATAAAACTGATCTTTTGTTACATATTCAGGATACCTATCTATTAGAAAGCTATAGCTGGACATTCGCAACACCTCGCTTCGACATGAAAATATCAAAGAGCTGCTCATACTGTTCAGCTTGCGCTTTATGGATGTCCGATTTTCTTGATATGCTTCTATAATATGGCCCTGTGAGAAAATCAAGGAATGCATCCTTTGTTATAAGCGAACCTTTACCACGACGGAATGATTGTATCCGTTTATTTTTGTACCGCAGTGATTTCAGCTCATTCCGTTGTATCCAATTATTAATTGTTGTTTTTGCATATCCGGTAAAACGCATTACATCAGAAACCAAAAGCAGTTGAGGGTAATCTTGGAGCTGCTTTTGGTAATAAAGGCGCAAGCCTTCAACATATTCATTTTCTATTTCTCTAAAGCACATCTTTTGGTATTGATATAGAAGGATGTCAGCAATCTTTATCCGTTGCCTTCTTCCTTCTGATGTGCTTACATATTCAAAAGGAATAATGCCTTTTTTCTGAATTGAATAGGCAGTTGATTTGCAAATACCCAGGATGGCACACATTTCTTTCTGTGTGACATATTCAGGATAACAATCAATTACCGAAGAACAATATTCATCAAAATTCATTTGCTTCACTCACTTTCTCAAATTTGTCAACGGCAAGTGGGTGAAAGCAGGTTAGTGTTAAAAATGATTAAATTTTCGAGTTCTATCCGAGTTCTATCCAAAACAGGTTTGGATACAATTTTTTCGTTGATTTTTTGCCATGCTCATCATTCCTTGCAAGCAAGAAAATAATCCCTGGAAGCCTTGATTCTACAAGATTTTCGGGAACTTTTATCTACATGTATTTACTTCTAACTTCCACTACTTTCTGCTTTTATCGTAGCACTCGAAATCATGCAGGGTGTCAAAGCCCTCGAGGGTTCGAATCCCTCCCTCTCCGCCATCATTTTAGGTCAAAAAAGATGCCATGCGGTTAAAGCCGCATGGCATCAGCATTTTCCGGGGGTAACACCCCCTATTTTTTATACTTCAAAATCAGGGATGAATTTGGCTTTTTGCGATATTCCGGAGATATTTGAACCCTCGTAAGCAACTGAATAGGAATTTTCAATAAAATGAGCAGGCGTATTTTCAAAGCGAAGATACGCCTGTTTTTTTATGCCCTTTTTTAAGGACTCAATAAAAACGATTGGAGGAACCAACATGTTAAAAGTATACCTAACCAGAGGTAACCAGGGGCAAGGAGTCTGGCTTGACCTGCCCACGTCTCCCGCAGAGATGGGCGAAGCCTATGCCGTACTGGATGGAATTGACTCGGTGAACCTGGACACCCGCATATCGGCAACGATATCTTCCGTTCCTAACCTGAAAAGGTACATCCAAGAGCATGATTCCCTTAAACAGTTAGATACCCTGGCAACGGTAATTAATAAAATGTCCGACAGGGATGCGGCCATCTTCTCCGGTGCACTGGACATGGAATCAGTGAATGGGATTGAAGATGTCATGAGGATCGCAAACAATCTGCAGGACTATGAATTGTTTCCGGACGTCACCACTCCGAGAGAGCTGGGCATCTACCTTGTGGAAAGCGGTGATGTTGATATCCATGAAAGCGCATGGCCCTATCTGGATTATGAACGGGTGGCTGCGGAATATGAGTCCAACAATGGCGGAGCATATACCAACCTCGGCTATGTAGTGAAAACCGGTGACAGTCCTGCTCAAACCATTTCAGAAAAAGCACAGATGATGCGTATCTATTTCCCATTGAAAATCATCACCTATCCCAAAGATGAGTATGGTCAGGAGGAAAATCCGGAGGATATTTCTTCAACTGAAGCGATGGCGTATGAGGATCAAATCCTTGCCGCCATCGACAAAGAGAACCGGCACTTTGAAAATGACCGCGGCCTTGCAGAATATATCCATGACGATGCTCTTAATAAAAAGGTGCATAGCCTGTATCCCTCAGTGGAAATCGTCGATGGCAAGCTGTGGGGAGTCATGACTGCCGGACTAAAAGCACCTCTTTCCGGCGCGGAAACAGCCGAGCTTCAAGATTTTGTGGTCGGTCAGAATGCAGACGGCTGGGGCGAAGGATTCGAGCAGCGCCCCATCAAAACACCGGACGGAGAAATCTACGTCAGCTTCTGGAACAGCGATAAATATTTTCTTAAGTCCGAGCAGGAGCTGAAACCAAACAAAGCCCCTGACCTCGGAAGCAATACGCAAGCGCAGTCTGCTCCCGCCGATGACAAGGAATACATTTTCAAGCTTCAAGTGTATCCTTCCTATGATCCTGAAGCACGGGACAAAGGATTCACGCTGAAGCTTCCCATGTCAAAACAGGAGCTGGGGCTGACGCTTGAAAAACAAGGCATCGTTGATTTTAATGAATGCGATGTCGCAAGCTGCGAGTGCCACATAAAAAGATTATCCAACACGATGAATCTTGAAGGAGATATCTATGGGCTAAACAGGCTGGCGGATCAAATTAAACATATGCTTGACAACCAGGAGCCCATCACAAAATTTCTCTCCGTGCTGGAAGAAGAACGGCCGAGAGAACTGGCCGACGCCATAGATATCATGGACAATCTTGACCGTTATGAGTTTCTGCCGCAGAACATAAAAACTCCGACAGACTATGCCTGCCACGTTCTCTTTGACTCGGGCAGGTATGAGATTGACGATGAGGTGAAGAATTTCCTTGACCTTGATAAGTACGGAAAATACAAAATGGAGGAAGATGGCGTCCGGCAAAGCGTATTCGGAATGCTCCGAAGAATAGATGAACCTTTTCAAGAACAGGAACAAGGCTTCACACAGCAGATGGGAGGTATGTAAAGTGAGCAAGATTTTTTCCGTGGTGGAGCTGGAAACCAACACGGGCATCAGCGAGAGCGGTCTGATGGGCGGCATCCCCGACCGTGAGGATGTGGAAAGCTCCGATTTTTTTCAAGAGCTTTTGGAGGACTGCGGCAGCTCGGACTATATCGACGTCAAAATAACTTCCTACAGTTACGGCGACGGCGAGAGCGAACCTGCCGACGAGGAAGATCTGGAATGGATCAAATCGCAGCCGGATTTCATCGACAGTGACGAGGTCACACCCCTGCAGGACTCCGGCTTCACAATCCTGCATCCCGACCAGGGACAAAAATTTATGTAGCGCCTTTTAGGTTTTGAACTTAAGAGGCGCTTTTTTTATGCAGCCAAAAAAGGAGTGATGATCCAAATTGAAGATATTGAAAAACCGTATATTTCTAAGCGCCGTGTGCATTGTCCTGGCAGGAGCGATTGCCTTTATCCTCCTGCCCAAATTTTACGCGGACAAAAGCGTGACGGCCATGGTACTCCGGGCGTCGGAAGATATCCCCGCAGGCACGGAGATACAGGAGCGGCATCTGGTCTCGGTGGAGATGGGCAGCTTCGGCCTGCCCGGTGACATCATCAATAACAAGACGCTCGTCATCGGGAAGATAGCGCAGACCGATATCGCGGCGGGAGATTTTCTGTTTCCCAAAAAGCTCGGCGACTATATCGCCAACGAAAAGCTGGACCGTATTGTGAGAGAGGATAAACGGCTGGTCACCATCACCGTGCCCAGCATCGCCGCTGGTCTCTCCTCCCATCTTCAAAGCGGCGACCGGGTAACCGTGGCCGTCTTTGCTAATCAAAACACGGAAGGATATGAAAACCAAAGCGCTGTCTCACGGGTCACCCTCTACCCTGAGTTGAAAGACCTTGAGGTGTATGGCGTGGACAACGCCCGCACCCAAAGCACTGCCGAGGTTCGTGAGCAGCAGGCGGAAGGCCAGCCCTCCGGCGATCTCATCCCCAAGGCCGTGACCTTGATCGTCACGGAAGCGCAGGCCGCCCGGCTTGTCGAAGCCGAATACACCGGCAAGCTGCACCTGATCTTTATGCAAAGGGGGATCACGCCATGAGTGGTAAAATCATTTCAGTTTGGGGCGATAGCGGCGCAGGGAAATCCACCTTTGTGGCAAGCCTTGCCTGTGCGCTGGCAAGCCGTGACTATCTCATCGGAGTCATATCCTCCAACCTGACCTACGGCAACCTGCAAATATTTTATGGACAGAGTGTCCAGCCGGAAAAAGGATTGTTCCGGGCGCTGAACGACGATAACCCCAATGTTGGTGAGAAATTCTCAGAGTACGAGGAAAGCAAAAACGTGTTCTTTTTGTCGGCGCCCAACCACTACACGGGACTCCTCTGTGACAGCATATCCCTCCAAAGCGTGGAGCGCCTGATGACGGATGCCTCTCTGGTATTCGATATCCTCATTATCGACGGCGCCGGGTACATCAATAACCCGGTATCCGACGCGGGACTCTGGCTGGCGGAAAAAATATATACCCTCTACAAGCCGTCCATCGCGGCGCAGATGTGGCTCAAAGGCATGGAGGACTTCATAAAAGAGCTGCATATTGCAGAAAAGCAAGTCAACATCCTCCGGGAGCCTAACGGCGAGTTTGACGCAAAAGCCTTCAAAAGCATGGTGGAGCTGAACTTTATCTATGAACTCCCCTATGTCAAATGCGCGCCGGAGCTTGAAAATGCCGGAACGCCTATCTATCTCAGCAGCGACAGGCCCTGCAGACGGTACGCCAAGGTGCTGGAGCAAATCGCAAATACAATCTGCGGGGGGATGAAAAAGTGAACAACAAATATTCAGTCAACGAGCTGATCTATAAAGCTAACAAGCGGCGTTCCGACAGCGGCGAAAACAGCATGGAAGCCCAGGATTACAGTGATATCCTGGACAAATTGCAGAAGATCATATCCAAAAACCACTCCACCGAGCTGGCACAGGTGCTCTACTCCTCGGAAGCGGAATCCAAACTGAAAAGCCTGATCATGCAATACCTGAATCGTGAGCGGATGGTGGCGAAGAATGTTCAAAATATTTCCGAACTGGTCGACAGGGTCTACAATGACATGGCCAATATGGGCATCCTCTCGGAGTACCTGAAAGACAGCGAAGTGGAAGAAATCAACGTGAACGGCTACAACGGGATATGGGTTTTATACAGGGACAAAAAAATCAGGCTCCCGGTTACCTTCAGCGATCCCGAGGCATGCGCCAATATCGCTAAAAAGATGAGCAGGTTCGGCAATGTGATTCTGGATGGGAGCAAGCCTGTCGGCGACAGTTATGTTTCCAAAGGCGTCCGCATGTCTGGCGCGATTGCACCCTGCACCGATGCTGATACGGGCGCGATTGCTTCCGTCAGAAAGCAAAAGCCGTCTTTCATCACCCGTGAGAACCTCATCTCCTGGGGGACCGCAACGGCGGAGGAACTGGATTTCCTCATTCTGTGCGTCAACAATGGGATTTCGTTGGCGATAGCGGGCGCAACGGGAAGCGGCAAAACCTCGGATATGGGATACATCCTCAGTTGTATTTCCGATGACAAAAGAATCGTGACGATTGAGGATACGAGAGAGCTTTCGCTGGTAAAGGTTGATGAAAACGGTGTGATGATCAATGATGTGGTTCATTTGTTAACCAAGGAAGAACCTAATGCGGTGAGCATGCTGGATTTGCTGAAGCTCTCCCTGCGCTTGCATCCTTCCGTCCTCGTCCCCGCCGAAATGCGGGGGAAAGAGGCCCTCGTGGTCCAAGAGGCCGGCCGGACCGGGCACGTTGTCATTAGCACCCTGCATGCCAACAGTGCGAGGACGGCATACGAAAGAATCCTCACCATGTGCCTGGAAGCAGGCACATCCCTCTCGGAGGAACGATTGCTTAAAAACATTGTGGAATCCTTCCCTCTGATGCTTTACAAAATGCAGTTGCCCGATGGCTCCAGAAAATACATGGAAATATATGAAGCGACAGGTGTCAAAAATGGCGAGGTGGTCGGCAACACCCTGTATAAATTTGCGGTGGATCATTATGAAAAGGACGAAGCCGGAAGGATCACCAAGGTGGCCGGCAGCCATAAACGCATGGGAAATGTATCCCATGCCCTTGCCGAAAAGCTCCTGATCAACGGGGTCGAACTGAAAGAAATCCGCAAGTATGCGGGAAACGAGTTTAAAATCTGAAAGGAAACGGCCTATGAACACAATACAGATATCCCTTGCTTTTATCTTTCTGCTCGTTATGCTGGCGCTTTTTCTTTTGCTGAAGCTCAATCCTTTTGAGGCGGAGAAGAATCCATTGAAACAGCGGCGGCTGTATATCGCGGGTGGAAAGCTGAAAATCACCGAGAGGATTGTCATCCGGTTTACAACATTGTTCCGGCAGACCGGGTACACTCTTAAAAAATTTATGATCACGGTGGCTGCCTCGGTTGTAGCCGGCTTCCTGGGGGGCGTCCTGCTATTCAACAACGCCGGCCTTGCGCTGATTGCCGCCGTGTGCTTTATCCCGGCGCCCTACTTTTACTTGAACATACGAAGCGCAAAAACGGCGAGAGAAGAAATAGAAGGCTTGGAAAATACGATGTCGGTCATCACCAACGCATACACCGCCTGCGATGACCTGATCAAAGCCTTTGAAAGCTATGTGCAGGAGCGAAACCGGTACATCCCCGTGCATCTGAGAAATCCAACGCCCTTTGACGAATTCATCTCCGAAATCAAGCTCATCAATCCAAACATCGAGCATGGTTTATACCGGCTTGCAGCGAAGGTGAAAAACAGGTATTTCGAGGAATGGGTTAAAATGCTGATCCTGTGCCACCACGACCGGCGTTTAAAGTTTGCGCTCTTCCCAATCATCAAAAGTATGAATGATGCCAAAACCATGCAAATAGAGCATGACAGCATGATGGTCAGAGTGTGGCGGGATTACCTGATGACGGTGGCTATGATGTTTTCCGTTATCCCGCTAATGCGTTTCTCCAACGCCCAATGGTTTGTCCTGCTCACAGGAACCTTCATAGGGAAAGCCCTCATTGTCGTGATGATGATCACTGCCCTCGGAACCTCGTTCTATGTCTTAAAAATTACTAAACCGGTCAACCGGTAGGAAAATAGAATCCATCAAGCAGATAGGAGGTCTTGCCTTGTTTTATCAAATTGTCATATTTGTTTTATTGACCGTGGCGGGATTTTTGATGTGCAGGCAAATTCTGAAAATCCCGAAGCACAGCATGAAAAGAAATATCAAAAACTTACAGACAGAAAAAGAAAACCTGGGCGCGAAGCTGCTTCGAAAATTCATCATGCCCCTGGTGAAACCGGTCTCCCGGTGGATCAGGCTGGATCTGGAGAAGGAGATGAAGATGGCCGCAATGCTAAAACGCGGAGGGCTTGACCTGACGCCGCGGGAATATTACGCACGGGCCATCCTCTGCGCCGTTTTCACGCTGCCCCTTTCGCTTTTGCTCCTGGCCGTAGGAACGCCGAACATAGCGCCTGTCACTCTGATTTTTACCGTCATCGTGTACTTTCATTTCATGACCGATTTGAAGGATACCCTGAAGGAAAAAAAGAGGCTCATCGAAATAGAGCTGCCGTCCTTCGTCCGGTCCATCCTTTACAAGCTGGACGATATCCAGGGCCACAGCGACAGGACGGTGGTGCAGGTGGACTTGATACAGGTGTTTGAAGATTATCTGAAAGTCTCGAGCGAAGTCTTTTATTACGATATCGCGGTCCTGATCCTTGACATGAAGGCGAAAGATATCGAAACCGCATTGAGAAACTTTAATGAGCGTGTTGGCCTGATAGAGGTTTCTTTTTTAACCAATGCTCTGATCGGCCTTTACCGGGGCGAACACCAGGCGGAGGCGCTCAATTATCTTGCCAAGGATATGGATATCAAGGCGCGGGAGGCCCTGCGGAAAAACCTGAACAGGCTGCCCGGCAAGATCAAGATCGCCTCCATCCCGTTAGTGGTTGTGACCCTCGCCAGTCTCTTATACGTCATCGGCTCCCACCTCATCAAATCGGCAGGGGGCCTTTTTTAATTAATGTGAAATAGGGATAAAACCCTTTTCAAATAAAAATCAGGAGGTTACACATGCAAAACAGCAAAATCGCAACTCAAAGCATGCAGGAAAGGAGGAAAAATCCCATGAGGAATCGGATTACAAACGCTCTTAAGCGCACCGGAAACATGCTGACAGGCAAATCCGGCGATCAAATGACCGGGTGGTTGATTGTGGTGCTGGTGGTCGTCGTAGTGGGCGCGGTTTTTTTGACCCTGTACCAGGGTTCCATCACCGATATTTGGAATAATATCGTGACCAAGATCACAGGGCTTCTCAGCTAAAGCAAGAGCCGATCCGGAGGGAGGGATACGTCCCTCCCTGTTTCTTTTCCCTGAAAAATCAAACCAAAATTAAATTAACGGAGGTATGTAATCATGTTGAAAACTTTGAAAAACAAAATGGCAAATGCCGCAGTGAAGGCAAGGAACGTGCTGGCGGGTAAGTCCGGCGATCAAATGACCGGGTGGTTGATTGTGGTGCTGGTGGTCGTCGTAGTGGGCGCGGTTTTTTTGACCCTGTACCAGGGCTCCATCA
>Ga0116191_1004296_pt1 | contig 10184 bp, 7 predicted proteins | sample AD_UKC111_MetaG_FD_89897 | JGI IMG/M metagenome (GOLD analysis project Ga0116191, IMG submission 89897) | Active sludge microbial communities of municipal wastewater-treating anaerobic digesters from Hong Kong - AD_UKC111_MetaG | ecosystem: Engineered > Bioreactor > Anaerobic > Digestate | place...
TCAAGCGAAATGTTCTGAATGCGAAAATAGGATCCCCTGCTGGGTGGGGCCGCAATCCCGCCTTCAACCCGTTGGGTGGGCCTTCCGCTCACGGCCGGTTTTCAGAAGTTCCGAAACGGCTGTGCGCGGTGCGGACCTTCAGAGCCAGTATTGCCACTTGCCCGCGCTCAACACATAAGCCGCCAGGCAGGCGTTGGTGACGGCGTGCGCCAAGATGCAGTCGGCCAGCGAGCGCGTGCGGATCATCCACCAGTTGTAGAGCACTCCGGCCACGAGTCCCACATCCCAGTAAGGACCGTGTTCGGAGGCGAACAGGATGGCCGTGATCCAGAAGGCGCCCGGCAGGTAACTACCCAACGGCACGGCGAGGAAATCTGTCCGGATCAGCCATCGCATGAGCCAACCGCGCCAGAAGAGTTCTTCAATGACAGGCACCACGAGCGCGGAACCGAGAATCCGGGAGGCCAGGAAGACGTAGTCGCCCCTGAGCGCTTCTCCAGCCGGCGTCCCGCTCGGAGCCAACAGGATATTGCGGAACAGCCAGTGCTCGCGATAGTGCGGCCAAATGGTGTCCGGCCCGACCCAAATCAGGAAAACCAGCGCGCCCATGGCGACGCTGGACCACGGGCATAAAGTCTTGAACCGGAGGAGCGGCCGCGACGTTGCCACCAGGGTCGCGAGCGCCAGCAGGGTCCGCAGCGGGTACTCCGAACCCGGCGGGAGCGGCAAGTGCCCGCCGAGAGCGAGCACCCCTACGAATACTAGGAAGGGCGCGGTGTAGGCCGCAGCGGGGAACCGCGACAGGAGCGCTTTCACAAGATGTGATCCCGAATGGGGCGCGGGGCCGCCCGCGCTCAGCCGATCCGCCCCAACAGCTCGCGGATCTTGGCCTCTTCTTCCTTCGCCGGCTTGTTGCGCAGCGCCGTCAGCAGGGCCTGCTTGGCCTGCGTCCGGTCGCCTTTTTGGAATAGCGCCATGCCCATGTGGTAGTGGAACGTTGAACGCTGTGGCTGACGACGGATAAGGTCTTTATAGATGTTGATAGCGCTGTCGCTCAAGTTCTTCTTGATATAGATCCAACCCAGCGTGTCGGCGACGTTGATTTCTTCGGGCTGGGCTTGTTTGGCGCGTTGCGCCAGTGTGAGCGCCTGATCCAACTCGGTCCCGCTTTCCGCCATGATGTAGGCCAGGTTGTTCAGCACGACGACATTGTTCGGCTGCATCTTCAGCAGTTGTTCGTAGAGTTGCCGGGCTTCCTGGCGCTGTCCCTGCTCGTCCAACTGCATGGCCAGCAGCAGCTTCGCGGACGGCTGGTCCGGAGCGATCTGGATGGCCTTGCGGAAGTGGCCCGCGGAAAGATCCAATCTGCCCGCGCGGCGATAGATCTCGCCCAGCCGGGTATGCAGCAGAGCGTCGTTCGGCCGCTTGGCGACGAGCGCCTCAAACTGGTGGATCGCCACGTCGTTCTTGCCTGTTCGAGCCGCTATGTTGCCGAGCGCCAGCGCGAGGTCGTCGCGGCCCGGATTCTTGGAGGCTTCTTTCTGGATCAGGTCGAGAGCCTGCGCCGGTTGGTTCTGAGCCATGTAGCATTCGACCAGCCCGAACAGGCTACGCAGGTCCTTGGGGTTCTTCTCGTACAGCTTGCGGAAGGCTCCCTCGGCCGCTTTGAAGTTTCTCTCGCCCATGTCCACAACGGCGAGCTGCAACTGCGCCTCCAGGGCGTTCGGATAGAGCTTGATGGTCTCGGAAACCGCCTGGCGCGCGCGGCCGAAATCGCGCATGCCGGTAAGCGCCGCTGCGCGCACGAGCCGGGCAGACAGATTCCCCTGGTCCATGGCCAGGATCTCGTCCGCCGTCTGCACCGCTTTGGCGTGCTCGCCGCCACGTAAGTAGAGTTGCGCCAGGGCGAGCCGCGGGGGCAGATAATCGCCGCGCTGTTTGATAGCCTCTTCAAAAGCCAGGCGGGCCTGTTCCACCTCCCCCTTCGCCATATGGGCCCGTCCCAGGTCGTAGCGCGCCACGAAGTTTCGCGGAGAGCTGCGCACAACACCCTGCAGATCGTTCACGGCAGACTGGATCTGCTCGGGTTTGCCGTTTCGCAGGAGCAGGGAAGCGCGCATGGCGATGGCGTCATTATCCTTGGAGTCGCGCTTGATAATGGCTTCCAGCAATTTCAGCGCATCGTCCACTTTGCCTTGGGTGATGTAAGCCTCCGCGATGCGTTTGTCGTAGGTGGCGCTCTGGGACGGGTTGGCTTTCTTTCCCGCGGCATAGTAATCAACCGCTGCGACAAGATCGCGATTCCGGAAGTAGAAGTCGCCCACGGAACGATGCGCGTTGGGAAAGTCCTGCGGATTCGACGTGATCTTGTCAAGCGCGCTCTTCATTTCGGGTCCGCGGCGCGTGACCATGTAGAACTGCGCCAGTTGCAGCCACGCGGCTTCTTCTTTGGGATTGTTGGCGCTGCGCAGCTTCAGAACGGCTTCGGCGTCGCCCATCCGATTGGAGGACACATAGCTCACATAAAGGAAGTTGTAAGCAGGGGTGAGATTCTTGTGCTTCTCGATGAGCTGTTTGGCCAGAGTCTCCGCCTCGCTCGTGCGTTTCTCCATGGCGAGGGCCCGCATGAGAAAAACGCCCACGTTCGGTTCGAGCGGCTTCAACTGATTGGCCTTTTCCAGCTTCTCGATCGCCTCTTTGGTTTGCCCCTTAAGCAGGAGACAGAGTCCGCTGACTCGATAACCGTGGAACTTATCTCTCTTCTCCAGTTGCTTGGCCAGTTCCTCGATTTCCGGCACCAGGGTTTTGGCGTTGCGCGGCTCGGCGGCCGTCGCCGTCAGGTAGAGGTCGGCCAGGGTCAGGGACGCATCGAGGTTATCCGGCATCAACTCGATGGCGCGGCGGAGAGACCGGGCGGCCAGCCCAGGCTGCCCCAAGCGCAGGTCGCACAGCCCCAGCCGGTAATAGGCGTCGCCGTTGCGCGGGTCCTTCTTCAGCGCATTCCGGTACATGATGGAGGCTTCTTTGTACTTTTCGGTGTTGAAGTACTTGTTGCCGTTCTCCACGTACTTGCGGCTGACCAGCTTAGGATCGCGGTTGCAGGACACACCCGCCAGCATTAGAGCGAGGATTAATAGCAAGTAGTGTGATTTCATACGGCTCCCTCCCTTATCTTTCCAACATTCACTTCATCACAAAACATACGGCGTCGCAATGGATACAATTGCTGATTGTACTGGACCGGGAGAGTGTGGAAGGGAGCCGTGCTGGAACATGTGGACCAGACGTGAAATGCTTGGCGCCGCCGCCGGAACTGCGCTGGGACGACTGGCAGCCGTACACGCCCGGCGGCTGTTGCTGAGCGTGGACGCGACACGCGAGCATGGCGCGGACCGTTTCATGTCCCATGGCCAGACGCGCGTCGTGGAATCGCGCGCCGGCAGGTACCGCGAGGCAGCCGCGACGCCTTCGGCGCGCTTTGGATACCGGTTCAGAATTCAGCACCCCGGCAAACCGCACCTCGCCGTCGTACGTTACCCCGATGACAAGCGCCGCTACATGTGCATCATGGACGGCACCAGTTACGACCTCTCCACCGGCGTTTTCACCGGCCACGCGCAGCCCCTCACCGGGCGAATGCTCGAAATCCGGCAGATATTCTGGCCGCGCTGGGAGGACTCGAGCATAACCTTTCTCACTTGGGGCAAGGACGAGCCCGCAGCCATCGCCGGTTTCGACGTGTACGAATTGGACGAACTTCCGGCGGCTCCTCCTGTCGCCGGCGTGACACCGGGCGCGGGACGCGAACTGGGCGTCCAGTATGAGGACCCCTGCGGAACGGGCGCCAGCGAAGGCGCCATGAGCCGCGAAGAGTGGATGGACCACCTGGTGGCGTTTATGCGCCACACGGGGCAGAGCCTGCTGGTCTACCCGGTGGTCTGGTACCACGGTCCGCAGTACCCTTCCACTTGCGAACCAAGCGACGCCTTCGACATGGTGGTGGGCCGGGACCGCAAGCAATACACGCGATGGACCTCCCATCCCGTGGACTGGTACGCGCGCCTGCTGGAACGCTTCGGCCAGGAAGGACTGGAGTTTCAAGCCTCCATGACCATGCTGCGCCTGGGCAGCCTGATGCGCAGGATGAACATCGACCTCGAATCCATCGTCAAGGGTGCGCCGGCCATCAACAACATGTTGTGGAACGGTCAGGTGCAGGCCGGAACGCAGGACTGGACGCCCATCTACAACGTCCGGAATTATCCCAAGGCGCTCGAGTATCACGCCCGCAAGGCGAGCTTCAAGGACTTCCCTTACGCCTACGGCGAGAAAACGGGCCAGCCCTATCACGGCGGGCCAATCTTCAATCCCCTGCACCCGGAAGTACAGTCGGCTGTGGTCGGCGTAGTCTCGGAGATTGCCGCTCGCTACGCGCGCTACCCGGCGTTCAAGGGCGTCTCATTCAATATGTGGCACGCCACCATCGTTTGGTACGCTTCCCTCCACGCCGGTTACGACGACTACACCGTCGGGCTGTTCGAAAAGGAAACCGGCGTAAGGGTGCGCGTCAAGCCGGATTCACCGGAGCGTTTCGCCCGACGCTACCAGTTTCTGATGCACACGGCTCGTCCGCTGTGGGTGGCGTGGCGCTGCCGCAAGCTGCACGAGTTCCACTGCCGCATCCGCGACGCGGTGGTGGCGGCGCGGCCGGATTTGCGTCTCACCTTCACCATGTGGAACGAGACCACCGTGCCGGCGCTCCACGGTTCGCTTGCCGCCTCCCACCAGCTTCATGCCCGCCTCAACACCGCGTCGATGTGGCGGGAGGGCGGATTCGACCCCGCGCTCTACGCGAAGGAACCCAACATCGAAGTGGACCTGACGCTGGACCCCGGCCGCGACCGCGGCTGGGACACTGAAGGCGCGCAGGCGCCGCTCGAGCGCTCTTGCATGTTCCGCGACCATGATTTTCTGGATGACGACACGCTGGGCACCATGCGAAACATGCGCCGCCCCGGTGCGTTCATCTTCAACTGTTGGGTGGAGGCCTGGGGCGAGCACAGGTGGTTTCCCTGCGAACCCGGCGACGAGCAGGCAAAGCAACTCGCGGTGATGGACGGCGCGCCCGCCGAGGGGATCTTTCGCCTGAATTCGATCTATCCTGAGGACGGCTTCTGGTGGGATTCGCAATTGCGCATCACGCATGCGTTCCAAGGCGGCCCACATTTCCTGGAACACTACGCGCACGCCGTAGCCGAGTTCGACGCCTGCCGCATCACTCGCGGCGGCCTGTTCCTGGACAAGGCGCATTGCGAGGAGATTCGCCGGTTTGCCGCAGCCTACCGGGCGCTGCCACGCGAGAAGTTTGTGACCATCGGGGCGAGCACGGACCCCGTGGCTGCCCGCACGCTGGTTTACGGCGGGCAGCGCTATTTGTACCTGGTGAATCGCGAATATTATCCTGTGCAAGTGCGGGTGGCTTTCGACCGGCCGGCGCGTCTGTCGGATCTCGCCGCGCGAACAACTCTGGACGCCGGCCGCGAATGGGACGTGACGCTGGAAGCATACCAACTGATTGCATTCACGCTCGCACCGGAAATAGCCGTTACGGACTTCCACGCCACCCCGCCGCGCGACGTCGCGGTTGCGCTCGAGGCCGAGGCGCGGCAGGCGCTGGGCAGCCTGGACGCCGCGGCCGCGCGCGGACTGTTCATACCGGGTGCTGCCCAGATCCGGTCCGGAATCCAGGCAGCGCTCGCCGGACAGAGGTGGGCTTATCTGCGGCGCGCGCTCACCAGTTATGCCGTGCGCCGCGCTCGCCAGTAGCTAACGCGACGCGCCGGGCGGTGTGCAGAGGACGTTGTCGATCAGGCGCGTCGAGCCCGCCCAGGCGGCCACGGCAACGCGCACCGGCGCGGCTACCCGCTCGACAGGCTGCATTTCATCCGCATCGACGATTTCGAAGTACTCCAGCCGCAGGCCGGGTTCGCGTCCAAACTCAGCTTCCGCCTCGCGCTTCAATTGAGCCGCATCCACGAATCCCGCACCGATGCGGTCCCGAACCGCGAAGAGCACGCGTGACAACATCAGCGCCGCCTGGCGCTCGGCCGCGTCAAGGCGGCGGTTGCGGCTGCTCAGCGCCAGTCCGTCCGGCTCACGCACCAGGGCTACGGGAACGATCTCGATGGGCAGGTTCAGGTCCCGCGCCATGCGCTGGATCACGGCCAGTTGCTGCGCATCCTTTTCGCCGAAGTAGGCGCGATCCGGCTGCACGATATTGAACAGCTTCAGAACGACGGTCGCCACGCCCCGGAAATGGCCCGGGCGGAAAGCTCCGCACAAGTGCTCGGTGACGCCTTCCACTTCCACGAACGAGCGCTGGGGCTGTGGATACATCTCTTCGGCCGCCGGATTGAAAACGAGGTCCACGCCGCGCGCCGTGCAGAACTCCGCGTCCGTCGCGATGTCCTGCGGGTAGCGCTCGTAATCGTCCTTGCGGTCGAACTGGATCGGATTCACGAACACGCTGACCACCACGAAGTCCGTCTCGCGGCGCGCGGTATCGATCAGGCTGCCGTGCCCGGCGTGCAGGGCACCCATGGTGGGGACCAGGCCGACCGTCGCTCCGCGCTTGCGTGCTTCGGCCACCGCGGCGCGCACTCCCGCGACGGAGTGAATCACCCGCGCGCTCATCGTGCCGCTCCCGTGCCGCGTGCGGCGGGAACCGGGAACCGCCCCTGGCGCACATCTTCGGCATAGGCTTCGGCCGCGGCGCGCATCTGGTCGCCCAGCCGCGCATACTGCTTCACGAATGGTGGCACCTGGCCATCGTAAAGGCCGAAAATGTCGTAGCTTACCAGTACCTGGCCATCGCAATAAGGGCCGGCTCCGATGCCGATGGTGGGAATGCTCAACTCCTCCGTAGCACGCCGCGCGACATCTTCAGGAATCGATTCGAGCACGATCGAGAAAGCGCCTGCAGCCTCCAGGGCACGCGCATCTTCAATCAGCAACTGGGCATCTTCCTCTGTCCGGGCTTGCCGGTGGTATCCGCCCAACCGGTGCACCGATTGCGGGGTCAATCCGAGATGCCCCATGACCGGAATGCCTACGTCCACTAGCCGCGATACGGCCTCGATTACCGGCCGGCCGCCTTCGATCTTCACGGCGGTTGCGCCGCCTTCCTGAAGAATGCGCCCGGCGTTGCGCACGGCCTCGGACGCGCTCACCTGGAAGCTGAGAAATGGCATGTCGGTGACCACCAGGGCGCGCTTCACGCCGTGGCAGACCGCCTTGGTGTGGTGTACCATCGCGTCGAGGGTTACTGGCAGCGTGGTCTCGTAGCCCATCACCACCATGCCCACGCTGTCACCCACCAGGATGACGTCAATTCCGGCCCGGTCAATCAGACGGGCCATGGTGGCGTCATATGCGGTGAGCATCGCGATGCGCTCGCCGCGCTTCTTCATCTCCTTGAGGTCCGGCACTCTCACGCGCCGCTGCGCCTCAGCCATTTCGTAAACACCTCTCTAACTTATCAGCGTACGCCTCATCGAGGCCGCGCCGCCGGGCCAGGTCCAGCACCCGCAATCCCAGCGTGCAGTATAGCTGCCGCATCCCGGGCGCGGCGTCCCGTAACGCGGCGAGGTGCAGCGCTACCGTTTCGGCGTCTCCGCGTTCGATGGGCCCGGTAAGCGCGCGCTCCGGCGTGAGCGTCAAAGCATTTCGCGCATTTGTTTCGACCAGGGGCCGAATCGCGCAGAGCGCTTCGTCTTCCGGAACGCCGGCCGCGCGCAGCAACTCCACGGAGGCATCGATCAGCGCGACGACGTAATTGCTGGCCATGACCGCCGCGGCATGATAGACCGCTTCGCGCCCGGTCCCGACGTGCAAGGGAGTACCGTTGAGCAACGCCACGATCCGCCGTGCCCATGCCGCCGCTTCGCCCTCGCCCGAAATAGCGAAGGCCGCACCCGGCAGCGCGGCCACACCCTGTTGCGGAGAACTCACCGCTTGCAAGGGATGCAGGACACCGCAGGCCACTCCGGCCCGCGCGAGTTCCTCGATCGCGGCCACCCCGCGCGCGCCGCAAGTGTGGAGCACGGCGCCGTTCCGCATACCACTGCGGGCCAAAGCGCCGGCGACGTCCGCCAGGGCATCGTCAGAAACCGCTATCAGCACGCGCGGGCAGCGCTCGGCGAGATTCTCGTAAGAAACTACTTCGACGCCGCCAATGAATCGCGCCGCTTCAGCGGCGTGCGCTGGCGTTCGGCTGGCTACCGCCGTGACCGGCTCGCCGCGCTCGCGCAACAGCCGTCCCAGCGCCTGCGCAACCCGTCCCGCTCCAACGATTCCGATCGCGTCCACCACCATCCAGCTTACGACTTCAAAGGGATGGCAGGCGGACCTAACGGCCGGCGATCGCGGCGATCAGGTCGATCGAATCGAGGACGATACGGGTCTCCCGGTCGTACGCCACGGCAACGCCGTCAATGTAACCGAACGCACAGTTCGGCGGGGGTGGCGGCAGCACCCGAATCAACTCAGGGGGGAAGGGCCGCATCTTCTTCTGCCAGCCGGGGGGCAGCGTGCCTGTCCGGTAGTATTTCTTCCGCAGCCCTGGAGGAAGATCGCGCGGCCCGCTGTAATAGCGTTGCACTACGGCATAGTCTTCCCGGCGAAAATACCGGTGCTCGTCATGATCGTGCTGGTGGCCTTTCCCTTTGCCTTTGCCTTTATTGTCGCCATGCTTCTTTGCAAAGAGGCAGACAGCCGAGAGCGGAATCATGCCAAGCGCCGAAACCAACAGCTTGCGTCGATCCATATATTGCAATTCCCCTCCTTGAGCCTACAGCAAACCTTGGGAGATGAGTAGCCCAGAGACGCGAAAAGGCGGGCCGGACGGCCCGCCTTTTCACCTTATGCTGCTGTTGAAATTACACTTAGAACGTCAAACGCAGCGCGATCTGGCCGTTGCGTTCGTACTGCGCACTGGTGATCTCGCCGAAGGTCGCCCCGGTTACGTTGCGCGCCGGCGCTGCAAACTGCGGGGTGTTGAACAGGTTGATGAATTCACCGCGGAGTTCGAACTTCACGCGCTCCGTGACGGCAAACTGCTTCTGCAGCGACACGTCATACGTTTTGAATCCCGGCCCGCGCTCGGTTCCAATCCCAACGTCACCGAACGACTTCGCCAGTTGGTTAGCGTACGCCGTGATATCGAACCACTTGGCGCCCGAGCCGACGTTGCCAAGCGTGTTGCCGCCTTTGCCAACAACGCGGGCCCGTGCGCCACGGCTACTGGTGGTTGAGTTATCGGAGGCCTGAATCGTCAGGGGGAAGCCGCTGCGCAAGGTCATGATGCCGCCGAGTTGCCACCCGCCCAGGACGCCGTTCAGTACCGGATGAACGCTGTTACCCCACTTGTGGCCCTTCCCATACGGGACCGCCCAGACGTGGCTCACCGTGAACATGTGGCGGGCGTCGAAGTAGGTGGGACCCCATTCAGCCTTCCGGTCGAACAGGTTCTGCCAGTACGCCGATTGGTTCGCGGCTTGCCCGCCTTCCCCGTAATAGCCGATGGCGTCGCTCATGCCGTGGGACCAGGTGTAGTTGACCTGGAACTCCAGGCCCGACGACATGCGCTTGGTGAGGCTCGCCTGCATGGCGTCGTAGCGCTGGTTGCCGCAAGACTCCGTGCCGGATATGTTCGTGATATTGGCCAGCAGCGGATTGCCGGACAAGTACAGGCTGGGAACGACGGTACCATCAGAAAGGAGATGCTTCTGGTAGTAGGGCATGGGCACGATCAGGTGCGTGCCATGCTGGCCGACATAGCCCACCGAACCGACCGTTTGCCAACCGAGTTGCCGTTCCAGAGTGAGGTTCCACTGCTGGGTGTCAGCGGGCCGGATATTCTTGTCCCATAGGCGAACGTTGATGTTCTTGTACGGATTGGTCGGCGACAGGACGCTCAACCCGTCGCTGGAGGTCGATCCCGGCAGGTTGAAACTCGGACTGTCGTAGCGTCCTTCGAATTCGGAGTTGAACGGGGGATTCATGGGCAGGCGGAGGTTCGTTCCGGTGCCTTCCATGAAGGAACTGATCGTGTAAGCGCCGCGCACCACCCACTTCTCGAAAGGCGTGTAAGCGAAGCCCACGCGCGGTTGGAAGTCCTTCTTGAA
>Ga0116191_1004298_pt1 | contig 10182 bp, 5 predicted proteins | sample AD_UKC111_MetaG_FD_89897 | JGI IMG/M metagenome (GOLD analysis project Ga0116191, IMG submission 89897) | Active sludge microbial communities of municipal wastewater-treating anaerobic digesters from Hong Kong - AD_UKC111_MetaG | ecosystem: Engineered > Bioreactor > Anaerobic > Digestate | place...
CTTCCGCCAGGAGGTCAAACAGGTGGTTCAAGAGTTCTGACAACCTCTGGCGGCCGGCCTGCGTGCGGGCAATTCTTAAACCCTCACCTCGCTCCGTGGGAAAATAGTACCCGGAAATCTCCACCCGGGGTGATGACTTTGGTGAAAGTTCCTTTAATATTTGCTCAGCAGCAACAGCGTACAGGGCGTGTTGGATCCGGCGCCCGCCGCAAAAGTGCTTATGGTCTGAATAGCCATAGGCGCCTCCGGTCTTATAATCCCATACCTGGTAAGCCCCTTCTCTTACCTTGTCTACCCTGTCAATCTTACCTCTAAGCAAAAAGCTGGTACCGCTGCCCAGTTCAATTTTCACAGGGTCCGCCAGGCCTGCACCTGAGTCCGCCACTGCATCACCGCCCAGGCCAAAAGGTACTTCAAACAGCATGGGATCGCCTGCCGCATGGACTCCTTCGGCAGCCAGGAAAATTTCACAGCAGCGGTAGATATCCATTCTTTCCCGCTGGAAGACAAGAACGCTGGGGATTGGAATCCGATTGCTGTAATCGCCAATAAGTTCATCAGCCATCTCCATCATCATTGTCTTATGCGCAGTCAAACTGGGTCTTTCATTACCAGCTGCCAGCTTTTTCATGAATCTATAAAACAGTTCATGCAGCAGTGAGCCCCGCTCCAGCGCGTCCAGCCAGCAGTTAGGGTCATAGCTCACTTCGTCCGGGGGCAGGACACGCAGGATGTATTTCAGAAAATAAGCGAAGGGGCATCCCGCCAGGTCCTCGATCATGCTGCAGGACATCACCAAATCAGTATTTTGGCGGGGATCAAACTGGCTATCACTGGCAATTATCCCGTCATATTCAGTCGGGCCTGAGCTTTGCCTGGCCTCCAGCGCGCAGCTGCCCAACGCGATCCCCTGGTAGCAATCCCTAACCGCCGCATCGCCGTTAATCACACCGGGTCCTGTCAGAGCCCGGGCGGCCCACCACTCTGTTTCATCCAGGGCCGGCATACCTTCATGCGGGCAGTACCCTGCCGTCCTGCCCAGGGAGTTGATAAAGTCGGTGTAATCTAAAGAGGTGTCCTTTCGCAAAAGGCGGTACGCCTGGAGCAGTATATTTGAAGGGAAGACAGACCTGTTTTCCACCACGTCAAAGGAAGGAAAGCTCAAAGTGACCCGCCCCCTCCTGGAGGCAAGCGCCAGAGCCATCATATACTGGTTCTCGCCTGGCCTGTCCGCGCCCAGCGTCAGCCCGGCATGGATCCGCCCGCGCTCTGTGTCAAGCAGGACCGGATCCTGGCGGGCGCTGCCCGGGAAGGTGTCCGCGCCCAGGCCGGCTATATAGGTATTGGGTCGGTCGGACCAGATTAAATTGGTGTACCTGGCAAGGTGCAGGTGGCCGGGCTTTGGGCCGGACGCACCGACCTGAAAAGCGTCAAGGATGTTTTCCACCCTCTCCAGGGCTTCGTCTGTTTCCAGGTTAAACGAGGCGAACTGCCCGGCCTGCACCAAGTCGTTGATCAACCCTTTCAGGGCGGCAGCGTCAATTTCACTGAATGGGCGTGTAATCTCAGATAGAATGTAGGCTAGGCCGGCTGTGAGCTCCCTGAAACTGATTTTCCCCTGGTTATCCATTACCGGCAGGTTGGAGAGGAGCGGGTTAATGGCATTATAAAGCTGCTCAGCCAGGGCGCTCTGGCTCAAATATCGCTCACGCCTGCTGTCCCCACCCTCTTCATCAAATTCTTCCGCGGCCTTTTCTTTAAGGGTTTCGCTCATTCTTTGAAGCAGAACATAGCGGTCCCTGCCCCAGCCGATGCCGGACCTGCTTAAAACCCGCGCCGCCGCGGCCGATGTGAGAATTGTATCTTTTTCCCTTTGCAGCCGCACATCTCCACTTAAAAGAAGAACCTTTAAGACACTTACGGAATAATCATTCCTGATCCAGTCAACCAGTCCCTGCAGGACCCTGCCCGGGCCGGTAAGCGAACCGGGTATTCCTTCCTCGAAAGTCATATTCAGCCCCAGGCGCCTGGCCAGAGTATAAAAAACGGGTATGTACCCACTGTTTGTATAAGCAACGGTTACACTGTCCAAAGGTGTCCCTCCGGCCATAACACGCCTTAAAATTTCCCTGGCCTCGTTCGTCAGCCCGTAGGAATGAAAGCAGCTTAAAGATCCATCGCCCACCGGCTCTGGGGACTGGCCAACCTGATACAGCCAGGGCAGACGCTCCACATCGGATGCGGGAGCAGCCGCGTTTTCCGGCAAAAAATACTGTGGCTTTATGCCTGGCCCCGCCAAGCCGTAAACCGGGTCTGGGTGTATGACGATTAACCTGTCTTGAGCAAGCGACTTGATTAATTGATCTTCAAGCGGGCTTAGCTGCAGAAAGGATGGCAGAAGGTATACAGTGTCAGTACCTAAAGCACTTTTCTTTGAGGAAAGTAGATTCAATGCAAGAGTAAGCAGACCTGGGGTATCTATATATTTATAATCTTCAAGGTACTGTTCATAGGCCTTTAGCAAAGCAGCCATGTCGTGTCCTTTATCTTTGCTGACAAAGCTGTCTGGAGGAAGGGCTTTAGCTACAACCCCGCAGTATCTTAGTTCATTTATAGATGAAGCTATAGCGCGGATCAGCCCCGGGGAGCTGCTTTCTCTTATAAAATAACGAAGGGCTTTTTGTTCCTCCAGGTGCTGAAATACTTCCTCAACGACGGCTGTTGTAAGCAGGCCTGTTAGTAGAGTAATTTCTTTTTCAGCTAAGTACTCGCCGGCAATCTGATGTGCCAGGCCGGCGGCAGTACCGGGGTGCAGGTTTACCCACTTTGTACCGCTCCTGGCCAGTGATTCGCAGAGTTCATGCCCCTGGCCGTATCCCGGCACAATAAGTATTTTCTCCTGCAAGGGGTATTTTTCACAAACTTCCTTAAGTGATGAAAGAAGGTGGTTCATATGATCACTCCAAAGAATATATACACCAAATGTAAATTTGTGTTGTTAAACCTTAATTCTACCAGCCGATAGCTTTTCCTCTCAAATCATCAACAAGATTAGATAAATTACAACAATTATTAGCATTAAAAAACTGGCTTTATCTTTTAGATTAAGCCAGGGAGGTGACATTAGTCTGTCAATAGATATTGTATTAAAAAATCTTTTAATTGCTTTATCTATCCTTTATAAATCTGGGAGGAAGCCGTTACAATGCTAAGAAGATAACAGCAATAATGTTTACAGGGTATTAATAAAAAACATCAAAGACTAACCAACTGCATGTCCAGACCCTGACGATTGATAATGAAATTGCTATGTTCACATTCCCTAATGTTAATTTTAAAATGAAAAGGGAAAACGGTCTTTACCGCCGGGATCATTTCCAGAGGCAAATATCGATAATCAGAAACCCGCAGGACCACCTCAGCCAGCCACAACTTTAATGCTGTATTGGTTATTTCGTATTTTTCCGGCAGGGTATAAATATTACTTTTACTCCGCTCAATAAGCCCCCAGGATTTGATACTCATCAATACCGCCGTGGTGGCTACCTCCACCCTGCGTCTATCCCCGTAGAGACCTTTCACCTTGCGGCCTATTTGCTGGCTGGGCACCTCATTTTGCAGCCCGAATAAATTTCCCATCTCACTAACCACGTCTTTAAAAAAAGGATAGGCTAGTAAAGTCATACCCCAATGAAGGACAAGACGATCACGGGGCAATAAAGATGGCAGCAGTTCTAAAGCCCTTTGGCGCACATCATTTAAATCATCAGGCACCAAATACCAGATTTTCATCAAGATCGTAACAGTATTTTTTCTCGATTTGGCGCCGTGAACATCCGCATTTAAGAATTCGTCCAGCTTTTCATACATATTTTTGCGATCCATTTTGCTTGCTTCCCTGGCAATATAGTCCAGATGCCGTAACATTATTTTTTGATCAAACCCTACTGGTTTTGCCATTTTAAAACCTCTTAAGATTATTGTTACTTGTAATATGTATAAAGGGCACCACTACTTCTTCCAGGCTGATCCCACCGTGACTGACCACATTTTCTCCTTCTTGAATAAAAGCTTCTCCACTTTTAGCCAGCAAGATATGGACGTCCTCCGGCAACCCAGGCCCGGGCCAAGCCATGGAAGAGTAAGCAGCGGCGGCCTTATCGCGCAGCATCTTATCTTTATAAATCCTGACCCGTTCTCCCCGGGTTTCTGCCAGAACACCTTCCGGGATACGGCCAATGCCCCGGCTTTCCTTATTACCGTGATCGGAAGTCAGGTAAACCTCGAAGCCCTTATTTATTAAGTCTGCCAAAAGTCCTGTCAAATAACCCTTTTCCAGCCACAGCTTGAGCTCGGAGTATAACCCTCTCTGTCCTTGCAAGGCCGTGTGAACCAGGTTGTCAATGGTATCAATCACCAGGCCAAGCACTTTTAGCGAAGGCTTTTGCAAACTGTCCGGGGATTGATAAGCGCCCTCTTGCCGGCCCAGGCTTTTTTCATAGCCGGTATAAGCCTTAAATACGTCATGGTTCTCCCAAAATAGTCTCCAGGCCGCTTCTTCTTTCCTGGTGGTTCCCAGTGTATGGGGGAAGTACACGGGCATTTCTCCGTAAAAAAGGGCTTGCCTGGAAATAGAAGTAATGGTGGGCGCCCAGGCGAAAACACTTTGCTCTTCAAAGGTAAAGCTTTTCGTCTGAAGATACTTACGGATTTGCGCCCATTGGACATAACTCATCCCATCCAAAACCACCATTGCCGCCCTGGCATGGCGCTTACTTGCAATATAATGGGGCACCTGGTGCAGCATCACCGGTCTCGGCAAATAAGGCAGGTTCTGCAGATTCCCGTAGTTCCGGATCATCCACAGTTCAAACTGAGCATCCAGCCCGGACTCGACGGCTTTTACTTCGCCAAGTATATATTCATCCTGATCAAGATTTGTGTATAAAATCAGGTCCTTTATTTCACCGTACAACGGAACGACATTCATCCAGTCCCGGTAGTTTCCGATAGCCTGAAGTTTCTCCTTTAAGTTTGCCACTAATCCTGCCACACGGTTTTTATGATCGGTGGAAGGATCAGTCACCAGCCCGACATGGGTCCATTGGGGTAAGTGTTCACTATTGATACCCCCCACAGGTTTTAAATACCCTTCAATGAACAGGTTGTCCAGCAATCGATAGACATCTTCATCAGCAAAGGGGTGGGTCTTTCCCTTGCCGTAAATGCCATCCTGCAGGCCAACTTCTTTTGATGCCGTTGGTTGTTCCTGCAGGGTCTGCAGATACTCAATCCACTGATTTTGCAGGTAGCTATAAAAAAAGGACGGGGATTTTACTAACTCCGCCAGCGGCAGCTTATTTAACTCCTTCTTCCTCTGTAATTGCTCAATGAGATATGACTCGATAACCTCCGGATATTGTTTTTGCCGGTAGTGTTTAGAAAGCAGGTATTTTACCAATTCCGTTTCATCATCAATCAGGTCATAGGCTACTTTAAAAACCCTGCGCAAGATAAAATCACAGGTTTCGCCATGAGAAGCAGAGCCTTGATACTGACCATAGACAGCAAACAAGTCATCTAAGTCCCGGGCGTCCAACTGCTTAACTACCTGGGGTGACAGCTTCGGAAAGATGGATTGCATCCGGCAGGTCAGTTTTCGCCCCATTTGCAGCAGATCGTAAGGCATTTGCTCCAGGGGAACATCATTTACCTGTACCAGTAACCTTAAGGTTCGCTCTTCCAATACTTTGCGATACCTGGATTCAAACAGGTAGCGAAAGGCCACCGGATCGCCGTACTGGATGAATTCCACTTGCATGTCCTTTAAGGAAGACAGGAGGATTTCATCCAGAAGTAAATGATCCGGGTCCGCCACCAGCGAAAGCGGCGGCACCGGTTCCCGAAAATCCGCCAGTATTATGTCCCGCCACGTGCTCAAAGGTTGTACACCTGTCCTTCACTAAACACCTAACCGTATTTGCGCGTTATCGTAGTACATTAAAAATTTATCTTCCTCTTGCAGGATGCTTTACGGCAGACGCCGGCCAATGTCTACAAGGGATTTAATGCGTAACAGTATTAATTCCGAAGCCCGGGCTTCCTGTCGTGTGCAAGCGCACTTGTCAGGTGGCCCGGGCCTATTCCACCGAAGACTAGCCTACAATTGGTTTACCCTTTGAAACAATCTCGTCATAAAGGAATTGACCTTGCTTTATATTTTTATATTCTTCCAGAGAGTAGGGTCTCGGGGAAATGTCTAAATCAATATCTTCACTGATTTCTTTAAGTATAACAGCTTCCTCTATATAGTCTTTACCAAAGTCCGGAGAAATTATGGCAATATCAATATCACTGTCTTTTCCCGCGCTCCCTTTTGCATAAGATCCAAACAAAATGGCTTTTTCAACACGTATGTTCCTGCTTTTTAAAGCTTTTATATATTCACCTGCAATTATTTCAACATGCTTCTTAACCATTCCACAGCCCCCTTTGAGCGTTCCAGGATTTCTTTTGTATGCTCTTTAGTGCATTTAGCTTCCAGAACGGCACGTTTATCGGGATATCTAGTTTCGATATAATATAGAGAAAGACGGCGTAACAGGTCCCTCAGCTCTTTTGTACATTTTTCAAGCAAACCGGCGCTTCCAGCCAATGAAACTAAATCATGTTTTTTTGGTGGAGTCAAGCCGGTCTTTTCGAAATACACAGCCTTGATGGCTTTTTCTACTGCCTGCTGGCACATAAACATAGCCCACAAGAATCTGTCTCCCTGGAAGCAATGTTCTGCGGCGTCTAAATCATCATAGGCAATATCTATCCATACAGATGCTTGAGCCCTCATAAAGGTTACTCCCTTTTTATTACTTTCATCATTTCAATACCAATATCTGCTAAAGGTTTTAGCCCTTTTTTATGTAGAGCAAAAAGGTGCAAATAATCTTTTTATTTTATTCTATCATTATTTTTAAAAGTATTTCGCAGAAATTTATTGTGGCCAGCTTCAATAAATGGTCTGGGTCCGCCACCAGCGTGGTGGCACAGGTTCCTGAAAATCCGCCAGTATTTTATCCCGCCACGTGCTCAAAAGGGGTCACCAGTCCTTCACTACATACCCAACCGGATTTGCGCGTTGTCGTAGTACATTAAAAGTTTATCGTCCTCTTGCAGGATGCTTTCCGGCAGACGCCGGCCAATGTCTACAATGGTTTGATAATCCTTATCCCCCCAGGCCTTTTTAAAGCCGGCCCGGATGGCCTCGGTGCGGAACTGCTTTAATTTCTTCTTGCTCTTCTTCATCTCTTCCATATAGGAAGCGAATTCGCGCAGCAGGGATTTTTCGCGCAGTTTTTCCAAGTCTGCTTGTTTATTGGGATCCGGTACATACCAGCGATCCTTCCCTTTACTCCGTAGGGTCTCGTCGTCCTTGGCCAAGTTGCGGAGGTCCTTGAAATTTGTGGATAGATAGCTGTAAATTTGGCCGGGCACCTCCCCATTGCCGTCATAACGCAGAAAGTTCTGCTCAAGTAATTCCGAAAGCTCCAGAGGCTTCTCATACTTTTGCCAGCCACTGATCTCCTTAAAGAAAAGTGGATGAATCTGCTGGAAGGTCTGTGGCTTGCTGGTAAGCTGTTGTTTTAACCATTTGATTGCCGAAGATTCGTCGGTAACAAAGAGTTGGAGCTGCAATAGTTCTCGGACCGTAAGGCGCTTTTTGTCATACTCGGCCACTTGGTCGGATAAGAAATACATCCCGTCCCGCTCGGGGAAACGCTGGGCCAACCCTGCGTAGAACTCGGCGGCGGAAAGGGGGACAGTCAACCCGCGCTGGACGTGGAAGGCCACCATGCGGTCGAACAGGAGAAAATTCTGGCGTTCAGCGATTATCTCCGCTTTTCCCTCCTTGGAAACAAAGACAGGAAGCTGTTTCAAGTGAGTTCGGACAAAATCCCATACACCGTCTTCTGTTCCAGCGCTTAATCTAAAGCGGTCTTCCAAACCACCATTAGGTTTGTAAGCGGAGATTACGAGATCTTGGTCAACAGCACCGGCCCTATTCACTGCATTGAAAGATCGCTGCTGTTTGTCAAGGACTCGAACATCGGCGACAACCAAGCCTGATGACTCAATTGCCTGTTGTATAGCACTCCATACCGCATTTTGGCTGTTGTGAAACTCTATCGTTATCCAACGCCCTGGTTTTAGAATTCTTGCATAATTTTTGAAGGCAGCAACCATCATACTTGAGTAAAACGACAGGTCTTTCCCATGTACATAGTTAAGAACACAGTCCTCTTCCACTACCGTCTTGACTCCTAACCATGCCTCAACAAACATATTAAGCTCGGCATATTGCAGTGATTCGCCAAAAGGCGGATCTGTGAATATGTAATCAATGGATTCATTTGGTATGTTTCTCAAATCAACTATACTTTGAGTTGATATAAATGTGGTTCTCAGGTGCTTTTCAGCGAGAGACCGCAACTTATGTATCTTGCGCCTAAGCACATGGAAGACATTCCTTTCCAAATGTAGAGAAGGCGTAAACAAAGTCCCTGAGACTCCACCTCCACCGCCAAAATATCCCTGCTTTCTTGAAACATAGTTGTTTATTGCACTTAGACAAAATCTAAAGAGCGCTGTGTGCCGTGGTGAAGAAAGCTGCTGCTGCCATAACTGTCCTAAAGCAAACAAAGCTCTTGGAGTGTACATATGGCATATATGTGATATCCCGGTTCCATTAATGAGTTTATTTGTTTGACGTCCTGGAAAGAATTCATCTGCTGATATCTTAGGCCAATTACGCCCTTCAAAAAGCGTTTTGAAGGCACTTCTTTCAATCTCGTTCAATTTACGAGTCTTCCGGCGTGATCCTATTCGGATGGTTTCCTCAACCATAACAAACTTGGGTACTTTAACCACCTTTCTTAGGACAGGATCGAATATATTCTCAAAAGATCGGTCTAGTTTCATTGCTCCCGTTAATTTAGATATACACTTCCCAACGGTACTCCCACAATAAGGGCATGGAAATGACTTCTGTATTTTGCCATTTCGTACAACCGTATCCCAGAATACAAATTCTTGACTACAGTTCGGACATAAAAAAACATCGGACCATATTGCGCTGAGTACTAATTCACCGTGATTACTCTGGTAAAGCCAAGAAAGTTCCTGTTCAATCATTTCGATGATTGCCAAGGCCTCGTCTGCAAATTCTACAAAAGGAGACCGGTCCGTGTAGTTATAAGCTACGAAGGTGGCGAGTGGAGATAAATCAGAAATAATGGTAAAACGTTCGCCAAATTGAGAGATTTTCTTATTATCCGAATCAATAACAAGGCCATCAGGACTTATTCTGTAACCGAGTTCCTCTATCTCTCCTCTGCTGCCACAAAGCTGCGCTGCTATCCCCGTCATTCCTGTACCGCAAAACCCATCGAAAACTACATCTCCCGGCTCGGTATAATGCAGGATGTACCGCATGATCGCCTTATGCGGCACCTTGGTATGGTAACTGTGCGCATTATAAAGCGGGTCATTCTTACCTTCAGCTACATCTGCAGCAAAAGGTTCACGGTGATACTCCTCTTGGTCTTCACCGTATAACTGTTTCTTTTCCTCTTCCCAATGGTTAATAAAATCCGGGATAAACGGGTTCGGACAGGCTGTATAATAAGGCGGGTCCGAAAGGGCGAGGATGTCTTCATCCTCCCCGATCGGGAACCCTTCCATTTGTTTCAACTCAGGCAGCCGCTTGCGCAGTTCCTCGGTAAAGTACGCCCGGCGGGCTTCGTCATCGGCAAAGGTCATCCCCAGGCAGGTTACCGGCTGGTTTTTGGCATCTTGCTCTTGATCCAGCATCGTAATTTGTTCCGTATCCTTGAAAGTCATATGTCTTCTCCTCCGTTACTTATGCCCGAGCATAATGCGCACACGGTTGGCAGCCTGAGCGCCAATACGATCTTTTAATAACTTCTCCAAACGGAGCCTTACCTCTTCTACAGTCAGGGGGCTGCCGTTGCCGGCCACTTCCATTAAATCGCCCACAGTGATTTCTATCCGTTCGATACCCTGCAACAGCTCTTTAATGGCCTGCACCAGTTTTATATCAACGGGCAGGGTAAACTCTTTCTGCGCCAGCAGCGCGTTGATTAACTCCTGCTGCTCCGGTTTCAGCAA
>Ga0116191_1004301_pt1 | contig 10181 bp, 10 predicted proteins | sample AD_UKC111_MetaG_FD_89897 | JGI IMG/M metagenome (GOLD analysis project Ga0116191, IMG submission 89897) | Active sludge microbial communities of municipal wastewater-treating anaerobic digesters from Hong Kong - AD_UKC111_MetaG | ecosystem: Engineered > Bioreactor > Anaerobic > Digestate...
GAACCCGAAATTGAGAAAAACGGTACCTTTGATTCTCCCGCAATGGCCTTTGCGAGAAGTGTTTTACCGGTACCGGGAGGGCCTACAAGCAATGCACCCTTGGGCATGATAGCACCGATTTCCTTGTACTTTGCCGGATTATGCAGGAAATCCACTATTTCCGACAGAGCTTCCTTTGCCTCGTCTTGACCGGCCACATCATCAAAAGTTTTGCCTGTCTGCGCTTCAACATATATCTTGGCATTACTCTTCCCAAAGGTCATAGCGTTGCTGCCCATTCTTTTCTGCATACTGCCTGCAAGCAGCTGTCCCATTCCAATAAAGAAAATCAGAGGGAGAACCCAGGATATAATAAAGTTCATCAGAGGGGAATTTTCCCTTGGAATGACCTGTGAGAAATCTTCAATATCAGCGGCAAGAAGCCGGTTTACAAGCTCCGGGTCATTTACCTTCCCGGTAACATATATATTCTCTTTTCCAGCTTCATCAATTGCGGTAAATGCAATTTGATTATCCTGAATCTCTACACTTTTTACTTTTCCCTTGTCAATCTGAGTCAAAAATGTTCCGTAGTCCACCTGGGTAACCTGCTGTTTCACAACAGCCGGAAAAATATATGCATTCAGCAGCATCACTATTACCAATGTAGCGATATAAAAATAAATAATCGGCTTTCTGGGATTATTCTGTTCTTTCATGCTTATCCTCTCCTTAACATTAGTTAAATTCAATCTCATTCATTGTTTATTATTCTTGTCAGCAGTTCATTTAGTTTTTGCATGCCCTGGATAATATCTTCGAAAGTCTCTTCAGACTCATACTTCAAACACTTTGAAATCCTTTCATTAAACAATTCTTCAATTTCCAAAACAGTCTCTTTCCCCAGACTTGTAAGAACTACACGAACAACCCTTTCATCCTTCCGGTTTCTGATGCGTTCAATAAAGCCTTGCCCCTCCAATTTTTTACACATTGCAGAAATGTTAGCTCCGGCAGCACATATACTGTCTGCAAGGCTTCCTATTGTATGGGAATCGCAGCGATGCAGCTCCATAAGAATTCTTGTCTGCATCATTGTCAGCCCTCTATTCCCAATGGCAGGGCTGAAGGCGCAATTCAAGCTTTCATTGATCTTCCTTGTGTAATCGAAAACAATGCTTTTGAATTCAGCTACTTCCATAGTGTTCCTCCATATATAATATTATTTATGATTTATAATATATATATTATATATATAATATTATATATAACTATAATTGTCAAATATAAATAAAAAGGGCTTTCTTTTACACAACCAAGAAAGCCTTACATAATACTATCAGATAAATACGGCGCTAATGTTAATTTTCAAAAACTATGCATCAGCTTGCTTGCTATTCTGATGCATATCCTCTTCTGTAATCAATTCTCCCGCCCAATCCCCTGGAAACTCCAGAGAAAACCCGAGAGCTTCACTTTCATAAATAATGTTCTTCTCCGTTTCAGAATTCGTATATTGAGCACAGCCGGTGCAGAATATGATGGCAATCAGTATAAATACTGCCACCATCAATGATATTATGCCTTTCCCATTAATGCCCATACTAAAGAAGCAAGTAGGCTTTTCTTTAATGCAAATAGGCTTTTTAATCAATGTCCTCAGATGCTCTTCATTTACCCGTTCACATATACAATATTCCCTTAGTTCGTCATATACATTATTTTTATATTTATTATATTCATTATAATATACAATCATTTTATTCCACCTATTTTTTAATATATAAACGACTTATTTTTCATCCTACAAAGCCTCATAATGGTATCCTTTCCGGTAATCAGTGCCACAGGCAAACCTCCGGGGGGCTGCAGCCACTGGCCGCTTAAAAATATATTTTCCAAACCTTTTATACGCCCTGTATGGGCCATCATCTTTCCTTTAATGGTGGGCAGGAACGGCATAAACGCACCCCTGTAAGCATTGCAGTACCGTTCAAATGTTTTCGGCGTTGCCACATCCAGTAATTTTAGTTTTCCGCTCATCTGAGGGAACCGTTTTTCAATCCCGGCAATAACTTCATTGCCTATTCTTGTTTTTTCCCGGTTGTAGGCCGAAGGATCTTCAGCAAGGGCATTCCATGCATCATAATCAGCATGGAATTGGTTGATGCTGCAGGTAATTAAGGTATGGCCTGCCGGGGCAAAGTCCGGCTCATAGCCGTAATGAGTTATTGTCAAGTAATTAATTGGTTTTCCATTGACTTTAAAGGAATCAATCGGGAATCGCAGCGTGCGCGGAATTTCGTCCATCCTGCCTTCATAACCTATTGCTATACGAATTTCCGAGGCTAACGGATAATCTTCAGGATTATTGAACCGCTTCTGAAATTCGGGATCGGGATACTTTCCATTCAGCAGCTTCTCATACAGCACGTGTGCGTCACAGGCAGCAATATAATAATCAGCTTCAAAGGCTTTGCCGCTGCTGCAAATGACGCGGCGGGCCCTATTGCCTTCAATACTCAGTTCAACTGCCTCACAGGGGGCTTCTATAACGCCTCCCAGGGATAAATAGCGTTTAACCATGCGCTGGGCAAATTTTTTTGAGCCCCCGTATGGAATTGATGCCTGGCCTTTAGTAAAGGCTGCCAGTGCAAAGAAAACTGTTGAAGCGCTGTAGCCCTCCGGCAGGAAAGATGTCAGGGCCTCCCGCAGTGCCGGGTGCTTAAAGGTTTTGGCATACTCTGCCAAACTGATTTTGCCGTACTTTTGCATAACCATGCCTGCGTCTTTCATTGAAATCATTAATTTGATCTTTTCCATAAACCCCATCATGTCCTCCGGTTTTCCCACCGGTGTTTCAAAAGATTGCAGCTGCTTTACGGTGCTGCAAAAATTATTGATAGCAGCTTCGTCTTGGGGTGATAATTCAAGCCAACTGGACTTCAGCCGGTCAAGGTCGCGGTACAGGTGCACTCTTATGCCATCGTATTCAAAAGCCAGAAAGCTTTCCGGATGGTAAATTTCAACCCCGTCCAAGGCCCCTACGGCGGTCCAGAGATCATGAATAGGAGTCCCCTTTTTTGTCCCCACCAGCCAGTGAATACATCCGTCGATGTGATACCCCTGACGGTCCCAGCCAGTGCATTCACCGCCTAAAACATTGTGCTTTTCCAGAATCACACTCTTAAAGCCGTTTTTTTGGGCGAATATTCCGGCACTCAACCCTGCAATGCCTCCGCCGATAATAACTATCTTATCCAAAGTTGTTTCCACCTCTCTATTAATTTTCAGTATTATTTCGCAAAAAACATATATTATATAACATTCGTTATATAATATATGTTATATCAAAAAGTAAATTAATGCAAGAGGTTTTTAAAAAAAATATCGCTCCCCTTCTGGCAATAAGAAAATGTCTAAGAGTGCGATAATTAATAATTTTAATACCTTTATTTCAGCCGTGCGGATAGTATTACAGCATCGGCAGCGCCTGACAAGGACAAAGCCGCGCCCTATACTTCCAGGCACATTCCGAATTAGTCGGCATATAATGATAGTATTAATCTATGAAAGGAATGATTAGTGTGTATAAAAAGTACCCATGCCCATACTACCCCGGCTTGCCGGCGTATCATATGCCCTGTCCCATGATGGGCTATGAAGCAGATGAAGATGATTATATGGAATTACAGGACATTGGGCCGGAGCCCTTTGTGGTAAATATTAATGAGGCTTCAAAAGAAAATAATAATTTCCGCACCGCTATATGGACAGGACGGCACTTGCAGGTTACATTAATGAGCATCAATGTTGGGGAAGATATCGGTTTGGAGATCCATCCCGAAATTGATCAATTCATACGTATTGAAGAAGGGCAGGGAATCGTAAAAATGGGTGACAGAAAAGACAGACTGGACTTTCAAAGAAAGGTCTATGATGACTTTGCCTTTATTATACCTGCAGGCACATGGCACAACCTAATCAATACCGGGAACAAACCCATCAAGCTGTACTCCATTTATGCGCCTCCCCAGCATCCAAAAGGTACAGTCCATAGAACCAAAGCAGATGCTGAGGCTGCCGAAAAGAAACGCGGCTGATGATGCCATAAGCGGCACACCGTTTCAACGGTGCGGGGGAATTTCCAGCGACATCATAAGAAAGCCGCAGAAAGCTGTATTGTTAGTTTGCAGAGAGGCATCAACCTCTTTTTTTATCCGGTTGATCTGCTCCCGGTAAGCCCGATAGAAACCATAGTTGGGTTTTGGGCTGTATTTGAGCCCTTCCAGCTCAAAATATTCAATTACACCTTTAACTGTAGTCGGCTTGATGAAGACTTCCGCATCCGGCCTGTAGTATACGGGACATACAGTTAACAAGGGCCACTTGGCAAGCTTGTATTCATCCAGCAGGCCGGTCATCAGCCCGAAGCCGGAGGCCTGGTCCCCGTGCAGAAATTCCCTCAGCCCTTGGGATAAAAGCGCCCTTTCACCGGGGCTTATTGCCTTGACAAGGTCTCTGAACTTAGGCTTCTCAAAAACCGATACCAGGGAAGACTGGCTGATAATCCTGCTCATTGAATCAACTATTTTATCCGGATCATCGAAATTTTCAGCTGCAAAGCTCTCCTGAGCCGCTTTGTGCATTTTATCCACCTTGTGCTTCTTTGCAATTTCAAGCATCAACGGGTCTGAAAATCCTCCGGGATATTTAAGGAAAAATCTTTCTTCAGCCTCTTTTAGCTTTGCTTTATTCAAATCTGTTCCCCTCCATTCTCCGCAATGGGACAAACCTTTTTTGATGTATCATAGCCCAATTCATAGTAATTGTTGTTGTTGAACACGAAGCTTTTTATTACATCAAGGCCAAGCTTTTTGGTATGGGCTCTATATGATCTGGAATTTGTATGGTTAATAAATGTAATAAGTATGGGATACCTGTTTTTCATCTGTATTCTGGAAAAATCAAAAATCTTTGGGAGTACTTCTGTTCCCCTGTAATTCTTATCAATACATATTGGCCCATATTGATAAGAGTTTTTCACGGAAAGTATTTGCCCTATATATTCAATATTCGGCAGGTCTTCAATCATGTACTGAAAAATCGGCCACTTTGACCAGTATTCCCAGGACGCAGCCATAGCATAAGCAGCTATCTTATCACCATCACAGGCAACTGCTATGCCATTTTCTTGCTCTATAAGTTCCCTGAACTGTTCTTCCGTAAATAAGGTAGTCACAAATCCGTCAGGTTTGTCTTCTTCGCTGATGGTAGCAATATGGTATTTTTTCTGCAATTCTGATATTGCAGGTATGTCTTTAATCGCAGCATTTCTATAAATCATGTCTTTTTTCATTTTCTGCACTCCTTATAACAAGATTTCAATATCAAGTTATAAATAACATAATCATTAAAGTCCTCAAAGTTATATATTAATTGTACCACAAATAACCATTTTATTGTAAGAAGTTTTGAAGCAGAAGAAAAGCAGGATCCAACCGGATTCCTGCTTTGAGGCAAAGTTCATTTTATTTGTGGTAAAGTTTCTTTGACTGGTAATGGGGCTCACAAGTGATATTAATGCCAAGCTTCTGGAATACATTTTCGTCAATTCTGGATAAAATAACCGTGGAATGCGCCTCACAGCCTTTCAGCTTGGAAAGCTGCTGTATCGCCAACTCTGCGGTGGGGTTTGTCGTGGCGCATATGGATAATGCTATCAGTATCTCGTCGGTATGCAGGCGGGGATTATGATTACCCATATGCTTTAATTTCAAAGCCTGAATAGGTTCTATTACAATGGGTGAAATCAGATGCATATCATGATTGATGCCGCCTAATTCTTTCAATGCATTTAGCAATAGTGCAGCTGCAGCGCCAAGCAAAGGGGTGGTTTTTCCTGTTACGATACGTCCATCATGAAGCTGCAGCGCTACAGCAGGGCCACCGGTAGCTTCAGCGCGTTCCAATGCCGCATTCACCGCCGGACGGCACTCAGTTGTAATACCCAATGTATTCATTAAAAGCTCCAGTTTGTATACTTCCGATTTTTCGGCCAAACCTTGCCTTTGGGCACACCTGGTATTGTAGTACCTGCGAATAACCTCCTGCTCTGATGCTCTGCACACAACCTCTTCGTCAGTAATGCAAAAACCTGCCATATTTACCCCCATATCCGTCGGGCTTTGATAAGGGGATTTCCCTAAAATCCTGTCCAGTATGGTATTCAGCACAGGAAAAACTTCAATATCCCTATTGTAGTTAACTGCTGTAATACCATAGGCATCCAAATGGAACGGGTCTATCATGTTCACATCATTCAAATCAGTGGTGGCTGCCTCGTATGCAATATTGACAGGATGCTTTACAGGCAGGTTCCATATTGGAAAGGTTTCAAACTTCGCATATCCCGCCTTTATGCCGCGCTCGTGCTCATGATAAAGCTGCGAGAGGCAGGTTGCCATTTTACCGCTTCCCGGCCCGGGGGCGGTAACAACAATAAGAGAGCGGGTCGTTTCAATGTAATCGTTTTTGCCATATCCTTCTTCACTCACAATGAGCGGTATAGCAGCGGGATAATCAGCGATGGGATAATGCCTATAAACCTTTATACCGAGATTGTTAAGGCGTTTTTGAAAGGAATCCGTGGAAAAGTTAGGGCGGTAGCGTGTAATTACAACGCTTCCTACATATAATCCAATTTCACCGAATGCGTCAATCAAACGCATTATATCCTGATCATATGTAATTCCGAAGTCACCGCGCCGCTTGCTTCTTTCAATATCATCGGCCGAGATTGCAATTACGATCTCCACCTTATCTTTGAGCTGCAGCAGCATTTTTATTTTGCTGTCCGGCTCAAAGCCCGGAAGTACACGAGAAGCATGGTAGTCATCAAAAAGTTTTCCGCCGAACTCCAGATATAGCTTACCGCCGAAAAAATATATCCGCTCCATTATTTTCTCTGATTGCATTTGAAGATATTTTTCATTGCTAAATCCAATTTTGTTCATATGTATTCTCCTGTACAATACTTTTGTTAATATAAAAGCTGATAAATATATATAAGTATTTTTTCTCCCTATATAATAATATATTGAAAGCATGTCGAAATACAACTGTAAATCACATTTTTTTGATAAAAACGGTTGAAATTTCACTCCGCATAATAAAGGACTGCCTCTGTGGGTAGTCCTTTATTATCGGCGCAGCATCTGCTTTTCCTGCTATGGAATTGTAGGTAAAGTTTACATCATCCTTTTACTTGGGATTTCTTAACTTCATATCCCAGCTTATTGATTGCGTTTTCAATATCTTTTATTGATATTTTTTCGTCATCAAAATCCAGTTTCACTTTGCTTGAGTTGAATGAAACGCTTATACTTTCTCTCTCTACTCCGTCCAAAGATTTTACCGCATTTTCTATTTTTTGCATACATGAGGGGCAAGTTAATGTTTCTAATTGAATAGTTGCCTTTTTCATTTTCATCTCTCCTTTGATTTTTATTAATCTGCAAAGCACTAATATCTCAGTTTGTAGCTAAGAAGCCTCATACCGTTTAAAATTACGGCCAATATACTTGCTTCGTGTACTAACATGCCGATTGACATGTTCATCCATTCACTGAAGAAGACACTGGCAAGCAGGACTAATACAACTCCTACTGCGATAACAATATTCTGGCGCATGTTATTGGCTGTTGCTTTTGTTAAACCTAATGCATGAGGTAAGCGGCTAAAATCTGAATTCATTAAGACAATATCCGAAGTTTCAATTGCTACGTCCGTACCGCTGCCCATGGCAATCCCAATTTGTGCCAGAGCTATTGAAGGACTGTCATTTACTCCGTCTCCGACAAATGCGACAATTTGCCCTTTAGCTTGCAGCTCTTTAATATATGCCGATTTGTCTTCCGGCAGCATGTGCCCGTGAGCTTCGGTAAGCCCTAATTCACGTGCTACTAAATCAACTGTTCCCTGGTTATCTCCGGAAAGAAGCACCAGATTTTTGACACCTAATTTTTTCAGCTTTTGAAGATCTTCTTTTACCCCCGGGCGAATTTGGTCCCGAATACCCATCAGCGCTTTTAATTCGCCGTCAACCGATGTCAGGACAAGTGAGTTTCCATTTTCTTCGAATCGGGCAATATCTTCACGGGCCTTTTCATCTAAATGAACACCTTCCTGTTCCATCAGCGCAGCATTGCCGACCGCTACTCTATGCCCGCCTACTTGAGCGACAATTCCGCCGCCTTTTACAACATCTGTTTTTTCAACCGTATAAGCTTTGGTATCCCCAATATGTTCCACGACTGCTTTGGCCAACGGGTGGTCCGATTCGCTTTCAACACTTGCAAGATAACCTAATACTTCATCGGCGTTATTTGCATAAATTTCTTTGTCAGCTACTTTAGGATTCCCTATTGTTAACGTACCCGTTTTGTCAAATACTATTGTATCAACCTTACTAAAATCGTGAATAACTTCACTGCCTTTCAGAAGAACACCATGCCGTGCTCCGTTGCCGATACCCGCTACATTTGAAACAGGCACACCAATAACCAATGCTCCCGGGCATCCCAGAACCAATATTGTAATTGCCAGTTCAATATCCCGTGAAATCAGCCATACAATGCTTGAGAGAACTAAAACTGCCGGAGTGTAGTATTTGGAGAATCGGTCAATGAAACGTTCGGCTTCTGATTTTGAATCCTGTGCTTCTTCAACCAGTTCAATAATTCTGCCGAAAGTAGTATCTTCACCAACACGGTCAGCGACAATTTGTATTGTTCCGTTTTCCAGAATTGTTCCCGCGTACACCTGGGAATCTTTCTTTTTGCTTACCGGTACAGATTCCCCGGTAATACTTGCTTCATTAATATGGCCTTCTCCGGTCAATACCGTACCGTCAACAGGAACTTTTGCGCCGGTTTTTACAAGCAGAATATCCCCCACGTCAACTTCATCCACTTCCACTTCTTCAAATTCACCATTTTCCATTTGCTTCAAAGCACTTTCCGGCGCCATCTCAGTTAATTCTTTTATTGCAGAACGTGTTTTGTTCAGTGTCCGTTGTTCCAAAAAGGACCCGAATAAGAACAGGAATGTGACTATGGCTGATTCTTCAAGGTTCTTAATTAAGAATGCCCCGATAACTGCAATGGTAACCAAAACATCTATACTTACGACTTTAACTTTCAGCGCTTGATAGGCTTGAATTGCAATAGGCGCAACTCCTAAAACCGAGGCGATGCTCAAGAACCAAATCGCTATTTCTTCATTTTCGAAGCCCAGTTCACCGGTAAACCCGATTATAATTAAGATTGCACTAATCAATGTTATGTGATTTTTCTTACTTAATATGAATCGCTGCATCCTTCATCACCTTCTTCCTTGAATCATTCCGGATAATCATTCCGTTTAAGCCTGGTATGCTTTATCTGCTTCAGCCAGCATGTTGTATACTGCTTCATAACTTTCGCATACATCTCCGGGAACTGTGTAGTTATTAGTAATTTCACGCAGTCTGGCAAATTCTTCGTTTAGTTCAGGTTTATCCGATGCTGCTTTTTTTGTTTTCTTTATTATCTCATCAAATAACCTGCGAACTTCATGAAATTCCGGATGATTGCCTCCATGAACCCGGGCTACAATAGGTACATATTGTTCCAACCTTGGAAATAAATTTTTCTTGGCTTCATCAAATAATATTCGGTTCGACATATATTTCCCTTCTTTCTTTTATTTTTATTTGTTTTGTTGATTCTATTATATCTGGAAATTAAGGAATTTAAATTGACCTAAATCAAAATTAATTATTTTTTCAAATTTTTTCACAATCTTAATGAAAAAATATAACAGAAAATATATAATATAAGTACAAGCATTTGAAAAAGAGGTTAAAAATGGATATTATTATTAGAGAAAACTATGATGAACTAAGCAAATATGCAGCTAAGCTTATTGCCCGTTTAGTAGAATCAAAGCCTGATTGCGTACTTGGACTGGCGACCGGAAGCACCCCCATAGGTACTTACAAGGAACTTGTCAGAATGCACAAAGAGGAAGGGCTGGACTTTTCACAAGTCAAGACTTTCAATCTTGATGAATATTACGGCATAGGCATTGACCTGGACAAGCCCTACGAATTGGATCAGAGCTATGCAAGATTTATGCATGAGGAACTTTTTAAGCATATC
>Ga0116191_1004302_pt1 | contig 10181 bp, 7 predicted proteins | sample AD_UKC111_MetaG_FD_89897 | JGI IMG/M metagenome (GOLD analysis project Ga0116191, IMG submission 89897) | Active sludge microbial communities of municipal wastewater-treating anaerobic digesters from Hong Kong - AD_UKC111_MetaG | ecosystem: Engineered > Bioreactor > Anaerobic > Digestate | place...
AGTTGCGACAACCGAACTGGCAGAAACCATTAGCGCTATATAATGAGGATCGGTTGAGGCGGTCTGATACATGAACAAATTCAAATACATATTCTCGATCATCCATGCTAGTTGTCCGGTCAACCCAATAAAAATCAGAGAAAGCCATTGTTTTCGTGTTAGATTCATTCTTTCATTATTCCTGTCCATCTAAATTTCAAGCAGATTATTAAACATTGCAATTCTATTCTACTTGATTTATAGACAGAGTTTTAAGGTTTTGCTTCGCCTGTCTGCGTTTCAAAATTCTATAGTCAAGGGAAAATGACAAAAAAAGGAAAAGTTCCAATAAAATAGATTTTTGTGTAAAAAAAACAAGAAAGGAACTTCCCATGACAAAAGATGTCAGAATGATTATAACGATTGAAATCGAAAATGGCCAAAAGATCACAGCCGAATTTGTGATTTAATCGGACCATTTTGGGCAACGAATAATGGAAATCCAGAAGCAAATTGTAGAATTGACAGGGAAAACGGCATTAGGGAAATGCTGATTAAAAAGAGCATTTCCCTAAATGCCGGAAAATCTTCTGTCCCTTATTTCAACCTTTTCAGGAATAGAATTCATCCGGAACTTCTTTCTTAAATAATTTCCATGGAAATTTACAACAGATACCTCATTCGTTAAACAATTGAATTTTTCAATCTATGCATAAAAGTCAATTGTCGAAAAAGGGGAAAGTTAAGCTACCTTGGTTACCGTCGGTTGATAATCCTATTTGAAAACATTATAATTCAGCAGGTTCTCGCTTTTTGCTACCAACATAGCAGTGAAGGTGTCTGCATCCACATTTGTGATAGTACGGAGCATTCCAACAAACCATTCCACGCCTGCGAATAAAGCAATTGCCTCAATCGGTAATCCCATCTGCGGAATAACAATTGAAAGCGACACAAGGCCCGCGCCAGGCACGACTGCATTTGCCATTGAGGCAAAACAAGCCAAAATGACGATGTAGAGTAGATTGCTGAAACCAAATTCAACACCATAAAGCTGAGCAACCGTCAAAATCGTAATTGCAATGTGCATCGCTGCACCATTACTGTTCAGGCTCACACCCAATGGCAAAGTAATTTTATTTACAGCCTTTGTCACGCCAAGTTTATTCTCTGCATCTTCCATTTCAATAGGCAAGGTAACCGCTGATGAGGTCGTTGCCAATGCTACCAGCGACATACGCGTTACCCCACTTACGATATCTTTAATTTTTACTTGTGTATATAGCGAAACGATCACGATCCAAATTATCAAAAATATTACAGTTGCTAACGCAAACACGCCAAGATATCTAGCGAGAGGAATGATCACTTTAATACCAAATTTGCCGATGGATGATGCAACTAGACAAAAAACGCCAACAGGGGCAGTTTTCATTACCATGTTGATAATTCGCATGATAATTTTATTGAATTCAACAATAAGGATATATAGTTGAGAATTCCCATCTTTATTGACAACGCTCAAACCAAATCCGAAGAAAATAGCGAATACGATTACTTGGACAATCACCCCATTCGCCATCGCTTGAATGATATTGGTCGGGAAAAACCCAAGCAATGTATCTGCCAATGAATTTGATTGTGCCTGTGTTACCTGAGTACCAGTGTCAATGTTTGAAATTAAAACACCAGTCCCAGGTTTAAAGAGCAGAGCCATAGCAACACCGAATACTGATGCAAGGAGCGTTGAGAGGAGAAAAATAACTACCGTCTTAACTCCGATTTTGCCAGTTTCAGCCGGCCGAATACCCCCGACAGCTTCAATGATTTGTCCGGTTACGAGAAGAATGATGGACATTTGAATCAGTCTTAAGAAAAGCTGACCCAGCATTTCAATCGGGCGGAAATTTCTACCGGCTATTAATCCGAACGCTACACCCAAAACCATGGACAACGTGATTATAGCAGTCATGTTAATTTTGAATTTCTTCTTCATAATCGAACCTGCTCCTTTTATTTTGCTCATTTTTTTAATGAACTAAATGTGCTATTTGATGGACTATAAAAAATCGATCACGTTCACTTTTTTTATGGGTGTCGGTACCTCTCTCCACGTAAAGAGAGGTACCTTAAAACCACACCATAATACTTATTTCTTGTTTTGGATCTTATTACTAATTCACTGTCTATTAGGACAAAAACTTTATTCCTGTTCGCTTACTGCTAGCTCGGCTAGTTCTTCGTCTGATAAGGAGCGGGAGCGCTCAATCTTCTCTAGATCGATCATATTTTCACTCTTGGCTACGAGCATGGCGGCCAACGCGTCACCGTCGACATTCAGAATGGTGCGCAGCATGCCAACAAAAATCTCAACACCGGCGAAGAGAGCAATAGATTCTAGCGGAAGGCCCATTTGGGGAACAACGATCGTCAATGAAACAATACCAGCACCGGGGACCACGGCGTTTGCAACTGAAGCAAGGGTGCAAAGGATGACCATGTAAAGGATGTTACTACTGGTGAACGGAATGGCGTACATCTGGGAGATCGTGATCAGGGTAATGACCATGTGAATGGCAGCGCCATTGCTGTTCAAGGTAACACCTAGAGGCATCATGATGCGGCTGACTTTCTTGCCAACACCCAGGCGGTTCTCCACATCCTGCATAGCTGTCGGAAGAGTAACAGCGGAGGATCCAGTGGCAATTGCCATCATGGACATGCGGCTAATTCCTCGAAGGATATCGACGACACGGACCTTAGTAGTGAAGGAGACGATCAAAATGTAGATTGCCAGGAAGGTAAAGTCGATAATCGCAAAGACACCTAGATACTTTGCCAGTGGAATGACCACTTTGATACCATAGGAAGCGATGGAAGATGCGATGAGGGCAAATACACCGACAGGGGCGATTTTCATAACCATGGTAATGATGCGAAGGATGACTGCGTTGAATTCTTTAACCAAATCATAAAGTTTCAATCCGCCTTCCTTGGAATTCAAGAAGCTGAGACTAATTCCAAAGAATAATGCGAATATAAGGGCTTGCATTGTATTGCCATCGGCCATAGCTTTGATCGCATTGGACGGAATGAAGTTCAACAAAGTGTCCCAGATAGTGACTTTTGTCGCCTCAACTGTGGTTGTAGCCTGAATAGCAGACATGTCTACGCCCGTACCCGGTTTCATTACATAACCGAAGAGCACAGCCCAGACTGCTGCAAGAAAAGAACTGCCAAAGAAAATAATCAGGGTTTTATATCCAATCTTCCCGAGTTGGTTCATCTTTAGTCCACCAACGGCCTGAATGATCTGACCCATCACTAGCAAAATGATGGACATCTGAATCAGGCGAAGGAAGATCTGACCAACGGTTTTCAAAATATTGGTGATTAATGGGTTGGCAGGAACCAACAGACCATAGAGTGCGCCAAGCACCACGCCGATCATGATCCAAGTGGTCATTCCCACTTTCTTTTTGTTTTGTTGCTGTGAAACTGACATTCTTAGCCTCCGTTAATTTATTGTTAAAAACTTTGATATTGAATTGCTTTCCAAATGAAGGAGTCTTCAGTTTTCCCTTCAATTTTGCTGATACCGAGGCTCATACCCAGTAATGTATCACATCCTGATGTATGGCCAATTGCCTTGATCGTTCCCACAGTTGTCTGTAAACTGATGTAGTCCTCCTCGACCACTGCCTTCTCAAAAGCTACAAAGTATTCACTGATGTAGCCGTTGAAAAGATTCTTCAAATAAGCCACGCTAATAGCGGTCGTTTTCTGCGAGATAAAATCGACAAATGTTGATGTCATGCCTGATTCATACGATAAAAGTTTTTGCATGAAGATGAAACCCATGAGAATATCATCACCGCTGGGTGTCAATCCCATCCCTCTTCCAACAAAATGTTGTGAAGCCTGTAAAAAAGATTTGGAACTAGGTTTCTCTCTAAGGAGGGCTGTGAGATTTTCTTGGTCCTTTTGGGTAAAACGTAAACCGAAATTTGCCTCAATACTAGATTGTAGAAGAACCTGATAAATGAGTGACAGACGATTAGGCGTAGCATCCACTGACCGTAGGGATGTGTCAAAAATGCTAAACTTATCAGTCTCGAGCTCGAATATTGTGCCGGCCTTTGAATAGATCATCATTTTGGTTTCGCTTACCTTTACCAAATCTCCAATTGATACTGTGGAAAGTATTGCCTTGATATTACTTTCAGGGATGTTAATTCCAAAACTTGAAAGCTGATTCCCCTCACGATTAACATTGACTAAATCCTCTTCGAATTTGATGTTAAAACTCTGTTCAAAGAGACTGTGAACGGTTCCATTCCGTGATCGGGAGAAAATCTGGGGCAATAAGGAACTCATTACCCCAGATGAAACGCTAATCGTCATTCAGTTTCGATTCCTAATTTCTTCGCATAAGCGAGGATGGCTTTTTCAAAGCAAGCCAGAGGTGCACGGGCAGTGCCAGCGCCAATCTGACCAATTCCCGCCTGTTTGTGAGCAATGCCTGTGTTGATCATAGGTGTGATACCAGTAGCAACCACCTTGGCAGCATCAATACCCAGTGGAGCACCCTTAAAGTTCCAGTTGGGAATACTCCAGTTTGCATTGTTTGACAGGCACACCCGGTTCATTTGTTCAGTGATCTTGAGGGCATCATCATAACCGCCACCAGATCCAACAAAGCGAGTTACCGCGGGAGCAGCAACCGTGACCATGGCACCTACGCCTACTGTTTCAGTAATAGCACTATCGCCGATATCAGGACTTGCATCCTTCTCGGTATATCCTGTAAAGTACAAGCCATGCGGCATTTCAACAGGAGCAGTGAACCACTCGTCTCCCATACCTGAGATACGAATACCAAAATCTTTCCCGTTGCGGGTCATCGTTGTGACAACAGTTCCTTCCGTGACTTTACGGGCATAATCAACAATAGATTTTCCAACTGCCATCATTACATTCAAGAAGAATTGATCTGTATTCGCTAGGAAGCGGAACACATCCTGTTTATCTTTCTGATCCATTTCAACCGCCTCGATCAACGGAACCAATTCCTTAAGTAGCACCAGGGAGGCAGCGATATTGCGTTGATGGAATTCATCTCCCACTGTGATCGCTTTAGAAATCACAACGTTAAGATTGATACCGTCAGGAGTGCTCTTCACAGCCTTAGCAATGGTCGGACCTAAAACATCTGCCATCCAGTGGAGGCGATTGACAACCTCATCGTTATAAGCCCCAAAGCGGAGTACCTTACCAATCCCTTCGTTCATGGTGCAGTAAGCAACCGTTCCATCTACCTTATTCTTGACAACCAGAACTGCCATACCACCTGAAGTGATACCACCCATCGGTCCAACAGCATTGACATGATGGCAGGGCACAAAGTTTATTTCACCAGCTTCAAGCATCTTCCGCGCGCTTTCTTCGTTTTCAGCCCAACCTTCAAACAAGATCGCGCCTATACAAGAACCCTGCATCGGTCCGGTCATTTCAGAATACTGGATGGGGGGGCCAGCATGAAGAAGAGTACGGGTATTCAAAACCGGAATGACAGATTTTGCAGGGACAACATCCACGAGGAATGGCTGTGATTCTCTCATTCGTTCAATAACCTGCTCATTACCCTTTTGTACCGCCTCAATTTTTGCGATCTTATTCAGTATATGGATCAATTTCTTGTTGCCACCAGCGGCCGGTTTCCAGTTGTATTGGATAGATTTGCCGCCAAATTTTCGGACAGATTCATTAAATGACTCAAGGCCGATATTGATTACGCGCGGTTTGGAGTTCAAGAGTTCCATTACCTTTTCTTGCGGTTTAGGTAAGGCTACTTTTTGGAATGCTTGTTTGACAACGCTTTTCTCTACTTCATGGAAGGTTTTGCCTTTTAGTTGAAGAGCTAGGCGAACTGCCTTGGCATTACTACTTTCAACCAAAACACCAGCAGCCTTAAGGGTAGCTACCGATTGGTCGTAATTTTGAGGATCCTGTCGAGTACCGCAGACGGTGGCGATGAAAAATAGTCGGCGACCTTCGGCATTCGCTTTTTCCAGGGTTTCTTTGATTGTAGGCGCTAGTGCTCCAGCCATGTCTGGATGTGAACCATAACCGAGCACAATATCGAGTAAAATAATTCCTGTATTTTTGTCTGCACCGAATTTTTTGATCGCTTCAATACGGGTCTGTGGATCGATCATAGGGTGCGGACGGCCTTGAGTGTATTTATCATCGCCATAATCGATCACCTGGTAACCTTGCTCATCCAACAAATACCCTTCCTTATGAATCAGTTTTCCAAGTCCCAGAGATTCGGCAATGAGCATGGCTGCTTCGCTGCCCAGTGTGCCACCCGAATAAAGACCTTTTACAGTAGCGCTCTCAGGAAGTTTCTCAGAAACGGAATTTTCCAGGTTTTCGAGGTAATTGTTCTTGACCGGCACGCCATTCGCCAAGTCAACCGCAATACGTGCTGTTTCCTCCAGTGTGTGGGCGAGGTAAACATTGTTTATGTGGCGATCAGGACATTCTCCCAGGAAGATCGCCACCACAGGTTTGGACAGGTTCTGCAACAGATTAACAATTTCGTCCCGCACAGTTTTGGCAGGAGGTTTAGAGATCAAAACCAGTACGTCAGCAGGGGAATAGTTTTCCAGGGCGATCAGCGCGTCTTTAGCAGTGACTGCCTGTACTGCATCACTTAGATCACGGCCACCAGTACCTATCGCATGCACAACGCCGCCGCCCATGCGGTCGATCAAAGTGGATACTTCTTGAATACCTGTTCCAGAAGCGCCTACAATGCCGATATTCCCGGTTCTAACCACATTGGCAAAGGCAAATGGAATGCCTGAAAGTATACCGGTACCACAGTCAGGCCCCATTAGCAATAATCCTTTATCGTGGGCAATTTTCTTCAAACGGACTTCATCATCCAGAGAAACATTGTCTGTAAAGGAAAAAATGTTCAAATTTTTATCAAGAGCTTGTTCAATAACATCAGCTGCATATTCACCGGGAATGGAGAAAAGTGCTACGTTTGCATCTGGTAGCAATTCCAGAGCTTCTTCCAAACTACTGGCTTCGGCACCCTTGCTCAACTCTTTTTTAACTGAGAGATCAGATAAGAATTGATCGATCTTCACGAGTACAGTTGGTACAACACTCTCATCTTCAGTTTCCAAAACAATGACCATATCCGAAGGCGATGCCGAACTGCCTTCCTCGGTTAAGAGTCCAGTATTTTTAAGAATATCCTTATTTGCATCTGTTCCCATCATGATGGAACATTGCTTGATACCCTTAATAAGATTGATCTCGTTTGTGAGGAGCATTAGATTAATTGAATCTTGGTAGTTGTTCCTCTTAATGATTGTCTTTAGCATGATTCTTTTCCTTTCCGTTTTTGTAATATTTGGTCACGTAGTCTCCTCTATTCTTTCCATGACAATTTAGACATTACTACTTTATAAAGCCAAAAGATGCCAGGTTATTTGTCACGTTATTGATTGGTACATTTTGCGTCCATACTATAATGAGAATATCAGGGTTCATTCTTTCCGTCATTTGCAAAATTGGAAAACCCTGGGAGCATTTTTTATCCATAATGGATAAAACAACTACAGGTGATGCTGTGAAAATGAAAGATTTGCTCCAATGCAAAAGTCTTGAAAATGCTGAGATAATTATTCAGCCCACCGACCTCAATGCTCCTGTCACCGGAATCAATATTTTGGAAGCGACAGATATCGAGAAATGGGCCAAACCTGGAATGGTTATCTTATCCAGCTACTTTGCTCTTCATTCGCATACTCGCTCAGAAATGCAAATATTTTTTGAGAAACTGAAACAATTGTCAATCCCTTGTTTGATTATTAAGGTTGATCGCCTGATCAATGAAATACCAAATGATTTTAAGGAGTTCTGCTGTTCCTACGAAATTCCGCTCATCCGAATAGGAGGCGATGCGAAATACGAAGACATCATTGTTGAAGTTCTTTCTATAATTCTGGGAAATCGGGAAAAGCAGTTAGCCCTCTATTACAAAGTCAGCAAGATCAGCTCAGAAATGACTTTGGAAATGTTGAACAATCGAGAAATTCTTAATCGGTTTAAGACTTTTTTGGGATTTGATCTGACATTGAAAGGTAAAGACAAACGGAAAGCGATAACTACCAACGAACAATATCTAAACCTTGTTGTCGGGGATAATTTGGAGTTTTTCCATTCCGAATATATGACCTTTGGATACAAACACTACCAATGCCAGGCTGGACGAGCATCAGCGAACACCTCCCCCAGCGTAGTGTTGGTTGAGTTCTCATCGAGTGAAGATTCAATTGAGACACTGGCGATCCATGAAACAAAAGAACACAAAGTAGATGAAAATGATATTGTCGTAATTGAAAACCTCATCCGTTGTCTACAGCTAAACCAATTGCGAGAATTTTCAGGCAAGCAGAAATTGCTGTTGAACAAGAACACCCTTGTCAACGATCTGCTTCGTGGAATGATCACCGATCCGGCGGAATTCGAAGCGGTATGTGCTAACCTGGGTATTGCTCCCAACGGAATGTGCCAAGTATTAACAATCATTTATACCAACAGCAACAAAGAAGACGAAATTTCACTTTATGATGTGAAGAATCAATTTCGGCTGGAACTCAATCGATTTAGGGAGCAAATGGTGTACTATGTTACCCCTCGTTATGATCAATATATCCTGTCATACCAGAAGGATGAGCGGGTTTCATTTGATACAAATAAAATCAAAAATACACTGGGCAGGAAAATCGGAGGGGAAAAATTTGCCGGAACTATTCATTATTTCGGTGGTATCAGCGATTTTTTTCCAGTGAAAGAAATCGCGTCCGCTGGATCACAATCGATGGCCGTAGCAGATTTTCTTGCTCAAAACTATGCCAGTGACACTGTTATGGAATACCGCAATTTGGGGTTGTTCAAACTCTTCCTTGGGAAAGATGCTGCCCGGATCAATGAAATCGTCCCCGAGGAATTGATCCATATTAAGATCGAATCCCCGGAATTGTTTACCACATTGGTCTCATATATGAAAAACAACAGGAACTTCACATTAACGGCCGAACAATTATTTTTACATCCGAAAACGGTGAAATACCGAATTAACAAGATCGTCCATGACTACAATCTGGATTTGAACAACATGTATTTTGTGACACTTGTCCAGGCAGCCATAGAGGTCATGGAATTTCAAGACGCCCACAGATTCGAATGAAATCTCTAGAATCCAGATAGAAGTGCAAAAACACCCAGGAGGTCAGTCGTTCGAATCGATTCCCCGCTACTCTTCAGACTGAAAATCTGTTAATTTTATAAGATAATTTGCATTCTTTACCTTTATAAATTTATTATTGAAGGAATGCTTTATGGTTTTAATAAATCGCAACAACCCACAGATCTCTGAAATCCAAAACATAATCATGATTGACAGAAATTATGATCTTTTTGTATTTTCTCGTTCCATAGGAAACTGTCCTAAGGGTACTATTGAATTTTATATTGACAAAAGAAATACAATTGTTACCTGGTTCGCAGCATATCGGTAAATAATAGCAGTTTTTGCAAGCCTTCATATGCTATAAGAAAGGTTGGTTTTGATATATTTTTGAACGCCATGGATAAGGGACTCTATAGATATTATCCATGATTACTATAATCCCAGAAATGATTTAGAGTTTTTGAAATTGTATCTGAGACTTGCATGGCCTGACTTAATTATTGGAAATCTTACAGATGACTTATCGGATTGACAGAGAGGAAAGGATAATAATAAAAGAAATTAATTTTAAATATAACGCAATTTTTATTATCTATAAAGATTTCGAAATGAAGATCAATTGAGTCAAATAGAAATAAATATGAAAGCAATCGATGAAAAAGAATCCCATGAATGGATGAAGGTGATCGCAGCCTTAGGCTAGTTACGTGCCAATTCTCGGCGGATGGGGGCAATATCACACTTTATATTCGGGAAGGACGATTGAAGTTCTCAGACTTTACGGCGAGCACTGATGTTGTCGATGATAAAGATGAGAAGTAGTGCAGAAACTCAATCAATTGATAGATTAGAGACAGAATCTGTTTCAAATTTCCATGGAAATTTGAAACATATCTTCTTCATCCGGATATATCCGAAATTTGAG
>Ga0116191_1004304_pt1 | contig 10175 bp, 9 predicted proteins | sample AD_UKC111_MetaG_FD_89897 | JGI IMG/M metagenome (GOLD analysis project Ga0116191, IMG submission 89897) | Active sludge microbial communities of municipal wastewater-treating anaerobic digesters from Hong Kong - AD_UKC111_MetaG | ecosystem: Engineered > Bioreactor > Anaerobic > Digestate | place...
GCCGGAATGGCCGCGGCGGCGCTGGGGGTGGGCAGGGCGATGGCCGTGCTTAGCCTCGAGTCCACACGGTCGCCGTCGGGCTCCGTGATCATCAGCCGGACCGGCAGATAGTCGAGCGAGCGGCCGAGCCAGACCTCGATGCGTGCGTCCTGGGCGTCTTGCGGGGTGTGCAGCAGCCGCACGGCGGGCACGTTCTTGCCGCCCAGCACGCTGATGTCTTCGTCGGCCAGCACCGTGAAACGCCACTGGCCCGGGCCCCGCACATGCGCGGCGGGCAGCTCGATGACGCTGCCTTCGGGATAGCGCGCCGGATCGCCCCCCAGCAAGCTGCCCAGTTGCAGCAGCACACCCAGCCGGTCCTGCACGCCGGGTTTCAGCTGCGCGCTGGTGTCGCTGGCGCCGAAGCTGATGATGCGCGTGTCGTAGTCAAAGCGCGAGGGCGTTCCTTCGTAACCCAGCCGGGTTGACACCGGTGCCAGGCCTTGCGCCGTCACCAGGCCGGTGGTGATGCGCGTGCGGTCGCCGGTCTGGTTTGTGAACAGGCGCCACTCGGCGTCATACCAGCGGCCGTCCTGGCGCCAGTTCAGCGTGGTTGGGGTGTCCAGGGGCTGGCCGCCAATGACGCCGGTGGTTTGATAGGTCAACCAGGATGCGCGGGGGACACGGATCGGCGGGGCATCGCCCTGCGCTTGCTCGAAGGCCAGGACGACGTCGGCTTGGGTGTCGGTCAGCGGTGGCGTGATGGCCTTTTCAAGCGAGCCGCCGCCGAAGCCCACGGGAGACTTGACGGCAAACAGGCTGGATTCGATCGGCGCGGCGGCATCGGCGCGGGTGGGCGCCGGCTGCGGCTTGCTGGGGGCCTTGGGACTGGCTGACGTGCGATGCGCCGGCGGCCGCTTGGCCGCCGGCGTTGCCTGTGGCGCGCGGGTGGGCGGCGGCTCGGGTGCGCGCGGGTTGGCGGCGGGCGCCGGCGCCGGCGGGGTGATCAGGCGGGTCTCGAACACTTGCGTGTTCTGGCCCGCGCTCACGATGCGTTGCAGGCGTGGCAGGCCAAACAACAGCAGGGCGTGAACCGTCACGACCAGCAGAGTGACCGAAATCAGCTGGCGCCGGGACGATGCCGTCAACGAGGGGGAGGCAAGGGCAAGGCTCAAGATGGGGGTGCGTGTTGCGCGACCAAGGGGTTCAACGGGGCGAGCGGGGCTTGCGTCGCGCAGCGGCGGACGCGGATGCGGATGCGGGCGCGGGCGCGGGCGCTGCCGCGTCTGCGCTGGCGCGTTCGGCCAGCGCCTGCTCCAGGGCCTCGACGCGCCGGGTCAGTGCCACGATCTCCGGGGCTGTCGGCATGCCCATGCTGGCCAGCGCGCGCGCCACGCGGCCCTCGAAAATGCCGCCCAGCCGATCCCATGAGCCCACTGCGCTGGCTTCGGCCGTCAGGCTGCCCATGCGTTGGGTGGCTTCGGTCCACTGCTCCTTGGCCAGGGCCTGCGTGCGCGCTTGCATCGCCAGGCCCTGCTGCACCAGCGACTCGAAGGCCTTGGCGCCTTCGGCCTGGGCGTTGGCTTGGGCGCTGGCGAGCGCCCCCAAGCCGGCCAGCCAGATGTTGTGGGTCGGCGCGTGCAGGGGCGCATCGGCTTGCTCGGGTGCGGCCGGCGCGTCGGGCGGGGGGGTGGTTTTGCGGGGTTTGGCGGTCATGGCGAGCGCTTGCGAAGGTGGCAAATGGGGTTGCAGGCCACACTGTAGCGGTTGCGGGCCTTGGGGTCTCGCATGAAATAATGACGGATTTCCTGCACGGCGCGCCTGTGGCGTCCATGCGTGGTCATGCGCGCAGACCCAGGCTGGAGGGCCCATTCATGATTCTCGTCACCGGCGGCGCCGGTTTCATCGGCAGCAACTTCGTGCTGGACTGGCTGGCCGGCTCGTCGGAGGCCGTGCTCAACCTCGACAAGCTGACCTACGCCGGCAACCGCGCCAACCTGGCGACGCTGCAGGGCGATGCGCGCCACGTCTTCGTGCACGGCGACGTGGGCGACAGCGCCCTGGTGGGCCGGCTGCTGGCCGAGCACCGGCCGCGCGCCATTGTGCACTTCGCCGCCGAGAGCCACGTCGATCGCTCCATCCACGGCGCGGGCGACTTCATCGACACCAACATCGTCGGCACCTTCCGCCTGCTGGAGGCCGCGCGCGCGTACTGGGGCGGCTTGCCTGAACCAGAGAAGGCGGCGTTTCGCTTCCTGCACGTCTCCACCGACGAGGTCTACGGCAGCCTGGCGCCGGGTGCCCCGGCCTTCACCGAGCAGCACGTCTACGAGCCCAACAGCCCCTACAGCGCCAGCAAGGCCGCCAGCGACCACCTGGTGCGCGCCTGGCACCACACGCACGGCCTGCCGGTGCTGACGACCAACTGTTCCAACAATTACGGGCCGTTCCATTTCCCTGAAAAGCTCATCCCGCTGATGATCACCAACGCCTTGGCGGGCAAACCGCTGCCGGTGTATGGCGACGGCATGCAGGTGCGCGACTGGCTGTACGTGGGCGATCACTGCAGCGCCATCCGCCGCGTGCTCGAGGCGGGCCACCCGGGCGAGACCTACAACGTCGGCGGCTGGAACGAAAAGCCCAACATCGACATCGTGCACACCATCTGCGCCCTGCTGGACGAATTGCGTCCGCGCGAAGGCGGCCAGAGCTATCGCGCCCAGATCGCCCACGTCAAGGACCGCCCGGGCCACGACCGGCGCTATGCCATCGACGCGCGCAAGATCGAGCGCGAGCTGGGCTGGCGTCCCGCTGAAACCTTCGACACCGGCATCCGCAAGACCGTGCAGTGGTATCTCGATCACCCCGATTGGGTGGCCCAGGTGCAGTCGGGCGCTTACCGCGACTGGGTGGCGACGCAATATGGAGCGGCAGCCAGCGCATGAACATCCTGCTGCTGGGCAAGAACGGCCAGGTCGGCTGGGAGTTGCAGCGCAGCCTGGCGCCGCTGGGCCGGGTGATTGCCCTGGATCGGCGTGGCGAGGGCAGCTTGTGCGGCGACCTGGCCGACCTGGACGGCCTGGCCGCCACCGTGCGCGCTGTGCAGCCCCAGGTGATCGTCAACGCCGCCGCCCACACCGCGGTGGATCGCGCGCAGGCCGAGCCCGAACTGGCCGAGCGCATCAACGCCCAGGCCCCCGCCGTGCTGGCGCGTGCGGCGGCCGCGTGTGGCGCGCTGCTGCTGCACTACAGCACCGACTACGTGTTCGACGGAAGCGGCCAAACGCCCTGGCAAGAGGGCGACGCCACGGGTCCGCTCAGCGTGTACGGGCGCACCAAGCTGGCGGGCGAGCAGGCCATCGTGCAATCGGGCTGCGTGCACCTGATCCTGCGCACCAGCTGGGTCTACGCCGCGCGCGGCGCCAACTTCGCCAAGACCATGCTGCGCCTGGCGGCCGAGCGCGAGCGCCTGACCGTGATCGACGACCAATGGGGCGCGCCCACCGGCGCCGAGCTGATTGCCGACGTCAGCGCCCACGCCATCGCACAGGTGCGCGCCGAACCCGCCAAGGCCGGCCTGTACCATCTGGCCGCAGCCGGCGAGACCACCTGGTTTTCATATGCAAATCACGTGCTGGCGCAGGCCAGGCAAGCGCAACCAGCTATCGAATTGAAAGCAACCGAAGTGGTCCCCGTGGCCAGCAGCCACTTTCCCACCCCGGCGCGTCGGCCGCACAATTCGCGGCTGGACACGCGCAAGCTGCAGGCGGCTTTCGGCCTGGTCTTGCCCCCTTGGCAAGCCGGCGTCAACCGCATGCTGCTGGAGATTTTGTAAGCACCATGAGCACCCCACGCAAAGGCATCATCCTGGCCGGCGGCTCCGGCACCCGCCTGCACCCGGCCACCCTGGCCATCAGCAAGCAACTGCTGCCGGTGTACGACAAGCCGATGATCTATTACCCGCTGTCCACGCTGATGCTGGCCGGCATGCGCGACATCCTCATCATCAGCACGCCGCAAGACACGCCGCGTTTTCAGCAGCTGCTGGGCGACGGCAGCGCCTGGGGCGTCAACCTGCAATACGCCGTGCAGCCCAGCCCCGACGGCCTGGCGCAGGCCTTCATCATTGGCGAAAAATTCGTGGCCGGCGCACCCAGCGCGCTGGTGCTGGGCGACAACCTGTTTTACGGCCACGACTTCGAGCAGCTGCTGTCCAATGCCCACGCGCGCAGCGAAGGCGCCACCGTGTTTGCCTACCACGTGCATGACCCCGAGCGCTACGGCGTGGTCGAGTTCGACGCCGGCGGGCGCGCCATCAGCATCGAGGAAAAGCCGCTCCAACCGCGCAGCAACTTCGCCGTCACCGGACTGTATTTTTACGACGGCCAGGTGGTTCAGATTGCCAAGTCGATCCAACCCAGCGCGCGCGGCGAGCTGGAAATCACCGCCGTCAACGACGCCTACCTCAAGCAAGGCCAACTCAACGTGCAGATCATGCAGCGCGGCTACGCCTGGCTGGACACCGGCACGCACGACAGCCTGCTGGACGCCGGCCAGTTCATCGCCACGCTGGAGCGCCGCCAGGGCCTGAAGGTGGCCTGCCCCGAAGAGATCGCCTGGCGCCGCGGCTTCATCGACGCCGCGCAGCTCGAGCGCCTGGCCGAGCCGCTGGCCAAGAGCGGCTATGGGCAGTACCTGCTGGGCTTGCTCAAAGACCGCGCCAATCCAAGCGCTCGCCGCTGAGATGAAACGACCCGAGCTCTCGCCGCGTCCCGGTATTTGCTCCCTCTCCCTCTGGGAGAGGGTGGGGGTGAGGGCCGGGGTCTGCGCAAGGGCACGGCGATTGCGGCGCGCTGCTGCCTCTCACCCCTGCCTCTCCCCGAAAGGGCGAGGGCGATCGGCCTGCCACTTGTCGGGCGTCCATGATGTTTCATGCCCTGCGGGTGGCGCGCAGCGCCATGGATAACTGACATGACCGAGCCCCCGCGCGTCCCGTTTTTCTCCGCCACCGGCGCCGCCTTTGGCGTCGACCTGGGCGCCTGCCTCAAGCAGGTGGCCGACAGCGGCTGGTACGTGCTGGGCCCCGGCGTGCGCGATTTCGAGGCCGCCTTTGCGCACTGCGTCGGCGTGGATCACGCCGTGGGTGTGGCCAACGGCACCGACGCCATCGCCCTGGCCCTGCGCGCGCTGGGGGTGGGCGCCGGCCAGCGCGTGCTGACGGTGGCCAACGCTGGCTGCCCCGGCAGTGCCGCCATCGCCCAGGTGGGCGCCGCGGTGGGCTGGGTCGATGTGGACGAGCAAAGCCTGACGATGGCGCCCCAGGCCCTGGCCACCGCGCTGGCCGCCGGCCCGGTGGCAGCGGTGCTCGTCACCCACCTGTATGGGCAAATGGCCGACCTGCCCGCCATTGCCGCGCTGTGCTGGAAGGCGGGCGTGCCGCTGATCGAGGACTGTGCCCAGGCCCACGGCGCCGCGCTTGAAGGTCGTCGTGCCGGCAGTTGGGGTGCTCTCGGCTGTTTCAGCTTCTACCCTACCAAGAACCTGGGCGCGCTGGGTGACGGCGGTGCGGTGGTGACATCGGACGCGGCCCTGGCCGAGCGCCTGCGCGCGCTGCGCCAGTACGGCTGGGCGCGCAAGTACGAGGTCACGCTGGCCGGCGGCGTCAACAGCCGCCTGGACGAGCTGCAAGCCGCCGTGCTGCATGCCAAGCTGCCGCGGCTGGACGCCGCCAACGCACGCCGGCGCGCCATTGCCGCGCGCTACAGCGCCGCGCTGGGCGAGCTGCCCCTGCGTTGCCCGAGCGCGCCCGGCGCCGAGCACGTGATGCATCTGTACGTCGTGCGCACGCCGCGCCGCGCCGCGCTGCAAGCGCACCTGGCCGCGCGCGGCATCGCCAGCGACGTGCACTATCCCATTGCCGACCACCTTCAGCCCATCTGGGCCGGCCGGCCCGTGCCCCAACTGCCCGTGACCGAGGCGGCCTGTGCGCAGGTGCTGTCGCTGCCCTGTTATCCCGGGTTGACCGACGCGCAGGCCGATGCCGTGATCGAGGCCGTGCGCGGTTTTTTTGCCAAGGATTGATGCGTGCTCAGCCTCATCATCCCGGTCTACCGCAACGAGGGCTCCATCCCCGATCTGCTGGCCGCCGTGCAGGGCCTGCACCAGCAGCTCGCCGGTGCGCTGGAGGTGGTCTTCGTGGTCGACGGCAGCCCCGACCGCTGCCACGCGCTGCTGCGCGCGCAACTGCCCGCCACGGGTCTCAACGCCACCCTGGTGCTGCTCACCCGCAACTTCGGCGCTTTTGCTGCCGTGCGCATGGGCTTGCAGCAGGCCACGGGCGAGACCTTCGCCGTCATGGCCGCCGACCTGCAAGAGCCCCCCGAGCTGGTGCTGCAGATGCAGGCCGTGCTGGCGCGCGATGAGGCCGACGTGGTGGTGGCCGAGCGCGCGCTGCGCCACGACCCTTTCCTGCAGCGCTGGCAGGCGCAGCTGTTCTGGGCCGCGTACCGTCGCTGGGTGGTGCCCGACATGCCCCCCGGCGGCGTCGACATCTTCGCCTGCAGCCGCGCCTTTCGCGACGCGCTGCTGACCCTGGCCGAGAGCCGCAGTTCGCTCATCGCGCAAATCTTCTGGCTGGGCTTTCGCCGCGCCAGCGTGCCTTACGTGCGCCAGCCGCGCCAGCACGGCCAGTCGGCCTGGACCTGGAGCAAGAAAATCGCCTACCTGGCCGACAGCGTGTTTGCCTTCACCGACCTGCCCGTGCGCCTGCTCACCCGCGCCGGCATGCTGGGCATGGCGGTCGCCGTGGCCATGGCCGTCGTGGTGCTGTTCGGCAAGCTGTCTGGCCTGATCGCCGTGCCCGGCTACTCGATGACGCTGATCGCCATCCTGTTCTTCGGCGCGCTCAACCTGCTCAGCCTGGGCATCGTCGGCACCTACGCCTGGCGCGCGTATGAAAACACCAAGCAGCGCCCGCAAGCAGTGGCCCTGCGCATCGATCGCTTCGAGGCGCCATGAGTTTAACCAGACCGCCCAGCGCGCCCCGCGTGATCGACAGCCCGGTTCGGGGCGTGCGCCTGCACGTGCTGCGCGAGGTGCGCGACGCGCGCGGCGATTTGTGCGTGGCCGAGGTCGGCCCCGATTTGCCCTTTGCCGTGCAGCGCAGTTTTCTGGTCTACAACGTACCCAGCGCCGAGCTGCGCGGCGAGCACGCGCACCACCGCTGCCACCAGTTCCTGATGGCGGTCAAGGGCTCCATCCACGTCATCGCCGACGACGGCGCGCGGCGCGAGGAATTCGTGCTCGACCGCCCCAACCTGGGCCTGCACCTGCCGCCCATGGTATGGGGCGTGCAGCACCGCTATTCGGCGGACGCCGTCCTTCTGGTGCTGGCCTCCGACCGATACGACGCTGCCGACTACATCCGCGACTACGCCGAGTTCACCCTTCTTGCGCATGCGGCCGGAGGCCCGGTGTGATCTGGCGCGAGGCACTGCGCTACTTGGCGGCCGGGGGCGCCAACACGGCCGTGACCTGGGCGCTGTACCTGGCGCTGCTGCAGGTGCTGGACTATCGCTTGGCCTACGGGCTGGCCTTCGTGGCCGGCATCGGCCTGTCCTTTGTGCTGCTGCGCCACCTGGTGTTTGCGCGGCCGGGCAAGCGGCATTCGCTGGCCTGGCTGGCTGCCAGCCAGTTGCTGCAGTTCGGCCTGGGCCTGCTCGTGGTGCAGGCGTGGGTGGCCTGGCTGAACGCGCCGGTCTGGCTGGCGCCGCTGGCCGCCATCGCGGTGTGCGTGCCGTTCATGTTCGTTATTCAGCGCTGGATTTTCACCGCCCATGCCGCACGTTGACATGGACAAGTGGCTGCAGCGCGCCTGCGTGGCCGTTCCGCTTGCAATGCTGTCCGCCAACTTGCTGGCCTGGCTGCGCTGGGGCACCGACCTGCCTTTTCTGGACGACTGGCGTGCCTACAACGAGCGCACCGCCGGCACCTTTGGCTTGGACTATCTCTTTCAAGCCACCAACAACACCATCGCCCCGGTCGGTTTGGCACTCGACAGCCTGGCGCAGCGCACGCTGGGCGGCAACCCAATCGCGTATCAAACGCTGTCCATGCTGACGGTGCTGGGCTCGCTCCTGGCCCTGCAGTGGCGCTTGCTGGGCTGGGCCGTGCCGCAGCCTGCGGTGCGCGCGCTGGCCTTTGCCGCCACCGTGTTCATGCTGCAATCGGGCAGCTATTGGGGCGAGCAGAACCTGGCCTACCACCAGGCGCTGCCCCTGGTGGCGCTGCTGGCCGCAACAGCCCTCAACTTCAGCATCCCGGTGTCGTCAGGCACGCGCGCGATCGGGGTGTTCGCGCTGGGGCTGCTGGCCGGCCTGTCCTACATCTCGGGCGCTGTCGGTGCGCTGTTGATGGGCGCCACCTGGTGGGTGCTTGCGCGTCGCTTCAATGTCATCGACCAGGCCGCGTTGCTGGCACGCGGCCGCTGGGGCGGCCTGGCCCTGGGCGCAGCGGGTCTGCTCACCACGGGCCTGCAACTGGCGTTCACGCGCCACGCCGGCGCCGACGCGCGCGGCCAAGGCATACCGCTGACGAGCCCACTGGAGCCCGACTTCTGGCTGTATCTGGCCGGCAAGCTCGGTCGCGCCACCGGGCATGGGTTTGGCGTCATCGGGCTGGAGTCAGTCTGGGTCGTGCTGTTGGCCCTGGCGCTGGCGGGGGGCGCTGCTTGGCTGCTGGCGCGCGACGGGCGCGACGCCGCGAGGGTCCGTCTAAGCCTCGTCGCGCTGCCCCTGCTGGCCGTCGTGGCGGCCTACCTGGCCATGGTCGCCCTGGGTCGTGCGGGATTGCGCGACGCTTCCATCCAGAGCGCCGCCGACGTGTTTCGCTTTGGCTATGGCCGATTTCACTTCTTCTGGGTGACCCTGCTGTTTCCGTGGCTGCTGGCCATTGCCTTGGCGGCCGGTGCCGCTCGCCAGGCCGGCGCCGCCGTGCCCGCGCGTGGCGGCTTCGCGGTGCTGGCGCTGCTGCTGGCCGTGGCTGGCGTGCGCGGCGTTCTCGACGTGCCGGCCTACTACCGCAGTGCTTCGGACTTTCGCGCCGGTGAAATCCGCTGCCTGGCTGGCCAGCTGGGCTCCGGCGCCCCTATTGTCTGCCCGGGCTTTGATGCCGTCGGCATCCGCGACTGGAGCCGCGCCTATGAGTACGCACAGGACATCCACGCCTCCTTCGTGCGCTACCTGCCTATCGTGGCACGCGCGGGCTTTGGGCAAGAACTGTTGCATTGGCAAACCCCTGCGGACTTCAGTGTCGCCCACTGGGCCGACGTGCGGCCGCTGGAGGGCGGCTGGATGCAGGCCGCGGGCGATGCGCGAATGCGGCTTGCCCTGCCCGATGCCCATCGGTTGGCGCATTGCCGCGTGTTGGGTGTGCAGCTGCGCTTGCAGGCGCGCCAGGTCGATACCGTTCAGGTGTTCTATCGATTCCCGGGGCAGTCCGACGACACCGAGGCGCGCTCGCAGCGCCTGCGCTATGGTGGTGACGCCGGCGCCGAGCCCGCGCCGCTGGAGTTTTCCATCGACAGCGCCACAGGCTTTGCTCCGGTGCTGCGCATCGACCCCGTCGATGGGCCCGGCGGCGCTTTTCGCCTGATCGACTTGCGCGTCACCTGCCGACTGGCCGATTCGTCATGACAGCCGCGCCACCTGCATCGCTTCCGCGCATCCGCAAGGCCGCGCGCATCGAAGGCCACACGCTTGTGCTGCGCAACGCCCAGGTGGCCGACGCCGCCTTCATCCACGCTCTGCGCACCGACCCGGTGCGGGCGCGCCACCTGTCGGCTGTGCCAGCGGCGCTGGCTGCCCAGATCGCATGGCTGGAGAGGTACGCCGGCGACGAGACGCAGGCCTATTTCATCGTGTGCGACGCCGCCAGCGGCGAGCCTCTGGGAACCGTGCGCCTGTACAACGCGCGCGGTGACTCCTTCAGCTGGGGTTCGTGGCTGCTGCGCACCGGCCTGCCCGCGCGCTGCGCCATCGAGTCGGCGCTGATGGTGTATCACTACGCACGCGCGTTGGGCTTTGACCGTGCGCACTTCGAGGTGCGCCAGGACAACACCAGCGTATGGCGCTTCCACGAGAATTTCGGTGCCATGCGGGTGGCGTGCCGCGATCAACAGTTTTTCTATCAGCTGGCCC
>Ga0116191_1004308_pt1 | contig 10170 bp, 8 predicted proteins | sample AD_UKC111_MetaG_FD_89897 | JGI IMG/M metagenome (GOLD analysis project Ga0116191, IMG submission 89897) | Active sludge microbial communities of municipal wastewater-treating anaerobic digesters from Hong Kong - AD_UKC111_MetaG | ecosystem: Engineered > Bioreactor > Anaerobic > Digestate | place...
AACAACCAAGCCATTGCGCAAGCTACTGGCGAATATATACTGATTTTAAACCCCGATACAGTTGTTGCCGAAGACACCTTTGTGAAATGTATTGCACACATGCTGTCTTTCAAAGATACAGGCTGTTTAGGCGTTCATATGGTTGATGGCAAAGGAGTATTTCTTCCGGAATCAAAACGTGGTTTACCTACACCGGAAGTGGCGTTCTACAAGATGTTTGGCTTCAGTTCATTGTTTCCGAAATCAAAACGTTTTGGCAAATATCACTTAGGCTATTTAAGTGAAAACGAAACGCACGAAGTGGATATTCTTTCTGGCGCTTTTATGTTTTTCAGAAAAGAGGTACTTGATAAAATAGGTGGATTTGACGAAACCTTTTTCATGTATGGCGAAGATATAGACCTCAGTTGGCGTGTAATTTTAGGGGGGTATAAAAATTATTACTTGGCTGATGCCACCATCATTCACTATAAAGGAGAATCCACCAAGCGCGGAAGTCTTAACTATGTAAAGGTATTCTACGAAGCCATGATTATTTTCGCGAAGAAACATTTTGCGAATAGTAAAGCTTCCCTCTTTTCATTCTTCATCAATGTGGCCGTGGTGTTCAGAGCCATACTTACTATTTTAGCAAATGTAATCTCTTCTTCATTTGTAGTAGTAGTCGACTTTTTATTGATTTACGCGGGCTTATTCTTTACAACGAATTTCTGGGCTAATAATTTCAAAAGCACTATCGACTATTACCCGCAAATATTTTTGTTGGGTGTATTGCCAATGTATATTCTTTCTTGGCTTACTGGGGCATATTTATCGGGCGGTTACGAAAAACCATTTCGCCTTTCAGGTATTGTAAAAGGCATTTTAGCGAGCACTTTTGTGATTGCCTTTGTATATGCCTTCTTGCCGGAAACATGGCGATTTTCTCGTGCTATTATTTTGTTTGGCGCTATAGTTTCCATGGCCAGTTTAACTATCACCCGCTTGTTCTACAACATGGTGAAACACGGTCGCCTATCCTTCGATGAACAAATACCGAAACGCTGGTTGATTGTGGGCGATGAAACCGAAAGCAGCCGCGCCATCGATTTGTTGAAAAAGTATGAAGAGCCCGAACTTACCTATACTTTGTCAAATGCCAATGGGGTAAAAGGGAAATCGGCTTTGCTCAGCATTGATGAAGTTGTATTCTGCAGCAAAACTGTGCCTTTCAGAACCATTATTGATAGTATTGAAGAAACCAATGGCAAACAAAACTTCAAGATTTTAAATCCTGATTCGAATGCTCTCATTGGGAGTAACTCTAAAAATACAGCCGGTGATCTATTGGCAGAAGATAAACGGCTCAACCTTTCCAAACACTTAGCACAACGCAAAAAACGCATGCTCGATATTGTGCTGTGCTGCCTATTACCATTCACTTTCAAATCATCGGTATATAGCAATCTTTGGGCTGTACTCTCGGGAAAGAAAACCTGGGCCGGGTATATAACCAACGAAGCAAAATCACTACCCTTCAACAAAGAAGCAGTTTTCCCGATCGTGAAAGGCAAAAATATTTTGGAGAGTGATGCGCAAATGCTGAACGAGCTTTATGCTAAAAACTATACACTGACTGAGGATATGAAGATTATCGCAAAACAAATTTAGCACAAGGAATTACTCCATTACCAAATCATCAAATCCTCTCATCATCAAATTAATTCTTCCTCCAACAATCCACCAAGTGATCATCTACCATACCCACGGCCTGCATAAATGCATAGCAAATGGTAGAGCCTCGGAATTTAAAGCCACGTAGCCCCATGTCCTTGCTCATGGCATCGGAAATAGCGGTTTTAGCCGGAAGGTCTTTTAATGTTTTGGGTTTGTTCACGATGGTTTTCCCTCCCGTGAAACTCCAAATATATTTGTCGAACGAGCCGAACTCCTTTTGAATCTCTAAAAAGCGTTGTGCATTGTTTATTGCAGCTTCTATCTTTAAGCGGTTACGAATAATACCGGCATCTTGCATCAATGCATCGAATTTTGCTTGATCGAATTTCGATACCTTTTTTGCATCAAAATTGGCAAAGGCTTTGCGGAAGTTCTCGCGTTTTTTTAGCACTGTTAACCAACTCAAGCCGGCTTGAAAACTTTCCAGCACCAAAAACTCAAACAACAAACGATCGTCATGTATGGGTTGTCCCCATTCTTCATCGTGGTACTTTACATAAATGGGCTCGGTGCCACACCACGGACATCTATTTTTTTCTATGCTCATATCTATGCTTATAAACTTTCGAAATACTCTACAATCTTGCGTTTCAGCAACACTTCCTGCTCTTTTAGATTGAGTTCCGGTTTCTCTTTAATGGCTTCGTAATGCGGCCAACCTTCTTCGTCTTCACCTATAAATTTAAAATAACCATCGGCCGATAACAACTTGCAAATGGCTACATGCATTAAGTTCTGTTTCTCCTCTTTCTCCCATACCTCCTTCACTATACCCACTTCGTTCATGCCAATAATAAACAGCATAGCGTTCAAATCCGGTCGCTGCCCGAAATCATCGCGCACACGATTACGCACCTTATACCAGCGTAGCGCGAAATCGCTATCATCTTCGGTTTTCTGTTCGTTTAATAAGGGCATACTTAAAAATTTATGGTGAATATATCGAAAGCTGTTACTTTATTTCAAAGACATCCCCATCCTTTAAAAAAGGCAATGCACTTCGCATTTTCAGCAGTTCGCTTTTATCTAACGTTGCATATACAACAGCTTGCATATACTCTGCATGTTGTAATACCACTCCAACGGCATCCACTACCATAGTATCGCCTGAATGGGTTATATCGTGCGCATCTTTCCCTACGCGGTTCACAGCAGCTACATAACATTGATTTTCGATAGCACGTGCAATCAACAACGATTGCCAAGCATAATTTCTGCCCTCGGGCCAATTGGCTACATACAACAACAAATCATACTGCTCGGTATTTCTTGACCATACCGGAAAGCGCAAATCGTAGCAAATCAGCGGACAAATTTTCCACCCTTTGTATTCAACAATTAATCGTTGTTCACCTGCTGTGTATTGCTCTTGTTCATTGCTCAACGAAAACAAATGCCGTTTATCGTAAGTCAAAATTTCGCCCGAGGGTTGTACCCAAAGTAAACGATTATAATACTGCCCATTCTCTTCCACCGCAAGACTTCCACATATTACTGCATTTTTTTCTTTGGCCCACTGTTGCATCCAGCACACTTCTTCACCACTCATTTTTGCGGCATATTTTTCCGGCTGCATCGTAAAACCGGTAGCAAACATTTCAGGCAGGAGAATCACATCCACCGGCTTATGTATCGATGCTAGTTTCTCACCCAACTGCAATAAATTGGCTGCAGGATTTTCCCACACCAAATCGGTTTGAATAGCGGCTATATTTAAATTTTGCTCAACCACTCTGCTGCACGTTTAAGGGTTTCTTCTTCTTTCGCAAAACAAAAACGAATCACTTTCGAATCGGGTATATGACTATAAAACACAGAGATTGGGATAGACGCCACGCGTTTTTCTACTGTAAGCCATTTCGCAAACTCTACATCTTTCGCATCCGAGATTTGATCGTAGGATGCGAGTTGAAAGTAGGTCCCCTCACATTCCAAAAGTCCGAATCGAGAAGCTTTCAGCGCATCTCGAAAATAATTGCGTTTTACTTCATAAAAAGAAGACAACGACAAATACATATCTTTTTCTTTTATGATCTCAGCAAAAGCAACCTGTGCAGGTGTCGATACCGAGAACACATTGTATTGATGTACCTTTCTGAACTCTTGCATCAAATTTTGTGGTGCAATTACATAGCCTACTTTCCAGCCTGTGCAATGGTAAGTTTTCCCGAAAGATGATACCACAAAACTGCGCTCCGCCAACAACTTCCTACTCAACACACTTTGATGCGGCTTATTGTCAAACGTAATGTGTTCGTACACTTCATCGCTCAACAACATAATGTTTGTGCCTTTCACAATATGCTCCAACGCTTCTAAATCAGTTGGTGTGAACACCTTGGCTGTTGGATTATGCGGACTGTTGATGATAATTAGTTTTGTTTTGGAAGTAATGAGTTTTTTCACTTTCTCCCATTCAATTTTGAAGTCAGGTGCTGATAGATTGTAAAACACAGGCCTACCGCCTACCAATTCAATAGCCGGAGCATAACAATCATAAGCCGGAGCAAATACGATTACTTCATCTCCTTCATGAATTACGGCCGCTATAGCTGTAAAAATGGCTTGTGTACCACCCGCAGTAATAGTTATTTCCGTTTCCGGATCAACATTCTGCCCATACAACTTTTCTGTTTTTGCAGCAATGGCTTCTCGCAATGGAAGCCAACCGGACATAGGTGCATATTGGTGATTGCCACTTCGCAATGCCGATTCAAAAGCTTGCAACAATCTGCTATCAGGCTGATACTCCGGAAAGCCTTGCGATAAATTAATCGCATCGTTTTCCTTTGCCATAGCCGACATTACGGTAAAAATAGTTGTACCCAGTTTTGGAAACTTGCTGGATATGTTTCCTTCGAATTGCATAGGTTCTTTCTGTATCGTTTACAAATACCGATCGAGGTCTTGTTGTTTCAAGTCCATCGTTATTTGCTTTATTTCTTGTTCTTTCGTGCGCTCACATATCAGCAACACATCGGCTGTGTCTACCACACAAAGGTTTTTAATGCCTTGCACCACCACCATTTTTTCATCGCCCACCATAATCATATTGTTCATGGAATCGTAAATCTTCACGTTCTTTCCCTTTACTGCATTGCCCCAATAATCGTGCTCATATACTTCATACAAAGAATCCCACGAACCTACATCCGACCAACCGAACTGCGAAGGAATGGTATATACATTTTCTACTTTTTCCATTACCCCGTAATCAATGGAAATGTTGGTGCATTGCGAATAGGCTTTTGCAATGGCCTCTTTCTCCCGCGGAGTATAGTAGGCATCCCGCGCTTCATTAAAGCAATCGATAACCTCCGGTAAGTGTTTGTGCAAGGCCTCCAAAATATCTTTCGTTCGCCAAACAAACATGCCTGAATTCCACAGAAAATCGCCACTCTTCAAAAAGGTTTGTGCAATCTCTAAATCCGGTTTTTCGGTAAATGTTTTCACTTTATAGAAACCGCCTTCTGCATTTTCTTCATCGTACTGAATATACCCATAGCCCGTAGAAGCTTTTGTAGGCTTGATACCTAGCGTTACTAAATGGTTATGGTGCTTTGTAAACTCAATACATTCCTTAATCAGTGCCTCATATTTATCCGGAAATAAAATCAAGTGATCAGAAGGTACAACAACAACAATGGCATTCGGATTTTTAGCGTGAATCTTATCACATACATAAGCAATACACGGTGCGGTATTTCTTCTTACAGGCTCCAACAATACGCGATCTTCGCTCAGCTCGGGCAATTGCTCGCTTACCAAGGATTGATATTCGTTAGCCGTAACCACAAAAATATTTTCTTTAGCGGCTAGCTTCAATGAACGATCGTACGTCATTTGCAACAGCGATTGTCCGGTATTTAAAATATCGAGAAATTGCTTCGGTTTTGCTACCCTACTTTGGGGCCAAAATCGAGAGCCAATTCCACCGGCCATGATCGCTACATAAACATTGTCCATACTTATTTCTTAAATTCTGTCAATTATTCTGCGGTGCGAAAGTAATCATTCAGCGCTTTTTATTTTGCAAAGAAATATTATTATATTGACAGTGGATAAAATCAATACTATTATAGACCCCAAAACAAGTCTATTATACATATTATTCACTTGACAGGAAGATTATGGGAGCAACTACAACAGACGTAAAAGAAGGACTTAAAGAATATTTCGGTTTTGATAAATTTAAAGGAGAACAAGAGAAAATTGTTCAATCGCTACTTTCGGGTCACGATACCTTTGTGATTATGCCTACCGGAGGCGGAAAATCGCTGTGTTATCAACTACCCGCCTTGATGATGGAGGGCGTGGCCATTATTATATCCCCCCTTATTGCCTTAATGAAAAACCAAGTGGATTTGATTCGAAACTACTCGGAAAGCGATGATATTGCCCACTTTTTGAATTCCTCTTTAACAAAAACCGAGAAAAATCGGGTAATCAAAGACATCAGAAGCGGCAGAACCAAGATGCTTTATGTAGCACCGGAAACCCTCACCAAACAAGAAACCGTGGATCTGTTTATGGAAATTAAGGTGTCGTTTGTAGCTGTAGATGAAGCGCATTGTATATCGGAATGGGGACACGATTTTCGACCTGAATACCGAAGAATCCGCGAAATTGTAGAAGCAATTAATCAGGAGTTCCCTATCATCGCCCTCACAGCAACGGCAACACCTAAGGTGCAGTCGGACATTGCTAAAACCCTGCAATTGCGTGATCCGAATATTTTTGTTTCTTCCTTTAATCGAAGCAATCTATACTACGAAATTCGACCGAAAAAATCGGGTCAACACGCCATCAAAAACATTCTGCAATACATTAAAACCAAACCGGGAAAATCGGGCATCATCTACGTTACCAATCGAAAAACAGCCGATGATGTTGCTAAAATGTTGAAAGTAAATGGCATTAAAGCGGTATCCTATCATGCCGGCATCGACACTAAGATTCGTTCGAAAATTCAAGATCAGTTTTTGATGGAGGATGCCGATGTAATTGTGGCCACCATTGCCTTTGGGATGGGTATCGACAAGCCGGATATTCGCTTCATCATTCACTACGATATTCCAAAATCGCTGGAAAACTATTACCAAGAAACGGGTAGAGCCGGGCGCGATGGCATGGAGGGCGAGTGTATTACCTATTTCAGCTATAAAGATATTTTGAAACTGGAAAAATTATTGCGCGATAAAACAGTTGCTGAACGGGAACGCGGACTTCAGCTCATAAACGAAACTGTGGCCTATGCCGAATCAGCCGAATGTCGCAGAAAGTTTGTGTTACACTATTTTGGAGAAGAATATGATGCATCAAGATGCAACGCCATGTGCGATAATTGTCGCCACCCGAAAGAAAAAGTGGAGGTAACGCAAGACACACTATTGGCGGTAGAATCGATTCGTTTACTCAAAGAAAATCACGATTTACCGTATTTAATCAAATTCCTCACCGGCAAGAAAAGCAAAGAAATTGCCGATTTCGGTTACGACCAAATGGAACAATTCGGCAAAGGCGCTGAACACGATGAACAGTATTGGAATTCGGTGATTCGCAATGCCATGATGATTGGCCTAATCGACAAAGACATTGAAAAATACGGCACATTAAAGCTGAATGAAAAAACGCGCAATTTTGTTGCCAAACCATTTACTATCGAAGTAGCGCTTAACCACAATTTTGACGATGAAAGTGGAGACGGCATGGTGGAAGAAGCTGCAGAAGCTCGTGCCTCGGCCGATCCGGCTTTATTCAATATCTTGAAAGACTTATGTCGTAAAGAAGGTAAAACGCACAACTTGCCACCATATGTAATTTTCCAAGAGACTTCTTTAGAGGATATGGCTACCAAATATCCGATTACTATGGAGGAGCTGACTCACATTACAGGTGTGAGTAAAGGAAAGGCTGATCGCTACGGTAAGAAATTTGTGGAAGTGATTAAAACCTATGTGGAAGAAAACGACATCGACCGCCCCGAAGATTTTGTGTTAAAATCTATTGCCAATAAATCGGGTGAAAAAATCAAAATCATTCAGGCCATCGACAAAAAAATCAGCTTAGATGATTTAGCAAAGTCGATTAATATCTCGTTTGCCGATTTGATTAAAGAGTTGGAAACCATTGTGCATTCTGGAACAAAGCTAAATCTCGACTACTATTTGAACGACAAAGTAGATGAAGATTTAATGGTTGACATTTACGAATACTACAGAACCACAGAATCGGATTCGATTGAAGAAGCCTTCCAAGAATTCAAGGGCGATGATATTGAAATCGAAGACTTGAAGCTGATTCACATCAAGTTTTTAAGCGAAATGGGCAATTAAGGCATAGCTTTTGCGTTTGTATAACACTAAATGAGCAACAAATGCCGTCTACATTCGTTGAATAATTATCTTTGCGCCTTATTTTGAAAAAGTTAGCTGTCATATTCGCATTTTTTATTGCCGCTCCGGCCTTCGCTCAATTTCACGAGATTGGTGTTTGGGGCGGTGTAGCCAATTATTTTGGCGACTTAAACCCAAAGTTTAATTGGAAGTTTGTTCGTCCTGCCGGTGGAGCATTTTACCGCTACAATTTCAGCACACGTTTTGCAGGCAAATTAGCCTTAAGTTACGGTGAAGTAGAGTTCAGTGATGCAGGCACAAAAATTCCGAGAAATTTACAGCGCAATCTTTCGTTTAAAACTGGTATTGCCGATATCACCGGTACGTTTGAGTTCAATTTTTTCAAATTCGATAAAACGAAAAAGAAATTTTGGTTCTCGCCCTATTTGGCAACCGGTGTAGGTATTTTCTTTTTTAATCCGAAAGCACAATATGAGGGAAAGTGGTATTACTTGCAACCGCTAGGTACCGAAGGGCAGAACGACCCGAGTTATTCAGGCGTAAAAAAATATAAGTTATATGCCTTTCATATTCCGATTGAAGGAGGTTTCAAGTTTCACATCTACAAAAATTGGAACATCTCTGTGTTTGGCTCAGTACATAAAACCTTTACCGATTATTTAGATGATGTAAGCGGTAATTATCCAGCTACAGTTTCTTTACCCGGTGGCTCAAAAGGCATAGCGGCAAAGCTTTCCGACAGAAGCGATGAAGTTGCAGATGTAAAAATAGGCAAAGAAGGTTACCAACGCGGTGAATCAAAAAAGAAAGATGACTTTGTGTTTGTGGGCGTTTCGTTATCGTTTACGTTCATGTCGATGCAGTGTCCAACACCTTCAGGTTCTTCTACCTATAGATAAAACTTACTCTGCTTTATAAAAACGTCTACAGGCTAATTGGGAATTTCCCGATTTTATCAAAACCCAGTATATCCCAGTTTCCCAGCCCGATACATCAATAGTTGTGTTAACATTGTTCATGTTTTGGGAGAATATTTCTTGTCCCAAAGCATTCGTAACCACTATGCGATTGGCATCTACTAGTGGACTAATAACATTCACGAAATGTTGGGTAATAGTAGGGAAAACCTCCATCGATAAAGCGTCCAATGTTTTCACATCATTCGCCAATGTATGAATAACACCCACTGCGTCTAAATCAAAACCTGAAGAAGGAAAGGGTGTAGGCCAAGGATCGTTAATTTTATGTCCGTTTACATCTTTGGTAGCAAACGAATCATTCATACTGCCCACCACATCTATCAATCGTACAAATTGAATGTTGCTGATATCTATGCCCGATGAATCTTTCAGCTCTTCCAAATCAAATGGAGTGCCGTAATTCGCGCGGTATTTGCCGGCCAAATTATTCAATGCAGTTGGGGCGACTAACCCGAAACCGCCAATAGGCATTGTATCTTGTGTGTTGGAAACGGCCGGAAAGCGCACATATCGTTTGCCATCGGTGCTTACTTCTACAAAGGCTAATTCCAAAAACGAATCCAAAAACGAATTTTCAAAAACCGCAAAATCTGCACCGGGGCCATTGAAAATAGGGGCATAGAACGATACAACAGCCGAACCGCCATCGCCTAAACTCACTACGCCATTTTCGCCTGCCTTTCCTAATGCTGCAAATTGATCGCCTACAGTAGGCAAACCAAAAGAAGCATCATTGATCTGCTGGAAGCCCTTCGTTATACTGGCACTATTCGCCCACGATTTGAAAATACTACTGTCTTTGTCAATAGCTGTAGAGCCTGGCATTCCGGCTTGTGGGGCGAATTGACCATAAACGGTAAAGCAGAATGTAATCGAAAGAAATAGAAAGACTTTTTTCACCATACAAATAAAATAAAAACAGCCCACATTCATCATGCAGGCTGTTCTATATTTGTAAAGAAGTGGATTACTTTCTGTCTTCTATATTGACAAACGGACGCTCCGTTGGGCCGGTGTATACTTGACGTGGACGACCGATATCTTCTTTTCTTTCGCGCATTTCTTTCCATTGAGAAATCCATCCCGGTAAGCGACCTAATGCGAACAACACCGTAAAC
>Ga0116191_1004313_pt1 | contig 10164 bp, 4 predicted proteins | sample AD_UKC111_MetaG_FD_89897 | JGI IMG/M metagenome (GOLD analysis project Ga0116191, IMG submission 89897) | Active sludge microbial communities of municipal wastewater-treating anaerobic digesters from Hong Kong - AD_UKC111_MetaG | ecosystem: Engineered > Bioreactor > Anaerobic > Digestate | place...
ATATCCTTACAGCATAAGCAGGCCCTATGCCGTACTGTTCCAGGAACATCATGATATCCTTCAGCTCTTTCTGCTCCTGAAAAGCTTCGGATATCTTCGCTGCCTTTTTCTGCCCTATACCCTCCACCTCCGTCAGGCGGTCAGGATTGTACTGCATGATATCAAGAGTATCAAGGCCGAACTTCTCAACCAGCTTTCTGGCGGTATGGGCACCTATGCCCGGTATCAGGCCGGAGGACAGATACTTTTCTATTCCGTTAATTGTTGCCGGAGTAACCGTAGTGTAGGTCTCCACCTTGAACTGATTGCCGTAGCTGGGATGCTGTACCCATGAACCGTATGCCTTTATGGTTTCACCTATATTCAGGAAGGAAAAATACCCTATCAGCGTATGCAGTTCATTATTGCACTCCAAATCCAGCACTGTATATCCGTTATATTCATTTCTGAATATGATTTCGCATATAGTCCCTTGAACTTCATCCATTGCATGCACCTCCGCGGAGACACGGGGACGTTTCTCCTGTCCCATTTTGCCCCGTCATAACAGTATTATATCATAAATTGGCATTATTCTTTCTCCAATATCTTAAGACGGTATGCTTTAAGCCCGTTTCCATGCAAATCTGACGGTTGTTTTTTCCTGCATCCAGAAAATCCAGCATGAGCCTTTGCTGCTTTGAAAGTTTCACCGGCTTTTCTTCCAGGCAGCTTGTTATTCCCGGATTGTATGACGCATTTTCGCTGGCACAAAGGATCAGCTCACGAATGAAGCAAGACAAGTCCGGTTCTTCCGGTCCGCTCATTGTTTTGTTGTACAACTTCTGCAGTATTGGCACAATTGCAGCGCCTTCGTTTGCAAACATCCTGACGTAGCCATAAGGCATTGCCAGCGACACTGCTTTTTTCATACAGTCAACCGCATTTGCCCGTTTTTTCTCTTTCCAATAAATAATTGCCTGCAAAATATATATTTCTATTTGATCAAGGGGCCTGTGATAATCAGAAGCGACTTTTTCTGCATTAGACAGCAGTATCAGCGCAGAAGCAAAATTTCCCGTAGAAATCTTTGCACGTATTGTCGTAAGTACCTGATATATCTGGAAAATAGTAACCTGGTACGTATTACTGACCATATAGCTTGAAAGCCATTTTTCGGCTGCTTCCTTATCGCCTTTATACAGGCAGTACTTAACTTTTATGGCATTTAAGTTTTTCATAAGGTATAAAGCGCTGTTTTTTTCTATCGTTTCCTCGGCTTCATGAATAACAGCCCAGGCACCTTTTTCATCCCTTTCTGCGAAAAGAATCATGGCAATAGATATTTGAACCGCATACCAAATCTCCGGGTGTATTTTATCGGTAAGCAGGCTGTACGCTTTAAGAGCATACTCCTTCGCCCTTGCCAGTTTGTTCTGCTCATAAAGAAGGCCGCCTGCGACTCCGTCCATAAATATGACTATGGTATTACCGGTTATGTCTTTAAACCGGTTAACCAGTACTGGAATAACATCTTCCCAATCATTTGCAATATCCGAGTAATCCCTGTGGCTGCGATGCAAATAGGGAAGATTTGAGGTGATAGTCAGGGTAGGTATACTATCAAATTCAAATTTGCCATATTTGGGGTTTATTTGAATATCGCGGGTACTGATAGAAGGACGGCAGAATTGGAACAACAAAGTACCGCACAACAATCGCGGGCTGGCATTTGTATCGTTTTCAATACATCTGTCCAATCTGGAAACCCAAAATTCAAACTGCTCCATATTGCCGCTGGCAAAACTTACCCATGTGCATGGGGCCGATAATGCCAAACTATTCTCCGCCATGTCGACCGGTATATTTTTTAAGATATGATTATTGAAAGAATTATATATGTCTTCAATACCGGAATTTATCGAATCATAATCTACTATCCTATGCAGAAAACTGTTCAGGGCCTCATTATCTTCGCTTTTTTTATAATAATCCAAAGCTGCCGGCAAGTTCCAGCTCCTATACATATAGTCTGCGGCAATAATGTAATACCGGGAAAGGTTTATACACAGTTCCTCCGTCAATTGCCGAAGGAAATCACGTAATATATGATGATATCTGAATGAATTGTCAGAAAGCCGGACAACCAGGCCGCTGCTGTTCATCAGCTCTGAAAGCATCTTTTTGCTGTTGCAGTTGCATAGTTTATCGCAAAGTTCACAAGGCAAGTCCTCCAATATTGAGGTTCTGATAAGGAATTCCTTTATACTGTCATCCCATTTATCCCAAATCTCATTCCTGAGGTAGCTGTTGATATATTGCTGCCCCGAAGCCCCGCTGTGCAGGCTTTCCGTTTCGCGGGCCCTTGCGGAAATAAGCCGCGCCCCCAGGCCTAAAGCCCAACCCCCTGTTTTAGTCTCGATTTCAGCAGCATCCTTTAGGCTGAGTTCAATTCCATAGCTTTTATATAGTCCAATAATCTGCATTTTGGTAAAGCGAAGATCCTTTTCCGAAACCTCTCCTATTGAATTCTTAACCACCATATCATAAAAACAAGTTGGGGGATTCAACCGGCTGAGTATGGCGAGCTTATGCATTGGCAGCAGCTTCTTTATAATCAATGGCAAAGCCTTTAGTATCGCCTCATTTTCAATCAGGTGAAAATCATCCAGGACAATAATACCAGTTGAACCGGCATCCGGTTTTGATGACAGGGTTTTAAAGACATATTCAAAGGGAGCGGAATCAAACCCGGGAGTATCAAGGGCCTCTCTGGCATATCCGGCTATCTTGGTGTCAAATTCCGATAAAGCTGTCAATAGATAGCGGCAAAAAACAGCGGGAGCATCGTCATATGCAGTTAATGGAATCCATGCTGCAGGAATTTGATTTTCCTCAAGCCACATGCTCATGGCAATAGTCTTGCCGAAGCCTGCCGGGGCATGAATATACACAACGTCTTTTTTCATAGCGTTGTCAATAGCTTTATTTACTTCCGAACGTAAAAGCGCCGTATCCGGCAATACCGGAGGCCTCAGGAGCCTGGCAGGATTAATCATTTTCCGCAACCTTCCATAAAAAGGATATAAATTTATCTGTAGCATACCATATTGATCAAAAATATTCCACAAAAACCTAACACTGGTTTATTTTTTTATATTTTACAATATTGTATATTAAAAATAAGGAGGATGGTAATATGGTCACGTTTGCTTCCGGATTCTATGTTTTCGCCCGCGCCATGTCCTACCTGGCAGCCCTGGCGGTGGTTATTCTGGTGGTCAGGGGAGTGGGAATGGATACTACATCTTCATCCGGAGATATCACTTATATCCACCCCGGAGGAGGATTTGCATTTTCATTGCTTGCAGCCGGCCTGGCCCTGGGCCCCATGCTGGCCTTTGACTACAAGCACAGTGAATTGCTTTTCGCCTATGGGTTTTACATTATTTTGCTGATAAAGGCTGTTTCGTATTTATTCCTGCTGCTGTTTGTACTCAGATATGCCTGGATCGGTGCCAAATTGCAGTTCCTTCTGCTGGCGGCATGTTGCATCCTGGGCTCCGCCTGGTGCGCCAGGAGCCTGGAGTTAATGGTCTGCCTGTTCAGGGACAGCCATAATCCGCTTCTGAGGCTGCTTATTGTGATTGGGGGAATCATTTATATTGTTGTTTATTTCTGCCTTGATATTGCGCTGCTGATCTATATAGGCGAACAAACGAAGCATAAGATTTCAAACTCAGAGATTGCGTTCCTCAGAAAGAAGTTTGAGCATGGCAATCCGAAAACCCGTCAGCGGGTAATTGAAGTATTGGGTGGATTTGAGGCGGAACCGGCATACCTGTTTTTACTTCAGCAGGTGGAAAGCAATACGGACACTGAAATAAAACGCAAGGCCCTGGATATGCTCAAAAAAAAGAACCTGGATCCTGAGCTTTCGGCCAGGCTGCAGGAAATACAAATACAACATGAAGAAAAGCCTCCGGCAGAAGCGCCTTTTAGTCCGGCCAAAGAATTGACTGCTCCGGTGGAAGCGAAGACGGGCTTACGAGGGTTAGCAAAGGCCTGGGTCATAATTTTATTTGCTTATTCATCCATTAACTGGCTTATGCTCCTGATGAGCACGGTTTACTATCAGTGGACGGTTCCTATTTTGTTGATTGCCAGCGGTATCGTTGCGGGCTTTGCACTGATACTCCGGAAACGGCCCTATGGTTTTTGGGTCATGATTTCAAGCGTCCTGCTCCTGACACTGTATAACGCAATCAGATTCAACACTTTTAACATCTACTTCCTTATATGGCCGATGCTGGCCTTTCTGACCTGGCTGTTTACGCACAAGCAGATTGACTATCGGTTCCCGCAATCGAGTAGGGGGAAATTTCTTCCCCCTCTCACACCACCTGGCATGCCGTTCGGCACCAGGCGGTTCAATTCAAATAGTAATCCACGCAACTAATGAGTCCTCGCTTTGCGAGAATTTCTTTTGAGATTTTATTGAGTCCTGTTGTTTTGACGACTGCTTGATAGTGATTAGCAAACCCAACTGACTGTTTTGCCATCCACTCAGGCACTCCCAGTTTCCGCAGTCCCCAGTATCTCTTTTGGCTGGTTTTCCATTGTTTCCATATCACAATTCGCATTCTCGCACGCAAGTGCTTATCTATACGAATCATGTTCTGTCTCATCTTTCCATTTCGGAAATAGTTAATCCAGCCTCTAATGACCCAGTTCAGTCTCTGAATCCTTTCATCCATACTGATTGACCATGAGCGTTTGGTTAGCTTCTTCAGCTTTCGTTCAAAATTCTTTACAGCTTCTTGATGTGGCCTTGCCTCCCATTTGTCACCCATCTTCACAAATCCAAATCCTAGATACTTTAGGTTACCTGGCTTCGTTATCCTCGTCTTTGTCATGTTCACTTTTAGTCCGAGCTTTCTTTCTATCCACTTTGTTACGGTGTTCATCACCCGATTTGCTGCTGCGCTGCTTCCTACCGTGATTACGCAGTCATCTGCATATCTGACAAAGTTCAGTCCTCTTGCTTCCAGTTCCTTATCCAGCTCGTTTAACATGATGTTGCTGAGAATTGGCGATAGGTTTCCGCCCTGTGGTGTTCCCGTGTTGGTGGCTTCGTACCTCCCCTTTACCATTACTCCCGCTTTTAGGTATTTACTTATCAGCGATTCTGTGTCTGGGTCTCTTACGATTTTTCCAACTAAGGTCATCAGCTTGTCTTGTGGTACATTATCAAAGAACTTCTCTAAGTCTATGTCTACTATGTAGATGTATCCATCATTGAGATATTCAAGCAGCTTTACGACTGCCTGTTGCGCTCTCCTGCCAGGCCTAAATCCATAACTGTAGTCACTAAAGTATGGTTCTACAATCGGTGTTATCACCTGCACGATTGCCTGTTCTAAGATTCTGTCTACCACGTTTGGTATCCCCAACTTCCGCACCCCTCCATCTGGCTTCGGTATTTCTACTCGAAGTACCGGTTGGGGTTTGTACTTTCGTTTTTGGATACGCTCCTTGATACTCACCCAGTTTTCTTTGAGGTACTCTTGAATCTCATCTACTGAGATTCCATCTACCCCACTTGCACCCTTGTTCGCCTTCACCTTCTTATAGGCTAGAGTCATGTTCTCCCGACTGAGTATCTCTTCCATTAGTTGGCTCATGCTCGTCTCCTTTTCTTCTTTGCTCTCGTGTATATTAGCCCTATCCCCTGTGAATCTTTCACTCCGTTACGTCTTTGCTACTCCGATTCTCGTCGGGCCTATACACTCACATTCTAAAGTCCATTTGACCTTGAATTGTTCGACCCTTCCTGATTCCCCAGTACTATGGTCTCTGCTGACTTCTCACAGTTCGTTGTTACTACAGATTTCCCTGTCTGTGAGACCTCACGGGATAAGTCATCAATCTTTCCTCGTCTACCTGCCTAATTTACCTACATGGGTTACGGTTACCTTTTGGACTTCACTGCTCTTAGCCAGCTCATCCGCCATGTAAGCCTTGGTATTAGATTTCTGTTCGTCAGGCTACGATTTCGCCATTGCTTCTTCTCTCCCACACCTCACGGTGTGGAACTTGCAAGTCGCTTTGGGGTTCGTCGGCAACTACGCCCCTTGTGGACTTTCACCACAGATTGACGGCATGCCCGTCATACTAAGAAAAGAGCCTCCGGTAAACCGGAGACTCTTTCTACTTTAGATATTAATGCTGCGACAAGTTAGTACCATCAAATGTGAATGTATCTGCATCGTTTGAATTACCGGCAAAGTCAGTAAATGCACCTGCTTCAAGCCTTAATTCGTACTCATACCTGGCTTCAAGAACATCTGTAAGGTCTATTTTGATCACATCGCGTTCAAATGTGTCGGTACCAAGGGTAACGCTAGCTATGTCAACTTCACTTTCATCGTCGTCTAAGTTTACTATTGTAAACTTACCAGCATTAACAGATTCTATAAATTCGTCTACTGTTACTTCAATGTATTTTCTGTCTAATGCTATGACCTCATCAACATCCGGCTTGCTTTCGTCAGCATCGGCACCTTCAAACTCTGTAACACCAGCAAACGGAATATGCTCCTTTCCTGCAACGTAGTCAGGATCTGTTGTATCCAATGGTCTATATTCTACATCGTCATCATCAACAACCGGAATTCCATGTTCATCAACTAAATAAGCATACAGATTGAGTTTATAATCTTCATCCTCTGTATAACCACCTGCGTACCTGAAGTATACTGTTTCATCAATGAAATCATCGGAATCTACAGTCATATTCAAAGCAATACTTGTGTTGCTTGCACCATAATAAGCTGTTACTGCAGTAGTAGTAGTACCTGATGCAGATTTTACATTCTTTGAGAAAACTACTTTTACAGTATCTGCGTCAATTTGCTCTATTGACTCAAATTCAGCATACTCAGGCTTTTCACTAGCGGAAACGGAAACAGTTTCTGCACCTGGTGTATAAGTTAATGCAGTACCTGCTTTATTTTTTACACCAACAATCTCATATACATAATATGTTACGTCTAAATCAAGTTCGTCAACTCCATAGTTAGAGAATTCTATTATTTCGTCATCTTCACCCATTGCTTTTGCATATAGTGTAACAGCGTCTGTCAGACCATTATTTGCCTTTGATAAAACTACATATGAAGATGTAGTTGTTGTATCATCATATTTAACTTCTTCGTCAAAGGAAAGTGCTACTACATATTTACTTAATGTATCAGCGCTATCTAATTCTACTTTTGTGTCAAATGGAGTAGCTGCTTTTGTAATAGCAAATTCATCCAACTTTAATACATTTCCGGCAATGTCCTTAAGTCCGTCAATAGCCAACTCGTATTTCTTGCCATCTACAAGGTCATTAACTGTCAATAAAACTGTATTATCTCTTACTGCTGCAGCAACATCCTTGCTTTCAAACACTGCTTTTGTTGGGGTCCCAATATCACCATCTATGCTGTAGTTAGCAATGTTTTCAGCTGAATCTTCATCCAGTTCATTTTCAGTGGTGTCAAAGCTTAAGAGGATGTGGTTTTCATCTTGAACAACAGCAGTTAACAATTTAGCTGATGCAAAATCATCTTCATCAGGAGTAAATGTTACATCCTTTTCTTTCATTGCATTGCCAAACTCATCCATGATGTCAATCATTGTCAATACGCATTTTTCTGTAGCCATTTCTTCAACTGTGAATATAGCCTTGAAATATCCTGTGTCGCTGTCATATTCTTCTATGTTTTCAATATCCAGAGCACTGTCATCGCACTCAAATTCATAGTTGCTTACATCTAATACGCTTTCTTTGTCAAGTCTGCTATCATCCTTAAATTCTATCATGAATTTTGTTGGTGAAAGTATAGTATAGCTCTGATAAGTCGGTGCTTTATCATCTTCATCTACAGATTCAAAACTCTTGGAATAAGCTTTGGTCATAACATTAGGTACTTTTCTCTGGTCAGCTATGTTGCTTATAGTGATCTTATAGTCTTCTTTGTCATCCATAGCTTCTGTAACTATTTCTACGTTGTTCTCGTCATCGTCGTCCCATTCTATGGAAATTATCTCAACTTCCGCACCGTCTGTTTCGTCAACTTTGATTACATAGTTGGCGAGATCTTCTGCTGATTCTTCTGTAACTTTCTCATTGAATGTAACAATAACTCTCTGGTTTGTGTCTGCCTTAGCATCACTAACCTTTGGAGCTGATGTATCATAGTCAGATTTGAAATCTTCAGAAGTAGTCTTTCTGTTTACTAAGTCAACAGACTTAATATTTAATACTTTTACAAGGTACTCTGTATTATCCTTGAGTCCTTCAGTTGTCAGTATAACTTCGTCGGGCTCATCTGGATCAATCTCTGCCGATACTACGGTTACGCCCTTGATTTCATAGGTAGCTACATCTGTAGCTGTTGCGAAGTCAACATTTCTGTCGAATTCTATAACAACTTCTTCTACATCTTCACTAACTACATCTGTAATCTGAGGTCCGTCAGATACCTTTGCAATACCAGCAAATTTAATCGACTGGTCACCCATTGTAAGAGTATAAAGCTTACCTGCTGTCAAAGCATTTGTATAGAGTCTTACTGCATTCGGAGCTGCAACTACTACGTCTTCAATTGTAACGCCTTCGATAGCATAATTGTCTATGTTGCCTGCTGATTCTGCAACATCTTCTTCAAATACAACCTGTACTACTGCGTTACCGATTGCCAGAACTTCGTCAATTGCTGCTGAAACCGGTGCTGCTGCTTCTTCTACCAGTCCGGCTGCAACTGCTTTAGCTTCGTCAACTACGCCGGCTTCTACCAATGTAGCGGCAAGAGTCTTTTCTGTGCCTTTTACGTTAACCTTGAGAGCTTCAACTGTAGCTATTGCAAGGTCATTAACTGTGAAGTCAGCAACATCGGCAACCTTTGAGAGGCCAACGCTTGCTGCAAATGTGAGTACTTCTTCCCAAGTAAAATCTCCTGCTACTTCAGCAGTTGTCTGCTTGTAACCGAGAGCTTCAAGCAATACCTTGTAGTAAGCCTGAGCTGTCATAGGTGCTGTGGGGTTGAAGCTTACGCCGTCGCCTATCCAGCCTAACTGCGGGTTAGCCTTCAGGTAAGCAAGCAGGTTTGCGCCTTCTGCCCATGCTATGTTACCATCTGCAAAATTGTCTTCCCCTGTGAAAGCAAGAGCTTCTGCCTCAAGACCCTTAAGTCTCAGGAACATAACAGCTGCCTGCAGTCTTGTCGGAGCAGTTGCTACATATGCTGCGTCAACTGTACCGGTTTCCCCTTTGAGCATACCCAAATCTGCACAGATCTGAGCATCTTCACCGAGTGCGCCTTCAGCAAATGCTACTGTAATCGTTGAGAATACCATAGCAAGTGCCAAGACCAACGCGAGTGTCTTCTTCATTTAACCAACCTCCTCGATATGTAATATAATTTCCGGTATCAAGGGACACCAATATATCGCCACCTTAGTACCTATTTCAAATTATAGCAAGTGTGGGATATACAGTCAATGTGTGGGAATACGATGTAACACAAATGTAAAATAACCATTCGGGGTAAGTATGGTATAGTTATGCTATAGAGTATATCTTTACCATATTAAATAAGTTGGAGTTGAGTTAATTATGAAGGAAAGAAGGTTGTTATTGGGACTGCTATTGCTGATTACAGTTTATTTTACCATAACTGCAGCTGCTGAAGCCAGTGTAACGGGAGCATTGATAGAAACTTCCGCGGTTAATGATTCAGGTTCAGGGAATATGCTGGATATTACAATATATGATCCCGATATAAAAAATCCGGGCAGGATTGATACTATAACCGCAAAGGTTGGCGCCGGAAACAGCGCCAATGATATGACAATACGTTTGGAGGAAACGGGACTTGATACCGGAATCTTCAGATACACGGTATATATGACCGACAGGAAAAGCAACAGGCAACTGCTCTACATGAAGGGAATGGATAAAATCAACATTAAATATAAGGAAACAGTCAAAACCATAAATTGGGATTATCAGAGCACCATATTGACCCTGGACAAGGAAGCCTATGCGGGCTATAATACTTCAGCGGAGGTATCATTGTTCAATATGGAATTGAACAATAATCCCAATAAGATTGAATATATCAATGTCCTGGTAAA
>Ga0116191_1004314_pt1 | contig 10163 bp, 8 predicted proteins | sample AD_UKC111_MetaG_FD_89897 | JGI IMG/M metagenome (GOLD analysis project Ga0116191, IMG submission 89897) | Active sludge microbial communities of municipal wastewater-treating anaerobic digesters from Hong Kong - AD_UKC111_MetaG | ecosystem: Engineered > Bioreactor > Anaerobic > Digestate | place...
AGCGCGCCGATCACGCCGCCCACGGCCAACGACGTCCCGTGCAGTCCGCTGAGCCACGTCGGGCTGTCCTGCTCGTCGGTGAGGAATGCCAACGCGGCACCCAGGCCGTAGACGAACCACGACCACAGGGCGATCGACGCGAAGGAGACGAGCGTGGGTCGGTCGTGGACCGGCCGATGCGGAGCGTGCACGACCTCATGGCTCATCCGCCGACCCTAGCGGTTGTCTAGATGACTTACGGTCAAACCCCCGCGGGCGTTGAGGTTGGTGGCGGTTCCGCGCAGCGTGAACCGCCACCAACCTCAACAGCGGGGGGCGGCGCGTGGGTCAGCCGGTACGGGTCACCACGTAGTCGCACAGCAGGCCGAGCACCTCGCGCGGCGGGCCGGCCGGCAGGTCCGCGAGCAGCTCGCGCGCGGAGTCGGCCCACGCCCGAGCCTGCCAGCGCGCGGTGTCGACGGCCTGGTGCGCGCGCAGCAGGGCGAGGGCCTCGGCGTGCTCGTCGTCGTCCGGCAGCGGGCGGCCCAGCAGCTCGCGCAGCCGCGCGTCGGCCGGGTCGTCGCCCGAGAGCGCGACCAGGCCCGCCAGCGTGACGACGCCTTCGCGCAGGTCGGTGCCTGGGGTCTTGCCCGACTGCATCGACTCCGACGTGATGTCGACGAGGTCGTCGGCGAGCTGGAAGGCGACGCCGATGCGCTCGCCGAAGGTCGTCAGCGTCTCGACGTGCTCCGGCGCGGCTCCCGCCATCAGGGCGCCGTACCGGCCGGACGCGGCGATGAGCGACGCCGTCTTGTCGGCCACGACCTCCAGATGGTGCGCCACGGGATCCTGGCCGTCGCGCGGCCCGATGGTCTCGCGGATCTGGCCCGTGCACAGCCGCTCGAACGTGTGCGCCTGGATGCGCACGGCCTCGGGGCCGAGGTCGGCGAGGATGCCCGACGAACGGGCGAAGAGGAAGTCGCCGGTGAGGATCGCGACGGTGTTGTCCCACCGATGGTTCGCCGACTCCGCGCCACGGCGCATCGTCGCCTCGTCCATGACGTCGTCGTGGTACAGCGTCGCCAGATGCGTCAGCTCGACGACCACCCCGGACGGCACGACTCCCCAGGCATCGGGGTCGCCGAACTGGGCAGCAAGCAGAACCAGCAGCGGTCGGAACCGCTTTCCGCCGGCCTCGACGAGGTAGCGCGAGGCGTCCGCCATGAACGGGTCGTCGCTGGCGACGGCCTTGCGCAGGCCGTCCTCCACCTGTGCCAGGCCCACGGCCAGGTGCTCGGACAGCCGGTCGTCCGGCAGCGCGAGGCCCAGCAGCGAGTCGTTCACCGTGGCAAGGTACTACGTCGGCACATCAGCGGACGAACACGCCCGCCTGGCTGATGAGATCCAGCACCGGCTGCGGGAAGATGCCCAGCACCAACGTGACCGTGGCGCCCGCGGCGAGGGCGATCGTGGTGAACGCGGAGGGCACGACCACCGATGCGGTCTCCTCGGTGGGTTCGGAGAAGTACATGAGCACCACGACGCGGATGTAGAAGAACGCCGCGATGATGCTGGCGATGACGGCGATGATCACCAGCCACGACAGGTCCGACCCGATCGCCGCGGCGAACACCCCGAACTTGGCGACGAACCCGCTGGTCAGCGGTATGCCGGCCAGGGCGAGCATGAAGAGCGTGAAGGTCGCCGCGACCACCGGCGACCGCCGGCCGAGCCCGGCCCACTTCGACAGGTGCGTCGCCTCACCCGAGGCGTCCCGCACCATCGAGACCACCGCGAAGGCGCCGATCGTCGTGAACGCGTACGCGATCAGGTAGAAGATCGAGCTCTGCAGGCCCTCGGCCGACGCGGAGACGACGCCCATGAGGATGAAGCCGGCCTGCGCGATCGACGAGTACGCGAGCATCCGCTTGACGTCCGTCTGGGTCAGCGCGATCACCGCGCCGACGAGCATCGTGATCGCCGCGATGATCCACAGCACCGGCTCCCAGTCCCAGCGCATCCCGCCCAGGCCCACGTACAGGACGCGGAGCAGCGCGCCGAACGCGGCGAGCTTCACCGCAGCGCCCATGAACCCGGTCACCGGCGTGGGAGCGCCCTGGTAGACGTCCGGGGTCCACTGGTGGAAGGGAACGGCTGACACCTTGAACAGCAGGCCGACGATGACCAGGGCCATGCCGACGGCGACCAGCGTTCCCTCACCGGGATCGACGCCGATCTTCGCCGCGATGTCGACCAGGCCGACCGACCCGCTGTAGCCGTAGAGCATCGCCGCGCCGTACAGGAAGAACGCCGACGAGAATGCGCCCAGCAGGAAGTACTTGAGCGCAGCCTCCTGCGACAGCAGCCGTCGACGCCGTGCCATGCCGGCGAGCAGGTACAGCGGCAGCGACATGACCTCGAGCGCGACGAAGATGAGCAGCAGGTCGTTCGCCGCCGGGAACACGAGCATGCCGGTGAGGGCGAACAGGAAGAACGGCCAGATCTCGGTCTGCAGGTACCCGAGCCGGGTGAACTGCTGCTCGTCCTCCGAGCCCGGGAGCGTCGAGGCCCGAGGCGCGAACGCGTCGCCCAGCGGGTCGATGGTCCGCTCGGCGAACAGCAGCGCGCCGAGCAGTCCCACGACCAGCAGCGTGCCCCACAGGATCAGCGTCGGACCGTCGACGGCGATCGCGCCGTCGCCGGTGACCAGGCGCGTACCCCGCAGGTCGACGACGACCACGAGCGCGGCAAGCAGCGAGCCGATGACCAGCACGAGCTGGATCGGCCGACGGGCCCGCCGCGGCACGAACGCCTCGATCAGGACCGACACGACGGCGGCACCGAACACGATGAGGATCGGGGCGATCGCGTAGTAGTTGATGCTGGGCAGGCTGAACGTCGCAGCGTCCGCGGCCGGAGCCGACAGCACCGAAGCCAGGCCGATCACGGGTTGGTCCCTTCCGCGGGAGCACCGACGACGGTCGGGCTCGGGTCGGTCGCGCCGATGCTCGTCATCACCCGGTCGACGGCCGGGTTGATCACGTTCAGCAGCGGAGCCGGGAACAGGCCGAGCACGATCACCAGGGCCGCGATCGGGGCGAGCGCCACGCGTTCGCGCACGCCGATGTCACGCAGTCCGTCGAGCTCGGGCTTGAGCGGTCCGGTCATGGAGCGCTGGTACAGGCGGAGCACGTACGCCGCGGTGATGACGATGCCGAGGGTCGCGATGGCGCCGACCCACAGGTAGCGCTGGAACGTGCCCACCAGGACGAGGAACTCCCCGACGAACGACAGCAGGCCGGGCAGTGCCAGCGAGGACAGCGCTGCGAGGAGGAAGAAGCCGGACAGCACCGGCGCCGCCTTGTTGACGCCGGCGTAGTCCGAGATCTGGCTCGAGCCGTGGTAGCGCGTCCACAGGTATCCCGCGGCGAGGAACAGCAGCGCGGTCGACAGGCCGTGCGCGACCATGTACACGACCGATCCGCTCTGCCCGGTCGAGGTGAACACGAAGATCCCCAGCGCGATGAAGCCGAAGTGCGACATCGATGAGTAGGCGAACAGCCGCTTCATGTCGGTCTGGCTCAGGGCCACGAAGGCGCCGTAGAAGATCCCGACGAGCGCGAGCGCGATCACCAGGGGCGCGTAGAAGTCCGAGGCCGACGGGAAGATCGGCAGGCAGTACCGGATCATCCCGAACGTGCCGACCTTGTCGAGCACGCCGATCAGCAGCACCGAGGTGCCCGCCTTCGCCTCGGCCGCCGCGTCGGGCAGCCAGGTGTGGAAGGGCCACAGGGGCGCCTTGACCGCGAAGGCCAGGAAGAAGCCCAGGAACAGGATCTTCTGCGTGTTGCCGTCGATGTCCAGTCCGACGAGCGACAGGTAGTCGAACGTCCCGGTTCCCGTCGCGTTCGCCGAGACGACGTACAGCCCGATCATCGCGGCCAGCATGAACAGGCCGCCGACGAGGCTGTAGAGCAGGAACTTGACCGCCGCGTAGGAGCGCTGGACGCCGCCGTACCGGCCGATCAGGAAGTAGACCGGGATGAGCATGACCTCGAAGAACACGTAGAACAAGAACACGTCCAGCGAGGCGAAGACGCCGATCATCAGCGACTCGAGGACGAGGATCAGGGCGAAGTAGCCCTTGACCGAGCCACGGCTCCCGTCGACGTCGTTCCAGCCGGCCAGGACCACGACGGGCACCAGGACCGCCGACAGCGCGATCAGCACCAGCGCGATCCCGTCGATGCCGACGGAGTACGAGATCCCGAAGCTCGGGATCCACTGGTGCGACTCGACGAACTGGAACGGATCCGCCGAGTCTCCGTCGAACTGCAGGGCCATCACGACGACCAGGACCAACGTCACGAGCGAGAAGCCGAGCGTCACGGCCTTGGCCGTCGCCGGCTTCGCCTTCGGCAGGGCGGCCACGATGAGGCTGCCGACCAGCGGCACCACCATCAGCGTGGTGAGCCAGGGGAAGTCGTTCACGAGACCCTCACCAGGAACAGGGCGAGGACGACGAGCACGGCGCCTCCCACCATCGACAGCGCGTACGAGCGAGCGAATCCGGTCTGGTATCGGCGCAGCCGGCCGGACAGCCCGCCGACGAACGCCGCACTGCCGTTGACGATGCCGTCCACGCCCTTGTTGTCGAACCACACCAGCCAGCGCGACGAGTGGTAGACCGGCCGGACGACGAGCGCGTCGTTCACTTCGTTGCCGTAGAGCTCGTTGCGAGCAGCGCGCGTGAGCCACGAGCCGTGCGGGGCCTCGACCGGGACCTCACGCCGCGCGTACATCGTCCAGGCGATGGCCGCACCGATGAGGACCAGCGCCAGGGTCACGGTCTCGTAGACCCACGACGGCAGCGGGAGCGGAACCTCCTGGAGGCCGGTCACCGGCTCCAGCCAGGTCTCGATGTTCCCCCAGTAGACCAGGCTCATGCCGAGGAACGCGGCGCCGATGGCCAGGATGACCAGGGGGATCGTCATGACCTTGGGCGACTCGTGCGGGTGCGCGTCGTCCTCCCAGCGAGCCTTGCCGAAGAACGTCATCGCGACCAGGCGGGTCATGTAGAAGCCCGTGAGTCCCGCGGCGAGCATCGCGAGGATGCCGATGACCGGGCTGCGCTCGAACGACGCGTGGATGATGTCGTCCTTGGAGAAGAACGCCGACAGCGGCGGGATGCCGATGATCGTCAGGTAGCAGACGATGAACGTCCCGGCGGTGATCGCCATCACCGTGCGAAGCGCGCCGAACCGGCGCATGTTGACGTTGTCGTTCATGCCGTGCATGACGGAGCCGGCCCCGAGGAAGAGCCCGGCCTTGAACACGCCGTGGGTCAGCAGGTGGAAGATCGCGAAGACGTAGCCGATCGGGCCCAGGCCCGCCGCGGTGACCATGTAGCCGATCTGGCTCATGGTGGAGCCGGCGAGCGCCTTCTTGACGTCGTCCTTCGCGGAGCCGATGACCGCGCCCATCCACATCGTGATCAGGCCGATGATGATGACCGCGACGGCGGCCCACTCGGCGGCGGTGAAGATCACGTTGCTGCGGACGATCAGGTAGACACCGGCCGTGACCATGGTCGCGGCGTGGATGAGGGCCGACACCGGGGTCGGGCCCTCCATGGCGTCGAGCAGCCAGGCCTGCAGGGGGAACTGGGCGGACTTGCCGCAGGCCGCGAGCAGCAGCAGCAGGCCGATGGCTGTCAGCGTTCCCTCGCTCGCCTCGCCGGCGGCGCCGAAGACCGGGCCGAACGTGACCGATCCGAACGTCGCGAACATCAGCATGATCGCTAGACCGAGGCCGACGTCGCCGATCCGGTTGATGACGAAGGCCTTCTTCGCGGCCGCCGCCGCCGAGGGCTTGTGCAGCCAGAAGCCGATGAGCAGGTAGCTCGCGAGGCCGACGCCCTCCCACCCGACGTACATCAGGAGGTAGTTGTTCGCGAGGACGAGGAGCAGCATCGCGGCGACGAACAGGTTCAGGTAGCCGAAGAACTTCCGCTTGTTCGCGTCGTGCGCCATGTACCCCAGGGAGTACACGTGGATGAGGGTGCCCACGATCGTGATGAGCAGGACGAACACGATCGACAGCTGGTCCAGCTGGAACGCCATGTCGGCCTGGAAGCCGCCGACGAAGACCCAGGAGTACAGCGTCTGGCCGATCGAGCGTTCCTCGGCGGAGTGCCCCATCATCGAGACGAGCATCGCGATGCCGAGGACGGCAGACGTCGCGACCGTGAGGATCGCCAGGTAGGGGCCCCACGCGTTGGTGCGACGGCCGCCGACGAGCAGCACCGTCGCGCCGGCCAGCGGCAGGGCGATGAGCAGCCAGATGAGGGAGAACACCCCCTCGGCGGGCATGAGCTCGGTCACGTTCGGGTCCTATCCTTCGCGGTCGTTCGCGGTCAGTACTTGAGCAGGTTCGGTTCGTCGATCGACGCCGATCGACGCGTGCGGAAGATCGTCACGATGATCGCGAGGCCGACGACGACCTCGGCAGCGGCCACGACCATCACGAAGAACGCGACGACCTGTCCGTCGAGGTTGCCGTTCATCCGGGCGAACGCGACGAACGCGAGGTTCGCGGCGTTGAGCATGAGCTCGACGGACATGAACACGATGATCGCGTTGCGCCGCACGAGCACGCCGATGGCGCCGATGCTGAACAAGATCGCCGACAGCACGATGTAGCTGGACGGGTTCATTCGGTCGGCCCCTCCGTGATCTGGTGGACCTGCTCGATGTCGACGCGGTCCAGCGGCCGCTCGTCGCCACGAGCGCGGACGGGCGCCGGCACCGAGACGTCGCTCGTGCTCCCGTCGGGGAGGATCGCCGGCGTGTCCACCGCGTTGTGCCGGGCGTAGACACCCGGGTTCGGCAGGTTGCCGACCGGTCCGTCACCGAGGACCCGGGCCACCGCGAGGTCACGCTGCGACGGCGCGGGCTTCCACCGGTCGCGGTGCGCCAGCACCATGGCACCCATGGCGGCAGTGATCAGCAGGCCGGAGGTGAGCTCGAACACCAGCAGGTACTTGGTGAAGATCAGGTGCGCGATCCCTTGCACGTTGCCGCCGTCCGCCGTGTTCGCGGCGTCCAGGCCCTGTGCCGGCACTCCGGAGAGCGCGCTGCCCAGCCCCCAGATCAGGAGGATCGCCAGGCCCACGGACAGCAGCGTCGCTGCCAGCCGCTGTCCCTTGATCGTCTCGATGAAGGAGTCGGACGCGTCGACGCCGACGACCATGAGGACGAACAGGAACAGCATCATGACCGCGCCGGTGTACACGACGACCTGGACCATCCCGAGGAACGGGGCGGAGTTCGCGAGGTAGAGCACCGCGAGGTTGATCATCGTCAGGGCGACCCACAGAGCGCTGTGCACGGCCTTGCGCGACAGCACCATCCCGAGGGCTCCGGCCACCGCGAGCACCGCGCACACCCAGAACACGACGACCTCGCCGGTGTTCACGTCGGTCACTGCCTCGCTCATGGCGCCACCTCCTGGGCCGGCGTCTGGGTGACCTGCTCCGCCGTCGCGCCCTTGATGGTGTTCGCGTAGTAGTCGCGCTCGGTCGTGCCCGGCACCATCTCGTGCGGCGGGGCGACCATGCCCGGCAGCAGCGGGGCCAGCAGGTCCTTCTTCTCGTAGATCAGCTTCTCGCGGCTGTTGTCCGCGAGCTCGTACTCGTTGGTCATCGTGAGCGCCCGGGTCGGGCACGCCTCGATGCACAGTCCGCACAGGATGCAGCGCAGGTAGTTGATCTGGTAGACGCGTCCGTACCGCTCGCCCGGCGAGTACCGCTCGTCCTCGGTGTTGTCGGCACCCTGGACGAAGATCGCGTCGGCCGGGCAGGCCCAGGCGCACAGCTCGCAGCCCACGCACTTCTCCAGGCCGTCCGCCCAGCGGTTGAGCTGATGGCGACCGTGGAAGCGAGGCTTGGTCGGGACCTTCTCGTCGGGGTACTGCTCGGTGACGACCTTCTTGAACATCGTCAGGAAGGTGACTCCGAACCCCCGGACGACCTGGGGCAGCTCAGCCATCAGGAACCTTCCGTCTCGGTCGAGGGCAGGGTCGCGACGGTCGAGTCCGCGGGGACCGCCTGCACGACAGGTCCCCTCCCGGCCGCCGCCCGGCGCGAGGTGTACACGAACTCCTGACCGGGCATCGGCGGGACGGGGTATCCGCCGGCCATCGGGTCGAAGCCGGCCGCCTGCCGCTCGGCCTCAGCCTTCTCCTCCTCCTCCGCGCGGGCGTCGGAGCGGCGCTGGAGCAGCCACGAGCCGACGAGCAGGATCGCGATCACGACCGCGCCGACGATCAGGATGTCGCGGGTGGAGAAGGTGACGTCGTTGCGCATCGCCCGCGCGAGCGCCACGATCATGATCCAGGCGATCGAGACCGGGATGAGCACCTTCCAGCCGAAGCGCATGAACTGGTCGTAGCGCATCCGCGGCAGGGTTCCGCGCAGCCAGATGAACACGAAGATGAAGATCTGGACCTTGATCAGCCACCACAGCATCGGCCACCAGCCCGAGTTGGCGCCGTCCCACAGGGACAGCGGCCACGGGGCCATCCAGCCGCCGAGGAACAGCGTCGTCGCCAGCGCCGAGACGGTGACCATGTTGATGTACTCGGCCAGGAAGAACAGGGCGAACTTCAGCGACGAGTACTCGGTGTGGAAGCCACCGACCAGCTCGCCCTCGGCCTCGGGGAGGTCGAACGGGGCGCGGTTGGTCTCGCCGACCATGGCCGTGCAGTAGATGAGGAACGACGGCAGCAGGATCACCGCGAACCACACCGGCTGCTGCGCAGCGACCACGCCGGACGTCGACATCGTCCCCGCGAAGAGGAATACGGCAACGAACGACAGGCCCATCGAGATCTCGTACGAGATCATCTGCGCGCTCGAGCGCAGGCCGCCCAGGAGCGGGTAGGTCGAGCCGGACGACCAGCCCGCGAGCACGATGCCGTAGATGCCGATCGAGGCGATCGCGAGCACGTACAGCACGGAGACCGGGAAGTCCGTGAGCTGCAGCGGGGTCTCGACGCCGAAGATCGAGACCGTCGGCCCGAAGGGGATGACAGCGAACGCGAGGAAGGCCATCGTCGCCGAGATCACCGGGGCGATCCAGTAGACCGCCAGGTGAGCGGTCGTCGGGATGATCTCCTCCTTGAGGGCCAGCTTGACCCCGTCCATCAGGGACTGGAGCAGGCCGAAGGGGCCGACGCGGTTCGGCCCGATGCGGTGCTGCATCCGGGCCACGACCCGGCGCTCCCACCAGATGGTGAACAGCGTCAGCAGCACGAGGATCACGAAGATCGCCAGTGCCTTCAGGATCACCAGCCACCACGGGTCGGTGCCGAACAAGCCGTACTGCTGGCCGGTCACGCGGCACCCCCTGCGGAGAGCTGGACGACGTCGCCGGCGGCGACGCCGAGGTCTGCGTACACGTCGCAGCCCGGAGAGTCGAGCGGGAGCCACACCACGCCGTCGATGACGTCGTCGACGACGACCGGCACGGTCACCGACCCCGCGGGGCCGCTGACCGTGACCGATTCCCCGAGTCCCTCGGCGGTGGCGGCCGACATGCGCGCCACCGTCGGTCGCGCGGTCGCGGCCAGGTGCGGCTCGCCGTCCTGCATGACCCCGGAATCGAGCAGCTGCCGCCAGGTCTGCAGAACGACGCCATCCGCCGCGGCGGCGGGGACCGGCACGACAGGCGCCTGCGCCCGCGCCCCGGTCCACGGCCCGAGCTCGGCGAGCTCGGCGCGCAGGCCGCGGATCTCGGCCGGCTGACGTACGCCCATGACGTCAGCGATCATCGCGAGGACGCGAGCGTCGGTCATCGCCAGGGCGTCGCGGAAGACCTGTCCGAACGGACGCAGACGGCCCTCCCAGTTCACGAACGTCCCGGCCTTCTCGGTGACCAGCGCCACCGGGAGGACGACGTCCGCGCGGGCGGTCACCGCGGAGTGGTGGTGCTCGAGCGACACGACGAACCCGGCCGCGTCGACGGCCTCGACCGCGAGCGCCGGGTCGGCGAAGTCACCGAGCTCGACTCCCCCGACGAGCAGCGCCTGGAGCGAACCGTCGCGCACCGCGGCGAGCAGGTCGTCGCCGGCGAGGCCGGCCGACGGCAGGTCGTCCAGGCCCCACAGGCTCGCGACCTGCGAGC
>Ga0116191_1004315_pt1 | contig 10159 bp, 10 predicted proteins | sample AD_UKC111_MetaG_FD_89897 | JGI IMG/M metagenome (GOLD analysis project Ga0116191, IMG submission 89897) | Active sludge microbial communities of municipal wastewater-treating anaerobic digesters from Hong Kong - AD_UKC111_MetaG | ecosystem: Engineered > Bioreactor > Anaerobic > Digestate...
GATCCCGAACAGCTGCATTGCTGAGAGGGCGCTCTCGATACCTTCGGCAAGGCCCAGTCGCCCCTGCTGCGCCGGGACAAGCCTGACGGCTCCGCAGCCAAGACTGCCGAGTGCGCGCTTGGGCCGTCCGAAGCCTGCCAATCTGCCGCTCCGCACGTCGAGAAACGTTCGGTGTACCGCGATTATGCCAATGTCGGTTGTGACTGCGGCCAGCATCGCGGGGAGAAATTGGACAGCACCGCGCGGCCCGAGCGGCGTGCTCGTCAGGTAACGGAGTTGATCGGATGCGAGCAGAATACCGCGCTGCGCAAGGTATCGTGCGACAGGGCTGTCGGAGATCGCCGTCGCCGATTGCCACAAGCGCCGCGCATTTGGACTGAAGTCGCCATATCTCTGCCTTTCGATGGTCTCAGCGTCTGAAGCGTTGAAAAGGTCGCGGCTGCGAACGCCCTGGCGATCCAACGCCGCAATGACGTCCTCAGTCAGGCATCCCGCGAAGCAGTGAAACAGGATCGCCTTTCTTCCCAGTGTCACGCTCAGTGATGGAGTTCGGTCGTCATGCGCCGGACAGCAACACATGCCTTTGCCCCGACTCCATGTACCCTGAAGGCTTTCGACGATGGTGCGGGCGCGGCGTTCGAGTTGATGAGCTTTGTCTAACGGGGGCATCGACCTACTCCGGTTGAGGTGCCCTCCCCGCGCAGCCTCCGCTCTGCACTCGCGCCAAACCAATTTCCTACATCGTTTGTTCTTTATATGTTCTAACTCGATTCGGCTAGACAAGGATCGAGAAATGACAATCAGAACTCTCTTGATCGCAGGCATCGCGATCACCTCTGCTATCCCCGCCAGTGCCCAGGACATAGCAGCGCCAGCCACGATCGACGCCCCGGCCAGCCATTCCGATGGCATCCGCATTGCTGAAACATCCAACGGCTTCCAGCTGGTCGAGCATGGGCTTTGGCGATCCGTCCAGGACGGGCCGGCACCTGTTCTGACGATCCCGCAAAATGGCCGGGTCAAACTGCCATACAGATACGAACCCAAGGCCAAACCCGGTCCATCCGACTTTCGGCGAGCGAGCTATCTGCCCCATGTCTATGCGGCGGAAGCGAAGTATTCATTGCCCTCGGGCCTGCTCGATGCACTTGTATGGACGGAGTCTCGATACAACCCCTTTGCCATCAGCCCAGCAGGCGCAGCAGGTCTCGGACAGCTGATGCCAGCAACCGCAAAGGAGCTTGGGGTCTTCAATCGCTTCGATCCTATGGCAAACATCTTCGGCGCTGCGCGATACCTGCGGCAGATGCTCGACAGGTTTGGCGTGGTCCACCTCGCGGTGGCTGCCTACAATGCGGGACCGGGGGCAGTTGAACGTGCTGGCGGCATTCCCCGGAATGGCGAAACGCCCGGATATGTCCGCGACGTCCTGCGGCACTGGCAGTTTTGATACGAACTGCGTCAAATGCCATTTGATCAGATTGAATGCTTCTCCTGACGGGCGTCACGCGGCGCGCTTTCGCCCTTTCCTGATGTCGACGACCTTCCGCCCATCGAGGAAGTCAGCCCAATCCTGCATCATTCGCCGGCGGGGCGCGAGATACTCCGCCGCATTGTAAGCTCCCCGGACATCATCCTTCTCTGAATGAGCGAGCTGCAACTCGACCCAATCCTCATGGTACTTCCGGATCCACATCGCTGGCTTGCCAAATTCAACCAATTGCTCGTTCGCCCAGGTGCTGGCGAGTCCTCGAAAGCCGTGGATGGTCTGGCGACTATGATATCCAAGGCGGTAAAGCGCATAGATCATCGTGTTTTCAGACAACGGCTTGTCTGGGTGGGTCCCGGGAAACAGGTAATCACCGGTCGCCGCCGATACCATTTTTCTAGCAATGAGTGCGGCCTGGGCTGACAGTGGAACGAGGTGTTCGCGCCCCATCTTCATGCGCGCAGCCGGAATCCGCCAAACGGGTTCCGTACCATCGAGATTTTCAAATTCGGATTTGACGGCCAGTCGAAGCTCTTTTGTCCTGACCCAGGTTAGCAAGGCGAATAGCACTGCATCGCGGGTGATCGCCGAGCGCCGGTCACCTTCCTCTTGGTAGGCTCGCAGCTTTTCGAGGAACGCAGGTATCTCCACCAAAGGAAGGCGGCTCATGTGCTTCACCCTCGGCCGAGGCTTGAGGGCGCCACTGAGGTGAGCAGTGGGATCGCTGGATGCCAGCCCGCAAGCAATCGCGAACTGAAAGACCTGCCCTACCCCTTGCTTGGCACGCCGACTGATATCGAGCGCGCCTCGTATCTCAATCCTGCGGATCATCTCCAGGACCTCGGGGGCAGTGATCTCGTGGATCAGCCTCTGTCCTAGGGAGGGGAACACGTCCCGCTCCATTCGTGACCAGACACGTTCGGCATGCGCTGGATTCAATGCCGACTGGCGGTTCTCGTGCCAGCGTTTCGCTACCATGTAGAAGGTGTCACCGTTCTCCGATATCACCTCCCCCTTGGCCTTCATTGGATCTTTGCCTTCGGCAAGGAGCGCCTTGGCCGCTTTGCGTTTGTCCCGGGCGGCGGCGATCCCCAACGCCGGATAAGCGCCAAACGACAGCAACTTCTCCCTGCCTGCAACTCGGTACTTCATCCGCCAAAGCTTCGTGCCGTTCGGCTGGACGAGCAGGAACAAGCCCTCGCTATCGGCAAGCTTGTACGCTCGCTCGCGTGGCTTGGCATTCTTGGCTTGAGTCTCCGTCAGAGGCATGGGGGTATCGCTCCTTTCCGATACTCCGCAAAGCTACCCCCAAAATACCCCCACACCAAATCTGGCTGCATGTGGAAGGCCATGGGCGAATGCGGACGCGAATCACCCGCAACCCTCTGCTTTTATTTCGATTTTTGGAAAAATACGGAAGCTGTCGGAAGCTTCCGGATAAGGGATTGGTAGCGGAGGAGGGACTCGAACCCCCGACACGCGGATTATGATTCCGCTGCTCTAACCAGCTGAGCTACTCCGCCCCAAGCAACCGAATGGCTTCGGGAAGCGGCGCTATAGGCAGGAGTTGCGGGCGGGTCAACAGGGTGCGCGCATTGAATGGCCATTTCCGAAGCGCCATGCGCCAACCGGCTCCCACGGGCCTCCGACATAGCGCCAGATGGCCAGCCCGGCGATGTCGAGCGGGTGCGGTACAAAGACCGCCTCCAACTCCACAAGGAGCGCTTTGGCCTCATTCGGGGCGACCTTGTTCTGGATCGTCACGTGCGGGCGCCAGCCTGCCTTGTCCTGCGGCGTGAGCAGCATCCGGAACCGGTCTGCGATCTCTGCCCGCAGCGCCTCCAGCCCGGCGCTTTCAATGCGGAAGGCAACGCCGCGCCCCATGTTGCGCAGCCCCGCCACTCGGGCAGCAGGCGCGGCCTCGCGCGTCGCCTGCTTCAGAAATGCCGCAAGCTCTCCTTCCACCGACGGCGGCAGGTGGTGGAACATCGTGAGATGCGCACGCAGCACGTTGCGCTCAGGCGGGAAATGCGCTCGGCGCAAGGCATCGAAGCGCGCAAAATCGGCATCGCCAAACAGGGCGGTTACGATCAGCGGCGGACCGGCGCTCCGGCCCGCCTCATCCACCTCGCTCAAATCTCGACCTGGCTGCCCAGTTCCACGACACGGTTGGTGGGCAGGCGGAAGAACTCCATCGCGCTTTCCGCGTTGCGCAGCATCCAGGCGAAGAGCTTTTCGCGCCAGATAGCCATGCCGGGCCGCGACGAGGGCAGCAGCGTCTGCCGGGCAAGGAAGAAGCTCGTATCCATCATCTTGATCGGCGGACCACAGGTGGTGATCCCCGCAAGCGCCGTCGGCACGTCAGGCTCTTCCATGAAGCCGAATTTGAGGATGAGGCGGTGGAAGCCCTGCCCCAGATCTTCCATCTGGCAGCGCTTGTCGGGGTCGACAAAGGGCACGCCCGGGATCTTCACCGTCAGCAGGATCACGCGCTCGTGGAGAATCTTGTTGTGCTTCAAATTGTGGAGCAGCGCATGCGGCACGCCATCGGGCGTCGAGGTCATGAACACCGCGGTGCCCGGCACGCGCGACGCGGACGTGGCGGCTGAGCTGATGAACACCTTCACCGGCATGGCGGCTTCGCGCATCCGCTCCACCATCAGCTTGCGACCACGTGACCATGTGGTCAGCATCGTAAAGGCGATGAGGCCCACGACGAGCGGGAACCAGCCGCCCGAAGGCACCTTGGTGAGGTTCGCCGTGAAATAGGCCGTATCGACGATGAAAAAGAGCGAAAGCAGCGGAATCGTGAGCAACCGGTTCCACTTCCAGATGTTGAACAGCAGCGCAGCCAGCAAACAGGTGTCGATGAACATCGCGCCCGTGACGGCAATGCCGTAGGCCGAGGCCAGATTGCTCGAGCTGCCAAACTGGAGCACGAGCAGGATAACCATGATCATCAGGCCCCAGTTGATCACCGGGATATAAATCTGGCCTGCGGCGTTCTCGCTGGTGTGCAGGATGCGCAGGCGCGGCATGAAGCCAAGCTGGATGGCCTGTTGGGTCAGCGAGAAGGCGCCCGAGATAACGGCCTGGCTGGCGATGATCGTGGCGGCGATCGCCAGAATCACGAGGCCAAGGCGGAAGTCCTCGGGGGCCAGCAGGAAGAACGGATTGCGGATCGCTTCATTGGCTTCGGCAGGCGTCATCTGCATGATCATCGCGCCCTGCCCCAGATAATTGAGCATCAGGCCGGGAAGGACAATCCAGATCCAGGACAAGCGAATGGGACGGCGGCCGAAATGCCCCATGTCCGCATAAAGCGCTTCGGCGCCCGTCACCGCGAGCACGACCGACCCGAGCGCCAGAAAGCCTCGAAGCGGATCATCGACGAAGAAGCCAAAAGCGTTGAGCGGCGAGAGTGCCCACAAAATCTCCGGCCGTTCAACGATCTTGAGCAGGCCCAGCACCGCGAGCGTTGCAAAATAGACGATCATGATCGGCCCGAAAAGTGCACCGACCTTGGCCGTGCCGCGCGCCTGAAATCCGAAAAGGCCCACCAGAATCGCAACCGATATGGGCAGCACAAGCGGCTCGAACGCCGGATTGACGACGATGAGACCTTCAGATGCCGACAGAACCGACATGGCCGGCGTGATCATCGAGTCGCCATAGAAGAGCGCGGTCGCGAACACTCCCAGCATGACTATGGGCACTGTCCAGCTCTTGCCCTGCGCCTCGCGGCTGATGAGCGCGAGCAAGGCAAGACTGCCGCCTTCGCCCTTGTTGTCGGCACGCAGGATGATGCTGACATATTTGAGCGTCACCACGGTCATCATCGACCAGAAAATGAGGCTCAAAACGCCATAGATATGAACATGATCGGGCGGAAGCGGGTGGTGCCCGGCAAAGGTTTCGCGAAAAGCGTAGATCGGGCTCGTCCCGATATCGCCATAGACAATACCGATGGCCGCGATCATCAGCTTGTGCAGCGGACCATGGTTATGGTGGCCCTGTTCCTCACCATCGAGAACAGCGTCTTGATTGCCAGCTTGTGACATGATCAGTTGGAACCGGCGACAGATTTGATGGGCATGAAGAACACGCTTTTCTGACCAAAACAGGTTTGCGCGCTAGCACGGCGCCCATAGGCCCGCAAATCATTTGGCAGGCGGCGTCGCACCTGTTTCTGCCGCTTTGAGAATACCGTTGCTTTGAAGCTCGGTCACCAGCGCCCCACGAATGGGCGCATCTGCCGGAATGGCGGCCAGCAACTGCCTGAAAAGCGGGCGCGCTTCGTCCACACGCTCATTCTGCGCCAAGGCTACCGCGTAGAAATAAAGCGCTCCCGGATAACCCGGCGTAATCGTCAGCGCCTTGCGATAGGCATATTCGGCAGGCGGCGAGAGACGCCCCTGCCCGTGCGCCACCATGGCATTGCCAAGGCCGGTCCAAAGGCCGGGGCTATTATGGTTCTTCTCGAGCCCAAGCCGGATGACGCGCGCGGCAAGTTCCGGCCTGCCGATGCGGAAATAGGAATCAGCCTGTGCTAGCGTGTCTGCCTCTGCGCCCACCTTGCCGATGAACTCGCCCCGCGCCTGCGCATCTTCACCGGGCGCAGGTGGCAGGTCTGGCTTGGGGGCGACGGGCGCTGCTGCAAGATTGGGCTGGCCCTGAATCGAATAGCCGACAAGGCCCAGCGCCAACGCCGCGCCAACCAGCCACACGGCTCCGCGCGACAACCGACCGACCTTCCAGAGAAGCAGCAGCAGGATGAGGCCCGCGAGGATGATTGCGAACAGGGCCATCAGCGCTTCTTCCTGCGAATGCGGCCGCTCATCACCGCGACGCCCGCGACCAGCAACGCCAACGGAAGCAGCCACAGCGCGACCGACGACCCGCTAAAGGGCGGTTCGTAGCTGACCCAATTGCCATAGCGCTCAATGAGCCATTTGCGGATGGCATCGGGCTTTTCGCCCTTCTGGATGCGCTCGCGGATCAGCGAACGCATGTCGCCCGCCATTTCCGCATCTGAATCGGCAATCGACTGGCCCTGGCAGACAAGGCAGCGGATGGTTTCCATCAGCGCCTTGGCTTCATGCTCCTGCGCGGGATCGGCAAGCTGGACGTTGGCAAGCGGCGCTGCATCCATGCGCGAGTCCGCCAGCGCCGGAGCGGCAAGCATGATCACAAGGGGGATGAACCGCTTCATTGCGCGGCCTTCAGCGCGGCGAGGATCGTGGGCACGTCCTCAGGCCGAATGTCGCCGATATGCTGATAACGGATCACGCCCTTGCCATCGACGACGAAGCTCTCCGGAACGCCCGAGGACCCCAGGCTGATCTGCACGCGGCTCGAGACGTCAGAACCGATCCGTGCATAGGGGTCGCCATGGTCGCCAAGGAAGCGGGCAACGTCCTCAGGCTTGTCGCGAATGGCAATGCCGTGGATGGTCACGCCCTGCCTCTTCAACTCAACCAGCAGCGACGCTTCTGCCGCGCACGGCAGGCACCAGCTTGCAAAGATGTTGAGCAGCACCGGCTTGCCATTGCGGAAATCGCGCGCGGCAAGGCCTTCATGCCCGGGCGCCGCAGAAGGCAGGCTGAATTCAGGAACCGGCTGGCCGATCATCTTCGAGGTGATCGTCTTTTCTTCAGGGCTGACAAGCCCGCGCAACATGATGCCCAGAAACAGCGCGAAGATCGCGAACGGCGCCCAGATCAGGAATTTCCTCATCGGCCTTCCTCCGGATGGACGAGCTTGCGCTCGCGCCACACGCGCCCGACAAGTGCCAAAGCACCGCCAAACGCGATCAGGATGCCGCCCAGCCAGATAAGCGTGACCCAGGGCTTCCACCAAAGGCGCAACTGCCAGCGGCCATCGCCGCCCATCTTGCCGAGGACCACGTAAAGCTGCCCGTCGACCCGCGTCGAAATGGCGGACTCATTGGTTTCGGTCGGCGGCGAGGAATAGCTGCGTGCCTGCGGCTTCAGGACGAACGGCGCCCCGCCTTCACGCCGGGCTTCCGTCGTCGCCTCAAGCGCGGTCCAGTTGGGGCCGATGATGGGCTGTATGCCAACCAGCTTGACGCTGAACGGGCCGACCTGCGTTGTCTCGCCCTCGTTCACGGCAACGAGCCGCTCCTGCATGAAGGCGCTGTCTGCCGCCATGCCGGCAAGCGCCACAGCAACGCCGAGGTGAGAAATCACCATGCCCCATGTGAAGAGCGGCGTGCGGCGCAGATTGCGCTTCCACAAGGGGGCGATGCTTCCCGCGGCAGCCAGAGCGGCCACAGATAGCCCGAGCCAAGGCAAGGTCCCGACCTGCGGTGCCGCAAGCTTGACCGCGACGAGCACGAGACCACCGAGCACGAGCGGCAACGCCACTCGCCGGATGACCACGCCCGCTCTGTCGCTGCGCCAGCGCATCAGCGGACCTGCAGCCATCAGCACGACCAACATCAGCGCGACCGAGCCCGCCGCCGGATTAAAGTAAGGCGGACCAATCGACACCTGTTGCCCCATGCCCTGCGCCACGATGGGATAGAGCGTGCCAATCAGCACGACGCCCAGAATGACCGTGAGGAACAGGTTGTTGAGCACCAACGCGGCTTCGCGGCTCACCGCCTCGAACAGCGCACCTTCGCGCACCGTGCCGATGCGCAGGCCGAAGAGCGCGAGCGCACCGCCGATATAGATGAAGAGCAGCGCAAGCAGGAACTCGCCACGCTCCGGATCGACCGCAAAGGCATGGACGCTCGTGAGAATGCCTGAGCGGACAAGGAAAGTGCCGACCATGGACATCGAGAAAGCGACAACGGCAAGCATGACCGTCCATGCGCGCAGCGAATCCCGTGTCGCGAGCACGGTCACCGAATGGAGCAATGCCGTCGAGGCGAGCCACGGCATGAGCGACGCGTTCTCGACCGGATCCCAGAACCACCAGCCGCCCCAGCCGAGTTCATAATAGGCCCAATAGCTGCCCGCCGTGATGCCGATGGTGAGGAAAATCCAGGCGGCAAGCACCCAGGGCCGCATCGCACGGGCAAAGGCCGGGCCAACATCGCGCGTAACGAGCGCACCGACCGCAAAGCTGAACGCAATCGACATGCCGACATAGCCGAAATAGAGCGTCGGCGGGTGGAAGGCGAGCCCCGGGTCTTGCAGCAGCGGGTTGAGCCCCTGCCCGTCCGCCGGTGCCGGGTTCAGGCGTTCGAACGGGTTCGACGAAAAGAGCAGGAAGGCATAAAAGCCCAGTGCAATGATGCCCTGCGCCATGATCGTCGCGGTGAGCGTATCCCGACGCACGCGGCGCTCCAGCAGCGCGACGCCCGCGCCCGAGACGGCCAGAACCGTGACCCACAGGAGCATCGAGCCCTCATGGTTTCCCCAGGTGCCTGCGAACTTGTAGAGCCACGGCTTTTCCGAATGGCTGTTCGTCGCAACGAGCTTCACCGACATGTCGGAGATGAGAAACAGATAGATGAGCGCCAGGAACGCCAGCACGACGAGTGCCGCCTGCGCAACCGCCACGGGCCGCACCGCATCACCCAGATCAGAGCGGTTCGGCAGGCGCAAAGAAGCGGCGCCAAGCAAGGACTGAAGCACGGCAAGGCCCGCAGCGAGCCACAACAGGCCGAGCCCGATTTCAGCGATCATTGCTTGAGCGTGTCCGTCTTGTGCATCTTGCCTTCAAGTTCGGGCGGCATGTAGCGCTCGTCATGCTTGGCAAGCAGGTTGGTTGCCACAAAGCTGCCATCTGGCTGGAAGCGGCCTTCGGCGACAACGCCCGACTTTTCCTTGAACAGGTCAGGCGCGATGCCCTTGAAGATCACAGGCACCTGCGCACGGCCATCTTCAACGACAAAGTGGATCGTCACGCCGTCGGCATCATGCCTGATCGACTTGTCGGCAACCATGCCGCCAAGCCGCACAGCCTTGTCGAGCGGCAGGCCATTGTCCTTCACGTCGCCTGGCGCATAGAAAAATGCGGCTTCCTGCTTCAGTCCGGAGGCCGCGAGCAGCCCCGCGCCAATCACGGCAACAAGCCCGAGCAAAGCGAGAATGAGACGCTGGTTCTTAGCCTTCACCGGTCACGCTCCAGCGATCCGGCGGCCTTTTCAGCCTTGCGCATGGCAATATAGCTCCACAGGACAACGCCGACCGAGCCAAGCCCGGTCAGGCCGTAAGCGGCGATGATGAAGGGCCAGTGGTTCATGCCGCCGCCATCCGGCGCATCCGCGCCTCAAGCTTGGCTTCGGCAAGGTTCGCGCGCATCCGCATCAGCACCACAGCAGCAAAAAGCAGCGTGAAGCCGATAACGGTCGGCGCCAGCGGCCAGAGCAGTTCGGGCGCGATGGTCGACCCCTTGAGTGTGATCGAAGACTTCTGGTGGAGCGAGTTCCACCAGACGACCGAACGGTTGATGATCGGCAGATTGACCGCGCCGACAATGCCGAAAATGGCGGTCGCGCGGCTCACGCTTGTGCGCTCGTCGCTCGCATTGGCGAGCGCGACATAGCCGATATAGAGAAACAGCAGGACGAGCATTGATGTCATGCGGCCATCCCACTCCCACCAAGTGCCCCAAGTCGGGCGCCCCCAGATCGAGCCTGTGACGAGACAAATGGCGGTGAAAAGCGCGCCCGGCACGGCAATGGCGCGGGCGGCC
>Ga0116191_1004318_pt1 | contig 10153 bp, 11 predicted proteins | sample AD_UKC111_MetaG_FD_89897 | JGI IMG/M metagenome (GOLD analysis project Ga0116191, IMG submission 89897) | Active sludge microbial communities of municipal wastewater-treating anaerobic digesters from Hong Kong - AD_UKC111_MetaG | ecosystem: Engineered > Bioreactor > Anaerobic > Digestate...
GTCACCCGGATGAAAGACAACATGGCATACGGCGCCGTCGAGTCCCGCATGAAGGCGGCCGTCAACTGAACGTATCAAGGCGCCTGGTTAGCGCAACTGGCGGCGGAGGAAGTCGATGGCGCGCTCGAAGAGCGCAGCGCGGGCGGGATCGTTCATCCGGCCGTCGAATCCGTGGCCGGCTCCGGGCACTCGCACATACTCATATAGGACGCCGTGCTGTTTGAACAGACCGGCCATCCGGTCGGACTGGCCCACCGGAACGTCGGTGTCGTTATCCCCATGCAGCAGCATCGTAGGCGGGAACTTCTTGGTGACGTTCGAAGCCGGACACCACGGACGGAACGCTTCCGGATGCTCGACTGGATCCACGCCAGCCACTTCCTTCGGCCACCAGCCCTGCTGCCGGAGGAACAGATAGTAGCGGCCGCGCGGGTTCCAGCCGGTGGTTCCCGATAATGGCTTCACACCCACGGCCGCGCGCGCTTCCTGCTCCGGGACGGCCGGCTGGCGCGAGTAGAATGGGTCGGGCTTCGAGTACCATTCCGCGATCAGGTCGCCGTAGCCGTAAAAGGACACCAGCGCCCGGGGAAGCGGTTTGACGCGGTAGCCCGTGGTGAGCGTCAGGTAGCCGCCCGCCGAGTGTCCGACAACTCCTATGCGCTTCGGATCAATTCCGGCGAGCTTCTTTCCGTTCTTCCGCACCCAGCGCCAGGCGTCCTCGACATCGGAGAGGATCTCCGGCAACTTGGTCTCCGGCGCCAGGCGATAATCGATGGACACAACGTTGAAGCCGCTGTCCAGGTATCGTTCCAATTGCTTCGGGTGGATGCCCGCGCGGCTGCCTCCGATCAACGCGCCGCCGTGAATCCAGAAGATGCCGGGGCGCAGCGCTTTCCCAGGTCCGCGGTAGACGTCCAGTTCGATTTTGAGGTCACCCACCGTCTTGTAGACGTAGGTGTTTTTTTCGGGTCGGGTCCCGGCGGCCAGGGACGCGAGCGCGGCAACCAGCGCAACGATAGCAGCTCTCCTCATGGCGCTCATCGTATCTCATTTTGCATGCTAACCTGATGGCACGAACACCATGAACGGCTACCAACGCATCCAGGCTGCATTCCGCGGCGAAGCAAGCGACACGACCCCCATCATGCTGCACAACTTCATGATGGCGGCACGCGAGGCGGGAGTGAGCATGCGCGAGTATCGCTCGGATCCGGAGGCCATCGCGCGGGCTTTCACCCAGGCCGTCGAGAAGTACGCCTACGACGGCATCGTCGTCGATATCGATACGGCCACGCTGGCCGGCGCAGTGGGCGTGCCGGTGGATTTTCCCGAAGACGAGCCGGCGCGCTGTGCGGGCAAGGCACTCAAGAGTCTGGAAGCCGCCGACGACCTGGCGCCCGTGGACATTTCCGCGTACCGGGGCGTCGCGACCTGGCTGGAGGCCACGCGCCTTCTGGTGAAGCGCTTTTCCAACGAGATCTTCGTGCGCGGCAACTGCGACCAGTGTCCCTTCGACCTGGCGGCGCTGATGGCCGGCATTGACGAATGGATGCCGGCACTCACCGACGCGTCCCAGCACGAGCGCATCCACCGCCTGCTTGAATACGCGACCGGCATCACGAATCAGTTCCTATCCCTGATGGCCTCCACCGGGGCGCACATGCTGTCGAACGGCGACAGCCTGGCGTCGCCCGACATGGTTTCGCCCGGCATCTACCGCCAGTTCGCGCTGCCTTACGAACGCCGCGTGGCCGCTCATGCGGAGGAACTGGGGCTGCCATACGTGCTGCACATTTGCGGCAAAACAGACCGCATTCTCGAAGACATGGTTTCGAGCGGCGCACAGGGACTGGAAATCGACTACAAGACCGACGTGCGGCTGGCGCGGGCCAAGCTGGCAGGCCGGACGGTATTTCTCGGCAACATCGATCCGAGCGGAGTGCTGGCCCTGGGCACTCCGGGCCAGGTAGCGGAAAAGACGCGCGAACTGCTTGACGTGTTCCGCGGAGAACCGCGCTTCGTCCTGAACGCCGGCTGCGCCATTCCGGCGACGACGCCGCCGGAAAACCTGCGGGCCATGATCGACACAGCCCGCAAGCGTTAGGGACGCTCCTCGGCGTAATACCCTTCCCGGCCCTGAACCACGACGCCCTTCCTTCGGACATCGACTTTGATTCTGCGGTAACCGCTTTGCGCGCCGGCATCCGGCGTGTATCCGAGGCTGTACTGGCTGCGCAACTCCTCTTCGATCCTTGCGTAGATCTTCTCGAGAGTATCTTTCTTGCCGACCTCGAAGTAGGCTCCGCCGGTTCGCTTGGAGAGAGTTTGAAGGCTCTTCTTTCCGTCGCCGCGATCGGGCCCGCCAGGGCCGCGGCCTCCCGGTCCCCGGCCGCCGGGGCCGCCTCCCCGCCCCGGGCCACCCATGCCCGGGCCGCCGATACCTGGAATACGGGACAGGCCGCCCCAACCGCCGCCGCCTCCGAAACTCTTGTCGTAGATGCGTATGGTATAGATGAGCGTGTCCGCGCGCAGGGCCGCGGAGATGGCCATTTCTTCCCGGCTGCCGATGTGGTCGCCGTCGCCCAGAATGAAGAGGGCCTTGCGGCCCTTCTGGTTCTTCATGATTTCATCCGACGCCAGGTAGACGGCATCGGAGAGGACTGTGGCGTAAGAGCCGCGCCCGCCGGGGCAACCCGCGCCGCCGGGACCTCCGGGCCGTGCACCGCCCCCGCGCTGCATCCGGTGGCGTTCGAGCAGGTTCAGCGCGGCGTCCAGTTTCTCCGGCGACGATGTCAGGTCCTGCAGGAGTTCCACTTCGTTGCTGTACTGGATGAGAAATGCCTTGTCCTTGCCGGGACGCAACATATGCTTCAGGAAGGCTCTGCTGGTCCGGCGCTCCTCTTCCAGCATGTTCGATTCGCTAGGCGTCGTATCGACGAGCAGTCCCATGGTGAGCGGCAGATCGCTCTCCCTCGAGAAGTAGCGAATGACCTGTGCGCGGCCGTCCTCACTGAGCGCGAAATCTTCCTTGACCAAGTCCTTGACGATGCTGCCGTTCTTGTCGCGGACGGTGACGAAGACATCGACGACCTTCACGCCGGCCGAAAACGCCGGAGGCGGCGCCTGGGCTAGTCCGATACGGCCGCGCAAGATGGCCGGCGCGGCTGCCAGAAGAAAACCTCTGCGGCTGCTGATCCCAGCATGGGGCATGGTCAAGCTGTACACCTCGAAGCTGTAGGATGCGCGCGCCGGCGAACCGGTTCCGTCCCGGCACAACGGGGTGATTACAGGCTTGCGAACCAGAGGTACATTTGGAGGAAAGCCAACACGGTTAACGCCACAGAGCCGATGGCCGAGACCTTCCAGGCCCACTCTCGCCAGTTTTCGACCAGAGACGGCGTACCCATCAAATAAGATGCGGCGAAGCCCGCGGCAAGTCCGCCGAGGTGCGCGGCGTTATCCACGCGAAAACCGGGGATGAGTCCGATGGCGAAACCGTAAATCGCCCAGCGGAGATAATGACCGCGAATGGCGTCGCCGAGCGGGGAGCGGTGCCGGACGCCCAGGGCGATCATCGCCCCGATGAGTCCGAAAATGCCCGCCGAGGCGCCGATCGAGAGGTTCTCCGACCAGAACGTGCTGGCCAGAAAGCCCAGCACGGTGGATGCAAAGTAGATGACGATGAACCGGCGGGCGCCGTAGATCTGCTCGACCTGGCGGCCCAAATCGAGCAGCACCCAGGAATTCATCAGGATGTGGAACAATCCGCCATGCAGAAATCCGGCGGTGATCAGGCGCCAATACTGCCCGGCCAGGACAGCCGCGCGAAGTTTGCCGCCAAAAATGAACAGCGTCTGCCCGTCGACATCCATCAGGGTGCCGTGGCCGTTGCGCATACTGAAGACCATCGTGGCCAGGTACAAGCCCACGTTGATGGTAAGAATCAGCGCAGTGGTAAAGTTCTCCGGCGAGATCAGCCCGCCCAGGATATCCCCCGGGGCGCGCAGGTCGATGGCGCGCGGCCCTACCGGCGTGTCGCAATACGGGCATACCCGATCGCTGGTTGTGATGAATGCCCGGCAGTGCGGGCACATGCGGCGTTTGTCCACTACTTTCCATATTACCGTTCTTTGCCTCTTGCGCCCGGCGCTCTGCTACAATCAGGATTCTGGATGAACAAGACCGAGCGAGAGATCCGCGAAGACATCATCAAGATTGGCCGCCTGATTTACGACAAGGGCTGGGTGGCCGCCAACGATGGCAATATCACGGTCCGCATGGACCAGGATCGGTTGATGGCGACGCCGACCGGTGTCAGCAAGGGCATGATGGAGCCGGACGACCTGATCGTCTGCGACATGCAGGGCAACAAGATCCACGGCCGCAAGGAGCGCACCTCCGAGATCGCCATGCACCTGAAGGTGTATGAACTGCGTCCCGACATCCGCTCGGTAGTGCACGCCCACCCGGTGGCCGCCACGGGCTATGCCGCGGCCGGCAAGCCGCTGAACCTCGCACTGCTACCGGAAGTGATCATCAGCCTGGGTTGCGTGCCGCTGGCGGATTACGGCCTGCCGGGCACGCCCGCGCTGATCGAGCCGCTGGTTCCGCTGATTCCGAAGTACGACGCGATCCTGATGGGCAACCACGGTGTGGTGAGTTACGGCGAAGACGTTTACAAGGCGTTCTTCCGCATGGAGACCGTGGAGCACTACGCGAAGATCTCGGTGGTGACGGAGCTGTTGGGCGGACCGCAGGTGCTGCCCGAGACCGAAGTCCGCAAGCTACTCGAATCGCGCACGCGTTACGGCGTGAAGGCGGCGTCGGCCGGCGAGGTCGGGTGCCCGCTGGCGGCGGAGAGCGTCGCGAAAGGCGACAAGATTTGGGTGACGCGCGAGGAACTCATCGCGATGATCGATGAGGCCCTGCGCGCCCGCGGCGTCGCGTGACAAGCGCGCCACGCCGGAAGAGGATTGAGCAGGGTGGAGGATCCATGGGTGAAGCGTTAGGAATGATCGAAACCCGCGGCCTGGTGGCCATGATCGAGGCCGCCGACGCCATGGTCAAGGCCGCCAAAGTCACGCTTGTCGGTTGGGAGAAGGTAGGTTCGGGTTATGTGACGGCCCTGGTTCGCGGCGACGTGGCCGCGGTTCGCGCAGCCACCGATGCCGGAGCGGCCGCAGCGCGCCGGGTGGGCGAACTGATCGCCGTGCACGTGATTCCGCGCCCGCATCCAAGCCTGGAAGACGTGCTGCCGATCGGCAAGAACCAGAAGTAAGAACGCCAGCGAAAGGACAAGATGCAGTTAGCGCGCGTCGTCGGCAACGTGGTTGCCACGCGAAAAGACCCACGCCTGGAAGGCAAGAAGCTCCTGGTGCTCCGCTACATTTCTCCGGAGGGCAAGGATGAAGCCGGGTACGTCGTCGCCGTCGACACGGTGAGCGCCGGATACCGCGAAACCGTCCTGACCGTTTCCGGAAGCAGCGCCCGCATGGCCGACGGCTGCAAGGACCGCCCTGTCGACACGGTCATCGTCGGCATTGTGGACAACGTGCAGATCGATTCCGGAAGCCGATAGACACCATGTACCTGGGACGCGTGGTGGGCCGCGTCTGGTCCACCGTCAAGAACGCCGAACTCGAAGGGCAGCGCTTTCTGGTCGTGCAGCCCATCACACCGGAAGGCGCGAACGCGGGCAAGCGCATCGTCTGCACCGACATGACCGGCGCAGGCGCCGGCGAGATCATCTATTGGGTGCGCGGGCGCGAGGCCAGCATCGCCCTTCCGGCACCGGAAGTGCCGACCGATTTCAGCATCGTGGGCATCGTCGATGAGATGAGCGTCAACCGGGAGGCCAAGAAGTAGCCATGCTCATCGGGCGTGTAATCGGAGAGATCGTCGCGACGCGAAAGCACGCAACGCACGAGGACCGCAAGATCCTGCTGGTGCAGCCGCTGAACCTGGACGGCAGTGAGCGTGGCGCGGCGCTCGTAGCGCTGGACGCGGTGGACGCCGGCGTGGGCGACCGGGTACTGCTAACGACGGAAGGCTTCAGCGCTTTTTCGAGTGTGGGGTACAAGAAAGCGCCTATCGACATGGCCGTGATCGGGATCGTCGACAGCGTGGAACTCATCGAAGGCGCGGCGTAGACCAAGAGTTCAGAGACTCCTGGACCTGTTACGCCTTCGGTGCGGCGAGGCCGGCGAGGATCTCCGGCGTGATCGTTTTTCCCAGCAGAAAGAACTTGCGCTCCGGGTGCCACAGGACGTTGCGGCCTCCGCGCGTGGTGAAGCTGGTGTAACCGCCAATATCGACCCGCATCAGCGGCCCGATTCCGTTGCCGCCGTTGTCCATCAGCAGGCGCGACTCGCTGAACCAGATGGGCTGTTCGGCGCGCGGACGGAATTCGCCCACCGCGATGTAGGCGGGCCGGCGGTTGCCCTTCGGGCCGCCCGAGTTGCCGGGGTCGACACCGTTGAATTCAGGGTGGTGGATGAGAAGATAGCGGCCGTCCGCCATCTGGTACACCGGGCAGCAGAAGATCGGCTGCAGGATCGGTTTTCCGTGATCCTTGCGCAACAGCGGGCGCGGCGCGCACCATGTTTCGCCACCGTCGGAGGAGAGCGTGTACCAGATGTAGCCGGTCATCGTCCGCAGGGTGCAGAACAGGCGCCCGTCCGGCAGGTAAACCAGGCTCGGCTCCTGGCAGACGCTCAGGCTCGGATTGAGGTAGTGGCCGACGCGCAGGGCCTGATCGCCGGAAGCAAACCAGCGAATCCGGATATCCTTGGGTTCGGGATTGGCGCCGATGTTCTCGAAGCGCATGAACTCGGTCACGGATTCGTCGGCCCACGGCGCCTTCTGCACCGGCTGCGTGCGAACCGCGCGGCTCACCCAGCGCGTGAAACCAGTGAACCAGCGGCCGGAGAGTTGGCGGATGGGCTTCTGCCAGACGATCCAGTTGGATGGATACTTCGGGTCCGGATGATCGTAGACGCTGCGCTCCATGGGGATCATTTGCGGCCTGGACCACGAGCGGCCGGCGTCGTCGGAGTAAACGCAGTCCATGGTGCCGGTGACCTGATGATGGTAGTCCGCGATGCCCTGGTACTGGTTGTAGACCACGTAAATGCGGCCGGAGGTGGAAACCAGCGGGAAACCCCAACTGGCCTGCAAGCCATCGCCCGGGCGCGTAGAGCCGGCCAAGCGCTTCGGGGACTGCCACGACTTGCCCTCATCGGCGCTACGGGAGAACATGATGCGGTGGTCACCCGCGCCTTCGGACGTGCTCTGCGTCCAGACCGCCATCATTGATCCGTCGGGGCCATCGAAGACCAGGAAGTGTTCGTTGCCGTTGTCGAACGTGGAGCCGTCCACACTCTTCGGCACATAGACGACGTAATCGGACTGGCTACGGCGGATTTCGCGGTCGAGGATAGCTTGCAGATCTTCGGCGGCAGCGGTTTTGTGAAGGAGGGGATAGGCGGCGGCGAAGGCCGAGGTTCGCAAAAAGGTGGCACGTTTCATTGTGATACTCCAGTAAACACCAAAAACCGCGCGGAACGCATGTTAGGATGACTACACGACAGGCAAGGAGGGAAACCGAGTGAACCGAAGGTACTTTCTTCTGACGACAGCCGCCGCCCTGGCACACGGCGGAGCTTCCTTGTCCAAGACCGAACGGGTCCGGCGTGCCCTGGCCGGCCGCGACCTGGACCGGCCACCATTCAGTTTCTGGCATCACTTCGGGCTGAAGACACCGGAGGCGCACGCGTCGGCGACGCTGAATTTCCACCGCGATTACCGCACCGACATCGTGAAGGTGATGAGCGACTTCCCCTACCCGAAGCCGGCGGGGAACTGGTGGGAACTGAAGCCGGAGGCGAATCCCTTCGCGCCGCAAATCCGCGCCCTGGAACTGATTCGGGATGGGCTCAAAGGCGAAGCGCCGATCATCGAGACGCTTTTCAACCCGTGGAATGTGGCGGAGAAGCTGTCCTCCAAGCAGGAAGTGCTGAGACTTATGCGCGAAAAGCCTCAAATGCTCCTGGACGCGCTGGAGGTCATCACGACGTCGGAGATCAATCACGTGAAGCGAGCGCTCGAAGCCGGCGCGGCGGGCATCTTCCTCTCGGTCGCCAACGCCAACGCCGCCGCACTCACGCGCGCCGACTACGAGCGCTTCAGCATGCCTTTCGACCGGCGCATCCTGGAAGCGGCCTCCGCGGGCTGGCTCAACTTCCTGCACGTGCACGTGGAACCGGGGTACCTGGATCTGTTCCGCAACTTCCCCGCCCCGGTTTTCAACTACTCGGCGCACGTAAGCAAAATCCCGATCGCCGAGGTGCGCAAAACCTACACGTCGACGATCGCCGGAGGCATTGACGAGGTGAATTACCGGAAGCTGAGCGCGGAGGAGATCCGCGCGCAGTGGCACGCCGCGCGAGCCGCGGCCGGCCGCAAGTTCATCCTGACGCCCGGCTGTTCGGTCCCGAACGAGAGCACCCGCCAGGAACTGATGCGGCTGCCGCTGGTCATTCGAGCAGGAATGTCTTAATCTCGAACGGCCGCAAATCGAAGCTGAAGGCACTATCCCGGACCGAAACCACGCGCCCGGGATCTTCGAGCAGGTTCGCTTCCCGCACATTCGCAATCGGAATCGTGAAGCGCAGGCGCGCGCCCGACACAGCCGAGCCAGCGGGCTCATAGACGCGCACGGCGATCCGGCCGTCGCGAGAGGGCTTCACGGCTGAAACTACAACCTGTTCAGGAGTGACGCCGAGCAGTCCCCATACCTTGGGCAGCACGCCGGGGTGGGGCGCGGCGGTGCGCGCGATGAGCGGGTGGTTGAACTCCAACCCCGCACGGTAGACGGCGGCATCGCGCCAGTCTCCGGTGTGAGGGACCAGGGCGTAATCAAAAGCCAGTTGCTTGCCGGCTTCCAGGCCCGTGTCCGAAGACACACCCGGTTCGTAGCCGCCGCTGTAACCGTAGCGAATCAGCCGTGCCGAGCGCATGAGGGAGAGCAGCATGATCCCTTCCGCGACGTTGTTGCCCGGCAGGCCGCGGTTCAGCAGCGCCAGGCCTCGACCGTCCGCGCTCAGGTCAGACCAGTTCTGCGCGGGAAACTCCTGATTGAAGGGCCTCTCGATGGCGCCGAAAGGTATCTCCTGGACGGTGCGGCCGCCGCGGATCGCAGTGGGGAACGCGACACGATAACGGACAAACTGCTCCGTGTTGGTTATTTCGGTCCGGATATCGATTCTCCGCACACCGGCGTACATACGGACGCGCGTCGAGAAATGGTTTTTGCCGAAGGGGTGCGAGACGCGGAACTCGCTCATGACGGGACCGTTGCGCGCGGAACCTCCGCCGCCCGTAAAGTCGTTGCTGAATACGCTGTAATGGGGCCTTGGCGCGGGGACCTGGCGCTTGCGGTTGGTGAAGCGGCCATCGTTCAAAGTGCCGTACAACTCCCAGAAATCGCCGCCGTCTTCCTCGCGTGCCACCACGTTTCCGGGGCCGCTCAAAACCTCCCAGTTGCCGTCCTTCAAGACCAGGCTCGTCATCTCCCCGTTCCAAAGGTGAAACGACGCGCGAAAGAACTCGTTCTCGATGGAGCCGACGTCGGAATAGCGCGCATCCGGCGAAGCCGGGTAGCTGGCTGCGGCAGGGACGGTCATGCCGGTACTCCGGGGTACCACGCGGTAGACGGAGTAGCCTAGGGCCGGAACATCATGGGCCACAAAACCAATGACTGCTAAGCGAAATCCGCCGTCTCCGTTGCGCTCGGAGCGTAGAACCTGAACTGGAACAGCCTTGCCGGTGGGGTCCAGCAGCGCAGGGTTCTCGACGTCCGGATCCGTGAAGGCCACTTCAGCCTCGACGAAATCCGTCCTCGGCCAGCCGAGCATATTGAAAACGATAAAGGGCACGCCGGCACCGCTCGTGTCGATTTTTGCCGACAGCGCGTCGAGATTCCGCTCCACGATCCCGCCGGCCAGTCGCTTCGCATGGCGGAAGCCGGACAGAGAATCTTCGAAGACCTTGTCCACCATGACGCCGGCGGCAAGGTCGTGCGCCTGGTTGAAGAGCACTGGTTCCCAAGCTTCCTCAATGGCACGGCGCGTGGTCTGGCTCCTGTCTCCGGCGA
>Ga0116191_1004320_pt1 | contig 10151 bp, 4 predicted proteins | sample AD_UKC111_MetaG_FD_89897 | JGI IMG/M metagenome (GOLD analysis project Ga0116191, IMG submission 89897) | Active sludge microbial communities of municipal wastewater-treating anaerobic digesters from Hong Kong - AD_UKC111_MetaG | ecosystem: Engineered > Bioreactor > Anaerobic > Digestate | place...
CATCAGAGATCCAAGTGTACGCGCTCGACGTAGCGAACGCAACGCACGCCGTAACTAACAACACAAAACAACGCGCCAGTATGGCCCTCGCGGACCGCTGGCTTGCGAACAGCTTTTCCTGTCGAGGTCCATTTGACAAAGCATTGCGTTCGATAATTGCAAATCTCGACTTCTCGCAAAATCCCTCTAGAAGCGCTGTTTTTATTGACTTTGCGTCAAAAGCCATTGATCGCAACTTGGTAAGTGCGGAATAGCGTTGCGTTTTGTCGGATCGAGTTTTTGAAGATTTTCTAGAGGGAAGTTATCCACAGGCTGGCGAAATTCGCCGTTTGAACGCGTTGCGATAGGTAGTACGTCGAAGTGTTGCGTTTCGCCGAATCGTTCTAGCGTGCCCCTGTGCCCACGTCGCCGCTCGTGGCGATGCTGTGGAGTATGTCGCTACGAACTCTTTGACGGTACCGAGCTAGGCCACAGCGCCATAGGAAATTCGCCCAAGGTAGTCTTCGACCGTCGTCGCTCCGACCGATGTCGTCAGGAAGTCTATCGGGCTCCGTCCCCCTAGAGGCAGCGCGGGCGATAGAAGCCAACGCGCCGAAACCTCCCGGTTGCCGAATAGCTCATCGGCACGTTGCAAGATCGCTTCTAGCCTTAGCGCACGTTTGCTCACGCGCGGGCCCAATCGCTCGCCTGCCGCGATCTTCCGCTTGAGCGTTCGATCGCTGATACCCCATGCGGCCAACATAACGTGCAATGGCAACCCTGACCGCCTGATTCGCGTCTGCGCCTGAAGCGGAGTCAGCCCGCGAAGGATTTGTGTGTGTGCGAGCAGCACAGAGGGTGCGAGTGGGCGTCGCGAACGGCCGAGCAACGCGGGGCGCGGCCGCCTTGGTGTTGTCAGCGACTTCTGCTTAGCGCTCGAACTGGAACGTGTCATAACTGGCTTCCGTCGGCAGGGAATCGGGAGCATGGCGGAGTCTGCGTCCTGAGGAGTGTAGTCGCGCGGAATTGGCCGACAGGACTCAAGTCGGAGTCCGGACTTCACCTCGCGACGAGGGCGTGCGAAATTTAGGGCGCATCGCCACGTTCGGACGGGTGGCCGACAACTTGAGAGAGCTCGCTCTATAGAATAACTTCACTTCCCCCCCGCAGGACTTGGCCGCAAGGTCCCCTGCGGGGTTCTCGTTTGTGGAGCGCCACAATTCAAATCGCGACCGGCTTTTGAAGACGATTTGTGCAAGTTGCCGCTGACAACTCGCATCCGTCGGAGTGCCGGCTTCGGATTTCGCGATGTTGCATCCTCGCGGAGAGTCATTAGCTTGCTGGTCACGCTTTGCAACCGCGCACCACCGCGGAAGTTGGCAGTTCCAGTAATGACGGCGGCCGCGATCGTTCGAGGGCGCAGGCGCCCGTGGCCCAGAGGGTGAATCGCGACCGTGACTGGTAAGATACTTATGTGTAACCGTCGCCTAGTGGAGTTGATTAAGTTCAATGAGCACCTGGCGCGAAAAAGCCGCCGCGAGGCGGTTTTATCATTTTCGAGGACAGTCTTTCACGCTATCGACAAGCCAGCGGGATTTCACTCGACTGGACTACGCGCGTTCCTATTTAATTAGTCTGGCGGCACCGCTTTCAAGCCAAGTTCTTCGTATCGCGGGGCAGCCAGGTCGATTGCATGAGGAGCGGGGCAACGCGTGGCTAACAAGAACGACTATCTGGGTGCCGTAGCGTCGAACGCCGGCGACCATTTCCACGTCATGTGGGCGACCCGCGAAATACTTCGATTGCTAGATGCAGGTAACGATGTAGCGGCAGTCAAGATCGAAGGTGTTCCAGCCAGCGAACTGCATGATGAGCTCGGTGATCACGCACAAGCGGTTGACGTGACGCTGACCAAACGTGCGGCGGACGGGCCCCGGTACCGCTACTTGCAACTCAAGTACTCAGCCTCGAACCCAGAAGCAAAGTGGACGTGGTCCCGACTGCTTCAGCGCCGAACCAAGACCAAGCCGAACAGCAGCGTGCTCGGCAAACTCGCAGGCGTAGTCAAGGCGACGAACTTCCAAGGTGATTTCGCGATAGTTACAAATCAGCCCTTGGCTGTCGATGTGGCTTCAGATGTTGCGCTACTCATTATGCCGGACGGCATACACGCCGCCGAGAATGCGAAGCTCGTTAAGAAACTCACGAAAGAGCTCGGTCTCAAAACCGATGAGCTTGCAAAGTTTTGTCAGCTCTGGGATCTGACGGAATTTTCCGCCGCTACGCGGCAGGCGATCGAAGCCGAAGTAAACGAACAACTTATTCGCTTGACTGACGCAGAAGCTCGAGACGTCGCGGATGATCTCTTGAAGCGCGTCGCAGCTTTGATGCTCCCGGAGAGTGTCAACGATGCGCCTGTCACGCTCGAAAAGCTGTTGGTTTGGCTAGGAGCCGGTAGCAGAGTCACCCTTTTCCCTGCACCGTCGCATATCGAGGCGGCCAGTCCGTATCTCAGGCGAAGCGTCGTTGATCGCCTTGTGGAAACGCTTCGTGCTGCAGGAGGGAAGCCCATACGCGTCCACGCTGCAGGAGGATGCGGCAAAACTAGCTTGCTTTGCGGGCTGCGATCCGAACTGCCGGCATACTCTGAAGTCTTCATCTACGACTGTTACGGAGGTGGCCTTTTCCTTGCGTCCGATCAAAGGCGCCACATGCCCGAACATGCCTTCTCGCAACTAAGTAATGAGATGGCTGCGCGACTGCTGATGCCGTTGGTAATGCGGCGTCACGGCAGCATCGATGTCCTGGCGGCTTTTCGAGCTCGCGTCAGCGTCGCGGCTGGCATTCTCGCAGCGCGCAGCCCAGACGCGCAGTTGGTACTTTGCTTTGACGCTGTCGACAATGCTCGAATTGGCGCAGATCATTGGCGTGAACCCTGCTTTCTCGACTTGCTGAGTCAGGCATCCGGCTGGCCAGCCAACGTCCGCATCGTTGTGAGTTGTCGCACGGCGCGATTGGCTGAGGTCGGAGAGAAACGTCTCTACGAGGACTTCGAAGTTCCCAGCTTTGACACTTCGGAGGTTGATCAGCTGATCACTTTGTTGCAACCCAAGTGGTCGACAGAGTTTGCAACCGAGTTCGAGAGTCTCACGGGCGGAAATCCACGACGACTTGTGTACGCCATCAAGGGACTGCCATCCGATTCTATTCAGCAAGCAATCGATCGCCTGATGCCCAAAGGCGATGGCATCAACCCGTTGTTCGAGAAGCGCGTCGCTGAGGCAGGAAAGCATTTGAGGCACGAGAGCAAGGTGTGGCAAGTCCTTGACGCCTTGGCGCATTTGCCGCGTCCAATACCAACCAATGTTCTATCGACCGTGGCAGATTTGGTGCCCGCCGACATCGGTGACATCGCCGTAGACGTCGGAGGGATTATTGAGCGGGAAGGTGGTTGGTCGTTTCACGACGAAGATTTTGAGGCGTTCGTGATCGAGCGACCCGGGAGCGGCGGACGCGCGCTTCTCGAACGCGCGGCGGACCAACTTCTCCAAGCGAGACTCACTGATCGCTACGCTGCGCTGAGCATCGCAGAGGTACTCGCGAATGCGGGTCGACTCGAGGAACTCTACGCGTTGGTGACCAATTCTCAGGAGAAGTCGTCAGTACTATCGGAACTCGAGATGCAGTTCGTATGGTCGCGGCGCTTGAGTTTTGCAATTCGTTGCTGTCGAAACGCGTCAGACGCCACAAATGCATGTCTTCTTCTCATAGAAGCGGCGGACGCAACTCGTCGCGTCAAACTGCTCGAAGAGTTGGTTGTTGACAACCTGGATCTTTCCGTACGATTTGCGGCTGATGAGGCGAACCGCCTGGCCTTGGTAAGTCAAGATTACCGTTCCAAGCGCCCGAGTCTCCGTATCGAGCACGCACTGCTGAACGCGAAATCGCGTCCCGAGACGGCCAAGTTTCACTACCGCTGGTGGCGGGCATACCTCGGAGAGTTGGGGAAGCCTAACCCTGCCTTTCGCGTGCAGCCGCGAGACATTGCCGCCGAGTTTTTGACTTGCTTGGCGCTGTTCGGTGAAGAGAAGGCAATTGCAAACTTGCTTCTTTGGCGGCCGAAGTCATTTCTGACGGCGACAATGGTAGAAGTCGCACAGGCAGCGGCAGGACAAAATCGCCAATTGATACTCAACACAATTGGCGCGCGCCGATGGCCACCGGTTGCACTGGCGCCGCTCATGACTGCAGCAATCCTTGCCGGCGCTCAACCGAACGATCCGGTAATGCACGCGTCTTTTGAGCGGCTTGCGCGTGCTACGAGCGCGCGATGGGGAAAGGTTGATGGCATTGCGCGTGCGGAATCGTCGCCGCTGGATATGCACGATGCGACGCTATTTTTGTGTGAGCGAGCTGTAGCTTACGACGAACTAAAACCATTGGTTGTAGACGTGCTCGATCACGCGTTCCCAAAGCCAGACCTGAGTGAGGCGCATTTGCTGTATCGGTTGCTCTCTTCAGGCGGCCAATACGCTCGCGCCCACGCGCTGCGCGAGCTGATCGCCGGGGTCACAGTACCTGTCAAAGAATGGCTTCCGCCTCGGAGACCCGAGCCAAACAGGAGCCAAACTGATCGTAGCATCGGCTACGGGGGGCGACGTGAAAAATCACCGGAAGAACGCTGGAACGAAACACTAGAGGAGACAACGTCAGAGTTCTCCGTTTTCGTTGAGGCGGCTCGAGTAACGTTGATGTCGCTCGCATCGGAACCGTCCGGGGCTTGGTCGGAGCTAGAGCGAATCCTTGACAACCAGCGCGGAGTCGCTCGCAAATCCATCAGGCACCCTCAGGTGGCGACTCAGCTGATGAGAAATCACGTTGTGCACACGGCACTGTCTACGGGAAGCGTGTCGTCGCTAACGACTCGCATGCGCAAGACACTGTTGAGTTTGCAAGGCGACAGTATTTCGCGAGCACTCAACCTGGCAAAAGCGCTCGTACTGATGCCGCAAACTCATGACGCGGCGCGAGCACTGTTGACCGACATCGGCGAACAGATCAAGTCGGATGCCTTGGGGGCGTCGCAACGCGTCAAATTGCTGAGCGAGAGCGCGCGTATCGCGGCACCCGTCGATTCTGAGCTTGCAAGGTGGTTGTTCAATAGCGCTGTTGAGTCAGCCGGAACGGTGGATATCGATGCGCGAGGCGCGCTGGTAGCCGCTGGCACCATCGGCCGAGCGGGCCTCGCGGCTTCCGAAGTTGAAGCCGCAGCGCTAGCCGCGCGACTTGCGGATGCTGCACGTTCTCTGGCTGCATCACTTGAGGTCGACGATGACTTCCATTGGGATGAGGTCATCGAATGGATGTCGCACATCAGCATCCCAGCGGCCTTGGTGGCTGCGGCGCGTTGGCAGGACGAAGGGCTCGTTCCGTTCGACGATAGCCTGCAAAAAGTGATTGCCATGCACCTTGCACTTTCGTTGGCAAGTCGAACGGCACTTGCGACGCTGACCACGGACGGGCCGGTAGATCTCCAAGCTTTGGTGACCGAAGGGGAGTTGCTGCCAGATTGGTTAGTCACGCCGGCGCTGGAAGATCAATTTCGGCACGGCGAGATCAACTCACTGCTAACCGCATTTGACACGCTTCAAAAAATCGCTGCACCCGATGCGTCCAGCTCGATTGCGGCGGCGAAGTCGCGCTGCGACACGGTACGAGCGTGGAACGGCATTGCTGAGAAGGTACACAGCTCTACCGATAAGCCAGGGGACGAGTTGGATGCAGACGAGGTCGTACGCATTCACACCGAAGCGGGAATACGAGCGGCACTAACTACTGAAGGTGGGAACGGCCGTCTTGGAGCGCATCACTTCATAGATGTCGCTGAACGACTAGACAGCATGGCGTTACGCGTGCCGTTTTTGGAGATTTCCGCAGCACTCGGCGCGAACGACGGTGAGTTTGGCGAGGCCGTCCCTCAAATCCTTCGCCTTTGGTCAAAATATCCTCCGGTAGATACGTGGTTGCGTGAGCAATTTCCGGCCTACATTTCTCGTTCACTCTACCGCCTGTTCCAGTGGAGCTATGAGGACACGGAGGTCGTTGAGGCCGCACTCGCCGCCACGGGACTGCCGGCGGCCGCGCAAGTTGAGGTCCTGCTCACGGGCATTGAACAACTAGGCAATCAAAGCTCGGCAAGCGTCCTCTACGCACTGGCCGGTTTAGTTGCGAGCAGGTCCCCGATTGAGCGGCGAGCGCAGCTCCTCGAGGCTCTGTTGAGTTTGGTCGAGTCTCGCGCGTCGCGCGCCCCCAGTGTTCGCCTAACCGACGTCGCCCCGCCACTGGAAGTCGCAGAGTGCGTCGCTCGCACAGTTTTTTCCGCGTTCGGCGACGCGGACCGGCGAATGCGTTGGCGGGCGTCACATGCCGCGCTGGTCTTACTACGCGCGAAGGATCCTGCGTGGGAGAAACTGGTAGCCTGCCTGGCGCGTGACAATGAGCCAATCTTCGCGAATGCGCCGTTCTATCGTTACGCGGCACTTGAGCAACTTATGTCCGTGCTGCTACGCGCCGCCGCGGAAGCTCCCGTGGAAGTCGCAAAGTACACACAACTCGTTCTAGACGCGGTCTTCCGAGAGAAGCACGTGATCGTGCGAGAACTCGGCCGTGCGGTGCTGCTGACGATCCATCAGTCTGGAGCGTGGCGTGCTGCTGGCGGCGAGGTCAGTCGCGTACTGCAAATCAACCGTTGCATTCTTCCACCAAGCACTCGCTACTCGAACCCGAAGACTGAGGTGAAAAGTGAGAATGAACGGATCCGCAAGTATGCGTTTGATGACATGGACGCCATTCCGTACTGGTATGCACCAGCGGCCGAATTCTTTGACCTGCGCATGCCCGAGTTCCTGGACCGGTTGGAGACGTGGATTCACGGAAAATGGGGCTTCGGTGAAGACACCACGTATTGGGCCAATGAGCCAAGACCGCGACGATTTCGCACATCGGACGCTTGGTCGTCACGTCGCCACGGCGAGCGCTCTGCATTTGAGCGACTTAGTCACCACATTGAGTGGCACGCAATGATGTGTGCGGTCGGCGAGCTGATCGACGAGCAGCCGGCCTGCGAGGCGGATTGCGATAGTGAATTGGCCGAGTGGATACGGTCTTATCTTCCCACTGTGGCTCCGCAGTGGCTCAGCGACCTGCGTTCGTCATCCCCGCTCGAACCACGCTTTTGGGGGATACCGCCTGAAGGAGTGCCCCGTTCAAGCGATCGGCCGCAGGATGAGTACGAAACTGCGGTCGGTGTTTGGGGGCGCTCGGTGTCGGAGGATGCATTCGACGCTGAGATCACGGCGTCCGAAGATCTCGTTGTGGCCGCAAGTTTTGAGACACGTTGGAACGAGGCAGTTCAGCGCGTCAGCATAGACTCGGCGTTGGTCTCCCCGCGTACGGCGATCGCGCTTGCTCGGGCACTCGCGAACACACATGACCATATGGACTTTGCGTTGCCTGATGGTCACTTCCACCGCGACATCCAGGAGCAAGGCTTCAAGCTTGAGACTTGGTTGATCTCCTCACCACGGGAGCCTATGGAAGATCGATTCGACGAACGTAGAGGAGTGGTCGCCGGGATTCCCGTCTCGCCATCACGCGCACGGAAGTGGCGGCCCGAGTTATCTGGCCCGTCGGGCGCCGATTCGTTGGCGACAGAGGGAAGGGCGATCAAGATTGCTCAGTGGGGCACGGAGGAGAGTCGCAACGGCCATGGTTGGCGTGCGACGGCCGCAATTTCCGAAGTTACCGAGATCCTCGATCGAGAGAAGCGGAGTCTGATTTTGCTCGTCGAAGTTACGCGCTATCTGCGCGGCGATGAAACCGAACGCTTTCCAACGCGGTGGGTGCTCTACGTGCTTCGCGCGGACGGCACACTCACTCGGGTGGATCGCGAACGACGCAGTCTTGGGAGATTTCTCGTCCGAAGAGAACGATTGCACAACAGCGTTGACACACTGGGGCGATGGATGTTGCACCGAGCGGCGGAGCTTTGTCACCAGCGCGACGCCGCTGGCGCACGAAAGCGCGCATCGCTAGATCGAGCCGTCGAGAAACTGTGTGCAGCTTTCCGGACGCGCAATCGCACGCGACATTAGATTTCGAGTTGCGTAAAATTTAGGTAAGGTTGGTGAAGCGCTCCAATGGGCAATCGCCTAAGACGCTTCATGTAAGACCTGACCACCCACCCCAGCCTGGAGCTGGGGTTTTCATTTTTGGGATGAGGTTGTCCCCGGAATGTCGGGTTTCTGGGCTTAATCGCGCAACGTCGCCGACCACGTATACTTCCAAATGAGACGTCGGCAAGCTTCCCTTCTCGCAAGGGTGCCCCGATGTAAAGAGCGAAGAAGCCTCCCCCTGGGAGGCTTTTAGCTTTGCGGGGTCCGTTCTGCGCTCAGCATGACTTCCGACGATTGGGATGCGCCGCGCGACGACGGCAAGGAGGCCTCACGAACTCGATCGCGTTCGAGCACGCCGACTGTGGGTACATCGAGACCCCGGGCCTTCAGCCAAATCCACCGGCGGGAGTTGCCCAGCCGGCGCCAGCCTGCCGCGCCGATAGCGCGTAAGCCGCTGCGCAAGTTGCTTCCACTGAGGTGACGCTTGCGAACCTGTAGGGCGGAACGCCAGCTCGGCTGTCGAAAAGGAAAGACCTCCGCGAGGGAGGCCTTTGAGTAGACGCGAGGGCCTCTTTGATTCCACTTCGGGTGAAACCACTTTCGTGGCGGGGAGCAGCCGGTTTTAACGCCTCGCTGAGCTGCTACTTCTCACGCCACCGAGGTGGCGCTGCTTGATGCGGTCCACAGCCCGTAGGATGCAGCGGAACAAGCACTTGGCGCTATTGTGCCATTCCTGCGATCGATCGGCAAACGCCGGGCCCACGAACGAGGGTGCGATAGCTGGCGATCGAAGACGGCACTGTTTTGTCTAACGAGTGGACCACTCGCACGGAGCTCGCCCCGCCGCGTCGTCGATAAGCTGTGCTACGGGTCGTGTGCGCCACCCCAGGCTACCTGTCAGAGACGGAAGAGCGCCGCGAAGGGAAGAGGGAGCCCAGCTCTGAGGCGACCTGGTCAAGCAACTCTGCGCCGCCGTCGTCCTTTCCGGCGTGGCAATAGGCCAAGGTCACCACGGTGAGCGGATGCACTTTGAGAACGGAGGCAAGCTCGTCGATCTTTGAGAGTGTTGGATTGCGTACTCCGCGCTCCACGCTGCTCACGTAGGTGCGACTCGAAACGAGCGCGAAGTCCTCCTGCGTGAGGCCGCGCGCGTTGCGAACGGCCTTCAACGCCGAGTGCAAATGATTGCGCGCAGGTTTGCTTGATGGCATTCACCAATTAGCTTCGAACGCCTCTTATAGAGCTACAATCTATAGTGTTCAAGAGTAGTGCCATGTTCCGTACATCTGATAGCGATCAACATCCGATAACAAGCCTCATATCGCACAAAGGAAACGCATACTGGTCACGTATTGAAGTCACGCTACAACTCCCATGGTTCATCGTTCGAATTGTCAGATCGAGCGACGATGCCGAGGACGCGGGTGAGATGCGGCACTTCATCCTCCCCGACGAACGTGTCCTAGATCTGGCGCAACTTCACCGCGACCCCCACATCTGGGTCGAATCAGTTTTGATGGTCTCCCCTGGCTTCATGAACGGATCGTCCGACTGGCAGATGAATTCGCTGGCAGCCATCTGGACTTCGGTCGAGCCCGACGCTCCCTCGCAATACGCGACGGTGTATGAGCTAGACGACGGGCGCCGATACGTGCGGTCAGCGCTCGGCAGCAGCCTGGATAGCCTTCCGCCTCCTAAGCTGATCGCCGACTTCCGAAATCATCGCGCCGCCGTATAGGTAGCGGCGCAGAGCGGAACGAGCTATTCAGTCGTCGCCGCCGCACTGACCCCCGCGACGTATCGGCATGCGGTGGTAGTTCATCGCTGACGCGCATTCTGCGCGTCGAATCGCGGCAAGGCAGTCATTTCAGGCTTTGATAGCACCGTGCCGCTCGTGCCACGGCGTCGCTGCCGCATCGGGTCACCTCAACGGTTTAGCCGGACACGCCCGTACTGGCAGACGTAGTTTTGTCCGAAGTTTGCACACAGATTCCTGCC
>Ga0116191_1004326_pt1 | contig 10145 bp, 8 predicted proteins | sample AD_UKC111_MetaG_FD_89897 | JGI IMG/M metagenome (GOLD analysis project Ga0116191, IMG submission 89897) | Active sludge microbial communities of municipal wastewater-treating anaerobic digesters from Hong Kong - AD_UKC111_MetaG | ecosystem: Engineered > Bioreactor > Anaerobic > Digestate | place...
AAGTCCTCTTTGAGTACAAACTTTAGCAATTGGCTCTATTTCAGCTTTTGTATAGATTGTTCCACCCCCAATATTACTGGTATTTTCCACTACTACCAATCTACTTTTGGGCATCCAATCATAGTCAGGTTTGATGGCTTTTTCTATTTGATCAGCATTAATTTTTCCATTAATGCCTTGTAGCAATTTTACAGACAATCCAGAGTGGAAAGCATAGCCACCAACTTCGGATTGATAGACATGTGCCGTTTCGTCGCAAATCATTTCATCCAACTGTCTGGTATGCACTTTTATAGCGATTTGATTTGTCATCGTTCCAGATGGACAAAAAAGTGCAGCCTCCATTCCGAATATAATGGCAATTTTTTCTTCTAAGGCATTCACTGTTGGGTCTTCTCTAAAAACGTCATCTCCAACATCTGCTTTCAACATAGCATTTAGCATTTCTGCTGTAGGCTTCGTCACCGTATCACTCACAAGATTAATCATGTTTCTATTTTTTTAATTTCATTCAGAAAGATAAGTTTTATTTTATTTTTATGAGAATGTTCTATTCAATTATATTTGCATCAGCATAATTCAGGTGATTAAGCATGAAGCAAATACCAAATATTCAGACCACAAAAATAGTAGATGCCACTGGAGAATTTTTTCAGTCAGCATTTTCTGTGGATAATGTTATTTTCGGATTTGATGATACGGATCTCAAGGTACTTTTGATAAAGCGAGGAACGGAACCATACAATAATTTTTGGGCATTACCCGGCGACTTGGTTCATCCAGCTGAAGATTTGAACTCGGCAGCGGAGAGAATTCTTTTACAATTGACTGGGGTTAAAAATGTATATCTAGAACAAGTATATACCTTTGGAGACGTGAATAGACATCCTTTAGGTCGGGTAATCACTATTGCTTACTATTCATTAGTGAAAATCGAAGACTTCACTCTCACACCTTCCTCGTTTGCTCAGCAAACCGAATGGCATTCAGTAAATGATATTGAACAATTAGCTTTTGACCACAATGAAATCCTGAACTCCTGTCTTGAAGCTTTGAAACAAAGAGTTAGGGTTCGACCAATTGGTTTTGAGTTGTTGCCACCACAATTTTCGTTGACCAAGCTTCAACATCTTTATGAGGCGATTTTAGATATTGAATTGGACAAACGCAATTTTAGGAAAAAAATTCTATCAATGAATTTACTAAAAACATCTGATGTTCAGCAAGAAAAAGTGGCGCATCGACCTGCAAAATTATTTGAATTTGATAAAGAAAAGTATGAAAAACTAAAAAAGCAAGGCTTTCATTTTGAAATATAACTAACTTGATGTTAATATTTGAATTCATTTCGAATTATCTTTTTATCTTGTACCATAATCATTAAAATATGAAAATGTCACCAAAATATTTCTTTGCATTCCTTGTTTTGTCTATCTTATTGTCTTGCAACAAATTAGATGATCTGAGCGAATCGGGACCTCAGAATTCGGATCCAGAGTTTGCAATACCATTGTTTTCTGGGAAGACAAATATCACAGAAGCTTTAGATCATTTTGGTACACAAGATTATATTTCTATTGGTCAAGATGGATTAATAACTTTGAATTTTAAAGGCGATCTTTTGACCAAAAAAGCAAACGAAATTTGGGATTTATTCACTACCATACCATTTGGATTGAACGATTCTACTTTCGCTTTGCCCCTATCTGATAATCAAAACTTGGATGTGGAAAAGATTTTTTATAAATCTGGTCAATTGAGTGCTTTGGTACAATCCACTGTTCCAGAAGATGTTACAGTCCGACTTTATGTTCCACAATTGAAGAAAAATGGTGTTCAATTCGAAAAAACAATTCAATTAAAATATAATGGTATCTTACCAGTTTTGGGAAAAATCGATAGTATTCCGATTGCTGGATATGAGTTGAGCTCAGATAATGACACTGTTTATATCAAGCAAGAAACAATTACAGCAAGTGGTAAAAAGACCAATGCAATCATTTATGGAGCGCTCACCAATCTTCAGTTTAGCTACGTTCAAGGTTATTGGGGAAGAGAAGTGGTTGATTTGCAGCGAGATACGATCAATATCGATTTGTTCGAAAACTGGCGACAAGGTACTGTTTATTTCGAAGACCCGACGATTAAGATCAATGTAATCAATTCATTTGGGGTGCCAACCCGTTCGGATATCAAAACCATGAAAGTCTTTACGGTGAAAAATGATATTCTGGATGTTGAAAGCCCAATAATAACTAACGGAATAAATTTTGATTACCCAACTCTAAGTGAAGTTGGTCAATCCAAAATCACATCTTTTTCATTCGATAATAAAAATTCTAATATTACACAGCTATTGGGAAGTGGTCCGAAAGCCTTTGATTACGATATTGATTTTTTTGCAAATCCAGATAATAACATCAATATCAAAGGATTTATGACAGATTCAAGTTATTTTAAATTCCAAACCGAAGTGACACTTCCGTTTTATGGAAAAGCCATCCAATTTGATGGTAGGGATACCTTTGATTTTGATTTTTCCAAATTTTCTGAAAATGCAAAATCTGCTGAGTTGAAGCTGATTACAGAGAATGGCATCCCGTTGGGGGCAGAAATTCAAGCCTATTTTTTGGATAAAGACAATAAAGTGGTAGATTCGCTATTTACAGATAAGAAGCAAATCATAGGACCAGCCCCTGTTGATAATTTAACAGGTTTCCCAACTGCGAATACCTTTGCAAAGGTAGTAACTTATATTCCAATGGATGAAGCAAAGTTTGCAAAACTAATCACTGCAAAAAGGATTGCAACAAAAGCATTGTTTTCAACATCGAATAATGGTCAGACAGCAGTGAAAATTGCAGCAAATCAAGATATATATATCCGAATGGGAATGAAAGTGAAACCCAAACTTTGATGAAGATTCAGTTTAGAAACGATCATATTTCTGTTTTTGAAAGCCAATTGTTTAGGACAACTACTACTGTAATCCAAACAGAAGATTTGGTAATAATCGTTGATCCAAATTGGTTGCCTTCTGAAATTGATTTTTTGTGTCGTTATATTGATAAAATATTGAATAATAGACCATTGTATCTATTGTTTACCCACTCGGATTATGATCATATCATTGGGTATGGGGCTTTTCCTAATGCAAAAACCATTGCTTCAGAAGCTTTTGTAAAGCAAATTGATTCTAATAAAATTCTCCAACAGATTCATCAATTCGACCAAGACTATTATTTGACGAGGAATTATAACATTGAGTATCCCAAAATTGACTATGTTGTGAAGAAAGATAGTCAACAATTAGAAATTGGTAATACAAAATTCACGTTTTACTTAGCCCCTGGGCATAATTCGGATGGAATATTTACAATTGTAGAAAATGCAAATTGTTGGATTGCAGGAGATTATTTGAGCAACGAAGAGTTTCCATTTATCTATCAAAGTAGCTTGAATTATGAAATGACTTTGGATAAAGTAGATTATATTTTGAAGCACCACACAATTTGTTTAATGATTCCTGGACATGGCGATTGCACTACCAATAAGTCTGAAATGCTTCAAAGGAGGGCTGATAGTATGAGTTATATTCAAAATATTAGAAAGTCAATTCAAGAAAATAGACCCTTTGAAGAAACTAAACTTTGGGAAAAATATAAATTTCCTTTGTTGCAAAAAAAGTTTCATCTCGATAATATCGAATTGATAAAGAAGGAGTTAGAGAAATAACTTCTCTTGAGCTAATGCTCCTAATGAAACAAATACATACCACATCACAGCCAATGCAAAGAAAGCATATCCGCCGATAATTGCTAATATGGGTAAACCAATGATGAAAATCCACCTTGCTTGATTCCCTTTCCATCTATAATGAGGAAATCTAAAATTGAGTAAAGGAATATCAGAAACCATAAAAAAACTTAGAACGATAATGAGTGCATACAAAAATGTTTTATTTGCAATCAATTCTTTAATTTCTGAATTTCCTTTTTCATACACCAACATAATACCAGCAACCAATACGGTGCAAGCAGGAGTGGCAAGCCCTAAAAAAACGTCAGTTTGGCGAGTATCAATATTAAATTTTGCCAATCGATAAGCTGCAAATACTGAAAGAATAAAAGCTGGAGCAGCTTCTAATATAAGCACATTTGGAGTAGGTATGCCAAATGATTTGATCAATAAACTATATAAAATCATACCTGGAAGCACCCCAAAAGAAACCATATCCGCCAGGGAATCGAGTTGTTTACCAATAGGTGCAGACACATTGAGCCAACGAGCCACCTGACCATCCAGAGCATCAGCTACAAATGCAATGACAATAAGCCAAATGACTGGAATGAACTTAAAATAAATGGCACAAACAATTGCCATGCAACCACAAAATAAGTTCGTCAATGTTAGAGCGTTAGGAATATGTTTTTTCAATGATAAACAATTTTATGAAATGAAATTATCTACAAATATAAGAATTGTTCAAATTAGTTGAGCGGTAAAGTTATGTTTGAAAATTTATTAGTTGATATATTTAATACATTTTCAAATCTACTTTCCAATAATTAATATATTAAAAAACTATCTATTTAATTGAAATTTTAAGTTATGCTTCAGACATTATTCATTTATAATTTGTTGATAATTAACAGTAAATATAGTGGTAATTTCAACTTGGATAATTTACTTTTTTATTCACTATAAAGTATCGTTTCTATGATTTCTCCATTGCTGTTTTTCGTTTTCAGCAAAATTTTATCTTTACCTTTTAGTGTTGATTTCAATATCAAATCGCAAATATCAATTTTTTCAAAAGACTTACTATCTATTTCTAATATTTGATCACCGGCATTGATTTGTGATTTTAATTTGTCGTCCCAAACAGTACTGATATAGAGTTTATCGTTTTTGGGAATAATATTAATGGGGAATTGTTTTTCATGAGCATCAATGTCGTTGTTGCTATTCGGTTTGAAATAGAATTTTTTGTTTTTATAATCAACGGTCACAGTTCCGTAATGAAGAAGTTTTGAACCGATTCTTGAGTTGTTATCCATAGTGGTTTGGGTCAATACGTTTTGTAATTCAATTCCATTTATTTCCAAAACAGGCAAATGTATTCGATAAATAGTGGTATCCTTGGCTATTCCATGTATTCCTAACGCATTACTTCCTTCACCCTTTTGGATTTTATCAAATACTTCATTTTCTTTAAAAGTCTCAAAATGATAAAGTGAAAGGTCATATAAGCCTTGCATTCCGGTGTCGAATAGCAATTGTTCTTTTGCTTTACTCTTGTTTTTCAGTTGAATCCAAATAATTGGACTACTTTGTTTATCTAAAAATAATTTGGAGGAAGGCACCGAACTTAAGTTTAGTTTTTTGACATTATCGGTGAGTATAACTTTCTTATTGGTTTCGTCAATTTGAATAATAGAATTTCTCATAAGATTACTGCCAATTATTCCATCCACTTCAAAGCACTCAAAAACTTTATTCGCTTTGGAAACTAAAGTAGGAATGTTTTGAAAAACGACTTCATTCAAAGCTATATCGCTTAATGACACTAAAATCATACTGTCTTTTGCATTATTGGCATCCGATATGGATAATTTTGTAAGGACAGTCGGCTTCAGTTCTTCAAACAGTTTTGCATCTATAATAGTAGGAGCTCCAGTATCAAGGATAAACCGATGGGTCTTATCTTTCACTTTTATTTTGATAATTATCTTATCGTTTACGTTTTCATAAGGGAGAGTGGTAAAGTAATTTACTTGTTCCGTACCGCCACTATTGAATGTGAAATTTGTCTGCCCGAAAACGACACTTGTTAGTAATAAAAAAGCTAAAATCAATTTATTTTTCATCCTACATTTTTTATTAAAAACGCAAATATAATGGAGGATGCTGTGCCACACTACATTGGTTTAGCGATTTTGCTTTGGCGGCATAGGTGTTCCATGCATTGTTCGATGTTTTACTTTATCGATTTTACAAAATTTATTATTTTGTCTTTTGATTTGGATGTCAACTTAATTGATTTTTCAGCCAAAGATAGGTTGTAATCAATAGTTTCAAAAATAAAAGTCTCACTACGATTATCTTGCCTCTCAATAAATTCTTTTTTAAATGTTAAGCCAAAATATTTTGTGCCAATTCTTGCATCGATTTTGTAATCTGTTTGACCGATTGCCCTTAATAAACTCACGAATGCAACATCACAAACTCTAATTTTAAGTGTATCAGGTTTGGCATTTCTTGGCATTATTCCAGAGTGCCTATACTTACTCCAATCTTCAATCGAAAATTCGCTCTCATTTTCAAGAAGTGATACTAAATAATCTATAACCCTTTTATCTCTGGAAATTGAAATCAATTTTATACCATTTGACCAATTCGTGAAATTTTCATTAGTGGGCGATTCTTTGTTAAAAGGAATTTTGTTTGATAGATAATTGTAAACCTTTGTTCTGTTTTCAGGAATCAAAGACCAAAAATTTGAATTCGCTTCCAAGATTCGACACACTCGAAACATATCAACTTGGCTTTTTAGCAAATCATCTAATAAATCATTGTCCCAATAGTAAATAAGTTCGTCTGAAAAATAACTTATTGGATTTTTTAAATCCTTCCTGTATCGTTCTGTCAACCTATTATCTGGAATCGCTTTTCTTACTCTTAACTCATTTAAAAAAAGGATATTTTCATCATCGGTCATCCCATGTTTTCTCAAAATTACAGCATTTACAAAATCATCTGATGAAATTTGACTAACAATATCTGGTTTGCCCATGAGATGGCTAATTATATAAGTATTTACCCAACGGAAATGAACATCAGTTAAAGTGTTTCGTAGCCTTTGAACGAGTTTAACTTGAGAGATTTGAGAGTCAGGCATCCAATCGAAACAAAATTTCGAATCTTTACTTTCTAATATTTTGGATTTATCGTTGATTATATAGGTCAGTTTTAACTGAAAAATAGGGCAGATTTCGCCGACTTTGTTTCTTGGTTCAATTAAAACACTTGCATAGTTTGTCAAATCTTTCCATGAGGTCAGTTCAGAATGTGGTGACAACTCCATTCCATTCCTATCGTCCGACGGATTTTGCAAATCGTAATAATAATGGAACAAATCATACTTATTTGCTTGCCCATATTTGCCGTAGTCAAGGTATTTTTCGCCATTTGCAGCGGTAATTTCTTCATTTATTGCATATTCAGCATCAGTAATGAATATTTTATCGTTTGTTTTATTTTTTATTTTTAATTTAATCCAATCTGACTGGTCTGTACTCGCTGTATCTCTGCATAATAATTCTATTTTAATGTCTTCATTGCTGAAAACTACGGTTTCATTAAACTTTTGTGCATTTGAAAGTTGTGTGAAAAATTGAAAAGCCAATATTATTATATATTTTTTCATGTTTTTTTTAGTTTTATCGAACGGCTAGCACTGGCGACGGACTCTGAATTAGCAAGTCTGTACGTCCAGAGCAATGTTACTTGCTGTTTTTTTCCACCATTCGAATTTTTGGGAATTTGGTTTAAAATTATACAGATTATCCATTTTTCTTGCAAAATTTCTCCGTAATTCTTTGGATTTTTCTTCTTTAAGTTCCTTGATATAGCTGTCTAAGTAATCCTTAAGTTCGTTGTACAATATCGTTCTATAAATTTTCTTTTTGTTCTTATCTTTTCCAAAAATCCCTTTTATTTCTTCTTTTTTCTTTAAATTTATCGTCCAATCATTTTTTGTACGACCTTCATGTATTAGTCCACATCTTACATCAGTGTAGAATTCGTTGGCAGAGTAATGAATTTTACTGTTATTTGTTTGGCTTTCAGTAAAATATTCTTTAAATTTTGAGTTTGTCAATAAAAAATTGACAAACAATTTTTGACAATCTTTATATTGGTAGGGTGGGTCATTTATTTCACTGTATCTGTTATTATAAATGCTACCAACTCGGAATGCAGCAAAAGTTTCAATTAGCAAGCATTCAATAGCAACAATTGAAAATCCACAACCTTCATTATTTCCAGTATCAATTAAGAGTTTAATTGGATCTAAAAATTTTTGCATAATTCGATTTTCAAATAATTCAATTACCTTAATCCAATGCTCGTTGATTTCATAATTGTTTAAAAATGATCTGGTTTTCAACCATATAGTTTTTTCAGTTGCTTTGCTAAATGTCATATATATTAATATTTTATATTCTTTGATCGCAAAAATTTTAGTTTTTATACGAATCTTAATAGCATGTAACTACTCAGTTTACTCAATATTACGTATAAATTATATATTACTACAAATATAAGATAAAATCAAAAACCCTCAAAAATGTTACATGCTAAAACACCAAAACTCAAAATAAATAACTCATCAACTCAAATACTTCCCAACAATTGGCATTCTTCTACCCATTCCGAATGCTTTGTTCGAAACTCTTATGACTGGTGCTGTTTGTTCTCTTTTGAATTCATTGATATTGACCAATCTGCAAGCTTTCTTTACTATTTTTTCATCAAAACCTAGTTCAATAATGTCTTGTGGGCTTTTTCTTTTCTCGATATATTGATAGAGAATTGTATCCAAAATATCGTACTCGGGCAAACTATCGCTATCCTTTTGCCCTGGGCGAAGCTCCGCAGATGGAGGCTTTATAATACTATTTTGTGGAATTATTTCTGTGTCTTTGTTGATATAATGGGCTAATTCGTACACTTCTGTCTTATAAATATCGCCTAGAACAGCCAACCCACCACACATATCGCCATACAAAGTGCCATAGCCGACCGCCATTTCTGATTTGTTGCTGGTGTTCAGCAAAATACAACCAAACTTATTTGTCATTGCCATCAAGAGCATGCCTCTTACTCTTGCTTGAAGATTTTCCTCTGTGATATTTTCGGGCATAGCAGTAAATTGTGGTGCTAAAGCCGACTCAAAAGCATCGAACATCGGTTTGATAGCTATTATATCATACTGAATGCCAAGCCTTTCTGCTAGTTCTCTAGCATCAGATACAGAATGGCTTGTAGAATATTGCGATGGCATCAAAAGCACTCTAACGTTATCTGAGCCTAAGGCTCGAGTTGCCAAAACGGCTGTCAGAGCAGAGTCAATTCCTCCAGATAGTCCCAATATAGCCTTTTTGAAACCTAATTTTTTGAAATAGTCCTGAATACCCACAATCAAGGCATCGTGAATTAATTGAATTTTTTGCTTGGGTTGAGTTTGGTCAGATGTTGAGCTTTCGACTTTTTCTAAATCATACACTTTTAAAGATTCTTGAAAATAGACCATTTCATCATGTACTTTTCCATTAGAAGCAACTACTATCGAACCTCCATCGAAAACTATATCTGTCTGAGCACCAACATGATTGATATAAAACAATGGAGCTTTATATCGATCGACATTGGCTTTTACAACTGTGATTCGATCAATTGCATGATCATAAGAAAAAGGTGAAGCAGACAAATTCAATATTAGGTCGGGATGCTGGGGCATCATTTCATCCAAGGGGCATATTTTATAAAGCGGGTTTTCATTCCCTACATTCCAAATATCCTCACAAATTGATAAAGCAATTTTTTTTCCTTTGAAATGCACAACATTGAATTCTGAAGCTGGTTCGAAATAGCGATATTCATCAAAAATATCATAAGTGGGCAATAATGTTTTGTGTTGAACATGAAGGATTTGCTTGTTTGCCAAGAAATAGGCTGAATTATACAGATCTTTCCCTTCTTTTTCAGGGTTTCTAGTTGGGGAGCCTACCACAATAGCAATTCCATCAGCTAATTCAGTAAGTTTTTCGATACTTTTTTCGCATAAACCGATAAAATCATCAAATTCCAAAAAGTCTCTAGGCGGATAACCACAAGTAGCAAGCTCTCCAAAACAAACAATATCAGCCATTTGTGATTTTGCATGGTCGATATATATCTTCATTTTTTCTAAATTTCCCTCAAAATTTCCGATATGATAATTTAGTTGTGCTATAGCTATTTTCATGAAAATGATTTAATTGTTTTGATTGAATTGAACTTTAATAAGTTATTTTACAAAAATAATCCTTTAGATTGACTAATAATAATTTAGAGATTTACATCTTACACATCTCAATCAT
>Ga0116191_1004330_pt1 | contig 10143 bp, 8 predicted proteins | sample AD_UKC111_MetaG_FD_89897 | JGI IMG/M metagenome (GOLD analysis project Ga0116191, IMG submission 89897) | Active sludge microbial communities of municipal wastewater-treating anaerobic digesters from Hong Kong - AD_UKC111_MetaG | ecosystem: Engineered > Bioreactor > Anaerobic > Digestate | place...
CCAGCACCACGAAGCAGTGGCCGACGTCGCCGCGCGCACCCGGCCCCGGGTCGTCCATCGACAGCGTCGCGCCGGGCAGCAGCACCGACAGGATCTCGACCATCGCCGCCAGGCCGCTGCCCTTGTGGCTCGACAGTTCGGGCAGCGCGCCGAGCGGCGTGGCGAGCCGCGAGCGGTAGCCGAGCGCCGGGTCGGTGGTCGGACGCCCGTCGGGCCCGAGCGCCCAGCCTTCGGGCACGGGCTCCCCGCGCAGCGACGCCACCATCAGCCTGCCCAGCGCGACCGTGCTGGTCGCCATGTCGAGCACGAAGGGCGCGCCCCGCTCGCCGGGCGCGGCGAACGCGATCGGGTTGGTGCCGAAGCGCGCGGCGAGGCCGCCGGTCGGCACGATCGCCGGCGACACCGTGCTGCTGGTCGCCAGACCGATCAGGCCCGCGTCGCTCGCCATCGTCGCCCACCGCCCCGCCGCGCCGAAGTGGTTCGAGCGCCGCACCGCCACGGCGGCGAGGCCCAGGCGACGCGCCTTCGCGATCGCGAGCGTCATCGCCGCGTGGGCGGCCGCGAAGCCCATGCCCGAGCCCCCGTCGACGGTCGCGACCACCGGGCCCTCCGCCACGACCGCCGGCTTCGCCGACACGTCGAAGCGGCCGGCGCGCAGCCAGCCCTCGTAGATCGGCAGCATCGCGACGCCGTGGCTCGCGATGCCGCGCAGGTCCGCCCAGACGAGCCCGTCGACGGACTTCTCGACCGGATCCGGCCCGAAGCCCCAGGCGCCGAGGATCGCGCCGGCCTGGGCACGCAGCGCCCCCTCGTCGAACCGCGGGCCGTCGTCGCGGCCGGGCGCGTCGCCGCTCACTTGATCGCGATCGCGTTCGCCGGCGAGCCGACCCCGCCGACGACGAAGAGCGGCTTGCAGGTGACCATGCAGTCCCAGCGGCCGTCGGCCGCGCAGTCGGCGGCGAGCGCCTCGAGGTCCCACAGCTCGCCGATGCACAGCCCGAGCAGCGCGATCAGCGTCGGGTGCATCAGGCCCGCGTGGATCGGATCGGTGCCGGCCGCGCGGTCGCGCTCCGAGACGAACGGCGAGTGCGGCACCGAAGGGATCGCCTCGAGGCCGACGTTGTCGGACGCGGCCACCGCGATCCCGTGGTCCCACAGCCACTCGGGCGTCTCGCGCGCCTGCAGCAGCCCGGGGCAGCGCAGGTCGGCCGGCACCGCCGCGCGCTGCGCGTCGGTCATCTCGCCGAAGTAGTGGGCGAGCCAGCCGGTGCGGATCATCAGCACGTCGCCGCGCTCGATCGCCACCCCCTGCGCGGCCGCGACCTCGTCGAGCAGCGCGACCTCGAAGGGCTCGCCCGACCGGTGATCGAGCGCGCGCCCCCGCGCCCGCAGGTGCCGGTCGACGTCGAGCAGCACGCCGCGCCCGACGATGCAGCGCTCGGCGTAGCGGTTGACGCCGATCGTCGGCGAACCGGGCACGACCCGCGCGTCGGGCACGCGGTTCCAGAAGCCGTGGTCGGGATGGCGGAAATGGCGCAGCCCGTCCACCTGCGTCGTGCCCTGCAGGTACAGGTTGTCGACGCGGTCGTCGCGGTGGTGCGGGCTGTTGCTGAACATCGTGTGCGTCGGCTCGTGGCGGTGCCGCGCGACCGGGGGGTGGAACGCGTCGATCGCGTGGTCGAGGTTGAAGCACGTGCCGCGCCGCACGCCCGCCGCGGCACGGCGCACCGCGGCCGCGTCGATGAAGTTCAGCGTGCCGCACTCGTCGTCGTCGCCCCACACGCCCCAGGCCGAGCCGGGTGGCGCGTCGGTGCGCGCGAGCAGCTCGCGGTAGGTCGGGATCGCCATCGCGTCGGTCTCCTCCAGCCGTCCGGCGCATCCCGGGGCCGGACCCGCGGGTGCTTTGACAGTGTGCGGCAGCCGGTGTACGGTAGGCAAGAAAATCGAACACCGTTTCCCAAAGGGAAACTTCATCACCGTCGGGCACGCACCCGACCGAGGAGACAGCGATGACGATCGACACGGGCCGACGGAACGTCGTCGCGGCGGGGGCCGCGATCGGGGCGAGTGCCGCGCTGCCGCGCGCGGTGCGCGCGCAGGCGAAGCAGAAGCTGACCTGGGTGGTGTCGTCCGCGACGTTCGAGCCGGGCACGGCGACGCAGACCTCGATCCCGTTCGCCGCGGGCTTCTTCGAGGAGGAGGGCCTGGAGGTCGAGCTGAAGTCGGCCCGCGGCTCGGCGCTCGGCGCCCAGCTGGTGATCACCGGGCAGGCCGACGTCGTGCACGCGGGCACCTCGGTCGGCCTGATGGTGCCGGTGTCGAAGGGCTCGCCGCTGGTCGCCTTCTACAACATGATCACGCAGAACTTCCAGATGCCGGCGGTGCCGGCCGAGAGCCCGGTCAAGGCACTGACCGACCTGAAGGGCAAGAAGCTCGGCGTGATCGGCCAGGCGACCGCGACGGTGCCGATCGTCAAGGCGGTGCTCGAGGACGCGGGCCTCGACCCGAACAAGGACGTGACCTTCGTGGACGTCGGCTACGGCGCCCAGGCCGCGGCCGCGCTGTGGATCACCAAGCAGGTCGACGCGCTCGCGATGTACGACAGCGTCTACGCGGCGATCGAGGCCGTCGCGCCCGACAAGTACAAGCTGCGCGTGCTCACGTCGCCGCTGTCCGACCGGATCAGCTTCCAGACCGCGATGATCGCCAAGCCCGAGACGCTGAAGAACCGCCGCGACGCGCTGGTCCGCCTCGGCCGCGCGCACGCGAAGGCGACGGTGTTCGCGCTCGAGAACCCCGATGCCGCGGTGCGCATCCACTTCAAGCGGTATCCCGAGCAGCGCCCCACCGGCGTCGACGACGCGACCGCGATCGCGCTCGGGCGCCGCTCGCTGCTCGCGCGCCTGAACAACATGCGGATCGACAACATGGTGGTCAAGCGCGACAAGTGGGGCTTCATGCACGAGAGCGACGTGAACACCTACCTGGACATGCTCAAGAAGATCGGCGACGTGGACAAGTCGGTCGATCCGAAGGTGATCTACACGAACGAGCTGATCGACGAGATCAACCGCTTCGACGTCGCCGACGTCCGGCGGCGCGCGCGCGAGTTCAAGGCCTGAGGCCCGCGTCCGCGTGCCCGACGCCGCAGCGCACGTGACGACCGCGACGCCCGCATCGGCCGGTGCCGGGCGCCCGCCCGGCGCCGTGCCGGAGGGTGGCGGCGTGCCCGCACCGCGCGGGGCCGCGCTGCGGATCGCGTCGGTCGACGCGGTACCGCTGCGCTTTCCGCTCGTGCCCGCGTTCCGCGCGGCGGTGCGCACGATCGACAGCGTCGACCTGGTGCTGGTGCGCGTGCGCGACGACGCGGGGCTGCAGGGCACGGGCCTCGCCTTCGCGTTCGGCGCCGACGACGCGCGGCCGATCCTCGAGCTCGCGCGCTCGCTCGGCGCGACGCGCGTCGGCGCGCCGGCGATCGGCGTCGAGGCGCACGTCGCCGCGATGCGGGGCGCGCTGTCGCTGCTGGGGGCCGGCGGCCCCGCGATCGCCGCGATGGGCGCGATCGACCTCGCGATGTGGGACCTCGCGGGGCGCCGCGCCGGCCTGCCGCTGTGGCGACTGCTCGGCGGCGCGCGGGACCGGGTCCCCGCCTACGGCAGCGGCGGCTCGCTCGCGCTGTCGACCGACGCGCTGGTCGCCGAGACGCAGGGCTTCGTGCGGGCGGGTTTCCGGGCGGTGAAGATCAAGGCCGGGCTCGGCGCCGACGCCGATGCCGCCCGGCTGTCGGCGCTCCGGGCGGCGTTCGGACCCTCGCTGCGGATCGCGATCGACGCGAACCAGCAGTTCTCGCCGAAGGCGGCGATCCGCTGGGCGCGCGCGATCGAGCGGTTCGACCCCTGGTGGATCGAGGAACCCGTGCGCGCGGACGACGCGGCCGGCCACGCCGCGGTGCGCGCCGCGATCGCCGCCGACGTCGCGACCGGCGAGACCCTGTTCGGCACCGCCGACGCCGCGCGGATGATCGCCGCCGGCGGCGCCGACGTGCTGATGCCGAACCTGCAGCGCGTCGGCGGCCTGACCGCGTGGCGGACGATCGCGGCGGCGGCCGAGCTCGCGGGACTCCGGATGGCCGCCCACGTCCACCCGGAGTACCAGGTGCACCTGATGTGCGCGGTGCCGAACGCGGTCGCGCTCGAGTGCTGGCCGGGCTGGCCGTGGCTGTGGCAGGAGCGGCTCGCGCCCGACGCCGACGGCTGCATCGCGCCTCCGGACGGCCCCGGGCTCGGCCTGACGCTCGACGAGGACCGCGTCGCCGCGCACCGCGCGGACCGTCGGTGAGTCCCGCCGTGGCACGCCCCGCCCCGCTCACGTCGCCGCCGCGGATCGCCCGCGTCGACACGGCGATCGTCCGGCTGCCGCTCGAGCGGCCGGTGATCACCCCGCTCCACCACATCCTCGCGGTCGACACCGTGGCGGTCACGCTGCACGCCGACGACGGCACGCGGGGCGTCGCCTGGCTGTGGTGCTTCGGCGAGGCGCGCGCGCGCGTGCTCGAGGCGGCGGTGCGCGACCTCGCGGCCTTCGTCGTCGGCGCCGACCCGCGCGAGACCGCGACGCTGTGGGCGAAGCTGTTCCGCGAGTCCAACTTCCTCGGTCGCGCCGGCGCGACGATGATCGCGCAGTCCGCGCTCGACACCGCGTGCTGGGACGTCAAGGCGAGGCTCGTCGGCGAGCCGCTGTGGCGGCTGCTCGGCGGCTCGCGACGCCCGCTGCCCGCGTACGCGGGCGGCCTGTTCCTCAACGACCCGCTCGACGTGATCCTGGCCGAGGCGCGCGGCTACCTCGCGCAGGGCTTCCGCGCGATCAAGATGCGCGCGGGCGCGGCCCGCCTCGCCGACGACGTCGAGCGCGTGGGCGCGGTCCGCGACGCGATCGGACCCGACGTCGCGCTGATGATCGACGTCGTCCAGGGCTGGACCGCCGACCAGGCGATCCGGGCGGGGCGCGAGCTGGCCCGGTTCGACCTCGGCTGGATCGAGGACCCGGTCGCGTTCGACGACCACGGGGGCCTCGCGAAGGTCGCCGCCGCGCTCGACGTGCCGGTGTGCGCCGGCGAGAACGACTACGGGCTGACCGGATTCGCGCGACTGATCGGCGGCGGCTGCATCGACATCGCGATGCCGGACCTGCAGCGGGTCGGCGGCGTCAGCGAATGGATGCGCGTCGCGGCGCTGGCCGACGCCTCGCGGCTGCCCGTGACGCCGCACGTGTTCCACGAGGTGTCCGTGCACCTCGCGAGCGCGGTGCCCAACGCGACGCTGATCGAGCACGTGCCCTGGTGGGACCGGCTGTGGGTCGAGCCGCTGCCGGTCGTCGACGGCACGCTGACCGCGCCCGACCGCCCGGGGCTCGGCCTCGCGTTCGACTGGGACGCGCTCGACGCGCTCCGCCTGTCGTGAGGAGCGCATGAAGATCGTCGCCGTCGAGTGCATCCCCTTCTCGCTGCCGCTGGCCAGGCCGGTGCGCTTCGCGGGCGGCACGCTCGCGACCACCGAGCACGTGCTGGTGCGCATCGTCACCGACGAGGGCCTGGTGGGGCACGCCGAGGCGCCGTCGCGGCCGTTCTTCTACGGCGAGTCCCAGGCCGGCATGGTCGAGGCCGTGCGCCGCTGGTTCGGCCCGATGCTGCTGCAGCGCGACCCGTTCTGCATCGAGCGCGCGTGGGCCGGCTTCGACGAGGTCGAGCACAACAACACCGTCAAGGGCGCGCTCGACATCGCGCTGCACGACCTGATGGGCCAGGCGCTCGGGCAGCCCTGCCACCGGCTGCTCGGCGGCTGGACCGACGCGGTCCGCGTCACGCACATCTGCGGCTACGGTCCGCCGCAGGCCATGATCGACGAGGCGCTGGCGATGCGCGAGCGCCACGGCATCGACAGCTTCAAGCTCAAGGTCGGCATCGATCCGCGCCAGGACGTCGAGATGCTGCACGCGGTGCGCCGCGCGCTCCCCGACGCGCTGCTGTACGTCGACGGCAACTCCGGGCTGAACGGCCCCGACGCGGTCCGCGTGCTGCACGCGGGATCGGAGGTCGGCCTCGCCTGGGCCGAGGAGCCGGTCCACCGCGACGACCGCCCGGGCCGCGCGTTCGTCGCGCGCCACGCGCGGATCCCGATCATGGGCGACGAGAGCTGCCGCACGCCGGCCGAGACCGCGCGCGAGCTCGACGACGGCTTCGTGCACGTCGTCGCGATCAAGACCGCGCGCACCGGGTTCCGCGTCAGCCGCGACATCGCCGCGCAGTGCGCGGCGCGCCGCGTGCGCAACGTGGTCGCGAGCCAGGGCGACAGCACGATCGGCATCGTCGCCGGCCTGCACTTCGCGGTGGCGCACCGCCAGACCGCGCTGCAGCCGGCCGAGCTCGCGTTCCACCTGAACACCGGATCGGACCTGCTCGCCGATCCGGTCGAGATCCGCGACGGACGTCTCGCGGTCTCCGACCGCCCCGGCCTCGGCCTGCGGATCGATCCCGACAAGCTCGAGCGCTACCGCGTCGACCGCCGGTGACCCCCACGATGCCCGAACCCGTCGTCCCCCCGCCCCTCGCCCCGACCGTCGCCGGCGCGCCCCCGGGTACCGCGCCGGCTGCGCCGGCGGCGCGGCCGATGATCGACCTGGACCACCTGTCGGTCGTCTACCGGACACGCGCCTCGGAGCGCTTCGTCGCGGTCGCCGACGTCTCGCTGCAGGTGCGCGAGGGCGAGTTCTGCGTGATCGTCGGTCCGAGCGGCTGCGGCAAGTCGACGCTGCTGAAGGTGCTGGCGGGGCTGGTCCGGGCCGACGGCGGTCGCGCGTCGATCCGCGGCGAGGCCGTCGGCGCGCCCCGCGACGACATCGGCTTCGTGTTCCAGAGCGCGACGCTGCTGCCGTGGATGACGATCCTCGACAACGTGCTGCTGCCGCTGAAGGTGCAGCGCCGGCCCGACCGGGCCGCGTGGGCCGAGCGCGCGATGGCGCTGCTGCGCACGGTCGGGCTCGCCGACTTCGCGCGCAGCTATCCGTCCGAGCTGTCGGGCGGCATGCAGCAGCGCGTCGGGATGGCGCGCGCGCTGGTCCACGACCCGTCGCTGCTGCTGATGGACGAGCCGTTCGGCGCGCTCGACGCGCTGACCCGAGAGACGATGAACGACGAACTGCAGCGCCTGTGGCTGTCGCGCCCGAAGACGGTGCTGTTCGTCACGCACTCGATCAGCGAGGCCGTCTTCCTCGCCGACCGCATCGTCGTGATGAGCGCCCGGCCCGGCCGCATCGTCGCCGACATCCCGGTCGACCTGCCCCGGCCTCGCGACGTCGCGACCCTCGATTCCGGACGCTTCGGCGAGTACTCGCGCCAGGTCCGCACCCACCTCTACGCGCAGGAGACGCCCCGGTGAACCGCGACAGGCTGCTGCGGATCGGCGGTCCGATCCTGCTGTTCGTGCTGCTGATCACCGCCTGGGAGACGGGCGTGCGCGTGTTCCAGATCCAGCAGATGATCCTGCCGCGACCGATGCAGGTGGTCGACGCGCTCGTGGCGGGCTTCGCCAACGGCACGTTCCAGAAGCACCTCGCGGTCACCGGCAAGGAAGTGCTGTTCGGCTACCTGCTCGGCGTCACGCTGGGCATCGCGTTCGGCGCGGCGATCGCGCTGTCGCGCACGACCGAGGTGCTGCTCTATCCGTACCTGCTCGCGCTGCAGACGATGCCGAAGATCGCGCTCGCGCCGCTGATGATGATCTGGGTCGGCTTCGGCATCGAGTCGAAGATCCTGATCACGATGATCGTCGCGATCTTCCCGGTGCTGGTCAACGTGATCGTCGGCCTGCGCTCGGTCGAGCCCGACCGCATCGCGCTGATCCGCTCGCTGAAGGGCGGCACCTGGCCCGAGTTCGTCTGGGTGCGGCTGCCGAGCGCCGCGCCGTACATCTTCGCCGGCATGAAGACCGCGGTCGTGCTGTCGCTGCTCGGCGCGATCGCCGCCGAGTTCGTCGGCGCCGAGGCGGGCCTCGGCTACCTGATGAGCCAGCTGATGTTCAGGCTCGACACGCCGGGCGTGTTCGCGATCCTGGTGCTGCTGGGCGCGATCGGCGTCCTGCTGTTCCTGTTCGCCGACTGGCTGCACCGGAAGATCGTCTTCTGGGACGCGTCGGCGAACGAGCGCTGGGGCAAGTAGGAACGCACGATGCGCTACCTGATCGTCGGCGCCGGCGCGCTGGGCGGCTACCTCGCGGCCCGGCTCGCGCTCGCCGGGCATCCGGTGTCGGTCGTCGCCCGCGGCCCGCACCTCGACGCGATGCGCGCGGCCGGCGGTCTCGTGCTCGTCGAGCCGGGCGCGGCCGAGCGCTTCGCGCCGCTGCGGGCCGTCGCGTCGGTCGACGACGCGCCTGCGGCCGACGTCGTGATGGTCGCGCTCAAGGCGCACCAGGTGGCCGACGCCGCGCCCGCGATCGCGCGCGCCGCCGCCGGCGCGTCGCTGCTGGTGCCGATGCAGAACGGCGTGCCGTGGTGGTACTTCCTGCGCGGCTACGCGGGTCCGTTCGCCGGCCACCGGGTCGCGTCGGCCGATCCGTCCGGCGCGATCGCGTCGGCGCTGCCGATCGACCGGCTCGCGCCGCTGTTCTGCTTCAAGTCGACCGAGGTGGTCGGACCGGGACGGGTCAGGCACCTGCCGTCGGCGAGCGAGCAGCACCTGTGCGGCGCGCTCGAGGAGGGCGACGCGTCCCGGCTCGCACCGTTCGTCGCCGAGCTCGTCGGCGCCGGCCTGCCCGCCCGCGCGGCCCCCCCCGCGCCAGACGGTCTGGCTCAAGCTGCTCGGCAACATCTTCGCGAACCCGCTGTGCGCGCTCACGCAGGTGCCGCTCGGCCTGGCGGCCGCGTCGCCCGACGGCCGCGCGCTCGCGACCGGGCTGATGGGCGAGTGCGTCGCGGTCGCGGCGGCGCACGGCGTCACGATCCCGATGTCGGCCGACGATCGCCTCGCGCGCGCCGCGGCCGTCCGCGACGCGCGCCCGTCGATGCTGCAGGACCGCGACGCCGGCCGCCCGATGGAGCTCGACGCGATCCTCGGCGGGCTGGTCGAGCTCGGCCGCCTCGTCGGCGTCGACACCCCGACCACGCGCACGCTGCTCGCGTGCCTGCGCGTCGTCGAATCCGCCCGCGCCCCGCGGGGCGCGGACACCCCGGCGGCCGACGCGCCCGCCGCCTGACCGCACACGGAGGACTCCCATGGCCATCGAGATCGTTCCCCTGACGACGGCGATCGGCGCCGAGATCCGCGGCGTCGACATGCGCCGTCCGCAGGATCCCGCCACCGTCGCCGAGATCCGCGCCGCATGGCTGAAGCACCAGGTGCTGCTGTTCCGCGACCAGGACGTGACGCCCGAGCAGCACATCCGCTTCTCGCGATGCTTCGGCACGGTCGAGGACTACCCGCTCGTCCACTACCGGCTGCCCGACCACCCGGAGATCTTCCTGCTGTCCAACGAACCCGACCGCGACGGCCGCCCGTCGGAGACGCGCAACGCGGCGCGCCACTGGCACTCCGACCTGTCGTTCACCGCGCGTCCGTCCACCGGCGCGCTGCTCAGGTGCATCAAGGCCCCGAAGGTCGGCGGCTCGACGATGTGGGCGAACCAGGCGCTCGCCTACCGGACGCTGTCGCCCGCGTTCCGGCGGCTGCTGGACGGGCTGACGGCGGTCCACGAGCTGTTCTCCAAGACCAAGGACCTGAAGAACCTCGACCAGGGGCAGATCCGCGACATGAAGCGCGCCAATCCGCGGATCGCGCAGCCGGTGGTGCGCGTCCACGACGAGACGGGCGTGCCCGCCCTGTACGTCAGCGAGGCGGTCACCACGCAGATCGTCGGCATGAACCGGGACGAGAGCGATGCGATCCTCGAGTTCCTCTTCGATCACCAGGTCCGTCCCGAGTACACGATGCGCCACCAGTGGCGGCCGAACGACGTGGTGATGTGGGACAACCGCTGCACGCTGCACCAGGCGGTCGCCGACCACGACCACGAGGAGTCGCGGGTGATGCACCGGACGACGCTGAGCGGCGCGCCCTGCGGACAGGTGCTTCCCGAGGACGCGGAACCGGCGTCG
>Ga0116191_1004340_pt1 | contig 10124 bp, 9 predicted proteins | sample AD_UKC111_MetaG_FD_89897 | JGI IMG/M metagenome (GOLD analysis project Ga0116191, IMG submission 89897) | Active sludge microbial communities of municipal wastewater-treating anaerobic digesters from Hong Kong - AD_UKC111_MetaG | ecosystem: Engineered > Bioreactor > Anaerobic > Digestate | place...
GTACGCGTACAGAATGATCTTGAGCATCATCTTGGGATGATACGGGTTACGACCGTCGGGCTTGTATAGTTTGTAGACATTATCCAGACGGAGACCCTCTATCAGGGCATCAAGCAGACGCACAGGCTCGTCTTCCGCAATGTCTTTGTCGATTCTTTGCGGAAAAAGCACCATTTGGTTGTGTATGTAAGGATGAAAGTGTACCTTTGTCATAGTTAATTTTTTGAATGCCTAAAGGTACAAAAACTTTAGGAAATAACAAAGCCCTGGCTTGAGAAAGTCGGGGCTTTGCAAATAAAAAAGAGGATGTGCCTATTTTGACACACCCTCAGACGACTGCAATGCTTTCAGAAGCTGATATGCTATTTGAAAGACATATTTAGATTATACATGATGAATCCGTAGATATCTGCTTGCTCTTCCAGAACTTTGCTTATCGGTTTTCCGCCGCCGTGACCCGCTTTGCTGTCTATGCGAATCAGCGTGGGATGAAGACCGCTGTTGCACGCTTGCAGCGTGGCGGCAAACTTGAACGAATGGGCAGGAACCACCCGGTCATCATGGTCGGCTGTGGTCACGAGTGTGGCGGGATAGTTGACGCCTGGTCGCAGATTGTGCAGCGGCGAGTAGCCTTTGAGATATTCGAACATCTCACGGTTGTCTTCGCTCGTGCCATAGTCTGATGCCCAGTTCCATCCGATGGTGAACTTGTGATAACGGAGCATATCCATCACGCCCACTTGAGCCACTGCCACGCGGAACAGGTCGGGCCGCTGCGTCATGCAGGCACCTACGAGCAGACCGCCGTTGGAACCGCCAATGATGGCAATCTTGTTCTTGTTGGTGTATTTGTTGCGGATGAGGTATTCAGCTGCACCGATGAAATCATCAAACACGTTCTGCTTGTGCATCTTGGTTCCGGCGAGGTGCCATTTCTCCCCATATTCGCCACCGCCGCGCAGGTTGGCAATTGCCAGGATGCCGCCATTCTCGATAAATGGTATGTATGTGAACGAGTAGGTGGGCTGAATGCTGATGTCGAAACCGCCGTAGCCATATAGATAAACGGGATTGTTGCCGTTGAGTTTCATGCCTTTCTTATGGGTGAGGAACATCGGAATCTTGGTGCCGTCTTTGCTTGGATAGAACACCTGTTCGGTGACGAAATCCGATGGATTGAATGTGAGCTTGGGCGCTTTGTACTGTTGGAATGTGTTGCTGTCTACATCGTATTTGTATATCGTTACCGGCGAGGTGAACGATGCAAACGAGAAGAAGCATTCTTTGTCTTCTTTTCTTCCGCTGAAACTTACGGAGCCAAGCGAGGGGAGTTTCACTTCCTGTTGCATTTTGCCGTCGAGCGTATAGATGTAAGCATGGTCGGAAGCGTCTTTCATGTAGGTGACATAAATCTTGCCACCAATAATCGATGCATTGTTCATCACGTTTTCACTTTCGGCGATGAGCGTTTTCCAGTCTTTCACGTCGGGGTGACTGATGTCTGTAGTCATGATGCAACTCTTGGGCGCATTGAAGTTGGTCAGAATGTAAATGGTGCTGTCGATGGTTTCTATCGGTATATATTGGGCGTTCATGTCGGATGTCATTCGCTGCAGTTGCGAATCTTTCTTGCGCAGATCTTTCACGTACAGATTCAAACCGTTGCCTTCACCGCTTTCCGTCAGAAACAGCATCGTCTCGTCATCGTTCAGCGAAGCGCTATAGAAACGTTTGGGATATTTTTTGTTCTCATAGAAGAGCGTGTCTTTGCTTTGCGGCGTCCCGATTTTGTGGTAATAAATCTTTTGACCTTCGTTGACGCTCGACAGTTCCTTTCCCTTTTCGGGCGCATCGTATGCGCTGTAATAGAATCCGTCGCCGTACCATGCGGCAGACGAGAACTTCGCCCAGACGATGTGGTCGTTGAGCAGTTGACCGTCGGCGAGTTTCTTCACATAAATCTCTTGCCAATCAGAGCCGCTGCGCGATATGACGTAAGCCATGTATTGACCGTCTTTGGAGAATGAGATGTCTTTGAGTGCGACGGTCCCGTCAGTAGACAACTTGTTGGGATCGAGCAACACGCGCGGTTCACTCTCCGGCGTATCTTGTGTGTAGAGCACCGACTGATTTTGCAAACCGTTGTTCTTGTAGAAATAATACTTCCCGTGCTTTTTGAATGGTGAACTGAATTTTTCATAGTTTGCCATGGCGGTAAGCTTTTCGAGGAGATTCTTGCGGAAGGGAATCTTGCTCAGATAGGCGTTTGTAACCTTGTTTTCAGCTTTCACCCAGTCGGCAGTAGCTCGGCTTGTGTCGTTTTCTAGCCAACGGTAGGGGTCAGCCACCTTAGCTCCGAAATACGTGTCCACGGTATCCACCTTAGCGGTTTTCGGATAAATGATTTTGCTCTTTTGTGCCATTGCTGGGAGCATTACCAGTGCAATGCATACGGTCGTAATCGATTTCTTGCTCATGCTATTTGTGTTTTTATACCGCTAAGGTAATACAAATTTTGCAAACAGCAAGGGCTAAAGACAGATATTATTCGCCGAAGATAGAAAGTGGCATAAAAAATCCCATCAGTATTAACCTCCATGATATGAGGGTTAATCCCGATGGGATTCATTTTTTTATTGCGGGTAGGTTATTTCAGACCAGCTTTCAGACCGCGGATGACGGAACTGGTGAAGCCCGCATGTTCCATCTCGTTGAGGCCTTTGATGGTAACACCGCCAGGAGTGGTGACCTTGTCGATGGCTGATTCTGGATGTTCGCCCGTAGCCTGAAGCAGTTCCACAGCGCCTTTCACGGTCTGGAGCACAATCTTCTCGGCGTCTTTGGCCTTGAAACCCAGTTCCACACCGCCCTCTACAGACGCGCGGATGTATCTCATGGCATAGGCGATGCCGCAGCTGGCGAGCGTGGTGCCCGCAGCGAGCAGACGCTCCTCGGTGATGATGGAACCGCCAAGTTCGTCGAAGATGTCGGTCACGCATTTCGTTTCGCCGTCGGTGGCATCAACGGGCACGATGAATGTCATCGAAGCCTTTTGCGCAATGGCGATATTCGGGATGACCATGAAGAAGTGCGGAGCAGTGCTGTTGCCCTTGTCGAGCCACAGCTTGATTTGTTCGGACTTCACGCCGGCAGCAATCACAATGAGCAATTGGTGCCCGTAATCCAACACATCTTTGATGCCTTTGAGCACGCCTTCCACGAGCCACGGTTTCACCACCACTGCCACGATGTTGGCGTCAATAGCAGCAACCTTGTTGTCTGTGGTCACGCTGGCACCCTCTTCTGCGAAGTGGTTGAGCGTGGGTTGATATGGGTCGGCAACGGTGATGTCGGCCGGTTTGAATGTTTCACTTTTCAGCAGGCCTTCGACGAACGAACCGCCCATGGCACCTGCACCTATAACTGATATTTTCATAATTTCATTATCTTTTGTAGAGACGCGACCTGTCACGTCTCCGAAAACGCATTGTATGTTCGAAATGAATGATTGTTTCCCTTGAGGAGACGTGGCAGGCCGCGTCTCTACACGTTCACCAATACTTTCTTCAGCTTTCCGATAAATTCATCGGCCTCTTCTTTAGACAGGCAGAGTGGCGGGAGCAGACGCAGGATGTTGGTAGATGCGCAACCCGTGAAGCAATGTTCATCGTAGATGAGCTTGGAACGGACCTCCTTGTGAGGAATGTCGAGTTCGATGCCAATCATCAATCCACGGCCGCGCACTTCGGTGATATGTGGAACTTCCTTCTGCAGCTTCTTCAGACTGTCAAGCAAATATTCGCCCACGAGGTGAGCATTCTCCACCAGTCCCTCGTTTTCCATCACGTCGAGCACAGCCAGCGCAGCAGTGCAAGCCAAGTGGTTGCCGCCGAACGTGGTACCCAGTTCGCCAAAGAACGGCTTGAATTCGGGCGAGATGAGCACGGCGCCCATCGGGAATCCGCATCCGATGCCTTTGGCAATGGAAATCAAATCGGGCTTGATGCCGAGCCACTGGTGAGCGAAGAATTTACCCGTTCTGCCGTAGCCGCATTGAATTTCGTCGCAAATCAGCACCGTGCCGTATTTCTTACAGGCAGCCTGCAAACCCTGTGCAAACTCAGGTGTGGCGCAATGAATGCCGCCCACGCCCTGGATACACTCCAGAATACAAGCGCACACGTCACCTTTGGCGAGTTCACGCTCCCATGCTGCAAGGTCGTTGTATGGTAGGAACGTGACATGCTTGTTGTCGTTGATGGGTGCAACGATTTTCGGATTGTTGGTCACCTCGACCGCAAGCGAAGTACGTCCGTGGAAAGCCTTCTCCGAAGACAGCACACGCGTGCGCCCGTTTTGGAAAGAAGCCAGTTTCAGACAGTTTTCGTTTGCCTCTGCACCACTGTTGATGAGGAACAACTGATAGTCGTCGTAGCCCGAAAACTTGCCCAGTCGCTCGGCGAGCTTCTGTTGCAGCGTGTTGATTACCGAATTGCTGTAAAAGCCCAGCTTGTTGAGCTGGTTGGTCATCATGTCAATATAATGTGGATGACAGTGACCGATGCTGATGACTGCATGTCCGCCATAGAGGTCGAGATATTCCTGACCTTTGTCGTCCCACACTTTGCAGCCTTTGCCCTTGACGATGTTTATATCGAAGAGCGGATATACGTTGAATAAATTCATATATTTAAATGAAGAATGAAGAATGAAGAATGAAGAATGTTTCGCCTTGCGGTTGTCTGTTCTCTTCTTCATCGTCCATTTATTGTTTCATATTAATTGTGTTGACAGATAATATGAGGAGGATTATTCATGCTCCGCATTCATCTTTTTAAAATTAGAGGGTTCGTTAAGGAAGAACAAAAATGAAGTGTTTGAATATTGTTTCTTGCTGTTATTGCGTTAGCGCAATTCTTTATTCTTCATTCATCATTCTTCATTAAAATGCTGATGGCTTTAATCTTAGCCCTTCAGTCTCATCGATGCCGAACATGATGTTCATATTCTGCACTGCCTGACCGACGGCACCTTTGAGCAGATTGTCGATGCACGATGTGACGAGCAGCTTGTCGCCGTATTTGTCACAATGCACCAGCGCCTTGTTGGTGTTCACCACCTGTTTCATGTCGACGGCCTTGTCCACATAGTGCGTGAATTTCGCATCCTTGTAGAAGTCCTTGTAGCCGGCAACGATGGTGTCGATGTCGGCATCGGTGCGGATGACTTCGGTGGCGAAGATGCCGCGGGCGAAATCACCACGGTAGGGGATGAAGTCGATGCTTGCGTCGAGAAAGCCCTGCACCTGCTTGAGACTTTGGCAAATCTCGGGCACGTGCTGATGGTTGAACGCCTTGTAGATGCTCATGTTGTTGTTGCGCCATGAGAAGTGCGTGGTGGCACCGGGCTTTTGTCCTGCACCGGTGGACCCCGTGATGGCATTCACCGACACGTCTTTGTTGATCAGTTTTAAGTTTGCGGCGGGGAGCAGTCCCAGTTGGATGCATGTAGCGAAGCAACCTGGGTTTGCCACGTGCTGCGCCTTTGCGATTTTGTCCTTGTTGATTTCTGGCAGACCATATACATAGTCGTTGCCCGGAGCCTCAAGACGGAAGTCCTGTGCCAGGTCTATAATCTTGACACTGGCTGGAACCTCATGCTCTTTGAGGAACGCTTCGCTCTTGCCGTGGCCGAAACAGAAGAACACCACATCCACCTTGTCGAAAGGCATGTCGGATGTGAACTTCATATCGGTCTCGCCATACAGTCCTTCGTGGACATCTGTGAGCAGATTGCCCGCGTTGCTCTCGCTGTTGACAAATACAATTTCGGCTTGCGGATGATTGATGAGCAGACGAATGAGTTCGCCTGCCGTATATCCCGCACCGCCTAATATTCCAATTCTAATCATCAATCTTTAATTTTTGGGTGGCATGATGAGCCACAATATCGGGTACAATATGATACCGCAGAATGCTGTACCTATTGTGAGCACGGCATAGACGATACGGATAATTGTGGGATCGACATCAAAATATTCTGCGATACCTGCGCAAACACCTGCAATGATACGGTCGTTGGAACGACATAATTTCTTTCCTGTTGGCATGATTTCTTAATTTTAGTTATTGTCTGTTTGACGTAAAACGACAGAAAAAAGTTGCAAAAGATTATCTCTGTTCGTCGGGATGGATGCCATAGTAAACACGCAGCGGCGTGCTCAGCACCTTGATGAATCCCTTTGCTTCTTCGGCTGTCCAACCATGCTGCATCTCGCCGTATTCGCCGAGCTTCGATTTCAGAAGGTCGTCTTTGGAATCCACGCCCACAGTTTCAAATCCTAATGGACGGAGTTTCAGAATGGCTGTGCCGTTGACATTGCGCTGAGAAGACGTGAGCATCGCCTCGATGTCGGGCATGACAGGCTCCAGATACTGACTCTCGTGCAGGAACATTCCGTACCAGTTGCCCACTTGGTCTTTCCAATACTGCTGCCATTTGCTCAGCGTGTATTTCTCCAACATGCGGTGAGCCTCGATGATCAGTTTCGGAGCGGCAGCCTCGAAACCCACACGGCCTTTGATGCCGATGATGGTGTCGCCGACGTTGCAGTCACGGCCGATGCCGTAAGCGGCGCCAATCTCCTCGATCTTCTGGATGGCGGCAATCTTGTCGCTGAACTTTTCGCCGTTCACGGCTGTGATTTCACCCTTCTCGAACGTAATCTTCAGTTCCGATTCCTCGTTCTTGGTCACGTGTTTGAGGAAAGCCTCTTCGGGCAAGCCCTGTGCGGAGTCTAGAATTTCGCCGCCGCAGATGCTGGTTCCCCAGATGCCCACGTTGTAAGAATATTTCAGTTTGGTGAAATCTGCAAAGAATCCATGTTCGTTCAGATAGTCGACCTCCTCTTTACGGGAAAGAGCGTGGTCACGGGTGAGCGTGATGATTTCGATGCCCGGAGCCATGACGAGGAAAGTCATGTCGAAACGAATCTGGTCGTTGCCCGCACCCGTGGAGCCATGGGCGATGGCGTCGGCACCAATCTCTTTGGCGAAACGCGCGATGGCGATGGCCTGGAAGATACGCTCTGACGATACGGAGATGGGATAGCAGTTGTTGCGCATCACATTACCGTAGATCATATATTTCAAACTCTTCTCGTAATACTCCTGTGTTACGTCGAGAGTGGCATATTTCACTGCGCCCAACTTGTAGGCGTTCTCTTCATTCTTCTTCAGTTGTTCGGCACTGAATCCGCCTGTGTTGGCACAAGCCGCATACACGTCCCAGCCGTCCTGGGTGAGTTTCATCACTGTGTAAGAGGTATCCAGACCTCCTGAGAATGCGACAACTACTTTTTTCTTCTTATCCATTTTATTCCTTTCCTGTTTTTATTCTCTATTATCCATAGTGCTTCTGTCAATTTTACGAATTCTTTCCAGCACAGCCACTGGAAGTTTCACGGGCAGATGTTCTTCCGGGTCGTAGAGCATACCCGTGCAGATGCAATATTTGCGGTTGGTGCGTTTCAGCACGTCCACATTGATGCAACCTTCGCATCCGCGCCAGAAAGACTCATCGTCGGTCAGGTCGGCGAATGTCACCGGGTGATAGCCCAGTTGCGTGTTCATTGCCATGACGGCGGCACCGCTAGTCAGACTGAATATCTTGGCGTGCGGCCATCGGGTGCGTGCCAATGTGAATGTGAGGTCTTTGATGCGCTTGGCAAGTCCCAGTCCGCGGAAATCAGGATGCACGATGAGTCCCGATGTGGTGACATATTGTTTGTTGCCCCATGTCTCGATATAGCTGAATCCGGCGAACTTGTCGCCTTGCAGAGCGATGACCGCTTTGGCTTCTTTCATTTTTGTAGCTACGTATTCATGAGAACGCTTTGCAATGCCGGTGCCCCGAACCTTTGCCGCTTCCGCGATAGTTTCCAGAATGGTGTCGACATATTTCTCATGCATCGCGTCGGCCACCACTACTTCAATTTCTTCCATTATCTATTTGTTCTATTAAAATCAGATTATACAAGATTCGGTATAACCATATTCAGCGCCTCGACGACGTTGTTTTTTAATACACCTTCTTTTATTACAATGAAAATTGTATCATCGCCGGCAATAGTACCGATAATCTCGGGTATGTCACTGTTGTCGATGTTGTATGCGATGGAGCTGGCATATCCCGGTCTTGTCTTGATGACCCCGATGTTGCCGGAGAAATTGATAGATACGAATCCTGGCGATTGCAGCATCTGCATGGCTGATTGCGGCTTGGGAATGCGTTTGTACATTGTTTCGTTGGGAAGTACATACACGTATTTGCCATTCATGCTCGCAGCCTTTGCCACCTTCAGTTGTTTCAAATCGCGGCTCAGAGTAGCCTGCGTCAGTTTGAATCCTTCAGCTTCCAAAGCTTGTAAAACTTCTTCCTGACTGCTCAGTTCTTTACTGGAGATTAGCATCTTGAGTGCCTCCATTCTGCTGTTCTTAACTTTCATCTGATGTATTTTTATACGGTTTCCGAGTGCAAAATTACTACTTTTTGCATATATAACAAAATAAAATCGAATATTTTATCAAATAAATATTCAAAATTGTTACTTCGGCTTCTGTTCAGTGGAATATTTATTCATTATCGCTATATTTTTTCATTGATTGCATTGATGTTATCTCTATCGTGAAATTGTAAAAAAACGCTAGAATTATTTGCAGTTTAAAAAAAAAAAGTTATATTTGCACACTATTTCAAGAAAAATATTAAAAAACATGAGTAAAACCTTATTGGTTGTTTTTGCTATTTTACTACCATTAAAACTACTGTCACACACATCCATCTATAATGTTTCTGATTTTGGTGCTAAAGGTGATGGCCATGCAGATGATGCTGTGGCTATCCAGAAAGCCATTGACAAATGTTCACAGAAAGGTGGAGGACAGGTATATTTCCCATCCGGTCATGTTTTTGTTTCGGGTCCTCTGAAATTGAAGTCAAATGTGGATATCCATTTGGATGCCAACTCATGTCTGAAAGCGAACCCTGATGAGAAAATCTATAAGTTGAGTACCTTCGGTAAGAATGAAGGCGAAGGCATGATGTGGATTTATTCTGATGGAGGCGAAAATATTTCTATTACAGGAAAAGGAACGATAGACGGCAACGGCATCTCGTTTATGGGTGCCGAGTTGTCGGATTCTTATGAACTGAAACCTGTGACCACTTTCGATCCTCGTCCGCATGTTCTGACACTTGTCGGCATTCGTAATCTCACCATCCGTGATGTCACCATTCGCAACGGAGCCTATTGGACCGTGCATCTTGTGGGATGCAATGATGTGGCGATTGACGGAATCAATCTGCTCAATAACTTGAAAATCCGCAATGGCGATGGCATCGATATCGACCATTCGCGCAATGTCCGTATCGCCAACTGCCATATCACGAGCGGCGACGACTGTATCTGTCTGAAAAACCGACGTGAGTTTGAACAGTTTGGCCCGTGCAAAGATATCGTTGTCACCAATTGTGTGATGTCGTCGCGCAGTTGTGCCATCAAAATCGGTAGCGAAAATATGGATTCCATCAGCAACGTGCTCTTCGACAACTGCATCATCAAGGCAAGCAACCGCGGGCTTGGAATACAAAATCGGGACGAGGGAACGGTGACGGATGTCACATTCTCAAATATCCAACTCGATTGCCGGCTGTGGTCGGATGTATGGTGGGGCAAGGCGGAACCGATATACGTCACGTCTTATCCGCGTGCCAACGGTAACAACAAGGATGCCAACTGGCGATTCCCGAAAGGTAAAACGGAAGGCAGTTGCGGTGAGGTGAGCCGCATCTTCTTCAACAATATCACGGGCGTGAGCGAGAATGGCTGCTTCATCGGTGGTGACACCAATGACAAAGTGAACCATATATATATTAATCATGTGAACCTTCTGCTCCATTCCAACGGTCAATACAAAGGTGGCATTTATGATAAACGTCCATGCAAAGGCGAAGGGTTCGTTTCCGACAAGGTTTATGGCATCTATATTGACAATGCTTCCGACGTAGAAATCAATGGACTGAAAGTGCTTCATGAAGGTATCGATTTCGGCGGCGATGTGAAA
>Ga0116191_1004343_pt1 | contig 10123 bp, 10 predicted proteins | sample AD_UKC111_MetaG_FD_89897 | JGI IMG/M metagenome (GOLD analysis project Ga0116191, IMG submission 89897) | Active sludge microbial communities of municipal wastewater-treating anaerobic digesters from Hong Kong - AD_UKC111_MetaG | ecosystem: Engineered > Bioreactor > Anaerobic > Digestate...
GATTATCCCTCATGCGGCACCACACCGCAACCCACATTCTTCTCCATGCGGCAAAAGAAGTGCTTGGTGCTCATATACATCAGGCAGGTGCCCAAAAGGGTGAATATAGTTCACGGATTGATATCAGGCACTATAAGCACATCACTCCTGAAGAGCTTAAAAAGATAGAGGTTGTTGCAAACCGCCTGGTTATGGCAAACAGCTCCACCTCAATCGCATGGGAAGATCGTACTGATGCAGAACAAAAATACGGCTTCTGCCTGTACCAGGGAGGTGTCCCGCCAGGGTCACGGATTCGTGTGGTTAAGGTTGCCGGTGATATTGAAGCCTGTGCCGGAACACATTGTGCCCATACCGGAGATGTTGGAACTATCTCCATCATCCGGGTCGAGCATGTACAGGATGGGGTGGAACGGCTCGAGTTCGCCGCTGGTATAGCTGCAATCCAGCATAAACATCATCAGGAAGATCTTCTGAACCGATCTGCAGAGGCATTTTCAGTGCAGGTTGAAGCACTCCCGGCAACTTCCAAACGATTCTTTGAAGAGTGGAAGGAGCAGAGAAAGGAGATTGAAAAACTCTCCTCACGCATTAGTGAACTCGAAAGCAAAAACCTTGAGGCTGTTGATTATAATGGGATTTCAGTCCTTGTCAAACGGCTTGATCTTCCAAACCCGGAACTGGTCAAAGTGGCGACCGGTATATCTGATAAAGGCGGCATAGCCATCCTTGTTGCCGGGGGAGAGACGGCCCGGGTTGTAGTGTCTTCCGGGCAGAAAGGAGTAAAAGCAGGAGATGTTATTGCAGCAGTCTGCGCTGTTCTTGGTGGTAAAGGAGGAGGAAAACCGACACTGGCCCAGGGTGGCGGTCCTGACGTCTCCAAAATTGATGATGCTCTTGCTGCAGGTGAGAATTTTATAAAAAACGCCCTTCATGTCTGAAGAACCTGAAATAGACAGTGCACAAAAAGTCCGCCTGCTCTCTCCGGATGATGAGCAGGCACGGCTTATTGGAAAGGCCATAGCGAGTGAGACCGCCGGGAAGATCCTCTCATCCATGGCCGGGCATGAAGTCACTGCCATGATGCTGTCAGAGGAACTTGAAACTCCTGTCTCAACGGTCATGTATCATCTGGAAAATCTTGCATCTGCTGGTCTTATTGAGGTTAGCAGAACCAGATATAGTGTAAAAGGCCGTGAGATGAAAGTGTACCGACTTATTGATCAGGTTCTTATTGTATCGCCGAAATCATTTGATTTAAAAGCGGTACTGGCACGATGTGCAACACTGCTTTCAATTCCCCTGGCACTTGCAGCTCTGCTTACCTCATTCACTCTGTTTCATTATCAGAAGGCCGCTCCGCTTTATTATTCTGCACCGGCAGGCAGTGCCCTGAAGATGGAGTCCAATATCGCCTCTTATGCGGCGGATCGGATGATGGAGATACCCGCTCCAACGAATGCTCCAATAGCGGTTCCCACCCAGTGGGTGGAAGAAATCATAACGCCATTTCCTGACCTGCCCGAAGTTGCAGAAGGAATTCTCATTGGGGCAGTTCTGGTCATAATTGTCGGCCTCATTTTTGATTTCTATCGAAAAAGATAAAAAATCATTCCCTTTTTTATCGCTCAGGAAGCGAAATGTGTATATCCTCACCTTGTCCAATAACATCTCATGGATGTCCGAATGGCAGTGATGGTATTCATACTTTGTATTCTGATAACCGGAGTTATCGCTGAAGATAATGCTGAATGGCATATCATACTCACCGGTCCTGATGGGGAACTCTCAGTCAGTCCTGCTGATGTTCAGAATATTGTTGAGAAAAAAGGGGTGAGTGTGCAGATAGATGGTCAGGAGCTGAAAGGTGCCCCGTTATGGAGAGTACTGGCACTTGCAGATACCGGTAAAACTCTTGGGCCTGGTAACATTGTTCATATTTCAGGAGATACGGCCATTGAAATCGCGTATCCGAAAATTTGGAAAAACGACGGATATCTTATTATCGCAGCACAGGATGGTCCCAATCTCTATGTCTCCGCTGGCCTTGCCGGAGAGGGTGTCAAAAAAATTTCCTCAATAGATATATCTGAGACTGATGACTGGACTCTTCAGATCATATCTTCAGAGGATGTCAGGAAGATCTCAAAAGAGATGTGGGATGATCTGGCCCTGCAGTATCAGAAGGAAAAAGAAACGAAAAATGGAGCTTTTAGTGGTATCACAATCTCTGATCTTCTTGTATCACAGGAGATCATACCCGAAACAGATGCAAAAATTAACATCACCGGTCAGGATGGATATACCGCTCAAATTCCCTGGAATAAAATATCCGGTTCTTCAGATTATCTGATAGCAGATAAGATGGATGGTTCTGAACTGCCTCAGTATATTATCGGCTTATTTGCCCCCGACTGGCCAACCCCGGCATGGCCACTCATGCATATTGATCCTGAGTTTCCAGGAAATGATAGTGTTGGAAATATTGAAACTATCGAAATCCTCTAAATCTCATCTTTTTGTGCCGATAATCAGGATAAAACACACGAGACCCAGAATTCCTGCAAGGATCCCTGAAGATGCCTGTGTTTTAGTCGGTGAAGGAATAACTGGTGTTTCAGAGATGGTTGTTGCAGGAATGGTTGTTGCGATCGTCTCAATAGTAGGCGCCGGAGTAATGATTTCTGTCTTTTTCGTATCTGCTCCGGTGATGGTAAACTGGTACTCTCCGATAAAACCGTTCTTATCTGAAATACTTGCCACGTACTCCCCGGGTGACGGTACCGGAATTGTTGTTGAAAAATCTCCGGAATTATCAGCAAACCCCTTTTTAGTAATTACTTGTTCGGGCCCGTACGTAAAGTCACCAGGTCCGAAGACACGGATAGTAAGTACTCCGTCCCCGATTCCTCTCATTCTTCCGCTTATCGTTAACGCCTGTGAGAGCGGTTGTGTAACTGGGGATGTGATGGAAATCTCGTCAGATCTATCTGTAATCTGAATGATTCGTCTGATAATAGAAGATGAACCCAGTTGTCGCTCGACAAACATTTCATTGTCTGATACGATATTATGAACTTCTACCTTGTATTGACCACGCTCAAGGTGTCGTGTATCAAAGTCTACACGAAAGGTTTGAGTCTTATCAACAATCACCCGTGTTCTGGCAACCTCACCCGCCGTATATTTTGAATAGAAAAGAACCAGATCAAAATAGGAATCCTCTGGAAATGTTGTTGTTCCGGTGACCAAAAGGGGACTTCCTTTAATAACAGTTTTCGGCGTATCAATTGTGATGATATATCCCTGCACAATGCCGGTGGCACAGATGAGCAGGGCAAGGCAGATGAAAAAAAACTGGTATCGTTTCATATATAGAATTCTGATCATCTTCTATATTGCCATAATGGATGGTTCATTATTCGCACGTCATTGCATAAAATCCACGTATCCTATGGGCAATATCTTCACCAAGAACCTCAGAAATTCGCATGTCCAATACCGAATAATAATCCGGAGAAATACAATGCAGGCTCTCTTCTCCCGTCATAACAAGATCAATGAGATATCTGAGATCATTCACACTTAACCGGTCAATCCGCATCTTAAAATCCTCTGCACTTGTTGCATAATGATTTGCGACCGGAGGCAGCAGGGATCGATAGGGCGTCCCTGACCCCTTGCAGATTTCCCCGGAGAATTCAGGAGCCAGAACCTGGAGGAGTTGGATATCGCGTTCAGATAGTTCACGAGGCATAAGTACCAATCGATGGCTCATCCTATTATATCTGTGAAAATAGTATTGCACCAAGAACAAAACATATAAGCATGGTTGCAATACCCTGGCAGGCACGTCTTGGAATCTTTCTGGTGAGTTGTTCTGCTCTCGTGTATCTCACAAAACTTACTGTGATTGACAATATATCAGGAACGATTGAGTACATCTTCAACTCATTCGGGTTTTTATTCATCAATGTCCTGCTTGTTACGCTGGTCATTAATGAGCTTCTTTCACGTCGCGCAAGAAATGCCCGGCTTGAAAAATTGAACATGGTAATCGGGATTTTTTTCACCGAAGTCGGAAATGAATTATTGAAGAAAATTATTCATGCCGATCCTGAATCAACAGCCTTTGGGTCTTCATTTGTTCTCCAGGGAAAAGAACGTCCGGATGAGAAAGCAATGGAAAGAGTGGTATCTGATCACCGGTTTCAGATTCAACATGAAAAGATAGATCTTAAGGAAATTCAGAAATTTTTACAAGAAAAACGCAATTTTCTGTTAAGACTCATGGAAAACCCGGTCATGCTTGAGCATCAGAGCTTTACTGCGCTCCTCCAGGCAGCATTTCACCTTACGGCGGAACTTGGTCATCGTGAAGATATTGGCTGCCTATCCGCATCAGATCAGGCACATCTTGCAGGCGATATCAGCAGAGTATATCGGGCACTCGCGTATGAGTGGGTTCATTACATGGGATATCTGAACCGGAACTATCCATACCTGTATTCTCTTGCGGTCAGAACAAACCCGTTTGATCCAGATGCCCGTATTGAGGTGGCCTGAATCAGGAAATAAAAAAGGGAAAAATTTTCAGGAGGAGGATGTAACTGGTGGTGTGTAGACTCTTGTACCAAGTTCTTTATCCAGCATATAAAGGAGGCCGACACCTTTCTCCTGGCTGATCATGTTAAGTTGATCCAGGATCGTCCGTGCATTCTCTTCTTCCTCAACCTGCTCATTTACAAACCACTGTAAAAAATTCACCGTCGCATGATCTTTTTCAGTCATAGACAAATTCACAAGGTTGTTGATAAGACTGGTTACTTTTAGTTCGTGAGCCATCTGTGTCTCAAAGGCATCTTTTGCATCCTTCCACTCAGTCTCCGGGGCTTCAATTTGCTGCATTACTGCACGACCACCACGGGCCAGAACATAATCAAAGATCTTTAATCCATGATCCCGCTCTTCCATGGCCTGGACCCGTTCCCAGTTCGCAAAACCCCGAAGACCTATGGAATCAAACCAGGAAGACATTGAAAGATACAGGTATGCAGAGTACAGCTCGGCATTTATCTGTTCATTCAATGCTTTTTCGACTTTCGGATTCATGCTACCCACAGGAGCGGCTGATACTCTTTTTTTAGGAACCATGACTGGTTGTTATACTCCCTGATATTTCTAGATGTGTATGCCCCTGGGGTCCGGAAGTTTCATTGAAAACTTGCAATGCAATTTAATACTTTCTATAATCCTTTTAAGAGAGACGGAAGGAAAGAGATTATACAGTATACAGAGAAAGATAACTGGTTCGGCTCTACTCCGGACCATCTCATCCGGTGCAGATTTTTCTCTGCAAGGGTGATGTTTCCATGAATTGTATGTGTCTACAGGCAGACGGCTACCAGGATGACTACTAACTCATGGTTTGAATATTGTTCGGTTCAAGGGAAATTGATTTAATCTAGGTGAAATTGATGAAAATTGGTATTATTGGAGGTACTGGTGATATTGGTGAGGGTCTTGCCCTTCGGGTCTCAGACAAACATGAAATCATTCTTGGCTCACGTGATCCTGCAAAAGCTGTTGAATCAGCTGATAAAATAAAAAATACTCTGAAAGAACGGGGGATAGACGGGAACTGTCGTGGGACTACCAATGAAGAAGCGGCAAAAGATGGTGATATGGTTGTTATATCCTTACCCTTCCAGCATGTTGCGTCAACACTTGCAGGAATTAACCCGGATTGCTTTAAGGATAAGATTGTCATCTCACCAGTAAACCCGATGGTCAGAAAGAACGGGTGTTTTCTTTATTGTCCTCCAGATGAGGGATCAGCTGCTCTTGCCATTAAAAAAATGCTTCCGGAATCATGCAAGCTCGTAACCGCGTTTAACAATATCGCTGCACGAAAATGGTCTATGCTGGATTGCGTCCTTGACTATACTGTTGCGGTAACCAGCGATGATAGTGATGCGAAGATGAAAGTGATGGCACTGGCTCAACAAATTTCACAGTTGCAACCGGTTGATGCGGGGGGACTTGAGCTGGCCGGTATTGTTGAGAGTCTGACACCGCTCACCATAAATATCGCTCAAAATAATAAATTAAAAGATCTCAGTATCTATATGAGATAATTTTATCTTTTTTATGGAAAAGAAGCGTCTTTGGCCAGAATTATTTCGCATTGTTACGCGCTAACTTTGGTTCATTTTTTCTGGTGATATTCAGGAATCATTGACGTCTCATGTGCAGGTTTTATTGTGATTATTTTCTGATGGTTGGATGATGAAAATGCATTTGACTTTTCTCGCGTAAAATCAAAAAATCTCGCTATATTTACAATATTTTATTCATCATTCGGAATAATTAATATATGCATAAACACAAACTTTATATTCGATGGAAGGTAACTTCTTACTTGTCTGATTACATCTAATCAGATACCTGTCGACTCGATAGCACTGGTATGATTCACCGGGTATGCACTCTGACAAAAGGTGTCCGGGTTCGTGTGATACGAGTTGATGGATCGGATAATAGAGGTGATTGAAAAAAAGTTGCGAAAAATATTAAGAAAATAAAACGGAGGTTGGACTCTCCTTACTGTTATTTGGTGTGGATTCCGGATAATGTTTCTCCATGGCAGGTTTGAACCGTGTCTGTACGGATTGAAACAATCCTTTTCACTCCTTAGATCGTATCCGGAGTCCTTTTGATGAGTGAACTGGAATGGTGGCCATAATGAAAAAGCAGGAAAAGCGTTCCTTTACCTGCACAGAGGGCTTGATTCGGAACCGAACCGGTAGAAAGGGTTTTCGAATCGTTCGGGATGGCAAACCAGTCAAACTGCTATGCTCGCCAGGTCGGTTCACAGGCATGAAAGGGTGCTCGGTTGTGATACATAACAGTTTCAAACAGAATGGAAACGGAAATCTGCAATTGTCGGATTGGTAAATCCGAAAATTAAAAATCTGAAGGTGCATTATGCAGCATGTCAAAGCAATGCTTCATCCAGAGCGGCTTGATGAAGTTAAAGGGGCTCTTGAAAAAGCCGGATTTACGGATATGGTTACTGATAACGTTCATAATCCGAACGAAAAGAGTGAAATATCTGTTGAGTACAGTCATGGCAATATCGAGACCAATACAATCTCCATGAGTGAAATTGAGGTCTTCGTCGATGATACAGGTGTAAAGGAAGTTGTCGAATCAGTCCGTAAGAACGCAAATTATGGCAAAATCGGAGGATACAAGGTATTTGTCTGGCCAGATACTGTGTCAAACTCAATGCAACTCTCTGAAGAAATAACGGAGTGATTATCAGGAAACTCCAATGATATGAGCTTTAAATATCTGATTAACATGGATAACTCACAAATGATTCGGGGTCTTTCAGCGGTCAATTACTTTGTATCTGACGTGACTACTGCGAAAAAATGGTATATGGAACTGCTCGGTGTTCTTCCACACCGTGAAAGCCCGGACTATGTGGAATTTCACATCGGAGCCTCAAAGCACGAATTAGCCCTGATAGACAAAAAGTACGAATGGAAAGATGTGCCTGCTTCCCCTTCTGGTGCGGTCGTATACTGGCACACAGACGATGTGGAGGCATTCATGGAAAAATTATTGACTATGGGTGCAAAGGAACATGAGCCAATCCGGGATTTCGGTGGAGGATACTCGACGGCATCTGTAGTAGATCCCTTTGGAAATATCCTGGGCATTATGTCAAACCCGCAATATCACACGTTAAATCCTCATCCGCTGGTCCTGCTGGATTTTCATGAAAGTCCTATGGAATCTGTTGAAAATGGATAAAAAAGGGAAGAAAAGAGGTGTGATTCAGGCATCCTCTAATCCTCTCTGGTTTCACATCATATTTCTCTGTCTGGATATTTATACCTGACATCACCCTGTTGAATAAGCGATTTTTTCCCGTTGTCCACCTGTATCAGAAAGCTGTTTCCTATATGTTTTATATTTAAGAATGTTGAATCTGTTTTGTCAAATGTGTTCTATCGAAAAATAGAATATGACAAATAACAGTAACAGGGAGAAAAACATGTCAAAGGTAAACCCGTTTGAGATGGCTCAACAACAACTCCAGGATTGTGCAAAGATCCTCAATCTGGAACAGGGTGTTGTTGACATTCTGATGCAGCCGCAAAAACAGATCCAGGTTTCCATCCCGGTCAAGATGGATAATGGCACAACCCGGGTATTTCAGGGCTTCCGTGTGCAGTATAATAATGCACTTGGTCCATACAAAGGTGGTATCCGGTTCCATCCTGATGAAACAATAGACACCGTTCGCGCACTTGCCGCATGGATGACCTGGAAGGGATCTGTTCTTGGTCTGCCCCTTGGTGGAGGAAAAGGAGGAGTCATCTGTAACCCGAAGGAGATGTCCGAGGGTGAACTGGAACGGTTAAGCCGTGGATACATTCGTGCACTTTGGCAGCACATTGGACCAGACATGGATGTTCCGGCACCTGATGTATACACCACCGGTCAGATCATGGCATGGATGATGGATGAGTACTCCGTTATCAGCGGAAAGAACCAGTATGGTGTTGTCACCGGTAAGCCGATTGTTGTTGGTGGATCATTGGGTCGTGGAGATGCAACCGCAAAAGGTGGCATGTATACCCTTCGTGAAGCCGCAAAAGAGCTCAAACTTGATCTCTCCAAGGCAAAAGTTGCAGTCCTCGGTTTTGGAAATGCAGGAACATTTGCAGCAACCCTCGCCCAGGAAATGTTTGGATCAAAGATTGTGGCAGTTACTGACTCCAAGGGTGGTGTGTATGATGAGAACGGTCTTGACATCGCTGCATTAGCCGACCATAAGAACAAGACTCGCTCTGTCATCGGCTTTAAGGGATTAAAGACTCTGTCCAATGAAGATGTTCTTGCTCTTCCGGTAGATATCATCGTTGCAGCTGCACCTGACGAGGGAGCAATCAATGGAAAAGTTGCAGCAACCATAAAGGCACGGGTCATCTGTGAGCTTGCAAACGGGCCGACAACTCCTGACGGGGATGAAACCCTCCATAAAAACGGTGTTCATGTCATCCCTGATTTCCTCTGTAATGCCGGTGGAGTGACTGTTTCGTACTATGAAATGGTCCAGAATATGTACATGCACTACTGGTCACTTGATGAAGTATATGCAAAACTTGACAAGGCAATGACCAAATCATATCACGAAGTTCTTGCCGCCTCTAAAGAATACAAGATTAACATGCGTCAGGCAGCATATGTTGTTGCAGTCAAGCGTGTTGTTGAGGCAATGAAAGTTCGTGGCTGGGTATAATTAACAAACAATTCTTTTTTTTATTTCAGAATCGGAATTCTGGAGAAGTTACTGGTATTCCGCATTTCATGAAAGCATATTGCGATCAACCATGGGATCTTCTGCCTGGAAGAACAAATATCATCCCTTCAAAACCATTCCTCCATCCATTGCTTGCAGAAGATATCTTCAGGAAGGCAATTATACCGTGATAAATTGTGAGATCTTTCATCCCAAAGAGCAATCTGGCAAACATCGATAGCCAGAATACTCTGGATGCAGGGGTTGGAAGGATGAAGAATTCTAAAGTTATTTTATCGACATAATACGTGGGAATCACGGGGAGCAGTTTTCTGCCATTAAAATATATAGATATATACGATGAGGTTCTTTAATACCGCCGGACCGGTACAATGTGAGAAACATTATTGTCTCCCACCTCTTAGCCGTTTTAATCTTCCAGAAATACTTACTCTCATTAGCCAGGAGAAGTATTTTGTTCTCCATGCGCCAAGGCAAAGTGGGAAGACCTCCTGTCTGCTTGCATGTGCTGAATACTTCAATAAAGACGGGCGGTATTATGCACTCTATACAAATGTTGAAGCAGGCCAGGCTGCCAGGGAAGATGTCACGTTGGCAATGCGGGCTATCCTCTATGGGATGCTCCAAAGAATGGAGATTCAGTATCCAAATCTTATATCAACCGGTGAACTTGAGCAGATAATTCTTGATAATGGCCCGTTTGGTGCCATGACAACCTTTTTTACCAGATTATCTAACAGACTTGATAAACCACTTATCCTGATGATAGATGAGATCGATGCC
>Ga0116191_1004351_pt1 | contig 10106 bp, 11 predicted proteins | sample AD_UKC111_MetaG_FD_89897 | JGI IMG/M metagenome (GOLD analysis project Ga0116191, IMG submission 89897) | Active sludge microbial communities of municipal wastewater-treating anaerobic digesters from Hong Kong - AD_UKC111_MetaG | ecosystem: Engineered > Bioreactor > Anaerobic > Digestate...
AATATTGTAAGGTGAGAGGGTGTATTCACCAAACCCTCTTCTTTTTCCAATAACAAATGCCAGAGCAAGTGCTGAAAAGCCTGCACAGATATGGACGACAATTCCTCCTGCAAAATCGAGAACACCCATCTTTTGGGCCCAGCCACCTCCCCATACCCAGTGAGTGACAGGATCATAAATGATGGTAGACCAGACCAATCCAAATACAAGAAATGAAGATAGTCTTATTCGTTCTGCAACAGCTGAAGTTACGATAGCTAATGTAATTGCAGCAAATGCCATTTGGAAGACCATAAATACCATTTCAGGAATTTTATCGCCATCTAATCCTACATGCATAAGTGCAAGTTTTTCAGGAGATCCAATCACGCCTGCAATATCTGGTCCGAACGATAGAGTGTATCCCAAAAAAATCCATTGCAAGGATATAAGGGCAAAAGAGATAAAAGAAAGAGTAATCATTGAAATAATATTTTTTCGATGTACAAGACCTGCATAAAAAAATCCAACACCAAACGTCATCAGAATAACAAAGGTAGTACAAATCAATACAAACGCGGTATTAATAGCCTGCATAAAAATTTCCTCCATCATTGCGAAATTCTTTAATTGACATAGAGAATCATTTGATGGAAAGAAGGTTGTTTCTTTCAAATATAATACTTATTAATATTGCATAAATTGCTCAAACTCGCTCCATGAAAATGGTTTTCATGAATAAACAATCCAAAAAATGTATATTTGGCGATTTCGTTCGATAAAAATCGTTCTTATGGATGCGCTGTAATCACTTTATATTTTATGTGTTGGGCAGGTATTTTCTGTGATCACTACTCCAAAGATGTAGGTGGGAGCATTTTCACCAGCTGATACTGGTGACTTCTCTATCGTCACAACTCCAATCGCACCGTCAGGCCTGAAAAAACGCGTCGATGTGTGAATATGTGAGTGTGTGTGTGTATGTATCAGCTCGTCATTTCCTTGTAAGAATTCACGAGCGATATCGGCTGGCATTACTTCGGTTGCATGATGATCAATAATAGATTCAGGATCTGATCTGAGCAGTTCACAAAAGGCAGGATTTGCAGTGAAGAAAACCCCATCATCTCTAATAATAAAAATCGGATGTGGGAAATTCGTTATTAAGCGTTGTATTAAGGTAGCCTGGAGTAATTGGGCCTCTTCTTGTTCTTTCCATCTGGTCATATCAGTGATGAGAATGTACACTCTCATCGCATCACCAAATGGTACGAGTTTAACTCTGATTGAAAGATAAATGGGAACTCCATCTTTTCTCTTTGCCCAGAACCTGAGTTCTTTCATCGCACCCTTATTACACTCTGCTTCCCGGAGAGCTTTTTCAAATCGTTGTTTTTCTTCAGGTATTGCAAGATTTTCAGGACGTAACGCGTGGATCTCATCTGCAGAGTAGCCCGTTATTTCACAAAGTCGCTGATTAAAGAAGATGACTTTTTTCTCTCCTGATCTAATCTCCGAAACGATAAGTCCATCTGAGAGATGTTCTGATATGGCCCTGAAAAATGTCTCACTCTCTTGAAGATTTTTTAAAGCCTCTTTCTCCCGGGTAATATCTTCAAGGATAATAGTATCAGCCGAACTTCCATCTTCAAAGACTGTTGGAATTATTTTCCCTCTAAAATATGATTTATTATCTCTATTTAATAAAATCTCAAATGATTCCTGTTTATTTGTGACGATGGTTGCAATCTCTGCTAAAAAATGATCCGTTGCTATATGGGGGGTGGTAATCTGATCAATTCTTTTTTTCAGAACAGAACCGCTCTCCATCTGTATCAAATCAAAAAAGGGATCATTTGCCTGAACAACCCTCATCTCACGATCCAAGACAAAGACCAGATCAGTTGTGTAGGAGAGAAGGGCTGATAGGGGGACCTTGGATGAGAGGGTAAAAACTTTAGCCATCCCAAAAGTCTTCAAATCAATATGTCCTGCAGCATGAAGAATGTCCAGGTACCGGCCGGTCGAATGTTTGTTTCGGCCCAGGGCTGATGCTATTTCAGTCACACTCATTCCTTGGGGGTGGTTTCGGAGAAGTTCTTTGATCTGGGTCAACTCTTCAGGCAACCGATGCATAAACTAAGTATGGGCATTGTCAACAGAAAAAAGTAACCGATGTATGCTACTCATGTATGATGCACCTGTTTGTAACATATAAACAGAACCTTTATGCATGGTTCAGCACTAACACCATATACACAATCCGAAAAAAATCAGGTGCAATACCTATGACGAAACCATTGTTTTTACAAAAAGAATCAAAGAATTCCTTGTACATCTCAATGAGTACGTGGATAATATTGATTGGGTTATGCCTGGCTGTCATCTGTGCATCTCCAGCAATGGCTGGAACCAAATATCTATCAGGTGAGCCCAATTTGTCGGTAGCAATCTCTGGCATCAACGAATTCACTCCGGGATCAAACGTCGAACTTCCCATCGTGATTCAAAACAGTGGTCTTAATTACATGAAAATGGTCCAATCTGGTATTGTTGATCGAGATGACGTTCCCTCAACAGCAAAGATGGTCAAAGTGACCCTGCTTGCGGATGGAGCACCAATCCTCATTAAATCAGATACCCAGATGGTCGGAGATATTGCAGGTTCTGAATCAAAATCGGTCAAATTTCAGGTACGGGTAAAGGATGATGGCAAAGCTGGAACATATAATCTTCCGGTTCTGGTTGAGTACACATATCTTGCAGATGCAGAACAAGTCGGAACAGATAGTGTGGTGAACCGGTATACGAACAAAAAAATAACGTTGAATGTTCCATTTATTGTGAAATCTGCCATTAACCTTGATGTAGTAAAGGTCACTCCTGAAGATATCAATGCAGGTGGAGAAGGTTTTGTCACCATCACCCTCAAAAACAACGGAGCTGATACTGGGCGAAATGCGATCGCAAAATTATCGAGATTTGGGAATTCTCCGGTCGTTCCTGTTGACAGTACCGTGTATATTGGGGAATTTAAACCCGGTGATGAATTCGATGCTAAGTTCAAAGTTTCAGTAACCAGGGATGCAGAACCACAGGAGTATCCTCTTGAGGTCTTGGTAACGTATCAGAATGCTGATAACGAGACGCTTGAGACTCCTACTGAAAAAATTGGCATACCAGTTGGTGGAAAGATCAAATTCACGATGGTCAATGAACCACCAAAGGTCGTCATCGGAAGCAAGCAAGTTATAGAAGTTGAATACCGGAATGATGGTGATGCAACTGCATACAGTTCTGAAGCCAGAATTAGCGCTGTAGATCCTTTTTCAAGTGATGATGATCTGGCATATCTTGGAGATATAAAACCAGGTGAGACTGCGGTTGCCAAATTTAAGATCTCTACCACGAATGAGGCCATTGAGAAAACATATGGACTTGATTCAGAAATTAGGTACCGGGATGCCTTGGACAATAGTCAGATATCTGATACCATAAAAGTTCAGATTAATGTAACCAAACCAGATGGATTTACTGCGCTGCTTTCAAATCCAATTTTGATTGCCATAATACTCATACTTATCATTGGTGGGGCGTACCGGTATCACACCACCCGCAGAAAAACTGCATCGGTATAAGGAATCTGTGGAGATTCACCATGCGTTCTATTTTTGAAAGCATTTCTCTTGTTATTGTTACCAGGCCGAGACTCGTTCTTGGGGTTCTTGTTTTGTTATTAGTAGCCTCGATAATTGGGATGACCATGCTTAAGATGCAGACCGGAAATGATACCTATTTGGATAAAACCACACCAAAAGGTATCATTTTCTCCCATTATGAGGATACCTTCAGTCAGGATACTCTAGTTGTTCTTGTTGAAAGTAATGATCCTTTAAGTCCAGATGTCATTGCATATCTAGATAAAATCACTCCTGGTCTTGAAAATCTGCAATATGTCTCTTCGGTATCGAGCATTGTTGATCTGGTAAAACAGGTGAATAATGGAGTTATACCGCGTTCTTCTGGAGAGATTAAACAGTTAAAAGAAAAAATACCCTCTGAAATATTGAACCGGTACATACCCTCCAATCTTCTGAGTATGATGATGATCAAGCTGGATGTGGGTATGACCGATCAAAAACAAAAGAGCGTCATGACAAATGTCCGTTCCTTTCTTGACAGTTCCCACCCCCCACCGGGCGTAACGGTGACCCTTACGGGAAACCCAGTATTCCAACAGGAAATGGGTCAGGAACTGAGTAAATCTATGGGAACACTCATCATGGGTGCAATGATTCTCATGGTCATTGTTATGGGAATTCTCTTTGCCTATGTGAGTTGGAGATTTATTCCGGTCATAATCGTAGCGGTAGGACTCATCCTTACCTTTGGAATTATGGGAATCTTTGGGGTGAATATTAACACCGCCGTAATTGCTGCCTTTCCGGTTCTTATTGGGCTTGGCATAGATTATGCAATACAATTCCATGCTCGCCTTGAAGAAGAGGCTCGAAAAGGATCGCTGAGTGATGCAGTTAGAATCACCATAACAAGAACAGGTCCTGCAGTTCTTTTTGCCATGCTTGCTACGACCATGGGTTTTATTGCCATGTTTATCTCGCCGGTGCCTATGATTAGATCTTTTGGTCTGGTTGCCATCATCGGTGTTTCAGTTTGCTATGTGACATCTCTGATTGGCATTCCCCTCATTGCAGTGTTAATTAAGTATAAACCGAAAGGTAAGCAGGGCGAAGAAAAACCAACAAAGGCAGATATATTTCTCTCAAAAACAGCGGTTACCATTGCAAAAAATCCGGTTCCAGTCCTCATGGTTGCAGTGCTCTTTGCATTTATTGGTCTCCAGGTTGATCCTTCAATAGCTGTCTCAACCAATGAGCGAACATTTGTTCCATCAGATATGCCTGCGAAGATGTCCTTGGATAAGGTAAGCAGGACGATTGGATCTACAACACCTGTTCCGGTACTGGTCAGTGGTTCAAATGTGCTCTCACCAGATGTTCTCCAGTGGATAGAGAAATATCAACAAAATGAAGCCAGTTTATACATGGAGATTACGGGAACAACGAGCATAGTTGATTACATCAAGATGTATAACAATGGCTCGGTCCCTGCAACCCAGTTTGAGATTGATGAGGTTCTAGCAAAAATTCCAGATGGAATAAAAGATGAGTTTTTAAATGGAAATACAGAGACAATCATTGAATTCACAACCAAACGGCTTGAAATGCCTCAGCAGGACGAACTTAAGAATCAAATGATTAATGATCTCGGTCTTATTACCCCCCCGCCAGGAATATCTGCTACAATCACCGGTTCATTTGATCTCTTTACCACGTTAATCTCAGATATTGTCGAAAGTAAAGAAAAAATGACGTTATTAGGTTTTGTTCTGATTGTTGTATTCTTAGCCTTAATTTATCGAAAAATTCATGCAGTCACACCAATAGTACCCATTATATGCATCGTTGGGTGGAATGCGGTGGCCATGATCATACTGAAGATCGACTATACGCCTATGACTGCATGTCTTGGATCAATGACCATTGGTGTTGCTGCTGAGTATACGATCCTGATCATGGAGCGATATCTCGAAGAACGTGAAACCGCTGCAAATACACTCGATGCAATCAGGGAGAGTGTCAGAAAAATCGGATCTGCGATCATGGTATCTGGATTTGCAACCTTCTTTGGATTTTCTGCTCTCATGCTCTCCACATTCAACATGATCAGTAATTTTGGCCTCACAACGGTAATTGCGGTTTTATTCTCGCTTATTGGTGCAGTTGCTATTATGCCTGCGGTTTTATCAGTTCTTGATGAGCTCATCCGTGATGTACATGAAATTGAGGATAGAGTAATCCATCATCCGCATCAGGAATAACTCACTTTTTTTCTGATACCATAATGAGCTTGTGTGCTCCAAGTACTTCATGGATCAAGAGCGCAAAGACCGGTATCTCGATAAATTATACTGGATACGAGATCGCTCAAAATTAATCCACCTCTGGCAAGAAGAACTAAGTAGTGGAACTTCATCAGATACCAAAACAATTTTAGCTATTTTTAAAGCGTTTCAGGAAATAACTGAAGCATTTATGGATTGCATTGCTATGTATCTTAGAGATAATAGCATCCCTCCAAGGGATGATTATACCAATATCGATCGGATAGATATTTTCTCACCTGAACAAAAACAACTCTTACGTGAGATGAACGGTCTTCGAAACAGGGTAATTCATAGATATAATGGAACTGATGAAATTCTTGCATTAAACGGTATTTTAAAAGCTCTTCCAGATATGCAAAGGTTGTATGAGACTATTGAAAGATGGATAGAGAACAATTAATAAATGAGATTTTGGATGATCTTTCATTTCTTCCAAAAGACATACCTGGCATTTTTCTCTATGGTTCGTATGGCAGTGGCTCTGCCGATGAGCGGAGTGACATTGATATATGCCTTGTCTCTGGAACGAATATTGATCCACAATCCCTTCAAGTACGTGCGTGGAGGAATATTACGTCCGAAAAGTATGATATCCGGATCTTTGAACTTCTCCCACTTTTTATTCAAATACAGATCCTGAACAACGGTCTTTTGATCTATGCACCAGATCCACCGGCGTTATATGAATATCTCTATCGGTTTTGGAAACGATGGGATGATCAACGATGGTACCAGACACCGATTCATGGTGAGCACAGCGGGGATAAAATCAGAATGGAAAAAGATCCTTGGAGATCCTACTGCAAGAGAGATCTTTATCATACCTGATGTTTTATTTCAGGTGCAACATTGTTTTGTTCATCTGCCGCAAGATCAATTACTACGGTTTCTGCATGCTGTTTTCCGATAACTTCCACTCTGATAAAGTACATACCTTGGGCCCATCCTGAAGTGTTAAATGTACCATTCCATCCATATTGGGCATTATTCACCGCATATATCGGTACCACCAATGATCCCCCACCATTCATATGAGGTTCGTATTTACTTCTTGGACCAAATTCTGCAGGCCAGATCTCGATCAAAACTGAGTTATCGGTGTTAAAATTCGTAGCACCATGAATAGTTATTTCGTCTCCGATGTGATATGAGGAATTTACCTGTATTTCAGCGGATACCCATACTGACGAAAAAATGGCGAGAACCAGGAAGGACAATCCAAGGGAGAGCAATGTTCGCATAGTACACTATCATATCGTGATTAGTCACCAATAAATATGTACTATGGACAGTAAGGCACCTGTAGCATCGCCAAATATCATGAAAAGAAGGCATGTAGTTGCGCTTCAACATGCAGCATATGAGGTTCCGTGTTATATCTCAAAGTGGTTTTATCAGCGGTCAATACCTATCGTACCAGTTAATCTCTGGAAAGGTGATCCATTTCCTGACATTCAAGAGGTTACTTTTTTGGTCATTATGGGGGGACCGATGAATATTTATGAATATGACCAATACCCCTGGCTTTTGTATGAGAAGAAATACATCAAGAAAATCATTGAGAACGGAATCCCGGTCCTTGGCATCTGCCTTGGAGGGCAACTCATCGCCGATGTTCTCGGTGGCACGGTAACGAGACTTTCCAAACCCGAATATGGATGGGTCCCAATTACACGCTGTGTTGAAGCAGAAACCGTATTTAACGGGATGCTACCTCCCCAGATGATGGCATTTCAATGGCATCAGGATACATTCTCACTCCCACCAGGTGCTGTTCCTCTCTACCGTTCTGCGACCTGTCCAGATCAGGGTTTTATGTATGGTGAATCGGTAATCGGTCTGCAATTTCATCCTGAACTTGAAGAAAAGGACATTCGTGAGTTCATATCATCGGTTGAAGAAGATACTGCAATTTCAGAGGATGAATATCCAAAGAATGATATCCTATTGAACATTTTCCGTTATCAGGAAGGAAACCGATTTATTGAGTTACTATTGCATCATCTTTATGTATCTCGTGAAAACGAGGGTACGAGTAGATTCTGAATGTGAGATGTATATATAATAAAGACCGAACCATTCAAATCCTATAAAAGTAACAAAAAACGTATGTTTGATCTCCTCTTTGAGACTCAATGGTCCCCCTATCTTGCAGGGGCAGGTATTGGCATTCTCCTGTGGTGTTCGTTTCTCTTTTCAGATCGGCCATTGGGGTGTAGTACCGCTTTCTCTAAAACATCTGGGATGATAGAGAGCCTTTTTTGTCCAGATAGAGTAAAAAACAAAGAGTATTACAAACTAGTCCCCCCTGATATTGACTGGCAATGGATGATGGTACTTGGCATCATCGTGGGGTCATTCATTTCATCATCCCTTTCTGGGACATTTCAGATATCATTCATTCCGCATACATTTCAATCAACATTCGGGGATAATCTGCTCGTGCGCCTTGGAATAGCTCTTATAGGTGGTATCTTTATGGGGCTTGGTGCACGATGGTCGTGGGGGTGCACAAGTGGCCATGGAATCTCTGGAGTCTCACAGTTGTCACTTGCGAGTCTTATTGCGATCATGGGCTTTTTCATAGCTGGAATTGTGACTGCGATGCTTCTTTATGCTGTGTAAGGTGTGAAATATGTTTACACGTTGTCATCAAAACATGGGACTTCAAAAAATAATTGGGCTCATAATCGGAATTTGTTTTGGGTTTTGTCTCCAAAAAGGTGGTGTTACCAGTTATGATACCATCATCGGCCAATTATTATTAACTGATTTTACAGTTGTCAAAGTTATGGTTACTGCAATTATTGTGGGAATGATTGGAATACATCTCATGAAGAGTCTGGGAATGATAGAGTTTCATACCTTCAAAGGCTCATTAGGATCTAGTGTAATTGGTGGTCTAATTTTTGGAATAGGATTTGGTCTTTTAGGATATTGCCCAGGAACAGTAGCGGGGGCGATTGGACAAGGGCAGATTGATGCACTCTTGGGGGGCGCGGTAGGAATACTAATAGGCACAGGGATTTTCGCACATTATTATCCATTTATAGATGAAAAAATTCTATCAATAGGTGTCTTCCCTGTAGAGACTATACCAGAATTAATGCATCTACCGCGATGGGTTATCGTACCTGCGTTTGTGGGGGCATTATCTGGTGTCCTGTGGTTTATTCAAATGCAAGGGTTGTAAGTACTCGACCAACCAAATAGAGGTACGAGTATGGTAGTCACCCCACCTGATGACCGACAGATACGATCCTGCTCTGTCTGTGCATTCTTTGTTTTTCTTACCAACGCTGGTCTTGGGAGATGCAATCTTGCGAAAGATGAAAAAGAGGGATCAGACCGTCGACGATGGGAACTGGACGAATTATCAGATCTTATCAGGTGGCCTTGTATGTACAATCTAACACCCGAAGAAATCGAGGTATCAGTAGATTCCTGGGTAAAAAGTCTCGTTCATGAATCACTCAGATTTAGAACTTCAGTTCAAACAAGGCGATCAATTTCCATGAACCGAAGAAAGGGGAACAGGAGGAGATAGATCATTTTCCACGTTTAGGCATTCATATGAGAGTAAAGGCTATAATTATAATCTAGATGATCACTTTTTTCTTCAGTCATACTCACGCCAGGTATGATTACAATTTGTATTGGTACATCGAAAGAATCTGACCTCACTCTCATCAGCAGACCGAAGCTGACGGAGCCACCAGTATGCCTCACCATTCCCACAGTTGGGGCACTTCACAGCGATGGTAGGCAGCGTGCGAACCGACTCGGTATCATCGACGATAATGATCTCTTTCTCTTTCCTTTTTTCGGTAATCTTCATCTTTTCCTCACTCTGGCTTTCTTTTTCCCAGCCACAAGAGGTGCAGACAAAGACCCCGCCTTTATTTTTTAATAATTTTCCGCATTTCTCGCAAAACATATGTATTAGGTCTGCGAAAGAAACATTTAAAATATGGTGCAACACGAGCCACCATGAGTAATAGAATACAAAGACTGAGAATGCTTATCAGTCTCTCATTCAGACAATATGGAGAATGTTTCAACTGCTCATACCAATATCATGCTTTTTTTTCCTCCTTACACTTATACCGGGAAGACATCGGCCTTATGCTGCGGTTATCGCTTGGACCACGATCATCAT
>Ga0116191_1004354_pt1 | contig 10105 bp, 6 predicted proteins | sample AD_UKC111_MetaG_FD_89897 | JGI IMG/M metagenome (GOLD analysis project Ga0116191, IMG submission 89897) | Active sludge microbial communities of municipal wastewater-treating anaerobic digesters from Hong Kong - AD_UKC111_MetaG | ecosystem: Engineered > Bioreactor > Anaerobic > Digestate | place...
AACGGCTATCTGCACATAGGCCATGCAAAGGCCATCTGTATCGATTTTGCAACTGCCGAAAGATACGGCGGCATATGTAACCTCCGCCTTGACGATACAAACCCCTCCAAGGAGGATGTGGAATATGTTGATGCAATTAAGGAGGATATCAGGTGGTTGGGTTTTAACTGGAAGGATTGCTTTTACGCCTCAAGCTATTTTGATTTCCTCTATGAGTGCGCAATTACTCTGATAAAAAAGGGTAAGGCTTATGTCTGCGACCTAACCGCCGATGAAATCAGGGAATACAGGGGCACATTGACAGAGCCGGGGAAGGACAGCCCTTACCGTAACCGCTCAGTTGAAGAAAACCTTGATTTATTTACCCGTATGACAAACGGCGAGTTTGAAAACGGCGCCAAGGTACTCAGGGCAAAAATCGATATGGCCTCCCCAAACCTTAACATGAGGGACCCTGTCATATACAGAATAAACCATGTTTCCCACCATCAGACAGGGGATAAATGGTGCGTCTATCCGATGTATGATTTTGCGCATCCCCTTTCGGACGCAAGGGAGGGTGTCACCTATTCTCTCTGCTCTCTAGAGTTTGAAAATCACAGACCTCTTTACAATTGGTTTATAAATGAAATAGGGTTCAAGGAGCCACCAAGGCAGATTGAGTTTGCAAGGCTCAATGTCAACTACTGCGTCACAAGCAAAAGAAAATGCCTAGAAATGGTCGAGAAGGGTATTGTCAGCGGTTGGGATGACCCAAGGATGGTCACTCTCTGCGGCATGAGAAGAAGGGGCTATCCTGCTCAGGCCGTGCGCGATTTTATTGACAGAATAGGTGTTTCAAAGGCGTACAGTGTTGTTGATTACGGGCTGCTTGAGGCCTGCGTCAGGGATTACCTCAACGAAAACGCTCCAAGGGCAATGGCGGTGCTCCGCCCGCTCAAAGTTATTATTGATAATTACCCAGAGGGAAAAACCGAGGAGATAGAGGTTGAAGTCAACCCCGGCAAACCGGAGATGGGCACAAGAAAGGTCATCTTTTCAAGGGAGATATTTGTTGAAAAGGATGACTTTATGGCAGAGCCTGTCAAAAAGTATTTCAGGCTTTATCCCGGCAATGAGGTGCGCCTCAAGAGCGCATATTATGTTACCTGCACGGGCTATGAAACGGATGAAAATGGTGAGGTCAACTGCCTGCACTGCACATATGACCCGCAGAGCAGGGGCGGCGAAACCCCCGACGGGCGCAAGGTCAGGGGTACGCTTCACTGGGTAAGTGCGGCAGATAATGTTAATGCTCAGGTTCGGCTCTATGACAGGCTTTTTGATGTTGAAAACCCGGCAGACGACTACGAGAGTCATTTAAATCCGAACTCTCTTATAACCCTGGACGGCTGCCTGCTTGAGGGCGGGCTGCGTAATGCAAAACCGGGCGACACCTTCCAGTTTATGAGGCAGGGCTATTTCTGTATTGACACTGAAAGCACTGCCGAAAAGCTAATAATTAACAGAACCGTTGCGCTCAACTCATCCTGGGGCAAATAAAAAAGGGCGGTGCTTTTATGAAGGTTGTTTATAGAGTAATCAGCGCATTGCTGGCATTAGCAATTTTACCCGTAATGTTTTTTCAGCCGCTTGTCAGAATTGTTTTTTCACCCACAGATGTTCTGGTTGAGGAGACCGTGAGCATAAAAAAGGCAATAGACCTTTTCACGGGTGACGGCCTTTTTTCCGGCCTGACAGGGGACGGAGGATTTGTGATGACTGATGCACTCAGGGGGAGGATGCCTGCCCTGATTACAACTGTTGTTTTTCTTGCTGTTTCGGTTTTGCTGGCTGTTTTAATATTTTTCTTTTCTGCTCTCAGTAACAAAAAGAAGCTAATAACAATTCTTGCTGGCTCGGGGCTCCTGACTACCATTGCGGCGTTTATTGCTTTCGGCAATGCGGTATCCCCTATTGTCAGCGGCGAAATACGCATAGCAGACCTTTTTGATGTAGGTATAATCGCTTCAATAATAACCTCGTTTGTCAACATTGAAATCATTCAGCTAAGCTCCGCAGCAATACTTATGGCAGTATTGTTTACGGCCATTGGCATTTGGGGACTTTGCTTTATTATGCCTGACCTCGGTGAAGAAAAGAAGCTTCCGAGAAAGCAAAAAAAGGCAACGGTACATAAATAATTTTGCTCAGCCCAATATAGATTCTTTATCAAAACACTTGACAAAAGCTTTACCGGTTTGCTATAATCTCTCTTGCAATTGCGGATGTAGCTCATCTGGTAGAGCGCCACCTTGCCAAGGTGGAGGTAGCGAGTTCGAGCCTCGTCATCCGCTCCAGTATTTGATGAGGACGGTTTTGATAGCCGTCCTCTTTTTTTATTAAATATGAGAGGAGAGTGTTCATGGAAAAATGGGATGCAATTGTCATAGGCGCAGGCAACGGCGGTCTTGCCGCTGCGGCCTTTCTGGCAAAAGAGGGCAAAAGAACATTGCTTATTGAGCGCCACAATCTTCCCGGCGGGTTTGCAACAAGCTTTAAAAGGGGGAGGTTCGAGTTTGAAGCCTCACTGCATGAGCTTTGCGGCTTTGGGAAAAATGCAGGTGAGGGCGATGTCCGCAGGATGTTTGAAGCTCTCGGAATAGCGGATAAAATCGAGTGGGCGGATATCCCCGGGGCCTACCGCTTAATTACTCTCGACGACAGGAAAAAAACAGATGCCGCTATGCCCTTTGGCGTTGAAGCCTACATAGAAAAGATGGAGGAGTATGTTCCCGGCTCAAAGCCCTCGATGAAAAAGCTTTTTGCCCTTGCAGAGGATATAGCGAAAACAACGGAGTTTTTTGGTTCGCTTAAAGGGCATTACACTACACAGGCAGTTAAGGAGATTCTGAAAAACCACCTGAATTTTGTCAGGACGGCGGGATACAGCGTCAATGATGTGCTTGCTGCCCTGAAGGTTCCCAAAAGCGCAAGGGATATTTTCAACGCATACTGGTGCTACCTTGGAGTGGACTGTGACGAGGTAAGCTTTATCCATTACATTTCAATGGTCAGAACATACCTAACATACGGTGCGGTTATCCCTAAGGCGCGCAGCCACGGGATGAGCAGCGCAATACTTGATGCCTTTGAAAGCTTCGGCGGTGAAGTTTGGTTTAACTCCCATGTTTCAAGAATTAACATTGAAAACGGCAGGGCAAAAAGCGTTACCCTGCTGGACGGAACAAGGGCATATGCCGACCATATTATCTGCAACGCTTCACCTCACAATGTTTTCGGCAAAATGATTGACCAGACGGATGTTCCTGACTATGAGCTCAAACGAGCAAATTCCAGGAAATTTGGAGCAAGGGGCCTGAGTGTTTTTTTGGGGCTCAACAAGACTGCGGATGAGCTGGGTATAGAGGACCACAGTTATTTCATCTATAACACTGTCGACTCTAAAAAGCAGTATGAACTGATGAAGAAAATCGAAACAAACGATGTTCTTGCTGCAGTCTGCCTTAACAGGGCGGATCCCGATTGTTCGCCGAAGGGCACATCAATTCTTTATTTCACAACTCTTTATACAGATGATGCTTTCAGGGATGTTACTGCCGAAAATTACTTTAAAACAAAGCAGGCAATTGCCGACAGAATGATAATTAACTTTGAAAGGGCACTGGGCATAAAAATCAGGGATTCCATTGAGGAGATTGAAATTGCAACGCCAATGACCTATGCAAGATATACGGACACGCCTCAGGGGGTAATCTACGGCTATGAGGCTCAGGGGTGGGACGGTATTGTACCCCGAATTATGATGGAGGGGACTGAGGAAACTATCCCCGGGTTCCGCTTTGCTGGCGGCTGTGGCACTCAGCTTTCGGGCTATTCCTCAACCCTTGCCTCCGGCAGAAATGCCGCTTACAAAACCTTAAACGATATGGAAAAGGAGGCAGAGCTATGAGCAGGCTTAAAGTAGTAGTCAGGTCTGATTTTATCGATATGGTCCGCTTTGCAAAAATGATACCTATTCGTACGGCAATGATTGAAAAAGCTCCCAATTATCCGCTTCCGAAAAGCTATGCCGTCAACCGCACGGCAGATATTCTTCATCCAAGGGAGCAAAAGCTGAGGGTTAAGGAAATATCAGAGCACACATGCGATGCAAAAAGCTTTGTGCTCGAATCTGCCGAAAACAGGCCGCTGGCATATTTCAGGGCGGGGCAGTATCTTTCAGTCAATCTCCGAATCGGCAATGCCGTTCTGACGCGCCCCTATTCAATTGCCTCCTCACCCTCAAGAGCTTTGCAGGGTGAATATATGGTAACAGTTAAACGGGCTGCCGACGGCTTTGCCTCTGGCTTTATTCTTGACAATTGGGAGGTCGGCACCGAGGTTTCGGTGAGCGCGCCTGAAGGCAATTTTTATTATGAACCCTTGCGCGATGCAAAAACAGTCATCGGCATTGCAGGCGGCAGCGGAATAACTCCATTTCTCTCCCTAGCAAATGCCATCAATGAAAAAACGGAGGATGCACAGCTTATTCTCCTCTACGGATGCAGGAATGAAAAGGAAATCCTTTTTAAAAATGAGCTTGACACTCTGGCAGAGGAAAATGATAAAATAAAGGTAATCTATGTTTTGAGCGATTTGAAGAAAAAGAAGGCAGGCTTTGAAAAGGGCTTTATAGACAGTAAGCTGATTGAAAAATATGCTCCCGAAAAATTCAGTCTCTTTATCTGCGGGCCCAAGGCTATGTATGAGTTTGCCGAGGGAGAAATTAAAAAGCTTGGCATTGAAAAGAAATATGTCCGTTTTGAGCTTTTTGGTGCGGCTAATGATGCAGCAAAGATAAAGGGATTCCCGAAGGATGCCGTTGGCAAGGTATTCAACTGCACGGTTAAGGTCAAGGGAGACGAAAAAACAAAAATCCCCTGCATGGCGCAGGAGAGTGTTCTCACAGCGTTGGAGCGTGCTGGTATTTCAGTGCCTTCACGCTGCCGCAGCGGTGAATGCGGATTTTGCCGCACAAAGCTTATTAGCGGAGAAGTGTTTATTCCCGAAGAAACGGATGGCAGGAGAATAGCCGATGCAAAATTCGGGTATATTCACCCTTGTAGTTCATATCCTTTAAGTGATATAGAAATTCATGTATAACGGAGAATCATTATGAAAAATCAACGCCGTATTCCTCTCGAAAATATAATAAACTGCCGTGACCTCGGCGGCTACCCTTGTGCGGACGGGTCGGTTACAAAATTCGGCCGGGTTTTGCGGGCGGGTGTACCAAAAATGCCGACAGAACGGGATGTTGAAGCCTTGAAGGAATACGGCGTCAGTACGGTAATTGACTTCAGAGGCTACTCGGAGGATGAAAAGCATGCCTCGATTTTCAGCAATATCGAGGGCTTCGATTATCATCACATATCCCTGCTTGATATAAACCCCGCCGAAACGGAGGATGCGAGCCTAATCGATTATTATAAGATCTCCGTTGACAAATATAAAAACAACATTGCAGAGGTTTTCAGAACAATGACCCAGGCAAAGGGTGCTGTGATGCTGCACTGCTTTTTCGGCAAGGACAGGACGGGGATTATTTCCGCATTTTTGCTGGAGCTTTCGGGAGTGGCGATGGAGGATATAATTGCGGACTATCAGGTTTCATATGCCTATATAAGGACTTTTTTTGAGGAAGAGGTGGCTTCCGGCAGCGGGCTTATATGGGAGACAAACCTTGAGCATCTGCAGTCAAGTGTGGAAACTATAACGGAGCTTATGAGGTATGTTAAAGAAAAATACGGTACGGTTGAAAACTACCTGAAAATCTGCGGACTTGACAATGAAACAATTAATAGGGCGGCGGAGCTGCTAAAATAGAAATGAAGAATTTATTGCAGAAATCAAGTTGTTTATGCTTGACATAATAACCTCTTTTGATGTAAAATAATCACCGTGCCTGTTTGGGTACGGTGATGTGGCTCAGTTTGGTAGAGCGCGGGCGACGGGAGCAAGATGCCGCACCCGAAGGGCAGACTTGGGACGAGGGCGTTTAGAAAACAATTCGGTGAATTGTTTTTAGCCCGAGAGATTTTCGGCGCGAGCCGAAAATCAAGAACCTGCGGGCCTCAAAATCAAATAAAATTATCGGGATGTGGCTCAGTTTGGTAGAGCGCTTGCTTTGGGAGCAAGATGCCGCAGGTTCGAATCCTGTCATCCCGACCACATATATAAGAACGCTAATTTTGATACAGTAAGTGTCAACATTAGCGTTTTTATTTTACGCCCGAAAAGCCCGTAATTACAGCATTTTATTCACAAGGCACTTTGCGCTTATTTCCTTGATTATGATAGCCGGATTGTTATCCTCAGCAAGATAGCAGACATCATTCTGACCATAATACTCTTGAAGATAAACTAGAATTCGTTTAATCGTATAGTTTATTTTTTATCCATCCCTGTTCGATCCAATACTGTTTCTCGACTGGTGAACTGTCCCAACCTGAGGAGTGCATACCGGAAAACATCCAAAAAAGGAACCTTGATTTTATTCCGGGTTTCGGCGTGCCTGTATTAGAAACACGAGCAGCCAGCCTTTTCATGTCAATTTCAATTTTTTTCTTCTTTTCAGGTTTGACCATATCCCAATTCATCGCATGGACTGCAACCGCATAGCGTTTTATGTACGGAACACCCATGTATAGAAGTGCCTTCTGCACCTGTTTTGCTGCGATTTTTGCACCGCCCCCGGCGCAGGTTGAAATGACTATGGCTTTCTTTTGAAACATCCATGGCAGCGGTCTATGAGACATCCAGAAGTCAAAGCAAAGATCAATGAAAGCCTTCATTTGTGCGGAAGGCCCGAAGCAGTAGTTGGGCGTGGTTAAAATGAGCAACTCCGCCTGTTCCATTGCGTCAAGAATCTTTTTCTTGTCAGAATAAAAAGGGCATTTTTCAATACTCTCGATGCACTGATAACATCCAAGGCAAAAGTGGTCTAAATCACGCGGCAAAAAGAATTCAGAGATACTATCGCTATCCGCAAGGTTTTCTGCAAGCATTCTGCCGATATGATATGTGCTCCCTTTGTGATTTTGCCCGTTAATAATCGTAATTTTCATCCCGTATACCTCTTTTAAAAATATATAGATAGCTCGCTGAATAATTATCATTTTATCATATTTCTGCCATGTTTGTTAGCCTATTTTATCGACTCAACCTTAAAAATCAATGCTGACCACACAAACTCGAATTTTTCAAAAAACATCTAAATCGACCACTCGCGAGGGCTGACATCTATCTTGACCACTCGTCAGACTATGACATCTAAATCGCTCTGTCATCTTCAAAATCATGCCTTTGGACTTGTTCCCATGAAGAGATATTTTCACGATTTTTACTTATCGAATGTTTTCTCTCAAACCTCGAAAAACCCAGTATTACTGGGCTCTCTACACACCTATTTCCCCGTCCGTGACATCAATACGCACGTCTCAACATGGCCCGTCCTCGGGAACATATCAACTGGGGTAAGTTCTTTTACCTTGTAACCCTTTGTGTCAAGTATGGCGCAATCACGGGCAAGGGTTGCAGGGTCACATGAAATATAAACAAGCCTTTCAGGGTTCATTTCAACAATTGTGCTGAGCAGGTCGGGTGAGCAGCCCTTTCTCGGCGGGTCAATGACGATTACATCAGGTTTCACGCCCTCTTTTTTGAGCTGCTCTGCGGCGTTTGCGGCATCGGCGCATATAAAGCATGCGTTTTCTATATTATTAATGCGAGCGTTTATTTTGGCATCCTCCACGGCTTCGGGGATAATTTCGACACCTATTACCTGCCTTACGCTTTTTGCCATTGAAAGCCCGATTGTGCCCGCTCCGCAGTAAAGGTCAAGCAAGATATCTTCATTAGAGAGAGCGGCATATTCCTCCGCCTTTTTGTAGAGCCTCTCCGCCTGCTCTGAATTGACCTGATAGAATGAGAGCGGAGATATTCTGAATTTAAGAGAGCAGAGAATGTCGGTTATATAGTCCATGCCCCAAAGGGTTATGCACTTTTTGCCAAGAATCACATTGGTTTGTGCCTTGTTGACATTTATAACAATGCCCTTTATGTTGGAGTCCGCTTTTGTCAGTGAGGATACCAGCTCATCCGAATGGGGGAGGATATCCCCGTTTATAACAGCACAGACAAGCTTTTCACCTGTAGCTCTTGCCTGCCTGATATAAATATGCCTCAATAGCCCACTGTGAGTCTGCTCGTCATAGACGCTTATTCCAAATTTCCCTATCCACTTATCAAAAATGCCTAGGATATCCGAAAAGCCCTCAGGCTGGAGCAGGCAATCCCTGCAATTTGCGACCCTGTGGCTATGCGGTGCAAAAAAGCCAATATTCAGCTTGCCCTTATCTATGGATAAGGGATACTGTGCCTTGTTTCTGTATCTTTTTGGGTTTTCTGCTCCGATTATAGGCTTAGGCTTAGTGTCAATATGACCTATACGCTTCATAATTTCGCCGACTTCGGTCTGCTTGATTTTAAGCTCCGACTCATAGCCTATATGCCTGAATGAGCACCCGCCGCACCTTGTATATACGGGACAGTCAATCTCAACTCTGAAGGGGGATGGTTTGCTGATTTTATTCAGCTTGCCGAAAGCACAGTTGCCCTTTACCTTTAGGATGTGAACCTCTGCTTCATCGCCTGCCGCCGTGCACGGCACAAAAACCGTTAAGCCCTCATGGTGACCTATTCCGTCACCCTGAGCGGTGCAGGCTGTTATCTTAAGCTCTATATTATCGTTTTTGTTCAACCGAAAATTACTCCTCCGTTATTCACTTGCCTAAATTATATATTCATACTCAAAGAGTGTCAAATTATAAATATAACATAATAAAAATATTCAAAAAGCGACAAAAATTACAGCAAATAATATTTCATAAATATATTTTGTATTTTATATCTTGTCAACAATAATCTTATTTGTTACAATATGTGTTAATATTTTTAAGGAGGGCTGGTATTATATGCAGGAATTTACCAAATTGACTCTGGGCGAGCAGATAGCACTAATGGCGAAAAAATACCCGGACGACAATATGATAGCCTACACTGACAGGGATTATAAAAGAACCTGGAAAGAATTCAATGAGGAATGCGAAACCATAGCTAGGGGCTTTCTTGCTCTCGGTCTTAAAAAGGGCGACCACATATCTATCTGGGCAACAAATGTGCCTGCATGGCTGCTAACCTTTTTCGGCAGCGCAAAAATGGGCGGAATTCTGATTACAGTCAACACAAGCTATAAAATATTCGAGCTTGAATACCAGCTCCGCCAGTCAGATACAAAAGCGCTTGTTCTCATCGACGGATATAAGGGCACAAGCTATATTGAAATTATTAACAAGCTCTGCCCTATGCTGGCCGAAAGTGAGCCCGGCAAGCTTGAATGCCCCTCGCTCCCGTGCCTGAAAACGATTATTTATGCGGGTGAGGAGGAGTGCCCAGCCGGCATGGTTGACTGGAAGGAGCTTTATTCACTTGCTGAGAAGATACCATATGAGGAATATACGGCAATCAGGGATTCATGCACCTGCGATGAGGTTGTCAACATTCAGTATACTTCGGGGACAACGGGTTTCCCTAAGGGCGTTATGCTTACTCACTACAATATTCTCAATAACGGCGTCACAATAGGCGACGGAATGAAGTTCACTCATAATGACAGACTCTGCATAACCGTGCCGTTTTTTCACTGCTTCGGCATGGTGCTTGCGCTAATGTCCTGCATTACTCACGGGACATCCTTTGTGCCTGTTGATATTTTCAATCCAAAAAAGGTTATGGATGCTCTTGTAAATGAAAAATGCACCGCCGTTCATGGCGTGCCGACGATGTTCATAGCTATGCTTGAGCACCCTGATTTTAATACATACGATTTCAGCAGGATGAGAACAGGTATAATGGCAGGCTCACCCTGTCCGATAAAAACGATGCAGGATGTCAGCGATAAAATGCATATGAACGAAATAGTAATTGTTTTCGGTCAAACTGAATCCTCCCCGGGCTGCACAATGACGACTACAGACGATTCAATTGAACGCCGCTGCACGAC
>Ga0116191_1004357_pt1 | contig 10102 bp, 11 predicted proteins | sample AD_UKC111_MetaG_FD_89897 | JGI IMG/M metagenome (GOLD analysis project Ga0116191, IMG submission 89897) | Active sludge microbial communities of municipal wastewater-treating anaerobic digesters from Hong Kong - AD_UKC111_MetaG | ecosystem: Engineered > Bioreactor > Anaerobic > Digestate...
AACCTCCGGGAAAGCCGTGACAGAACGTTCTGCCATGCAGATGACGGCGGTTTATTCCTGCGTCCGGATTCTTTCCGAGGCGATTGCAGGACTTCCAATTCATCTGTACCGAAGCGATGACGACGGCAGCAAGGCAAAGGCAACCGACCATCCGCTTTACTTTATCCTGCACGATGAGCCGAATCCGGAAATGACCTCTTTTGTTTTCCGGGAAACGCTTATGACGCATCTTCTGCTCTGGGGCAATGCCTACGCGCAGATCATACGAAACGGCAAAGGCGAAGTGGTGGCGCTCTACCCGCTCATGCCCAATCGCATGACGGTCGATCGCGATGAGGATGGGCACCTTTATTACGAGTACCAGACCTCACAGGAGGAAGCGCACACAATGAACGGAAGCCGCGTCCGGCTTTCTCCATATGACGTGCTTCATATCCCAGGGCTCGGCTTCGACGGGCTGGTCGGCTACTCACCGATTGCAATGGCCAAGAACTCCATCGGCATGGCGATTGCCTGCGAGGAATACGGAGCTAAGTTTTTCGCTAACGGCGCGACGCCCGGAGGCATTCTGGAGCATCCCGGTGTTGTAAAAGATCCGGATAAAGTACGCGACAGTTGGAATGCGGCCTTCGGCGGCAGCTCCAATTCCAACAAGGTGGCCGTGTTGGAGGAAGGCATGAAATATACGCCTATCTCCATTTCACCTGAACAGGCACAGTTTCTGGAAACAAGAAAGTTCCAGATTGATGAGATTGCGCGTATCTTCCGCATTTCTCTGTGGACTGGTACAAGAAGGCAATGGGAAACGGCATGATTCTGGATTCACCGACCATCTTCGGGATGAGCGGCAACAGCCTGCTGCTTAAATTCAGGAAATGGATTGTATCGTATTTTGGATCAAGAAGTGCTTCATAATCATATTCCCTGTCCGTAACAATACTGAATACGCGGTCACGGCATTTATCTTTTGTAATATTGAGCGAATAAATTATTCCCTCAATATCACCACTTTCAGGGTTCCTTAACATTTTTACAAAGGTCCTTACCCAAATAAGTTTCCCATCTTCTGCCATTCTCCTGTAATAAACAAAATAATCCGGTTTTCCATCATGATAAAGTTCAAGCAGTTTTTCCCTGTTGAAATTTTTAAAAACCCTTCCTGTTCTTCCTTAATTGGAATCATTTTGGCAGCATTTCCGATCATACCATCTACAGTATCAGAAATCAAAGAGTTAAGTACATACATGGATATGCCATGTGCCTCATGGCAGAGATTCTTTGTTAAATTAACGCGGAAAGTACACAGAGATTCCGGATTGGCTGAGAAAAGCGACTGAATGGTATTTTTGAATATTTTCTGACTTTATATCCTTATTCTGCAACTCTATTTGCTCTGCGTATATACCACCTTTTTTCCTCACAATACTTCTTCATCGACGCAGCCTCGTATTCGTTATACTTTTGCTTAATGAGATGTGTCAAGTGTTATTTAGCCTACCATCCAAGTTCCATCAGCCAGTTATTCAGCCTGCGCTCTGTATCCTTTGATTCCACTGTCTTATCGGAATTATCAAACTCTCCCTCGATATTTCCGTCCACAATATAAAAGGTCTTGGAGCATCTTGCTGCCACTTTTGCATCATGAGTTACCATCATGATTGTGGTTCCTGCTGCGTTGAGCTTTACAAGCTCATCCATGACTTCACCAGAGGATGCGCGGTTTAATGCTCCTGTTGGCTCATCTGCAAAAAGCACCCTTGGACTGTTAATCATGCTTCTGCAAATGCAGGCTCGCTGAAGCTGTCCGCCTGACACCTCATTGATATCATTGTCGGCGATTTCTGCAATGCCAAGCTTATGCATCAGGGCTTCGCCGCTTTTTATTTTCTCTGCTTTCGTCATACTGTTCTTTTTACTCTGTACGGCAGGCAATACGATATTGTCTAAAATAGTCAGGTTTTTCATCATGTACATCTGCTGGAAAATAAAGCCCATGTCATTTAATCGAAGATCCGCAAGCTCATCCTCCTTCATTGTAGTAATGACTTTTCCATCAAAAATCACCTCTCCGCTGGTAACGTTGTCCATTCCTGATACGGAATACAAAAGTGTAGACTTGCCGGAGCCGGAAGGACCCATAATGGCAATCATTTCCCCTTCTTCCACGGAAAAATTTACATTCTTTAGCACATTATTCTGTCTTTTATTGACCACAAAGGTTTTGCACAAATCCTTTACTTCTATTATTTTACTCATCACATTTTTCTCCTGTTATTCAATGTTTGCTGTGTCTTTGCTGGTTATGGTTCTGGTATACTGGGCTGTAATAAATGCAATTATTGCTGTTGTAACAACCACCATGCCCGGGTAAAAGAGAAATACCTTCCACGGCACTATGTTATATTCAAAATCCGTTGTTCCCATCATTCCAAAAATAGGAGTAATGCAAAGCTTAGTCATTGGATAAGATAAAATGCCTCCAAGGATTGCTGCAGTTAATGCAACTATGGATAAGCGATAAACCTGCCAGCTGATAACATCCCTGTTTCTAAAACCAATAGCTTTAAGGATTGCAATCTGAGACTTCTCATCTGAAATAAAGGAACGCTCCATCAAAATTGTAACAAATACAATAACCACCAGAGTGATGCCAATCAGCAGCCGCTCTACTGCCTGCATCACTGGTACAACCCCTACGCTGTCTGCGCAATACTCACTGGCATTCATCACTTCTTCATTATCATAATACTTCTTAAGCTCATCTCGTCTTCTGTTGATTTCTTTCTGATCAGGATTATCTGTAAAATTGAACTGTGTCTGCAAGATGCTTGACACATACTTAAAATCTGTCGGCGCATCCTCGTGAAGTCTGATTAGCTCTCCCAATTGATTCATTGTTTCAAAATAAGCCACAACCACACAGTCAAGCTTTTCAGTCCCAAAATCTATCGTGATTACATCACCGATTTTCGCCCCGGTTTTCTCTGAAACCTGCGGAGTAATTGCAATTTCATTTTTCGAAGAAGGTGCTGTCCCTTTGGTATATATATACCCTTTACTCGTTGTATTGATTCCCTGCTGACAGGTATATGTATACTTTTTACCGTCACAGTTTATTTCATATTTATACTGAACCTCAGCATATGCTGTCGCAGGCATCCCTAAATCCGCAAGCTCCCGTTCACATGTTGCAAGGTACTCTTTGAAATCATCCCTGGTATGCGCATTCATATACTCCATTGCAGCAGAGACATCTGTCATATAGAGGTCCGATCTCATTCCAAAGGTGGAAACAAGCTTGTCACTGTCCATTGTTTCAACCGTATTTACGATTATCAAAAGGAACAAGGTACAGATACAAAATGAAACAATAATTGTTGTGAATCTTTTGGGACTGCTTAAAAGATCATTCAGTGCCATATAAAGATTGCTGTTGGCATGACTCTTCCCAATGCGGTAGATTGTCTTTTTCTTATATCGTTCACCCGTCTGACCGCTTCTGATTGCATCAATCGGAGTGGCTTTTTCTATTTTTCCGGTACAGCTGTATGCAAAAGCAATGGTTAAAATAACAACAGATACTACGCCGGTTAAATTTGGCATTAAACCAAGATTATTTCCAAGCAGCATATTGTCACTTACGGATTTCATCAGCATATTTCCAAAAGGTATGCTAAAGATAAAACCTAAGATTGCACCAATTACTGACAGAGCCAGATACTTACTTATATACATCCCCCGGATGCTGGCATTTTTAATGCCAATGGCTTTCATAACACCAATTTCTCTGTATTCTTCCTGTATGCTGAAATTAATGGAGAATTTTAAAACAACGAAAGAAACAATCATAAGGCACACGCTTAACACGATAATCAAAAATGCCACAATCATGTCTATGGCATAGCACATTTTAATCGTTGATTTATTTCCATCAAAAGCAATTCCGGATAAATTAGCTGACAGATCAGAAAGGGAAGCATCCCCCTTCAGATTTACATATCCTATTTCTCCCTGGTAATATGCTCTGATACTTTCATCAGAAAGCATCTCATTATAATCCTCATCACTCATAAAAAATCTTGTGTTGCCCATAAAATCAGAACCTAAAAGTGCATCTTTCAGCTCTCCGTCAATAATAAATTTTTTTCAAATCCGCTATGCTTAATGATGATTGTATCGCCCGGCTTTAAATTATTTTTCTCCATAAACTTGCCGGTTGCATATATATGCCCCTGTGCAACTTCATTTACAATCTGATTATCCTTATCATAGTAATTAAGTTTCCTATCGGATATTTTCATAAACATACAGGTATTTCTTACGTAAGCGGTTTCTTCACCATCCAAAATTATATTATCCCTTGCGCCACAAATAACCGTTTCAATTTTATAATCCTTTACCGATTCGTTGTCATCCAGGTACTCTTTCATATGACCTGTTGCGTCAGCTCCCATGGTTATGATATTGACGTCTCCAACTCCGGCTTCATTAAGATAATAATCTGTGCCGTTCATAACAGTGATTACATTATTTAGTCCTGATGCCACAAACATGGCTGCCAGAATAATAAACAAGAGCATAATCACGTTCATGGTCTTTTTTCTTTTTAAGTCTCTTTGCAAAATATGCAGATACATGTATTTTTCTCCTCGCTTTGTTAGTAGCTCTTTGTTTGTAGCTGTATCATACAATGCAAATTATTAAATAATCTTTAAATCCTGCATAGCAAAAAAAAAGCGCAGTTACCTACGCTTTTCTAACCACTACTGTTACTGCGAAAGTTTCGCTGTTGCAGCCTGCAAATATATCACCGTCCATAAGTCGCATCAAGCCTTTGCATATATAAAGTCCCAGACCTGAACCCTTGATGGAAGCTGCGTTTGAACCTCTGTAAAAGGATTCAAAAACAGAGCTTAATTCTTTCTCTCTTAAGGTGTTACCCGTATTTGTTACAGTAATAAGCTTACAGTCCTCTTCGTCTGAAAAGGATATGGCAATCTTTCTGCCATCGCCATACTTGATGGCATTTTCCATAATGTTTTGAAGGACCTCCTCCAGCCTGTCCTTATCACCTTTCAGAAGACAGTCCTTGTATTCTTCAACTACAAATTCAGTATGAACAACAGACAGCTTGTCCCTGTAATAAATACGGATCTTGTCTATCATTTCATGTAGATAGAGTTCTCCATTGTTGACAGACAGATTTAAAAAATCTTCCCTGGAAGCCTTTGTAATCTGGTTCACATATTCCTTGATGTCACCAACATTTCGTCTGATAGACTTTAATGCTTTATTCCGCTCCTCCTTTGTACCATAAACCTCTTCTTCTAAAGCTTTTGCATACAAGTCAATGGCTGACAACGGTGTTTTTATGTCATGAGATAAGGATAAAATCAGAGTCTTTTTTTCTTTTTGTAAGGATAGCTCTGCCGCCTTATTTTCCTCAAGATTATCCCTTAGCATATCAAGACTCCAAAGGAATCTGGAATAGACCTTGTTTTTCTCCTGCTTGATAGGAACTGTAAGATTCCCCTTTGCGAGTGATGTTGTGACATCACTCATTCTGTTAAATGGCTTTAAAATCTTTCTGTTAATATAAATGTAAAGTGCAATTGTAATTATGATTATCGCTGATATGGCAAAGTCGAACAGAATAATAAGACTGTTATCACGACCATCGTCATAAGCAATACGATAAAGCCTTCCATTTAACTCTTCCACCAGATAATCCGGCTTGCAGTACTTTGTGGAATCATATTCCTCCACAAAAAGGATAGTCTTATATTGTGATAAATCAATTTCTGAAATATCCTTATCATTCAGCTCACCAAGCAGACGGGCTGCCTCAACCCGATATAACCTGTCACCAGTATCAGCTGATTTAAACCACATAGCATTTCCGGCAAGCATTATAAATGCAAGCAGTGTTATTATTATTGCAAAAAGCCTCTTTATGCTACTCAAAGCGATACCCCACTCCCCACTCAGTTATAATATGCACAGGTTTCTTTGTATCACGCTCAATCTTTTCACGAAGCCACTTAATATGTACTGCCAGGGAACCTATCTCAGTATCACTGTCAACCCCCCACACAGAGTTAAAGATGTATTCCTTTTTAAGTGTTACTCCTTTATTTTCAATTAACAGCTTCAAAAGCTGGAACTCCTTTTCCGTAGTATCTGCATTTGCACCATCCACAGTCAGCTGATTGTTTACAGTATTTAAAACAAGCCTGCCCTCTCTTATTTCCTCAAGTCCGTATTTCCGTTTAAAGATACCATTGATTTTGGCAAGCAAAATATCAATATCGTATGGCTTTTCAATATAATCGTCTGCGCCCAGATTCAGTCCCTTTAACTTGTCATCCTTTTGATTTTTCGCACTGGCAATCAAAATATGGGTATTGGAATACTCGCGTATTTTGGAACAAAAAGTAAAGCCGTCCATTCCCGGAAGCATAATATCAAGAATAATCAGCTTTGCGCCGTAGGTCTCATAGATATCCATGGCCTTTTCACCGCTGGCTGCCAGTGACACCGTATAATTTTCTTTTCTAAGGAAAGTGCAGAGCAGGTTTCCTATTTCTACATTATCTTCTACAATTAAAATATCATGCATCTTATCATCACCTCCTGCATAAAAGATTTCACTTAAATCCTTGCTTTTGGGCAGATTATAGTTTTCTCTTTCTATGATTCCATGCTTGCCTTTACCTGTGCTTTGTAAGAATCGGACATCTTCATCCCATCAGAATGGTCTGCAACATACTTCCTAAACTCTTCATATGCAGCCTTGATTTCTTCAGAAATCAAATCTATCTCATACATATCCAAATCTCTTCGTGATAGAAAAAGCTGACTATGACGGCTCCCGCGTCAGATCTTTATATTCACTCTTCAAGATAGAATATACACATCTTCCTTCAAAATGGTTCTTTCTCCAAAAGAAATCTCTAAAGGTGCCCTCATATGTGAGACCACATTTTTCAATAACTTTACGTGAAGCTTCATTTGTCGTTCGACAATCAATTTCTATTCTATGAAAATTTATCTCCTCAAAACCAAATTGTATAACCGCTTTTGTCATCTCTGTTGCATATCCTCTGCCTTGAAAATGAGGACCAATAACATACTCAATTTCGCCATGTTGATTGTTCGAATCAACATAAAAATATGCAATCTGTCCTATGCATTCATTCGATGCCTTTTCAATAACTGCCCAACGATAATAATCTTCTCTTGAGTAAGATACTATATACTTTGTATCAAATAACTCTTTTACTTCCCTTGCAGTAGAATAATTCGGCTCACCATAATTCCATTGTGTCTTTTCGTCAGCAATCCAATTACGAATCATTGATTCAATATCCAAATACGCAAATTTACGAAGTATTAATCGTTCCGTTTCTATTGTCTTTGTACCTATATGGTTTAACACTTTTGCTCCTCCTAATTCATCAAATCGGAATTATACAAGGCAATTATCCCAAAGTTCGACTGTATAATCTGTCCCTAATTCTATGCAAAGTTGTTTATATGCAGCAATCGCATCAACTTTAAACATTTCTATTTCTTTTTCGCTCCACCGTAAATCATTTTGCGGACAATCCCAATCCAACGCTTCGTCATGTTTGTTGATTAAGTCGTTAAGTGTGGATTTTAATTCAGCAGAGATGGGAAGTTGTTCCGTTAAAACAGGATAGTCATACAATTCTCTCGCTGCATCGTTTACACTCCATACGCAAGAGCCGCTACCCCAATCAAACATAAATTTCATTTCATACCTTGCCACGAAAACTCCCCCCAAAATTCCGGTTTATCAAAACAAGAATTTTGCTTATTTTACGCAACGAAAGTTTGTGTCAATATAGTTCATAAACGGCTTTTTTCTCACCTTGTCTGAGTTGTGTTTATACCAGCTAAAACATTCACACAAACCATCTTCTAAGCCAATCGTTGCATCTACTAACTCGTGTTGCTTTGAGACGTCGAGGCAATACTCATAGTTATAAAAGCTGAAATAATTTCTTTGCTCAATGTCATCATCTATGTTAATGAATTGAGCATTCATACCAACAACGCGGTAGCAAATTTCAACCCATTCCCGAATTGAGATTGTCTCTTTATTACCAACATTAAAAATATGTTGTTTGGGTTTAACGCTTAGGATGGCATCTATAAATCTGCACAAGTCCTTAACGTGAAAAAATTGTAATTTCATTTCTCCGTTTTGAGGCAGGTAAAACTGTCTGTTTTGCATAGCGCAATCAAAAACGAAGGCTTCTCTATAAACGTTGTTCATCGGTCCATATAAATACGGTGGTCTAAGAATATAGGCATTAGAATTTCTTTTCTGCAATATCTGCTCCGCTTCAATTTTATCTGTTCCGTATTTTCCCCAATACTTATTAACACCCAACTGGCTGTCTTCTGTAAAGGGTTGTTTGCACCGCTCTGGATAGACAGCACTTGAGCTAATGAATATATAATCATCATAGCTGCCAAGCGAATCAAGCAACAGTCCAACGTCTTTAGAATTATATGCAGTATCAATAATAATATCAAAGTGATGATTTTTGAGAATGTCACCCAAATTATGTCTATCAGCTTCAATGAGTTTCACACCAGCAGATTGTTTACGGCTGTTTCTGTTGAGCACATAAACATCATATCCATTTGCTACATAATATTCAGCAATATATCGGCTAACGAATACAGTTCCGCCTGTTACAAGCATTTTTTTCATTTTTACATCCTCCTCGTATTATATAAATAATCTTTGGTCGATCAACCGGAATTTCACGACATCAACCTCTTCTTTGAATTCCTGTCACATTTTTCATTTCAGGCTAAGCACAGGTTGCTTTAACAGATCCTCTATCATTGGATAATAAAGTTTTCTGTTATCTGCCTGTGAGATTGTTGTTATCTTCTTCCCTGCATCCTTAGATGACGCCCCACAGTGATAGATTTTTTCTGAACGACTCTTATAGTCAAGAATGACATATCGATCGTGAAATTTGCCTCCGGTCTTTTGAAAAGACAGTTTTATATTAGGATATTCTGTCTGAAACGCCTGCAGTTCCGTCTGGCGCAGGATGTTCATCAGGTTGTCGCTGAAAATGATGATTTCCACATTCACCGGAACGCTTTTCAACATAAGCAGCGTTTTAGGTCCAATATAAATGCATAGGGTTCGAATTGATTGCGGTCAAAAATATTGACCGCAAAAAATTCAATATTATTTCTTGCCATGATCTTCACCCATTGTTGCTCATGAAGGTTGTCTTTTACATATAACTTATAGTACGTCATTCATTGGGATTTTTACAACAAAAAGGCTGCGCTAAATTCCAGTTTGTCTTCCTTAACATCTATTCCGCTCACTCTGCGGCAAAACATCTTATTTGCCAACTGAATGTCAATTCATTCTTCAAGCGCATCGCTTGACAGCCTTGGACAAGTTTACGCAGAGGATTCTGCGCCTCTTTGCTGCTTTTCCTCCAAGCCCGCAAGCACCCTGAGATCATGGGCTTTCGGAATTATTACTCCGCCACGTCTGATTCGCTATGTTGCCTTGTCATAAAAAATATCAAGACGTATACACAACTATTACATCCGGTTTCCTTATATAACTTCCAATTTCCCGATTTTTTCATCTTACAGCTTTCAAGGTACATTTCACTCCAATGCCTTGAAGCTGCAAAGCACCTCACTGTGCAGGTATCCTGTTATCTCCACGGGTATTGCCGTCTTTACATTTTCCTTCGGATAAAGATACTCGCCCGCCTGCAGTCCAGTCTTTAATTCTTCCCATGTCGTTACCGCACCGTTCTCCAATTCAAGCTGCGGTAAAAGCGGTTCCAGTATCTGCTGTGCTTCCTGCTCTGTCAATGTAAACTCAAGTGAAGGATATCCCCTATAGGAATCGTAAGCAGCTTCCATTGTCTCTGTTGAAGCATCCCGGGAAAGCCCGTCTGCCCAGCGATAATCATTCATGGAAACTGTGTATAAACCATTCTTGCTATAATATACCGAACTGAGAAATGTCTGTGTTGTGGACGGACCATGCATATCTTTTACAACGTTCCCAAGCTCGGTA
>Ga0116191_1004361_pt1 | contig 10099 bp, 7 predicted proteins | sample AD_UKC111_MetaG_FD_89897 | JGI IMG/M metagenome (GOLD analysis project Ga0116191, IMG submission 89897) | Active sludge microbial communities of municipal wastewater-treating anaerobic digesters from Hong Kong - AD_UKC111_MetaG | ecosystem: Engineered > Bioreactor > Anaerobic > Digestate | place...
ACAGCGGCGCTTATCTGAAGATCTTCTCGCCGGAGATCCGCGTGGGATTCCTGGCGCAGGCCTCCAGCCTCGAAGCGAAACTGGCTGCCGGGGGGCTCTCTGCCGCCAAAATCGCGGAGACTCAGACTCTGATCTTCAATGCGCGCCTGGACGCAGCGGTGTGCGGCCTCTTCCTCGTGCTCGTGACGCTGATATTGGCCGACTCGCTGAGGGTGTGGGTTGGCATTCTGAGCGGCACGCAAGAGGCGAAGACGACCGAGACGCCTTTCGTGTTGTCACAGTTGAAACCGGAGGAAATATGAAACGGTTGATGGCCCTGGGGCGGCTGTTGCTGGCCCTGGCTCGCGAGCTTTCGGACGAGAATGCCTACCACCGTCACCTAGCCGCGCACGGGCTCATCGACTCAGGGGAAGAATACCGCAAGTTCTCCGAACACTACCTCCGCGCCAAGTACATGCGCGCCAAGTGCTGCGGCTTGGCGCTGGCGGCGATCCTGGTGAGTGCCGTCCCCAGGCTGGCCGCCGCCGGGCCGCAACCGCTGCCGTCGCTCCGCGAGCGTGACGCCATAGAGCGGCAATGGCTGCGCACCCGGCTGGACCAGGTTCTACCGGAGCTCATGCGCAAGCACGGCATCGATATGTGGCTGGTGGTGTGCCGCGAGCACAACGAGGACCCAGTATTCTTTTCGCTGGCGGCTCCTACCTCTTTCACCGCCCGCCGCAGGACCATCCTGCTCTTCTTCGACCGGCCAGGACAAGGCGGACTCGAACGGCTTGCTCTCGGCGGAGGATCGCAGGGAGGCCTCTACCGGGTTTACCGCGATCCTCACTCGCCGGAACGTGAGCTTGGCGGCCAGGCGCAGTGGGATTTGCTGCGGAAACTTGTCGCCGAGCGCAACCCGCGGCGGATCGGAATCAACATTTCCGAGACGCACGCCTTTGCCGACGGTCTTTCGGCCACTGAACGGGACCTGCTGGAAACCGCGCTCGGACCGGAGTATATGCGGCGCGTAGTGCGCGCCGAAGACCTGGCCGTCGAGTACTTGGAAGTGCGGCTGCCCGAGATGCTGCCGGTTTACACAAACCTGATGGCCACGGCGCACGAACTGATGCGCCGCGCGCTTTCGCGGGAGGTCATCACGCCGGGAAAGACTACCACTGACGACGTGGTCTGGTGGTTGCGTGACCGCACCGCCGAGTTGAAGGCTTCCGTCTGGTTCCAGCCCGATCTGCACGTCCAGCGGCGGCAGAAATCCGGCGTGAGTTTCGTCGCCGATGATGCGGCAGTGGTCATCCAACCCGGAGACCTACTGCACCTGGATTTCGGCCTCAGCGCTTTCCGCCTGAACACGGATACGCAACAGATGGCCTACGTGCCGCGGCAAGGCGAGCAGGAGGCGCCCGCGGAACTCCGCCGGGCCCTGGCGCAGGCCCTGCGCCTGCAGGAAATCGTGCGCGAACGCCTCAAACCCGGCCACACGGGCAACCAGGTTCTGGCTGAGGCGCGCGCCGCCATGAAGTCGGAAGGCATCGAGGGGGCGGTCTATTCCCATCCCGTGGGAGATCACGGCCACGCCGCAGGTCCTATCATCGGCCTCTGGGACCGCCAGCAGGCACTGCCGGGACGCGGGGATGCCAAGCTGATCGCATCCACATGGTTCTCCGTGGAACTGGCCGTGCGATCTCGCATCAAAGCCTGGGGAGGCAAGGAAATTTTCATCGGCCTGGAGGAAGAAGCCGTGCTCGACCGGGATGGCCGCACCGCGTGGGTCGTCCCGCCTCCTAGCAACTTCCATCTTGTCCAGTAGCTTCCGCAGGGAGAATTGGAAAGAAACGGTGTGAACGGTCAGGCGGCGTTGGCCACTGCTACCGCAACTGTGGTCGTTTCGCGCCTGGACTGAACGTGCGACAGGTAGGCCCACTCGAACGCCTGGCACATGGGGTGGCATGACGAGTGGCGGTAGATCTCGAAAAACGCGCCCTGAATAGCGTCAGGAGTCAGGGTGGGACAAATCGTGGCGATCTGCGAGGCAGTCGCGTGGGTGCAGGTCCGGCAGTCCAGCCCTTCGTTCAGGCAGCTATCAGGACGTATGTCGTTGAGCAGGACATCAATTCGATCGAGCATGGCAGCAACGTAAAATGTAAATATAAGGCTGCGTAAGAGTTTTCGCCACCGTGTAAAGAGGGGAATGGTATATGGTCTTTTGGGGGGAGGTCTATACCCCCCTATGTTGCGGGGAATGATACTAGCCAGGAATAGAACCTTTGGCGCAGGCCTACTCCGCAGACGTCGGAGAAGCCGATGGTTGCGCCACAGGGGCGGAGTAGTACTGTGTATCCTTCGGCATTGCGATCCAGGCGACGATGTACGCGATGAGCCCCAACCCCGAAACGAAGAAGAGGGTGAGCCAAACAATACGTACTAGAACAACATCCAGGTCCATGTAATGTGCAAAACCGGAGCAAACTCCGGCTATCTTCTTATCATGCATGCTGCGCACGAGCCGCCTCGCGGCGGCCGGATTCACGGTGCGCTGACGCCCCGTGACCGCCCCGCACTGCGAGCAGAAGTGGTCCTGATCCCGCAACTCGATACCGCACCTGGTACAAAACATGAATTAATCTCCGTTCAATAGAACGCAAAACGGGACCGCAAGGTTCCGCCAACCGCGCGTCCCATTGGGCAAGCGGCTTCCAGGCGAAGTACAATAACCAGAACATGTGGCAACATCACTACGCGCCGGTCGCCGGCAGCATCGGCTGGTCCGCGTTGCTGGCCGCGTTCCCTATCTTCATCCTGTTGTATTTGCTCGGCGTCAGGCGCACTGCATCCTGGCTGGCGGCCCTGGCTGGGTTGTCGGGCATGGCGGCGGTCGCAATCCTGGTTTACGGCATGCCTGTGGGGCCGCTCGTGAGCGCCATCAGCTTCGGCGCCGCCTTCGGACTCTTCCCTATCGGCTGGATTATTTTCTCCGCCATTCTGCTTTACAGGATCACGGTCGAGACGGGCAAGTTCGAGGTTATCAAGGACTCCATCGGTGGTCTCTCCCAGGATCGCCGGATTCAGGCCCTGCTGATCGCGTTCGCGTTCGGTGCCTTCATTGAAGGCGCTTCGGGTTTCGGCGCGCCGGTAGCCGTGGCCGCGGCCATGCTGGCCGGTTTGGGATTCTCGCCGTTCTATGCGGCCGGAATCTGCCTGCTGGCGAACACGGCGCCCGTGGCTTTCGGCTCCATAGGTACCCCGATTCTGGTGTTGGGCGGCATAACAGGGCTGCCGGTTGAGCGCCTGAGCGCGGGCGTAGGCCGCATCTGCGCTCCCATCTCACTCTGCATCCCGGCTTACCTCATCCTGGTGATGGGAGGCTGGAAAGCGCTGCGCGGCGTGCTGCCGGCGGCCGCAATCTGCGGGTCGGCCTTCGCCGGTGTGCAATTCGCTGTGTCAAACTACGTCGGGCCGCAGCTTACGGACCTTCTTAGTTCGCTGGCTGCCATGTTCTCGTTGGTCGTGCTGCTGCTCCTCTGGAAGCCCAAGGACCAATTCCGGCTCGAAGGGAATTGCACGGAGGATCACCAGAGGCGGCACATTCCGCGCCGGGAATTGGCCACCGCCTGGACGCCGTATGCGCTGCTGGTAGCCTTGGTTCTGTTGTGGGGCTTGCCGTCGGTCCGGCCCGCGCTCGAAACCGTCACGGCGAACATCCCCTGGCCGGGTCTGCACAACGTAGTCGTGCATGTGCCGCCGGCCACCGCGCGACCTGAGCCTTATGCGGCTGTTTTCAAGTTCAACTGGCTGGCGGCGCCGGGCACCGCCTGCCTCATGGCATGCATCATCGCGGCCATGTTCTTGCGGATCTCTCCTGCCCGGTTCGGCAAGATCGCCCTGAACACAGCCAAGCAGCTTCTGCTGCCGGAGTTGACGATCGTGTTGGTGCTGGCGCTCGCATTTCTGATGAACTACTGTGGTGCCGCGGTCACCCTCGGACTGGCGTTCGCGGCCACTGGCACGCTGTTTCCGTTCTTCAGCTCGATGCTGGGCTGGCTGGGCGTGTTTCTAACCGGGTCCGACACCTCTGCTAACGCCTTGTTCGGCAAGCTTCAGGTAGTGACCGCCGGCCGGCTCGGTTTGAATCCGGTCTTGATGGCTGCGGCCAACTCCGGAGGTGGCGTTATGGGCAAGATGATCAGCTTGCAGAGCATTGCCGTGGCGGTGGCGGCCACCGGCATGCACTCCCAGGAGGAAGGGCGGCTGTTCCGCTTCACGCTCCGCCACAGTGTGTTGTTGGGGAGCCTCATCGGCCTTGTCACGGTTTTTTACGCTTATGTTGCCCCGGTTCTCGCTCCTTAAAGACCCTGGCAGCCGGCATTGGGGCATTTCACCCAGGATGGTGATATCACGCAGTGTCATCACCCTAACCGTGCGCGAAATCGCCCGTAAGTCAGTGGAAATGAACTACTGGACACTTGGCACGGAATGTGCATATAATATGGACAACATAAGTCGTCATTGACTTATTAGCATCCCCGGCGACGAGGCCCAGCTCGTCGCCAGCCCCTCTGAGTGAAGCCCCAGGTTCCCAGACCTGGGGCTTCTTCTTTCTGTGGACAGTTTTCCCTCGGCAAACACGGATGTGAGGCGGCCGCATTGGACCGCAGTATGCTACCTGGCGGGGCTGGACGTAGGCAGGGCCGGGAGAAGCTCCTGTACAAGACGGCTCAGCGCGCTCAGCGCACGGCTCAACTCTGCCGGCCCGCGGGCCTGTTTTGGGGCCATAGAGGCCAGCGGCGTGGCATAGAAGCGGTCCCGATGTTGCTGGGACATGCCCTTGAACTCCTCGGGCCGGCGCCATGGAGAACGGTCCCCGGCATCCATCCGCGCAAGCACCCAATCCCAATAGGACCGCAGTTCGGCCGGATAGAGATGCCGCACCAGCTCGTAATGGTGGCTGCGGCAGTAGTCGTTCTCAGCGTTCGACTTGAGGGTTTGCTCGGAATGGGGGTTTAGCCCGGGCTCGGTGCCGCCGATAGCGGTGGCGCGCTCCAGACGCCTCAGGGAAGCGTACATCGAAAACTCGTCCGCCGAGCCGGTGATGTCGCCCAGCGAGTACAGCAGTCTCTGGCTCAACCCGGCCAGTCTTCGCACTCTGTCCGCCCCTCCGCCTCCGGTACGCCACTGCTCCATTTCGAGCGCGCCACCGAGCATGGTTACCAGCAGCGCACGGCTGGCCGCCGTCCGGGCCATGTCGAGGGCGTCACGCCGCCAGAGTTCGTCACCGTAATTGTCCGGGGCAAGCCGGGCGAGCTCGTCCAGCAGCGGACGAACACTGTCCATGCTGGGGCGTATCCGCTGATACTCGGTCTTCAAATCCTCGACCCGCTTGGGTGTAAGTTCGATAAACGCCGAACTGGTCAGGACGCGGAAATGCGGCTCCTGGAAGGTCATGGCGCGTATACCACGCTCGGTCCAGTTTGCCGTCTGAGACACGTCGAGGAAGCGCGGCCAAAGACGTTCCATTTCACCACGCAGAGCACCCTGGTAACGGGTCCGGCAGTACCGCGCCGTGGCCGAGGCAGCGTCCAGCTTGTCCGGCTTCCAACTGTTGTCTCCCAGGTACTCGAGCATGAACGTGTCGTTGTGGGAGATCTCGGACCATTGAACCAGGCCGAGGCATTTTTCATCGCGGGCGGCGTCGGCCAAGCGGGAGGCCAGAAGCGAATAATCCTCATGGGAGTCCGAATGCTTCGCGAAGCCATGGAATATCCCGAAGATCCAGGGGAACTGGCCGTAAAGCCCCCAGTCACGGAAAGTGGCGCGCCCGACCAGGTCGGCGGTGTAGTCCATCACGATGCTGCGGCGCGGATCCAGTTCCTTCAGGAAACGGTTCACATCTTCGTTCTTCCACCAGCCATAGAAATCCCACCCGGCGAATATGAGCGGGACGTCAGGGTAATGCTCGCGGATCATCTGCTGCGTCTTGCGGTAGACATAGAGCTTGCGCTGCAAGTTCTCTTCGGCGCTGGATCCGAACATGCGCTCTGCCATGCCGATGGTGTGGAACAGGCGCGGAGGTCCACCGGCGTATTCGCGGATGTGAGTTTCCGTGAGTTTCCAGTAAGCATCCCACGTCTCCTGGTGTTCAACGTCCCAGATGGCGGCGGTACTCAGCTTGTAACCGCTTTTCTGATCAGACGTTACAGGGAACCCAGGGTGGCTCTTGTAGAACGAAGACGGGGTGTGGGAATACCAGTGCGTGATGGTCCCGGCGTCCTCGGGGTGCAGCAGGCCCCGGTCGTTGGCGTACTTCAGCACGGCGCGGCGGAGTTCTCCGCGGTATTTCAAGGACCAGAATGAGGTCCGGTCGTTGAAGCTGCGGTCCTCTGCGTCGGGATCGACTCCGTCGGTGGGAGGATAGCTAACCTGGCCGGGAAAGGCCCGCTGAAACAGATCGTCGATGCCGGTGCGGAGCATAAAGAGGTTGAAGCGCTTCTTCAACACCCAGTCGATTTCCTTCTTCCAGTCCTCCAGGTCCCAGTGCTCGGCCTGAAACCGGTGCAGGCCGCGGTGCGCGAAATAGCGCAGCCCGCGGTACTCGAATCGGGGCACCTCAAGCACATCAAGGCCCGCAATGGCAATATCCGAGGCGCGCGGGACCACGTCGCCGTCCCAGAAGTACTCCACCCCAGCCTGCCGGCGGAAGAAGTCATAAACCGCGTAGATCGTCGAGCGTCCACAGCCACCGGCGAGGATGAGAAGCGTGCGGCCCTGGTCGGGGATGGATAGCATCCGGTAACCGTCTCCGCCGTACTGAATTCCCAACGACGGAACGACGCGGCGGCGAACCAGATCATGCACGAACGACTGTACGGCATCTGAACCAATCAGTACGGCGTCTCCATCAGGCAGCTTGCCGTCGGTTGCAAGCCGCGGCTTGACGCCCGTGACCTTGTTCCAATAATCGGCAAAGGCCTCGGCGGCGATCCGGTAGGCGGGTTCGCCCACCTGCGGCGCGACCACGGAGATCTGCCGGTTACCAGCCATTGCGCAGGCGGAGAGCAGGATCAGCAAAGCGAAGAAGGCACGGGGGCGCATGGCTATTTGGTCCCCCTTTTCGCCGGCCCGGAGGCCTCGGCGGCTGACAGTGTTTTTTCAAGCTTGGGCAAATTGACGATGGGTAACACGCGGACGGACCGCACGTAATCCTCGAAGGGAATCGTGCCCAGGTCGAAGCCCGGCGCCGTCCAGGCCAGGATTCCGGCTTCGCCGACACTCGGCAAAGTAACGTCGAGCGAATCCCAAGTCGTTTGGAGCAGGCCCATGGCATTCAGCCGCTTGGCCGTGTTCAGCAGCGACACGCTGTTCTTGCGCGACTTCCAGGGCGAAACCAGAACCGGGAAGCCCCGGTCCTGAAAGTACTTCGTGACGGGCCACTCGCGCGTCTCGTCGTAGTTCCAGGCATCCATGATCACGTCTTTGGGGAGATCGTCGAGAACCAGGTGGCTGTTGAGCGGAGGAACGCTGCCGGCCGGTGAGAGGCGACCCAATTGCGGATGATCGCGCTGGATGAACATGTCGTGCCAGGCGATGACGCGAATGTGGCGCTCGGCAAAGTACCCGTAAAGCTTCTTGAGATGTCCTTCGAGCGTAGCGCGCGGATCCGCGCCCCGGCATTTGTCGCTGGTCATCAGCCCGCGATGTCCCCATGCTTCGTCAAGTCCGATATGGAAATACTTGGGATTGCCAAACAGCTCGATCAACTCCGCGTAACGGTCGAAGAGCTGGCCGTAAATCGCTGGATTGGTGAGGCAGAACGACCAGCCGTCCTCCTCGTACAGTGGCTTGAACTGGGGGAACCGGTCGAGCACCACGTGTTGCGACGACCGGCTGCGCATGCCGCTGGCGTGACCCCAGGAGTTCAGCATGGGGATCATTTCCATGTGGAGGGCTTTGCCGAGATCGATCAGCGGCTTCAACTGCGCGGGCGTGTACGTGTTTTCGTAAGCGGTTTCCGGGTGGCTGGCCGAGCGCAGCGAAGCCCACGGTTCAATCACGATGGCGTTGTACTTGTACCGGGCGGCCACCAGGATTGCCTGCCGAACGCCTTCCAGCTCGGTGTTCGGGAAGATGCAGATGTGAACGCCGCGGAAGCCGAGTTGCGGGTAATCCACTACGCGCGCGCCCTCGACTTGGGCGCTGTTTCCGGCCTTGCCGTCGCGCACCAACTGCAGCAGCGTCTGTGCGGCGTAGAGCAACCCGCGGGGAGTCCGTGCCACCAGCGTTGCCCGCTGGGCGTTCACATCCAGCAGATAGGCTTCGTCTCCCGGGGTCTCGTTGAAGCGGCTCGCCAGCTTGTTGCCGGCAAGAAGCGCCTTGCCGCGCGCGCTGGAGGTAAGCGCGAGTTCGATGCGGGCTCGGGCAACCGGCGCAGGGCGAAGCGTCACGCCGTGGAGACGGCGCATTTCCGCCGCGAGAACCCGAGCGACCTGCGATTCCCCAGGTGAAACAGCGGCAATGGGGACCGGCGAGATGAGCGGCAGGCTCGCGCCGGTCCACTCGATACTCCTCGGCGGCGGCGTCAACAACGGTTTGTCCTGGGCGGTAGCCGCCTGCGCTGCAGTAGCCGCCCAAACCAGCCCCACCAACGCAACTGCTTTCCACTTCCTCTGTACGCTCATGCGGGCACCTCTCACCAATAGTGAATTCTATTGAATATTTATTGACTGTTCGCTAATATTGCGGCCATGGACTTGCGGCAGATTCGCAGCTTCGTCACGCTGGCCAAACTCAGCAACATCACCAAGACCGCGGAGACCTTGCACTTGAGTCCCGCCGCCATTCACAAGCAACTCAAGAACCTGGAAGATGAACTGCAGACGCCGCTCTACGAGAAGATTGGCCGGCGCCTTCAGTTGACCCAGGCGGCGCAGGTGCTGCTGCCGCACGCTACCGACCTGCTGCTGCGCTACGAGGCCACGCTCGAAGCGCTGCGGGAGTGGCAGGGATCGAAGACGGCGACGGTCCGGCTGGGCAGCGGGCCGGGGATCAGCATCGAGTTGCTGCCGGAATTGTTGTCGCAGTTCCGGAACGCTCATCCCGGCATCGAAGTCGTCGTCGAGACCGGAAGCACGGTCTGGCTTATCCAAAACCTGACCGAAGGCGCGCTTGACCTGGCCATCATGGTCAATCCGGACGCGCCGGGGCGCGAGCGGTTGACCGAGGAGGTGGCTTGGGATTTCGAGATCGTACTGGTGACCGCCAGCCGGGAAGTGCCCCGGCGCTGCCAGATCCACGCCCTGGAGGCGTTCCCGTTCATCCTGTTCAAGAGCGGATCGCAGTTGGAGAAGGCGATTGACGGCTACATGGAAAAACTCGATTTCCATCCGCGAGTAAGCATGCGCTTCGACAACGTTGAAACCATCAAAGCGATGCTGAAGGCCGGCGCGGGGATCTCCATGTTGCCGCAGTGGGCGGTGCTTCGGGAAATCCGCAACGGGTCGCTGAGGTTGATCCGGCAAACGGAACCGCCGCTGCGATCGAAGATCATCCTCGCCGTGCGGCGCGGCAGTTACGTCCCGGCGCCGGCCAAAGCGCTGATTGAAACCGCGGCGCGTTCCCGCTATCCGGGGCTGGGCGACGAGCCGGCGGTCACAGCCGCTTGTGCCGTTCGAAGACACCGACAGGATCCTCACCTCGAGCGAACTCCTCGCGCGCCACGTCCTCAATCCCCTTGACGCGCTCGCACTCCTCCAGCACTTTCATGGTGAGCGCGGCGGGAATGACGAGCACGCCGTCGTAATCTCCGAAAATGAAGTCGCCCGGGTTGACCTGCAAGGCTGCTGTCAATTCGCCGGAAATCAAGATGGGCACCTGGTATTCGAGCAGGGCCCACCGGCCAAATGCTTCCACCGGGTTACGGTAGCGCGAAAAGACGGGGAAGCCCATCGAGATCAGGTGGGAGCAGTCGCGGACACCGCCGTCGACCAGCGCGCCCACCGCGCCGTGGGCCCTGGCGCTGCTGGCGCTGAGTTCGCCGTAAAGAGCCACTGGAAAAGGCGTTCCGCAGTCGCGCACTTCCACGCAGGGCCGGCGCATCTCCTTGATCATC
>Ga0116191_1004363_pt1 | contig 10098 bp, 7 predicted proteins | sample AD_UKC111_MetaG_FD_89897 | JGI IMG/M metagenome (GOLD analysis project Ga0116191, IMG submission 89897) | Active sludge microbial communities of municipal wastewater-treating anaerobic digesters from Hong Kong - AD_UKC111_MetaG | ecosystem: Engineered > Bioreactor > Anaerobic > Digestate | place...
CCGCGTCGATGGAGCAGATCGCCTCGACGGTGCGCAACACCTCCGAGAACGCGCGGCGCGGCGCGGAGATCGCGTCGGGCAACGCCGAGGTCGCGCGGCGCGGCGGTGCGGTCATCGCCGACGTGGTGCGCACGATGGAGGAGATCGAGGAGGCGTCGACCCGGATCGCGAGCATCGTCTCGATGATCGACGGCATCGCGTTCCAGACCAACATCCTCGCGCTGAACGCGGCGGTCGAGGCGGCGCGCGCCGGCGAGCACGGGCGCGGCTTCGCGGTGGTCGCCTCCGAGGTGCGCGCGCTGTCGCAGCGCTCGGCCGAGGCCGCGCGCGAGATCCACGCGCTGATCGACACGACGGTCCGCAAGGTCGGCGCCGGCGCCGCGGTGGTGCGCAGCGCCGGCGAGACGATGCAGGCGCTGGTCGGCAACGCGACCGAGCTCGAGTCGCTGAGCACGGCGATCGCCGACGCGGCCGCCCAGCAGGACGGCGGGGTGTCGCAGGTCGGCCAGGCGATCCAGGAGCTCGACCGGGGCGCGCAGCAGAACGCCGCGCTGGTCGAGCAGACGGCCGCGGCCGCGGGGCAGCTGAAGGACCAGGCGACGGTGCTGGCCGGCGCGGTCGCGGTGTTCCGCCTGCCCGAGGACGCACGCTGACGGCGCGCGCGCCGGCGCGAACGGTGTTGGAAACGGGTCGTCGGGCAGGGCGTCGGGGGGCGCCGGGTCGGACGGTCCGTGGTGGCGCGGAGGCGGTCGGGGGGCCGCCTCCGCGGCCTACCGGGCGCGGATCCCTTCGGGCTATACTCCGCGGTTTGTATCGGCGCAGCCGACGTCGGCGATCCCGCCGCGCGCGGCCATCGGAACGAGCGGAATGAGCGAGCACGAGCCCTTCATCAAGACCCCCCGCCAGCTGATCACCGTGGTGATCCTGGCGTTCGTCGTTCCGATCCTGATCATCGTGCTGCTGGTCACCTACGTCGGGTCGGCCAAGCGGCCCGCCGCCGGCAGCTCGGGCCTCACCCCCGAGGCGATCGAGGCGCGGATCCGCCCGGTGGGCGGCTTCCAGCTGGCCGGCGCCGAGGGCTCGAAGGCGCCGCGTGCGGGCGAGGAGGTCTACAAGGGCCAGTGCGGCGCGTGCCACGACTCGGGTGCGGCCGGTGCGCCGAAGCTCGGCGACGGCGGCGCGTGGGCCGCGCGGATCAAGACCGGCTACGCGGCGCTGCTGAACTCGGCGCTCAAGGGCAAGGGCGCGATGCCGCCGCAGGCGGGCGGCGAGTACTCGGACTTCGAGATCGGGCGCGCCGTGGTGTACATGGCGAACAAGGCGGGCGGCAAGCTCGACGAGCCGAAGGCGCCGGCGGCCGCGGCCCCGGCGGCCGAGGCCCCGGCGGCGGCCGCACCCGCAGCGGCGGCGCCTGCCACGGCGGCGCCTGCTGCGGCGGCGCCTGCTGCGGCGGCGCCTGCTGCGGCGGCGCCTGCTGCGGCGGCCCCTGCCGCGGCGGCCCCTGCTGCCGCGGCGGCGCCCGCGGCGGACGCCGGCAAGGCGCTGTACGACAGCGCGTGCCAGGCCTGCCACGCGGCGGGCGTCGCCGGCGCGCCCAAGCTCGGCGACAAGGCCGCGTGGGCGCCGCGCCTGGCGGCCGGCGTCGACGGGCTGACCGCATCGGTGATCAAGGGCAAGGGGGCGATGCCGCCCAAGGGCGGCTCGGCGGCGAGCGACGCGGAGATCAAGGCGTCGGTGCAGTACATGGTGAACGCCGCCAGGTAGCGCACGGGCGTTCCCGGCGGTCGACGCGGACGGCGCCCTCGGGCGCCGTCGTCGTCTGCGGAGGGCGCGACGCGGGCCCGCCGGCTCAGTCCGGGGCCGCCGGTCCGCGCGGCTTGAGCAGGTCCTTCAGCGACGCGAGCCGCTGCTTCGCGACCCCGGCCTCGACCACCGCCGACGCACCGCCCTCGGCCTCGAGGCCCATCTCGGCGATGAAGCGCGACGGCAGCCGCTGCACCATCGCCTTCGCGCGGCGACGCTGGCGGCACCAGGTGAGCGTCAGCGTGCGCTGCGCGCGCGTGACCGCGACGTACATCAGGCGACGCTCCTCCTCGACGCGCTGCGGGCCGTCGTCGTCCTCGTCCTCCGCGTCGCCGGTGTGGGGCATCAGCCCCTCCTCGCAACCGGCGACGAACACGTGCGGGAACTCCAGTCCCTTGGACGCGTGCACCGTGGTGAGCCGCACCGCGTCCGTGTCGCCGTCGTCGCCGTCGAGCCGCGACAGCAGCGCGATGGTCTGCGCGAGATCGAGCAGGGTCTTGCCGTCCTCCTCGCCGCGCTTGGCGATCCACGCGACGAAGTCGGTGACGTTCTGCCACTTCTGCGTCGCCTGCCGGTCGTCGAAGGTCTCGACCAGGTGCGCGTGGTAGCCGATCGCCTTCAGGATGTCCTCGAGCAGCGCACCGGCCGGCTCGCGCTTCGCGCGCGCGCCGATCCGGTTCACGAAGGCGCCGAAGGTGCGCAGGGGCTCGAGCTGCCGCCCCGGGAGCCGCGACTCGACGCCGGTCTCGAACAGCGCGGCGAACATCGACACGTGCCGCTCGCCCGCGTACGCGCCGAGCGCCTGCAGCGTCTGCGGGCCCACGCCGCGACGGGGCGTGGTGATCGCGCGGATGAACGCCGGGTCGTCGTCGTCGTTCGCGAGCAGCCGCAGCCACGCGATGACGTCGCGGATCTCGGCGCGCTCGAACCACGACTGGCCGCCCGACAGCACGTACGGGATCTTCTCGCGGCGCAGGGCCTGCTCGATCGCACGCGCCTGGTGGTTCGACCGATAGAGCACCGCGTAGTCGCCGAACTTCCCCCGTCGCTCGAAGCGCTGCGCCTGCAGCCGCATCGCGATCGACTCGGCCTCGGCCTCGTCGTCGTCCATCGGCAGCACGCGCACCGGGTCGCCGACGCCGAGCTCGGACCACAGCGTCTTCTCGTGCAGCTTCGGGTTGTTCGCGATCAGCCGGTTGGCCGCGGCGAGGATCGCGCGGCTCGAGCGGTAGTTCTGCTCGAGCTTGATGACCTTCAGGCGCGGGAAGTCGGTCGACAGCCGGCGCAGGTTCTCGAGCGTCGCGCCGCGCCAGCCGTAGATCGACTGGTCGTCGTCGCCGACCGCGGTGAACGCGGCGCGCGGCCCGACGATGCGCTTCAGCAGCTCGTACTGCGTCGCGTTGGTGTCCTGGTACTCGTCGACCAGCAGGTAGCGCAGCCGGTTCTGCCAGCGTTCGGCGACCTCGGGCACCTCGCGCAGCATCTTCAGCGGCAGGCCGATCAGGTCGTCGAAGTCGACCGCCTGGTAGCCGGCGAGCGTCGCCGCATAGTCGCGGTACAGCCGCGCGGCCGCGTGCGCGTCGCCGTCGCGCGCGGCCGCGAGCGCCTCGTCCGCGTCCAGGCCCGCGTTCTTCCACAGCGAGATCCTCGACTGCACCGCGCGCACCAGCTTGCGGTCGGTGGTCGACAGCAGCTGCGCGACGATCGACGCGGCGTCGTCGGCGTCGAGGATCGAGAACGCCCGCTTCAGGCCGATCGAGGTGCCGTCCTCGCGCAGCATCTGCACGCCGAGCGAGTGGAAGGTCGACACCAGCGGCTTGTCGGCGCCCTTGAGTCGCGCCATCTTCCCGAGCCGGTCGGCCATCTCCCTGGCGGCCTTGTTGGTGAAGGTGATCGCGGCGATCGCGCGCGGCGTGACGCCGCCCTCGAGCAGGTGCACGATCTTCGTCGTGATCACGCGCGTCTTGCCCGAGCCCGCGCCCGCGATGACCAGGCACGGCCCGTCGAGGTAGCGCACGGCCTCGCGCTGCGCGGGGTTCAGCGTGTCGGTCAACGGCCCCTCGTCGTCAGATCTCGTGGGGGTCGACGACGATCTGCCAGCGCACCGGCGTGCGCTGCGCGCGCAGCGCGGCGAGCCAGGGCCCGAGCGCCGCGTGCAGCGCGGCCCGCGACGCCGACTCGACGAGCATCTGCGCGCGCGCCTCGCCGCGCATCTGCGCGAGCGGCATCGGCACCGGGTCGCAGACGGTCAGCGCCTCGAGCACCTGCGCCGCGATCGGCGGCTCGGTGCGGCGCTCGAGCAGCGCGACGCGCGCCTGCGCGAGGAAGCCCTCGGCCGCGTCGTGGGTCCTCGCCTGCGCGGTGAGCAGCGCCTGGTGCACGAACGGCGGCAGCCGCGCCTGCTCGCGCTCGGCGAGCTGCTGCTCGGCGAAGCGCCGGTAGTCGTGCGCGGCGAGCGCGTCGTACACCGGGTGATCGGGATAGCGGGTCTGGATCAGCACGCGGCTGGCCGCGTGGTGGCGGCCCGCACGTCCCGCGACCTGCATCAGCGTCGCGAACAGCCGCTCGGGCGCGCGGAAGTCGGCGGCGAACAGGCCCGCGTCGGCGTCGACGACGACCACGAGCGTCAGTCGCCGGAAATCGTGTCCCTTCGCGAGCATCTGGGTGCCGACCAGCAGGTCGACCTCGCCCGCGTGGGCGGCGTCGAGCATCCTCTCGGCGGCGCCGCGGCGTCGGGCGACGTCGCGGTCGAGGCGGCCGATGCGGGCCCCGGGGAAGAGTTCCTGCAGCCCCTCCTCGAGCCGCTGCGTGCCCCGCCCCAGGCCGGCGAGATCGACGTTGCCGCACTCGGGGCAGGTCCGCGGCACGCGCTGCTCGGCGCCGCAGTGGTGGCACACCAGGCGGTAGCGGGCGCGCGGACCGCCGGCGTGCAGGTCGACCGGCGGCGCGTCGTCGGCGTCCGGTCGCGCGGCGGCGCCGACGGATCCGGCGGCGGCCGCCTTCGCGGCCCGTACCGGGCCGCCCACGCGGTGCAGCACCCGGTACGCGTCGCACTGGTCGCAGCGGCTCAGCCAGCCGCAGGCGCCGCAGGCGAGCACGGGGGCGTAGCCGCGGCGGTTCAGGAAGACCAGCGCCTGCTCGCCGCGCGCGATCGTCGCCGTGATCGCGCCGATCGCCGGCTCGGTCAGGCCGTGCTTCAGCGTCGCGCCGCGCAGCGGCACGCGATGCACGGTCGGCAGCGTCGCGCCGCCGGCCCGGTGCTCGAGCGTCGCGATCCGGTATCGGCCGCGGCGCACCGCGTGCCAGGTCTCGAGCGAGGGCGTCGCCGAACCGAGCACGATCGGCAGCCCGCGGCGCGCGGCGAGCGCGATCGCGAGATCGCGCGCCGAGTAGCGCGCCCCCTCCAGCTGCTTGAAGGACGCGTCGTGCTCCTCGTCGACGACGATCGCGACCAGCCCGGGCAGCGGCGCGAGCACCGAGAGCCGCGTGCCGAGCACGATCCGTGCACGCCCCTCGGCGGCGGCGAGCCAGTGCGCGGCCCGCTCGGCGTCGGGCATGTCGCTGTGCAGGATCGCGAGCGGCATCGCGGGGAAGCGCTCGCGGATGCGGTCGGCCAGCCGCGGGGTGAGCGCGATCTCGGGCACGAGCACCAGCGCCTGCGTCGTCGGTCCGGCGGCGAGCCGGTGCTCGAGCCAGCGGAAGTAGACCTCGGTCTTGCCGCTGCCGGTGATGCCGTGGAGCAGGAACACCGCGTGGCCGTCGACCGCCCCGATCGCGGCGAGCGCGGCGGCCTGCTCGGCGCTCGGCACGAGCGCGGCCGGACCGGCCGCGCTGGCCGAGCCGCCCGAGCGGTCCGCTCGAACCGCTCGAACCCCGTCGACCGCATCGACGGCATCGACCGCACGGGGCGGCGTGCCGGCGTCGAAGCGGCCGCGCGCGCGCCCGGTCGCCGGCCCGCGGCTGCGGGCGCTCGGCGCGGCGCGGAGCAGCTTCGGGACCGACGGCAGCGCCAGCTCGCCGAGCCCCGCGTGGTAGTAGCGCGCGCCGAACGCGACGAAGTCGAGCCAGTGCCGCGGCATCCGCGGCATGCCGGCGAGCGGCGGCTCCAGCGGCTTCAGCCGCTCGGCGGGCACCTCGGAGCCGGACGCGAGCCCGGCGACCAGGCCGACCCTGCGCGACGTGCCCCAGGGCACGACGACCCAGTCGCCCACCTCGGGACGCCAGTCGTCCGGGATCCGGTAGTCGAAGGTCTCGGGCAGCGGCACGTCGAGGGCGACGTGCGCGAAGGCGGGGTCGACCGTCACGGCGAACTTAAAGTGAATCCTTCAAATCGGTCGCAACTGTCGGGGATGTCGGCGCTTTTCCGAGGTGTTCACAAAACCTGTGGATAAAAGTGTGGACAGGGGGGCCCCACTCGCCGGAAAGCCGCGCCGCTGCGTGGCCCGACCCCCGTTGCTCACTTTTTCGACAAATATATCGCGTGTCGAATCAAGCACTTGCGCACCGCAGCTGGGCCGTTCGCCACCCCGGGCCGGCCGTCGGCCGACGCCGGCGGCGGTGTGCATAAGTGGAACCGGCCGCGCTACGGACGTGACGCGGCGGCGCCACGACGACGCTGCTCGCGGCTGTACGCATGGACCGCCTCGACCAGCGCGGTGACCGACTCCGGCGGGGTGAACTGCGAGATGCCGTGGCCGAGGTTGAACACGTGGCCGTGTCCGGCCTGCGGGACGCCGTAGCTCTCGAGGGCCTTGATCGCCTCGCCGCGGATCTGCTCGGGGCCGGCCATCAGCACCATCGGGTCCAGGTTGCCCTGCAGCGCGACGCGGCCGCCGACGCGTGCCCGGGCCTGCCCGAGGTTGACCGTCCAGTCGAGCCCCACCGCGTCGCAGCCGCTGGCGGCGATGTCCTCGAGCCACAGGCCGCCGCCCTTGGTGAACACGATCGACGGGACCCGCACCCGACGGACCGCGCCGTCGGGTCCGCGCTCCTCGCGCTCGAGGCGCAGGCCCTCGAGCACGCGGCGGACGTAGCCGAGCGAGAACCTCTGGTAGTGGCCGTCGGGCAGGATGCCGCCCCAGGTGTCGAAGATCATCACCGCCTGCGCACCCGCGTCGATCTGGGCGTTCAGGTAGTCCCGGACCGCGTCGGCGGTGACCGACAGCATCCGGTGCATCAGGTCGGGCCGCCGGTACAGCATCGACTTCACCTGCCGGAAGTCGTCGCTGCCGCCGCCTTCGACCATGTAGCAGGCGAGCGTCCACGGGCTGCCCGAGAAGCCGATCAGCGGCACCCGCCCGTCGAGCGCGCGGCGGATCGTCGTCACCGCGTCCATCACGTAGCGCAGCTCGCGGTTCGGGTCGGGCGCGGCGAGCGCGGCGACCGCGGCCTCGTCGCGCACCGGGCGCTCGAACTTCGGCCCCTCGCCCTCCGCGAAGTAGAGCCCGAGGCCCATCGCGTCGGGCACCGTCAGGATGTCGGAGAACAGGATCGCGGCATCGAGCGGCCAGCGCTCGAGCGGCTGGAGCGTGACCTCGCAGGCGAGCTCGGGCGCCTTGCACAGCGCGAGGAAGCTGCCGGCGCGCTTGCGGGTGGCGTTGTACTCGGGCAGGTAGCGCCCCGCCTGGCGCATCAGCCAGATCGGCGTGTGCTCGGTGGGTTCGCGCAGCAGCGCACGCAGGAAGACGTCGTTGTTCATCTCGGGGGGCACGAGGGCGACGCCGAGCGCGGGCGCCGGAGGCGGGGGGAGCCGACATTCTACGTTCGCGGGGCGGGCGGCGCCCCGGCCGTGCGTTCGTTCCTCGTGCGTGCGGGGGGCGGCTCCGAGAATCGGTCACCCGTTCCGAGCCCGACGTGCGCCCGCCCCCCGCTTCCGCCGCCGTCCGAGCCGCGCTCGCCGCGCTCGCGCTCGGACTGGCGTCGCTGGCGCCCTCGTCGGCGCACGCGTTCCGCGAGGAGTGCTTCGACGTGCGGCCCGCGACCCCCCGCGACCGGCCGACCCCGAAGACCGCGCCCTGGCGTCGCGCCCCGCCGAAGGGCGTGCTGCCCGCGGTCCGTCGCGGCGCCGTCGGCACGCTGCCCGCGCGCATGCGCAGGATGCCGATCGAATGCGTGCCGCGACCGACCCGCGAGCTCCGGGCGGCGATCCGCGCGATCGACCCCTCGCGGCCCCCGATCGTCCCGTCACGGGCCGCCTGACGACAGCCGGCGCTCACTCCGGCCGGGCGTCCCGCGACCGGCGTCGACGGCTCATCCCCGCGGCGGCGGCGCGAGGCTCCCGATCTGCGCGGCACCCAGGATCCGCACGCCCGTCTCGCCGTCCCGCAGCAGGTCGACCGCGACGCGCGCGACCTGGGCCGAGGTCAGCGTCGGGACCGACTTCGGCATCATCAGCATCTGCAGGCTCAGGTAGACACCGGCGACGCGCTGCAGGAGCCCGCCGCCGGCGACCGCCGACGGGGCGGCCGGCCGCATCACGGTCACCCCCTCGAACGGCAGGCCGGCGATCGCGAGCTCCGCCTCGCCGGTCAGGCCCAGGTGCAGCCCGGACATCTGCTGCCAGGCGGGCATCGGGTGCACGAGCACGAGGCGCCGCGCGCCCGCGTCGGCCGCGGCCCGCGCGATGCGCGGCATGTCGTCGGGCGACACCAGCGCGAAGGGCGCGTCGCGTCCGTGGAACGAACGCGCGCCGGGCGCGTCCGGGTCGACGGTCTGCGCGACGCAGACGTCCGCCAGGGGCGGCAGGCGCTCGAGCGGCGCGAGCGACAGGCCCCGCACGCCGAGCGACATCGCCGCGTCGCCGTCCGCGAGCGCGACCACCTCCTCGTAGCCCCCGCGCGCGAGCGCGTCGTTCAGCAGCGCCTCGCCGAGCCGCCCGACCGCGCCGGCGACGAGCAGGCGCCGCACGCCGGTCCGCGCCGGCGCGGGACCGGGCGCGGACGCGGCCCTCAGCGCGGCGACGGGATCGACGGACATGGCGGCGAGCTTACCGGAGCGTCCCGGTCGGACGACGACGCCGCGCGTCGTCGCGCGCGCCGCGGGCCCGGGTCCCGCCGGCCGAGGGCCGAGGGCCGATGGCCGGTGGGGCCCGGGGGCCCCGGGGCCGGTGGGACGGACGCGTGCCCGGTGCTCAGGCCGGCCGGTGCTCGGTCCCGCGGCCCGGCGTCGCGAACAGCAGCCGGGTCGGACGATCGGTGCGCGCGGTGTGCCAGGCGCCCGCCGGCACGACCACGTGGTCGCCGGGCTCGGCCAGCCGCGTCACCCGCTCGCCGTCCGGCGTCTCGACGACCAGGTCCGCCGCCCCCGACAGCAGCAGGATCCACTCGTCGCCGGCCGGATGGCGCTCCCAGCCGGACCAGGGCGCGTCGAACGCCATCGCGCCGACCAGGCGGCCCGCGTCGAGCTCGGGCCGTTCGCCCGCGCCGACGGACGTCCAGAACGACGCGTCGACCGGGAGGGTCGCGCAGCGGCCGTCGTCGAGCAGGTGGACGAACGCGTCGAGCACGCCGCGCGCGACCGTGCGGCCCGCGACCGGGCTCGGCGGCCCCTTCAGCTCGACGACGTTGCCGTCCGGGTCGGTCAGGTACAGCGACGGCCCTTCGCCCTGCGCGCCGAATCGCGACGCGACACGGCCGTCGCAGGCGACGCCGAGCGCGTCGAGGTGGGCGACGATCGCGACGGGGTCGAAGGGCTCGACGCGCAGGCACACGTGGTCGAGGTCGCGCCCGCCCTCCCCGGGCGCCGCGCCCGCGGCGCGTCCGAGCGGGCCCGCGACGTCGACCAGGTCGATCATCGCCTCGCCCGCGCGCAGGTGGACCAGCCCGAGGTCGTCGCGGCGGCGCGCGACCTCGCAACCGAGCGCGTCGCGCCAGAACGCGATCGCGCGTTCGAGCGCTGCGGTGCGCAGCACGACGTGGTCGAGACGACGCACGGCGAACGGGGCGGTTCGATCCATCGGATCCTCGGGCGATGCGGGCGATGCGGGCGATGCGGACGGCGGGCGGCGGAACGACGGCCCCCGGACCGGGGCATCGTACCGCGCCCGACGCACCTCCCGGCCGCTCACCAGGTGCAGCGATCGATCGTCCGGCGCAGCGCCCGCCGGGCCTCGGCGTCGCGGGACGCACCGGTGCGCGGCGGCACCGGCGCGCCCAGGTCCCGCAGCGTCGCGTCGTCGAGTTCGGCCAGCGCGAGCCGGTCCGCCCGCGCGCGTCGCGCACGGCGAAGCCGGCGCGACGCGGCGGCGATCGCGGCGAACACGCCGGCCGCGCATCGCGCCAGGGCGGCGCCCCGCCC
>Ga0116191_1004371_pt1 | contig 10082 bp, 9 predicted proteins | sample AD_UKC111_MetaG_FD_89897 | JGI IMG/M metagenome (GOLD analysis project Ga0116191, IMG submission 89897) | Active sludge microbial communities of municipal wastewater-treating anaerobic digesters from Hong Kong - AD_UKC111_MetaG | ecosystem: Engineered > Bioreactor > Anaerobic > Digestate | place...
AAATACATACCCGTATTCGGTTCGCATAACCCGAGCGCATTTGATGTAACCTTTACGATATTCCTCTCGCTTTCTTTTTCTCTCGGCTATAGCCTGCTGCTTGCCTGCTATGTCGGAAGATACTATTTCGGAACAGTAACGAAGCAGGCGATCAGGCAGCTGATCGGAGGATTTTCTCTTGCGAATATCGGAAAAATGTTTTTTGCCATCATACTCTACAATTTCATTTATTTCAAAATACTCGAAAAAGGTTATCTGACGAAGATTCTGCACAAGATGTACCCGGCGGTAAAGTACGAAACACTCAACAAAATATACGTCTGGGCGCTTGAGTTTAGGGAAGTATTCATCACATCGACCGTATTTGTCGTGCTTACAACGATACTTGTCGTTATGTTGCCAATAATCGGCTTGTTCTACTTTTCAAGGAAAACCAAGAAAAGGTTGGAAAAGGACAAAACCTGGGATTAATCATTGGGCCGCAATCTACGCGGCCCCTTTTTTTTGTTGCAACCGAAAAAAAATAAAGTAATATATATACAATTAGTATTTTTTTTAGACCTTTTGGTCGAATCACATTCCCCCCCTTTTGGGGAAACACACACCTTGTTCGCAAGAACGAGGAAATTAAAATACACCACAACAAACCTCGCGGTTTGTGCTTTGCGCCACCGTCGGGGAAACGAGAAGTTATGTTCCCTTGGAAGTAGGGTCTCGCCGTTTACGAGCAACCATCCGGTTACTGAACGGCTCAAACAAAAGTACGACCCGAAATAGGCAACTATCGCAAGAGCGGCTTCTCAAAAAACAAACCTTATAAGGAAAACCTTGAATAGACGATTTGCTAACCAAAAGGGGCGGCTTTCAAAGCGCCCCTTTTTTTTCGTTCTCACCCCCGCAAAACAAAGTAATACTTATATATGAAAATAACTCAAATTTGAAGGAGGAAGCGTTCATGGAAGATAACGGCGATATGTGTATAGGCATAGATATAGGTTACGGCTTCACAAAAGTTCACAGCGACAACAAATCCGACAGCTTTCCTACGGCGGTGTCGGCGATGTTCAGAAAAACTGAGTTTTCATGTGTAAAACCGATTTCGGTAAACGGCAAGGATTTTATCGTAGGCAAAGATGCCGAGACTCACGGCGGTGTGCTTGAGACAAGAACACAATCTTTTGTATGTTCTGATCCGTGGATAGCTGTGCTCACATATGCCTTGCATACCCACAATTTTCAAAGTGGCGTTATTGTTCTTGGGCTGCCCCCCGGTATGTATTCGCAGCGTTACGGACATGCTATCAAAGAGTCAATGAAAAACGCTTCCGTTTTCATCGACGGCATGGAATTGCAGTACCGAGTAAACGGCAACGTAAAGATAATACCGCAAGGTGCAGGCATATACTTCAGCCACACCAAGGACAACCCGGACGATATCTTGAAAAACGTGGCGGTTGTAGATTGCGGACACGAAACACTCGATTTTGCCTTGTTTGCCGAAAACAAGTACATCGAGTCAGTTACGAGCAGCGTAAGGCTTGGGGCATCTGTCGCAATAGACGAGATCAAGAGCGAGTTTTATAAGAACTATCATTTTCAGATCAATTCAAGCGCCGCAAGAAACGCCCTGATTCACGGTCGAGATGAGATTGTTCACCTCGGGAAAAGCTATCCAGTAAACATCAAGAAGTGCATTGAGGCATATGCCTTGCAAGTGTCCGCAGCAATAGACAGGTTTATCGAAAACGCTCCCAATACGCCCGATGTCGCCATAGTTGCCGGCGGCCCTGCGGAACTGATCAGGGAATACATCAAGGTGCACAATGTAAGTATCGCAAACAATGCGATCATGGCGAACGCGATAGGTTATTGGTACTATGGCATTCAGACGTCCATATCGGAAAGTTGAGGGAGGGGACATGAACACGATCAAACAAACTACAAACAACGTACCGTTCAGGTTTTATCTCAGCGAGGGGAAAGACGGCGATCTTGTAGACAAGCTGCAGGGCATGCCGTCTTACATGAAAAACGAGCTGGTTAGAGACGCCCTGCGACAATTCGTTGTCAACTACGCAGATTATATCAAAAATAGCGGAACCGGCGCAGAAGCAATTGAAAAAGCGGAATATACACCAAAATTGCTCCGCAAAAAAATGAGTTGTTTTTTGTCCGTCGGGTATCCGAGAAAAAGGGGGGTTTGATGAGCAAATCTCAAAAAATTATGGTAAAGCTGTATCTGCAAGAAACTAAAGACAGCGATCTCATAGAAAGGCTGGATTCTTTGCCAACTTACATGAGAAATGATCTCATCAAGGACGCCCTGAGGTACTACATAGCCAATATTGTGGACATGAACAGGGGGCAGGACAAAGACAAAAAAGAAACAGAGGTTGCCCATGCGAAAAAGAAAAACAGCAAATTCACAGATCCGATCAGCGAAACAAACTTCAGCTTCAACCTATGAAACTGCTCCGACATTTTCGACCCCGCTCAGCGATGCGAGGTTTTTTTCGTGGAATTGTGGAGTCGATTTTGACGATAATCGTCGATTTTGACGATAATCGTCGATTTTGACGATAATCGTCGATTTTGACCCGTTCCAAAATGGACCAAAACAGCAAAACCGTAAATTATCGATGATTTTTGTGGAAAAGTGTCAATTATCGTCAAAAACGGTGATTTCTGTATCCGAAAGCGGTATTATGTAGGCAAAAAAGGAGGGATGATGAATACAATCCAGATGTCAGCATACACCATCAGAGAATTGGACAAGCACAGGAATTTGATGGCAATTTTGTATTCGCTCGCCGTTCTGACGATAGTTGCAGTAGTGGTTCTATTTGTTGTTGGAACGTTCATGGCATTGTTGATTGGCACTATAATGTTCATATTATTTTGCTATTTTGGCAACGAGGAGTTCCACAAGTGGCGTAGAATACAAACCGGAATAACAGGAGAAGACTTATTCAATGCATGCCTGGCAAAAGCAGTCGATCAAAACAACACTCTATATCGAAATGTGCCGACTTTTTGGGGGGACATCGACTACCTTCTTGTCGGCCCCGGCGGTGTCTATGCTTTTGAAATCAAACACCATTCCGGCTACATAAACTACGATGCAAGCGGGTGGAAAAAGGTCAAGATCAGCGGCGGCGGTATTGCATACACGGACGGTATCGGCAATCCGTCGGGGCAGTTGGGAAGAAATATCATGTGGCTCAAAGACTACCTGAAATCAGAAGGTATTGACAATATTTGGATCAAAGGTATCGTTGTATTCACACATCCGCGGGTTCGATTGAATGCCAAAGGGTTGAAAAATGTGATGGCAATTACACCCGAGGGGATACCAAAGGCGGTAAGGGGTGCTGAGATAGGAGAGGAGAAAGCGGCAAAGGTAATCGATGCGCTGGACAATCTAAATGAGCTAAAATGTTAATATTATTGCTGTTATAAAATAATTTAAAAAAGGTGTTGTTTTTTTCAAAAAAAAAAGTAATATATAAACAGAAAGCGCAATTCTTTAGTATTTTCTTTAGGGCGCATGCCCGAAACAAGCCGACCTGCAATGGTTAACAAATAGTATTTTCTTTAGGGCGCATGCCCGAAACAAGCCGACCTGCAATGGTTAACAAAATAGTATTTTTTTTAGGGCGCATGCCTGAATCCGGCGACGGCAAACAAGCCGTCCCAACCACGTCTGAAAAATAAAGGGTAAATCAAACAGGATTTTTTTGTCCAAAATCCCGTGTCATCAAAATGTCATCAGTTATATATTATTATATTATAATAATACCCTTCATTTTTTCACTCAAAAAACTGGAAATAAGCAACATCTAAAAAATAAAGGAGGTAGTTTATGAAAACGATACGAAGCTCAAAAACACAACAACAAGAGGTAATGAAACTGCTGCAGTCGGTCTCGAAAAATTCACAAGAAAAGAATAAAGTGTTGGACACAATAATCAAGGTATGGAGTCAAACTGAAAAGCAAGGATATCTTGAAGCGGATCACTACATGGAGAAAATGCTGGCAAAGAACATGAGTTATAAACCAAAAGTCCTGAGTGAAATGTACGCATTTTACAAAAAAGTACCAATCGCAAGGGTAAAGCTCCTAATCAGGCTGGCGCAAAAAGTCAAGAACAGGCTTATCCAACGAGGCAGACGCGCCCTAAAGAGTAAAGGCCTGCAACCTGTCCCTTGCTCCGAAATGGTGTTTGATTCAAAAACCCGCCCCCTGCGCTCTATCGCTAAAGAGTTTGTCCCTGCAGGTGCAATAACCGCCGCCAAAGCCAAAGCAGTGCAAAAAGTTCCAAATGTCTATTTCAACAAAATCGAACCGTCTCGCACTTACGATAACTTCATTGACCTGATCAGCCCATACATTCCCCATATAAACAAGATGGGCCTCAGCGAAATCCTCGAAACTGCACTTTTCCGCATAACCCAATACGGCGACCAATCCTCACTGCTTCCTCGCACCGCAATCGATAGAGAAGCCTCTGAGCTTGCTGACTACAGTAAACTTCACAAAGTATTCCGCAACGTTGCCCTTGCCGATCATGCTTACCTTGTTTTGAAACATGCCCTTGCCATCGTTGCCAGGAAAGACCCGAAAGGTGCCGCATCTTTTGCCTCATGGCTGATACCGATGTGCCTCAGTATGGATATCGGGGTTGTAGACGATTTCCGTTCTGACCTCAAAGGCAAAAAAACGGACCATACTTTGATCTCCGCCGACCTGTTCGCCGACCTGATTACCAGCTCGATCGAAAACCCCCCTGCCAAAAATAAAATCGAGCCTGTCCTGGATGCCATCAGAAATCACCACGTCCCGCCAAAGTTGGACGAGGATATCCTTTCGACCGCCCTGAGGAAAGCAAACACGCTGGCAAGACAGGAAGAGGTTACCGTGGCCACCGACCTCAAGGCTGTAGACTTTGATAAGTGGTTCAAGCCTGCTATAATTCTTGATGCTCTCAAAAACAATATCAATAAAAGCCCTAAATTTGGCTCGTTCGATGCGATATTTTTCAAAGACATAGTGTGGACACACCCCGATGCTATTTTTTCATCTGTGCGCAAATATGCCGAGACCAATGGCATTATTGATATGAGGTTATACCTATCATCAGAACGCGCAGAAATGATGGCAATCATATTCGCTGCAATCCGCAAAGCAGGCTACCTCGACGCAAGCGTTAAGGAAAACTCTATCGGCCACCACTACTACATAAACTTCTCAAATTTCAAGGAAGAAGGCCGGAAGAAACTGCGTTCTCATTTGCGTTTTCTGACGCCGTTGAGAACAGATGTCTTCGGCATGCTTCCTACTCAGCTCGACAAGGGCAAAAGTGGTTGGATTACCATGATCCACTCAATCAATCGAACCAAAAAGTACGCTAACGTGGCGTAGTCTTATTTCTCAATGGCAAAAAAAAATGGGAAGGCGTAAAAACCTTCCTTTTTTTTAAACTCCTTCGCAAAACAAAACATAGGGCGCTTTTCGCAAGGCCGGGAATGACCTAACGGTTATCGAGAATCCTCCAACGGCGGAACATGTATGGTTCATGATATACAAGTTATGTGCAATTCGAAAACCTACCTTTCCGGAAAGGAGACAAAGAGATAATGAAATTGCTACGCAACTTTCATCTAACGATGATTAAACAAACTTCTTTTCTTATCTTTGCAAGCGGGCTTTTTATTGTCTAATAAATCTTGCTCGATAAAATTCATTGCCGTATTGTAAACAAGCTTATTCGGCTCTCCGATAATATACTGATATTCTACATAATCCTTTTTTATATAACCCATTAATTTTCCGGGTTTAACGGCTTTTGCGGGCTCACCTGCGACAGGCGTTTTTTGGTCTGCTTCAATATCTTCAACAGTGATACGAATTGTATCTTGCTCGAAATATTCTTTTATCCTGCTCAGATCATGACGGAGGTGTTCCTTGAGGTATGTGGCGGTGGCTACGTCTTTTGCAATTATCGATATTACTTCTTCTTCTATCTTTATATAAGTATTGAGTAGTATAGCTATGTTCAAAACGCGATGAATTTCTGAATTTTCGTCGTATAGAATTAACTTTGGCAAGGTTTTGTGTGTTTTCTTATCCATAATTACCAAGTACAATAACGGTACAATAGTAGCACAATAACTGTACAATAACAACAAATTATTGTACCATCAAAAATTATTATACCTTTATTGCACCTCTATTATACCTCTATTGTACCAGTTTTCAACAAAAATATTACCGAAAAAATAAAGTAGTTCATAGTGCTTTTGGGCAAGATGCCCGCTTTAGCAGTACAGTAATAATCAACCAAAAAACATAAAGTAATATAAACATAGAAAGTGTTTTTTTAGGGCGTCCTGCCCGAACTATACCCCCACATCAGGGGGAAATCATATCAGTTCTGAAAATAAAAATAAAAATCACAAATACAAAAAAGGAGGCAGTATGACAAATGCAAACTCAACCGCCGAGGCGGTAAAATTTAACGCAATCAACAGCGAGAGATTCTTTCAACAGATTTCCCATTTCTTTGAAAGACCCGAAGGGGTCTTGCTTGAGATTGCTCAAAACGCTCATAGGGCGGGGGCAACAAAGCTGGATATAACGTTGTCCGACAACGCCCTTGTGGCTATCGATAACGGCCACGGTGCTGATTCCGTGGTACCCTTGCACGGATCAGGGCATTGAAATCCGCGTCGGGAAATGCGGGAAGCACCTCGCTGTTGTAATACTGTTGCACCGTGGTCCGGTCGAGCGGGGTATTGCGGAGGAGTTCAAATGTGCTGCGCAGAACCGATGTCTGCGGGCGGTCGAAGGGCCCCCCGCTGGCTTCCAAACTGAAAGGAATGCCGAGGGTTTCCAGTGCGGCCGTAAACGCCGCATGTCTCGGCGTGCCATCCTGCTCCGCCTGACGTGTCGAGCGCATCAGAATCGCGAAATCAGCAGGCGTCAAACCACGGACGACGCCGTTGTCATCATAGGCGGTGCCCAACAGACACCGGACTCTATCCGCAACCCATCCCGCCTCGGCGGCGCGGTCCGGAAACCACAGCACTCTGAAATCCTGGGGCGTCCGATTCGCAAAGGCCGCCGGATTTTTCGGAATCCGGCTCGGGCCCAGCATGGCGGCCGCGAAGGCGTCCGAAGCCTGGACGATGGGCTCCGTGCTGCGGAAATTTTGGGAGAGGGTGTGCACGCTGCAGCCGGTATAGCGTCGTTGAAAACCTAAAATGTTGCTGACGTCGGCCCCCCGCCATGCATAGATCGACTGGTCGTCGTCCCCGACAACAAAAAGCGTCTGCGAGCGCTGATGCAGCAGTCGGATCAGCTCCTCCTGACAAGGGTTGACGTCCTGGTACTCGTCCACCATGAGGTGACGCAAATTCCCAATGCCGTTTTCCACGCCGGCTGCATTGGAACGGATCGCCTCGACCACATCCCGGATCATCAACGAGAAATCGATATATTGATCCGCCCTGAGACCGTCCCGAATGCGGGTGAGCAAGCCACCGATGTCTTGATCTTCGGCGGCGACCGTATTGAAGTCCAACAGCTCGTCGTTGGCGGTCTTCCATGCATCCGACGCCTGTTTTACTGTGTCGAAATAGCTGTTGTTCCGTGCGCGCGGTCGGAAGGATTGAAGACCCAACCGGTGATAACGCGAAATCATGTAGAGTTTGAGCCGGTTCTCGTCAAGAACGTCGTACTGTCGATACGTTGCGTCCATGTCGCCCAGTACGCGCTGGCAGTAAGAGTGGATGGTTCCGATATACATCGCCCCCATCACGGTGGGATCGAGTCCTGCGGTGGCCAGGGCTTGAGAAACCCGGCGCTTGATGGACTCGGCCGCCTTTTCGGTGAACGTAAAGGCCACGATACCTTCGGGCGGCTCATTCTGGGCGAGGAGTCTGGCGATCCGGTAGGCCAATGTCCTTGACTTGCCCGAGCCGGCGCACGCCAGACACAAAACCTCGCGGGCGGTATCCACAGCCGCGTCGTATTGCTGCGGCGTCAACTCGTTTCTCAAGACCTGGTCGATACTCATGTGAATTAAGTCCCTCTCTTTGATGGTCACGTCCCGGTGCTGTTCCGTAGGACCCGTTTGATGCTTCTTCCGTGTGCCGCGATGAACGGCGGCGGCAGGGCGTTGCCGATCATCAAGGCTACGGCGGACTTGTTTTCGGTGGTCGGGAACTTGTACCGGCGTGGAAAACCCTGCAGAAGCGCCGCCTCGCGCATGGTGATCGCCCGGTCCTCCTCCGGATGCAGAAACCTCCCCTTTGACGGGTTGAAGCATCCTCCGGTGATCGTCGGAGCCGGTTTCTTCCAGGCCATGCGCCCGTAAACATCCTTGAATCCGTTGCATCGCTTGTGGCACTCGAGCTGGAATTCCTCCGGAAGGTCTCTGCGGCTTCCGCCGTCTTTCGGTATAAGCCGGATGATCTCCAAAACCTTCGGGGTTCGATTCTCAGGCATGTCATGCACGGGGTCCCCGCTTTGACCCGCTTTCGGCAGCCCGCCGATCGCATCCTCAACCGTTTTCATCTTGGCGGCTTTGCCGGCGAAAGGAATTGTCACGCCCAGCCCCGCCAAATAAATCAACCTGCGTCTCCTCTGCGGAACACCGTAGTGGGCGGCGTTCAATATGCGATGCTCTCCCAGGTATCCGAGGTTATTCAACTTCCGACGGAAAGCCTCGAACCGTTCGTCGTCGCCCAGCCCCGGGACGTTTTCCATCATCACGGCACGCGGCCGGAGAGCCTCCACGAATCGTTCGAACTCCAGCAGCAGGTCGTTTCTGGGGTCATCAACCATGAGAGCCCCGTTCAGGGTCCGCATCGTCGAGAAGCCCTGGCACGGCGGGCACCCCGCCAGGAGATCGAGTCCGCCTTTCTTCAATCCGAGCGTGTCGAGCAGTTCCTGCGGATCAAGTTCTCTGATGTCCTTTTCCCATAATGTGACATCGCGATGGTTCGCCTTGTAGGTCTTGACGGACAGCGGATCGACGTCCACTGCACCCAGGACCCTGAATCCGGCTCTTTTCAACCCGACCGTCAGTCCGCCGCAACCGCAGAACAGGTCGACGGCCGTGGGCTTGCCGTCACCGTTCGGACGGAGTCCTCTGCTTCGTTTCGCCTTGCCTTTCATCGGAAAAACCTCCTTTTGTTCGAATAGGCGCTCCCCATGAGCGTTTTCAGGAGGTTACTTACCGATGGGCCGACTGAACCGCCGGCTTCATCCGTGGAATGGAAGCGGTTTGTCCCGGAGGGATCGCATGTTGGTTTTAGGGTATCCGTCGCTTCCGGCAGCATCCATTAAATCTCCAATGTCTTGAGCACAGCCCGGTCTATGTCGCCGTAAAACACCACGTCCAGGCGTTCGATCACGTCCTCCGGCAGTCCCGCAAACTGCGTTTTGTTGGAAACGGGGACCAGGGCGCGGAGCGCCCCTGATTCAAGCGCCACTTGCAGGGGTTCGGTGATCGAAGCCGGACCTTTGATGTTCCCTTGGATGGTCAGGTCGCCGAGGATCACCGTGCCAGCCTGCACATGACGGTTGCGGACAGCGGAGATGACGGCGGCGAAAAACGCCACACCGCAGGGACAGTCGATGCGGCCGCCGGAGAGGTCCACGGCTTCGGCATAGATGTCCTTCTGCGCCAGCATCTGTGTGAGCCCGAGCTTGTCTTTGACGCTCTGCAGATAACTGAAAGCCCGGTTGAGGGATTCCTTCAGCGATTTTTCAAGTCCCGTCGGGGTGCGGAGCTTGCCCGTGCCCGCCGTCAAAGTGACCTCAAGCCTGAACAAAGCGACCTTGGCTTCGGAATCCACCGCGGCCGTGTAGACCGTTCCGGGAGGCAGGGGGTCCTGCGAAATGACTCCGGCCCCCCCTTGCTCGGGGACGCCTACGGACCGCTCGGTGTCGTCCGCGAGATCGATGTATGAAAAACTGGTCTTGTAGAATTCGAACGAGCCGCGTTTCTTGAGCTGCTCCTTGACCCGGCGACGCCCCTCCATGGCCAGTTCGACGTACTCCGTGAGCTCCTCCT
>Ga0116191_1004372_pt1 | contig 10078 bp, 5 predicted proteins | sample AD_UKC111_MetaG_FD_89897 | JGI IMG/M metagenome (GOLD analysis project Ga0116191, IMG submission 89897) | Active sludge microbial communities of municipal wastewater-treating anaerobic digesters from Hong Kong - AD_UKC111_MetaG | ecosystem: Engineered > Bioreactor > Anaerobic > Digestate | place...
TGCCGCCCGCCGAGACCGGCGAGGGATACTGGGCCGTCAGGTTCGACGGCGAGATCCGCTGCATCGGAACATCGTTCTTGGTCCAGGCCACCTCGGCGTGGAAACGCGTGTTGTCCGACAGGTCGACGTTGACCTCGCTGTAGACCTGGAAGTGATCTTCCTTGTTCACCAGGTCGTTGAAGTTCGAGAACTGGAACCGGCAGGTCGACGTGGCGGTCTGCGGGTTCTGGGCGCTTACCGGCACAGCGATCGTCGCCGTCGCGCCCTGGCCGAGCGTCCCGTTCAGCGGGTTCGGATAGGTGACGTTGTTGGTCAGCACGCCGCCCATTTCCGCGCAGCCGTTGTCGCGGAACAGGGTCGCGCCGGCCAGGAACAGGCCCGGATTGGCCGCGCCGGTCCAGCCGCCCGCACCGGCGTAGCCGCCGAAGTCGAAGTCGCGGATCGCCCAGTCGCGTTCATGGATGTCCAGGCGCGAGCGGTGGCGGTAGCCCGCGGTCAGCAGGAAGTTGCCGTTGTCGAACTTCTTCCCGAAGGCGAGGTCCGTGCTGTAGTCGCCGTCCGAGCCGTCGATATAGGCGTACTCGCCCGACACCTCGACGCCGTCCAGATCCGTGCGGGTGATGAAGTTCACAACCCCGCCGATGGCGTCCGAGCCGTAGGTCGCGGCCGCGCCGTCCTTCAGGATCTCGATGCGCCCGACCGCGGCGGTGGGGATGAAGTTCAGGTTGGCGCCGCCGCCCTGGAACGCCGCGACCGGGCTGTCCGCCAGCCGTCGGCCGTTCATAAGCGTCAGGGTGCGCGAGGCGCCGAAGCCGCGCAGGTTGATGGTCGCGGTGCCCGCGCCGCCGTTATAGCGGTTGCTTTCGCCCAGGGACGACTGCGAGGACGTCACATTCTTGACGAGCTGGACGACCGACGGCGAGCCCTGCTTCTCCAGATCCTGGGCGCTCATCACGTCGACGGGCAGCGCCGCGTCCTCGGGAGTCCCGGCGATGAATGAGCCGGTGACGACCACTTCTTCGACTTCGGTGCTCCGGTCCTGGGCGGCGGCCGAGCCGACCGTCAGCAGCATGGCGAGGGCGAACGCCGACCCGCCGCAGAAATATCTGCTTCTCGACATCTATGTTTCCTTTCCCCCTCGAAAGCCGTCCCGCTCGATATGCGGCGGAATTTCTGGCTTCGAGTATGGCGATCATCGACCGGGAAACGCGGACGCGCCAGCCTCAATTTCCGCAACGTTACTTGCATGTCGCAAGAGCATCGCACTGCAAAAATCGCGCATATTTCCCGATACGAAGGCCCGCGGCCTCATACCGACGCCGACAATGGGCCGCACGACGCCCCGCTCGCCGGGTTCGAAATCTGTTTTCTAGCTTTGAGTTTGCTGACGAGCGGACGGCTGCATGGCCAGATTCCGACTCCTCAAATCCGAACGCGGGCCGGATCGCCCCGATGGCCGCGCGGTCATCGTCGACATGCTGCAGCGCGGCGCGAAAAAAAGAGGGCGCCGCCTTGCGGCGACGCCCTCCGCCCCTCCGCCGAAGCGAAGGAACTCTCGTCAGAAGCGCTTCGAGATCGCGAGCTTGTAGTTCCGCCCAAGGCCGCTGGCCGTGAACGGGTCATAGTTCAGGTCCAGGCGCGCGAAGGGCGGATCCTGGTCGAGGATGTTGTTGATCGTCGCGGTGACCCGCGTGTCCCACGGCAGCTCGACCTGGTAGGTCAGGTCGCCGGTGACATAGGCCTTGACGGTCTGACCCGCCGTATTGACCTGGCCGGTCTGGGGGTTGGGAGCCAGGATCGAGGTCCGCTGGTCGATGTACTTGTGGATGTAGTTGACCGTCAGGCGCAGGTTGTGCGGACCGGTGTGGTACTGCAGGTAGCCCTGGGCCTTCCACTTCGGCAGCGAAGTGGCCGCCAGCTGGTAGTTCAGGAAGCCGGCCGCGTCGTACGCCTTCTCGACCTTGATCCCTTCCACCATGAAGTCGCCGATCTTGTACTCCTTGGTGTAGGTCGCCGTGCCGCCCACGCTGACTTCACCGCCGAGCAGGTCGTCGATGGTGTAGTCGGCCATGAAGTCGACGCCGCTGGTCTTCAGCTGCGGGCCGTTGACGTACTGGGTGCTGACCCGCGCGATCGTGGCCGTAGAGCAGGCCCCCTGGAAAGTGAACCGCGCCTGCAGCGAGGCGTAGGCCGCCTGGTTGCAGTTGGTCGTCGCGCCGCCGGGGAACATGGCGTTCACCAGCGAAGCCGACGGCTCGGCCATGATCGGGTTGTCGAAGTCGAAGGTCCAGTAGTCGATGCTGCCCTTGAAGCCGCCGCCCTTGACCACGACGCCGGCCCCGAAGGTCTTGGCCGTTTCCGGCTCGAGGTTGGCGTTGCCGTGGATGTCGATGGCGCGGAAGGCGCCGGCGATGAAGCTCAGGGCCGTGCCGTAGTTGTCCGCCAGCTGGGTCAGCGGCGGGCCGCGGAAGGTCGAGCTCGCCGAAGCGCGCAGGGCCACCCAGTCGTTGATCTGCCAACGAGCCGAGATCTTCGGGTTGACCGTCGAACCGACGTCGCCGCCGTAGTTCTCGTAGCGGGTCGCCAGCTGGATCTGGAAGTCGTCGGTCACCGGCACGCTGACTTCGCCGAACAGAGCGTAGATTTCGCGGTCCAGCTCGCCCGGCGCGCTGACGCCCAGGAACACGAACGGGCCGTCCCGGTTGGTGCAGGTCGTCGTGCCGTTGAACGTCGTGTTGATGCACGGCGTGACCAGCCGGTTGCCCAGGTCGCTGTAGCTGGATTCGAACCCGTCCTTCCGGTACTGGCCGCCCAGCGCCCAGGCGACGTTGCCGCCCTTCAGCTCGATGCCCGTCTCGCCGTTGAAAACGAGGTCGGCGACCCACAGCTTCTGCGTCTGCTCGGTCTCGCTCTTGCGGAAGAACCAGCTGATCAGGTCGGCGCTGTTGGTCAGGGCCGCGGTGTTGCCGGGGCTGCCCGCCACGGCGTTGCCGAACGGATTGAAGTAATAGCAGCCGAGGGCCGCGCTGCCCGCGCCGCTGGTGAAGTTGTTGGTCTCCGCCGCCGTACAGCCGCTGCCGTCGCTGGCCAGGCTGCCATAGCCGCGCAAGGCGAGCTGGAAGCGCGACACGTCGGTGTCGTAGCCGGACCGGTAGCCCTTTTCCTGGCTGTAGGTCAGGGCGAAGTCATAGCCGATGCCGTTGTCGAACTCGCCGGTCAGGGCCGCCGACATCCGGTAGGCGTCGAAGCTGCGTTCGCCCCGCGAGGAGCCGTCGGCCCACATCGGGTTGCCGCCGAAGCCCAGCGGCCGGTAGCGGACGCCCGGGAAGTGGACGCCCACGGCCGCGGCCGGGATCTGGCTGGGATTGGCCGCCTGGTAGGCGATGAAGCCCGGATTGGTGTTCGGCACGAACCAGCCGAACAGCACCGCTGTCGACAGGCTGCCCACGGTCGGGTTGGTGGCCACAGTCGGGGTCTGCAGCGACAGGTACGAGGGCGAGGTGTGCCAGTCGGGCACGTCGGTGGACGAATAGAACGCCTCGAGGTGCAGCTTGGATTTGTCGCCGAGGTCGAAGTTGGTCTCGCCGTAGATCTGGTAGCGGTTCGTCTCTTCGACGAGGTTGTCGTAGAGCGAGAAGTGGAAGTTGCACGACGGCAGCGCGCCGCCGATCGCCACCCCGCCCTGGGCCGTGCAGGCCGCGGTCTGGTTCTGGAACCCGGCCAGCGGGATATAGGCGCCGGACGCCGTCTGGCCCACGGGCGCGAACGGCCCGATCGAGCTGCCGGCGGACCAGCCGCCTTCCGGATTCTCCGAGTAGGGTCGGTTGGCCCAGCTCCGCTCGTTCACCGACAGGGTCGAGTTGTGCTGGTAGGCCGCCGACAGCAGCACGTCGACCTTGTCGCCCGCCCAGCCCCAGATCAGGCTGGCGTCGTAGTCGCCGTCCGAGCCGTCGATGAAGCGGTAGGTGGCGTTGGCCTCCAGGCCCGTGAAGTTCTTGCGGGTGATGAAGTTGACGACGCCGCCGATGGCGTCGGAACCGTAGGTCGCCGCCGCGCCGTCCTTCAGCACCTCGACCCGCCCCACGGCGCCCGTCGGGATGATGTTGGTGTCGACGATGCCCGCGCCGCCCTGGCCGAACGGGTTGGGCGACATCCGCCGTCCGTTGATCAGCACCAGCGTGCGCTGGGCGCCGAGGCCGCGCAGGTTCACCGAACCCGAGCCTTCCGAGCCCTGGGCGCGGGGGTCGAACTGGTTGGTGTCGCCCAGCACGCCAGATGACACCGACAGCTGCTTGAGGAGCTCGACCGTGGAGGGCGCGCCCTGCTTGGCCAGGTCTTCCTGCGAGATCACGTCCACCGGCAGGGCCGCGTCCTCCGGCGTCCCGCGAATGAACGAGCCGGTGACGACGACTTCCTCGACCGTGGCCGACTGCGCGAAGGCCGGCGCCGCCGCGCCAAGGGTCAAGGCGCCGGCGAGGGCCGACGCGCTATAGTAGAGCGTACGTTTTCTGGTCATTTGTTTCCTTCCCCTGGCGGCCCTTCGTTCCGCGTTCGCCGCGGATTCCCGGACCGTCCATGGAAGGATGTCAGTGCGCGCCCGGCGGTTCGGCAAGCCCTTTCGCGCAGCGGCCGAACGGCGTTCGGATCATAGCGGCTGGAATGCAACACATTGTGGGCGTTGGGCTTTTCACGCGCCCGTGATATTTGCGTACCGTGTTCGGCAACGTCCCGCGCCGTTCCGCATCGCCCAACGCGGCCAGCCTTTTCCTGTCCTGACTTGCCGTCGCGCGCCGGCTCCGATTGCTGCGGCGCGATAGCGCATACCGTTTGCTCAAATTTTGTCTGGGACCCGGTATGCGGCCCTCATAGCCCGCCGCGCCCGTTTTGCGGGCGCCTGCGCCCCACGCGGGTGGCGCGGCGCGGAACGCGCCGACGACGCCGGGCCCGCAGGCGCTGGTGCAGCGCCTGGGCGCAAGGCCGAACGCCCTCCGGAGCGGTATGCGAAACCTATTTTTACGGGGAAGGGATGGTGGACGCGGCTGGGATTGAACCAGCGACCCCTACGATGTCAACGTAGTGCTCTCCCGCTGAGCTACGCGTCCGTACCGTCGTCTTCCGCCGAGCGGCGGAAGCGGGAAGGCCGGGGGTATAGCGGCGCCTCGCGGAGCGCGCAAGCGCCAGAAAGGCTCAGGCCGCCATCATCCGTTCGACCTCGGTGACGATCTCGCGCAGGTGGATCGGCTTGGAAAGCACCTTGGCCCCGGGGGGCCCGCTTTCGCCCGCCGCCAGCGCCACCGCGGCGAAGCCCGTGATGAACATGATGCGCAGGCCCGGGTGCTTGGCCGCCGCCTGCCGGGCCACTTCGATGCCGTCCATGCCGGGCATGACGATGTCGGTGAGCAGAAGGTCCCAGGTCTCGTCGAGGGCGGCCGCCGCCGTCTCGCCGTCGGCGCAGGCGAGAACCTCGTAGCCGGCCCGCTCCAGCGCGCGGGCGAGGAAACCCCGGAGGGAATCGTCGTCTTCGGCCAGGAGAATCCGAGGCATGGGGGCTCCGCTGTCTGGAGAGGTTGGGGCGTCACCTTAGCGGCCGGTTCGTAAATCCGCGATGAACCGTCGAAACGTGGGGGCCGTCCGGGCGATCCGTTTGCCCGGCGCGGCGACCCTCGCCATAGTGCGCGGCATGAACGCCTGGGAGCCCATCGCGGCGGCCGGCGCGACGGACGCGGGCGCCGCCTTCGACCTTCGCCGGGCCGTCCCAGACGGCGTCGCGCCGCCGACGCCGCTGGTCTTCGCCTCCCCGCACTCCGGTCGCATCTATCCGGCCGACATGATGGCGGCCAGCGCCCTCGACGACCTCGCTATCCGCCGGTCGGAGGACGCCTTCGTCGACAGCCTGATCGCCGCGGCGCCGGCCCTGGGCGTGGCCACCATCGGCGCCCGCTTCGCGCGCGCCTATATCGACGTGAACCGCGACGCCCTCGAGCTGGACCCCGCCATGTTCGCCGACGCCCTGCCCGATACGGTGCGGGCCCGCACGCCGCGGGTTGCGGCCGGCCTGGGCGCAATCGCCCGCGTAGTCTCCGAGGGCCAGGAGATCTACGCTCGCAAGCTGACCTACGCCGAGGCGGCCGCCCGCATCGACGGCGTGCACCGCCCCTATCACGCCGCCCTCGCCGATCTGCTGGCCGAGGCGCGGGCGGCCCACGGCTTCGCCATCCTGGTCGACTGGCATTCCATGCCCGCCGCCGCCGCCCGGTCGGCCGGACGACGCGGCGGCTGCGACATGGTGCTGGGCGATCGCTTCGGGGCGGCCTGCGACGATGGCCTCACCGCCTTGGTCGAGCGCGGGCTGGAACGGCACGGCTACCGCGTCGCGCGCAACGCGCCCTACGCCGGCGGCTACACCACCGAACTTTACGGTCGGCCCGCGCGCCGCGTGCACGCGCTGCAGATCGAGATCAATCGCGGGCTCTATCTGGAGGAAGCGACCCTCCAGCCGACCCGCGGCTTGCAGAAGCTCAAGGGTCACCTGGAGACCCTGATCGGCGAACTCGTCGCCGCGGACTGGTCGGCCCTGCGCTAGAAAGTGGTCGCGGACGCCCCCAACGCGGACCCAGGGCTCAGGCCAAAAAAAAGCCGCGCCCAAACGAGCGCGGCAGTTCATTAGGGAGGAAACGCCCAGGAAGGGCAGAAGCGTCAGCGACGCCTCACGAGAATGTTTATACGGTGCGGCGCACAAAACAGCAAGCGCCGAGATAGCGGGAAACTCGAATTTTTTTCGGATTTCCGTGTTTTTTGTGAAAAATCAAACCCGTGGTCGCTTCTCGCGCCCCCTCAACAATTGTTGCATCGCACAACAAGCTCGTGTCGGCCCGCAAGATCGTGTAGGAGACCCGCCAAATCCAGCGCCACCATCCCGCGCGTCCTGCGCGTCGGGACGCGTGGTGCTGGCGAAAACGCGTCGGCTCGCCTAAAAGCGCGCCTCCCCCGCAAAGGCCGAAACCTCCTCCATGTCGCTGCGCAACATCGCCATCATCGCCCACGTCGACCACGGCAAGACCACCCTGGTCGACCAGCTTCTCGCTCAGTCGGGCGTCTTCCGCGCCAACGAGGCGACGGTCGAACGCGCCATGGACTCCAACGACCAGGAGCGCGAGCGCGGCATCACCATCCTCGCCAAGTGCACCAGCGTCCTCTGGAACGGTAAGGCCGGCGAGACCCGCATCAACATCATCGACACGCCCGGACACGCCGACTTCGGCGGCGAGGTCGAACGCATTCTTGGCATGGTGGACGGCTGCGTCCTGCTGGTCGACGCCGAGGAAGGCGTTATGCCCCAGACCAAGTTCGTGCTCGGCAAGGCGCTGAAGATGGGCCTGCGCCCCATTCTCTGCCTCAACAAGGTCGACCGTCCCCACGCCGATCCGGACCGCGTCCTGAACGACGCGTTCGACCTGTTCGCCGCCATGGGCGCGACCGACGAGCAGCTCGACTTCCCGCACATCTACGCCTCGGGCAAGAACGGCTGGGCCACGCTCGATCTCGGCCAGCCCAATGACAACCTGGCGCCGCTGTTCGACCTGATCGTCGACCATGTGCCCGCGCCCAAGGCCGAGGCCCGCAAGGAAGAGCCCTTCCAGATCCTCTCCGTCCTGATCGAGAGCGACCCGTTCCTGGGCCGCCTGCTGACCGGTCGGATCGAGTCGGGCAAAGCCGTCCCGGGCCTGGCCATCAAGGCCCTGTCGCGCGACGGCAAGGAGATCGAGCGCGGGCGCATCACCAAGGTGCTCGCTTTCCGTGGCCTGAAGCGTCAGCCGATCGACTTCGCCGAGGCCGGCGACATCGTCGCCATCGCGGGCCTGTCCAAGGCCACCGTGGCCGACACGCTCTGCGCGCTCGAAGTCAACGACGCCCTGCCGGCCCAGCCGATCGACCCGCCGACCATCTCCATGACCGTGTCGGTCAACGACAGCCCCCTCGCCGGGCGCGAGGGCGACAAGGTGCAGAGCCGCGTGATCGCGGCCCGCCTGCTCAAGGAGGCGGAGTCCAACGTCGCGATCCGTGTGACCGAGACCTCCGAAAAGGACGCCTTCGAAGTCGCCGGCCGCGGCGAACTGCAACTCGGCGTGCTGATCGAGAGCATGCGCCGCGAAGGCTTCGAAGTGTCGATCAGCCGTCCCCGCGTGGTCTATCAGAGCGACCCGGAGACCGGCGAGCGGCTCGAGCCCGTCGAGGACGTGATGATCGACGTGGACGACGAGTTCACCGGCATCGTCATCGAAAAGTTGTCGGCCCGTAAGGCCGAGCTGAAGGACATGGGCCCGTCGGGCGCCGGCAAGACCCGCATCAGCCTGATGGCCCCGTCGCGCTCGCTGATCGGCTATCAGGGCGAGTTCCTGACCGACACCCGCGGCTCGGGCGTGCTGAACCGCGTATTCAGCCATTACGAGCCCTACAAGGGCGCCATCGACGCCGGCCGCAAGGGCGTGCTGGTGTCCAACTCGGACGGCGAGACCGCGGCCTACGCGCTTTGGAACCTCGAGGAGCGCGGCGTGATGTTCGTGGGCGCTGGCGAGAAGACCTACCAGGGCATGATCATCGGCGAGAACGCCCGGGCCGACGACCTGGACGTCAACCCGATGAAGGCCAAGCAGCTCACCAACGTCCGCGCGTCCGGCAAGGACGAGGCCGTGCGTCTGACGCCGCCCCGCCGCCTGACTCTCGAACAGGCCATCGCCTATATCGAGGAGGACGAGCTGGTCGAGGTGACGCCCAAGTCGATTCGCCTGCGCAAGAAGGTCCTGAACCCGTCGTTCCGCAAGAAGCGCGCCCGCGAGGACTAGGCTCGCGGCGCCCCGGCTAGCCGGGATAGATGCCGTCCAGCACCTCGTCGAAGTGCGCCCGCACCTGTTGGTGGCAGTCGCAGGCGAGGCGGCCGAGCGCCTTCGGGTCCAGCACTTCGATCGCGCCCCGCGCCGTGGCCACCAGGCCGCGGCGGCGCAAGGTCCTGAGAAAATAGCTCAGATAGCTTCGCCCCACGCCCAGCATTGACGCCAGTTCGTCCTGGGTCATGGCGATGCGCGTGCCGCCTGTGCGCTCCACGGCCGAGACCAGCCACTTGGACGCCCGCTGCTCGATCGAATGGCTCGCATTACAGGCGGCGGACTGGAAGACCTGGGCCAGCAGGCAATCGGCGTAGCGCGCGAACAGGTGGCTGATCGCGGGCGAGCGCGCCTTTGCGGCCTCAAGAGCTGCAGTGTCCATCTTCAGCAGCCAGCCGCCGCGATTCTGGACGACCGCCCGGCAATAGGCCGGCAGGCGGCCCTGGCTGACAATGCCGCCCACCGCGCCTTCACGCCCGATCAGCGCGGTTTCGATCGTGCGGCCGCCTTCGACGCTGACCACGAACGAAACCAGTGTGGGCCCGCAGGGAAAATAGACCGTCCGCACGACGTCGCCGTGATCGAACAGCATCTCGCCCCCGTCGGCGCGGTGGGGCCGCAGGTGCGCGGCCAGAAGGGCGGCGTCGCTGTCGCGCAGGGCGGCGAGCAGATTGTTGGTCAGGTCGGCCGCAGCCGACGGAGGGGAAGCGTTCAAACTCATCTTAGGGTTCAGCTGGACCGACGACAAACGCAGTAGGAGAAAAATCGTTCGCGGTATGCCCGTTTCCGGACAGAAGCTCCGGGATGCAGGTTGTCGGCCATGTCGCGCTCAGGGACTGGACCCCGGGTGTCTTGCGGCCATGCACCGAGACGACTTGGGAAAACCAACATTTGGTTGTGTCGGCGGGCCGACTTACATGCCGGTGAAGAAATCAGGGTCTTTGGCGGGCGGCCGAATTGTGAATGCGCCGAAATCTGGGATGGCGTCGCCGGCGCCTGATCCTGCGGCGCGCTACGCGCCAATCCGCTTGCGGCGACCGAAGCGGGGCCGCAATCCTGGGGCATGGCCAATCCGATCTACGCCGCCCTGCCAACCACCGTCTTCGAGGAGATGTCCGGCCTCGCGCGCGAGCTCGGCGCCGTGAACCTGGGACAGGGCTTCCCCGACGCCCCAGGCCCCCTCGCCGTTCGCCGCA
>Ga0116191_1004374_pt1 | contig 10078 bp, 9 predicted proteins | sample AD_UKC111_MetaG_FD_89897 | JGI IMG/M metagenome (GOLD analysis project Ga0116191, IMG submission 89897) | Active sludge microbial communities of municipal wastewater-treating anaerobic digesters from Hong Kong - AD_UKC111_MetaG | ecosystem: Engineered > Bioreactor > Anaerobic > Digestate | place...
AGGACGGCCACGCCGGCGGGGCGCAGGCTGTCGGTGATGGCGTCGGCGATCTGCTGGGTCATGGTCTCCTGCGTCTGCAGGCGACGGGCGAAGATTTCGACCACGCGGGCGATCTTGGAGATGCCGACCACGCGGTTCGTCGGCATGTAGGCGACATAGGCCTTGCCCAGGAACGGCGCCATGTGGTGCTCGCAGTGGCTCTCCACCTCGATCTCGCGCAGCATGACGATGTCGTCGTAGCCCTGCACGTCCTCGAAGGTCCGCGACAGCTCCTTGGCGGGGTCGGCGGAGTAGCCTTCGAACCATTCGGCGTAGGCGTCGACCACGCGCTTCGGCGTGTCGATCACGCCTTCGCGGCGCGGATCGTCGCCGGACCAGGCGATCAGAGTGCGGACGGCCTCCATGGCCTCCTCGCGGGTCGGGCGCTTGACGGGTTCAAGGTCGGTCGCACCGCTCGAGCGGTTCGGAGTGAGGGCGTCCATGTTCAAGAGGGGTCTTTCCTGGCTGAGTTGCGCCGGGACGAAGGCCCCGGAATTGACGCGCGCCACCTTTTTCTACGGCCCAGGCGTCGCGCGGATGCGACGTGGCCTCGGGCCTTGGCGAACTGTATATGGGGCCAAGCCTAGCCCCGGCAACCGTAACGCAGCGTTAGCACCCGATGCCCCTGACACTTTATGACACCATGGCCCGCGAGAAGCGGCCCTTCGTTCCCGTGAATCCAGAGCGGGTGACGATGTATGTGTGCGGGCCGACGGTCTACAACTTCGCCCATATCGGCAATGCGCGCCCGGCCGTGGTCTTCGACGTGCTGTTCCGCCTTCTGCGGCACATCTATGGGGCGGGGTCCGTCGTCTATGCGGCCAACGTCACCGACGTGGACGACAAGATCAACGCCAAGGCCGCGGCCGAGGGCGTGCCGATCTCGACCATCACCGACCGATATCTCGACATCTACAACGGCGACATGGCCAGCCTGGGCGCCCTGCGGCCCAGCCTGCAGCCGCGGGTCACCGAGACGATGCAGGCGATCGTCGAGATGATCGCCCGCCTGATCCGCAACAACGCCGCCTATGCCGCCGAGGGCCATGTGCTCTTCGACACCCAGGCCTATGCCGACTACGGCAAGCTTTCGGGCCGCTCGATGGACGACATGATCGCCGGCGCCCGGGTCGACGTCGCGCCCTACAAGAAGCACCCGGCCGACTTCGTGCTGTGGAAGCCGTCCAAGGCCAACGAGCCCGAGTGGGAAAGCCCCTGGGGGCCGGGCCGTCCCGGCTGGCATATCGAATGCTCGGCCATGATCGAAGAGGCGCTGGGACTGCCGATCGACATCCATGGCGGCGGCCACGACCTCATCTTCCCGCACCATGAGAACGAGATCGCCCAGGGCGTCTGCGCCCGCCACGCCGACGGTCACGCTGGCGACTACGCTCACTACTGGATGCACAACGGCTTCCTGAACTTCGGCGACGAGAAGATGTCGAAGTCGCTGGGCAACGTGGTGCTGATCCACGAGCTCATCGAGCAGACGCCCGGCGAGGCGGTCCGTTGGGCGCTGCTGGTCGGTCACTATCGCGCGCCCCAGGAATGGAGCGGCGATCTTCTGGTCCAGGCCCGCAAGTCGCTCGACCGGCTGTACGGCGCCCTGCGCCGCGCGGCCCACGTGGCCCCCTCCACCGACCAGCCGTCGCCTGCCTTCGTCGCGGCGCTGGAGGACGACCTCAACACGCCCCAGGCCATGGCCGAGCTGTTCGCCCTGGCCTCGGCGCTGGAGACCGGCGACGCGGAGGGCAAGGCGCTCGCCAAGGGTCGCCTTCTCGCCTCGGGCGCGCTGATGGGCTTCCTCGGGTCCGATCCGGAAGACTGGTTCCAGGGTGGCGCGGACGAGGATTTCAAGGCCCGGGTCGACGCGCTGGTGGTCCGCCGGGGCGAAGCCCGCGCAGCCAAGGACTGGCCCGCCGCCGACCGGATCCGCGACGAACTGAACGCGTTGGGCGTCGAGGTCATGGACGGCCCGACGGGTGCGACCTGGCGCCTGAAGGAGAAGGCCTGATGCCCATGAACAACACTCCCCAGACCTTCAACCTCGGGGCGGGCTTCAAGTTCAAGGGCGGCGGGGGCGGCGGCCCCGGCGGGGTTCGGATCGAACATCGGGTCGGCATCCAGACCCCGCCCGACGTGATCTGGGACCTGATCTACGATCTGGACGGCTGGAAGGACTGGAACCCGCTGTATCCCGAGGCGTCGGGTCAGATCCGCATCGGCGCCCCGCTCTCCCTGAAGCTCGCCGTTCCCGGCGAAGCGGTCCGCGAGATCCAGCCGACGGTGCTGGAATGGGTGCCGCGCGAGCAGCTGCACTGGCGCCTGAAGATGCTCGGCGGGCTCGTCAACAACACCCGCTACATCGAGATCGAGCAACTCGCGCCCGCAAGCTGCATCGTCGCCAACGGGGAGCTGTTCGGGGGATTCCTGGGTCAGAAGGTGGCCGCCCGGATGGGCGGCAAGGTCTTCAAGGGCTTCGAGGAAATGAGCCTCGCGCTGAAAGCCGCCGCCGAGGCGCGCTGGCAGGCGCAGGCCAACGCGCCTAAATCCTGATCATGATCGACGACATCTACTCGGCGAAGATCCTCAAGCTCGCGGCCAACATGCCGCGGGCCGGCCGGCTCGAACATCCGCAGGGCACCGCCGAGAAGGTAGCGCGCCTCTGCGGCTCGAAGGTTGTGGTCGATGTGGCCGTGGAGGGCGATCGCGTGGTCGACTTCGCCCAGGACGTGAAGGCCTGCGCGCTCGGCCAGGCCTCGGCCGCGGTGCTCGGCGAGAACGTCGTCGGGGCCAGCCTCGGCGAGATCGAACTGGCCCGGGACGGCCTGCGTGCTATGTTGAAGACGGGCGGCGCGCCGCCCGAAGGACGCTTCTCGGACCTCGCCATGCTCGCGCCGGTGAAAGACTATCCCGCCCGCCACGCTTCGACGCTGCTCGCGTTCGAGGCGGCGGTCGACGCCGTGCACCAGGCGATGGGGCGAACTAGCCGCGCCGGCGCGGCTTGATTCGACGCACCCGGCGACGTAAGCGCTGGACTGACTCGCACGGTCCGCAACCGGCATGAATCTTTATGAAACAAGCGTCAGGGGCGCGCTACGCGCCTACAAGCTGACGCTCTCGCCATTGATCGGGCGTCAGTGCCGGTTCCTCCCGACCTGTTCGGAGTACGCGGCCGAAGTCCTGATCTCCCACGGGCCCGTTCGCGGCGGCTGGCTGGCCGCCCGTCGGGTCTGCCGCTGCAACCCCTGGGGCGGGTCGGGCTATGATCCGCCGCCGCCCAGGACCGATGGACCGCAGCGCCGCAACTGGACGTGTGAAAAGACATGATCGAACTCGTTTTCCCCGACGGCTCCAGGCGCCAGTTCGAAGACGGCGTCACGGGGCGCGACATCGCCGCCTCGATCTCCAAGTCGCTGGAGAAGAAGGCCCTCCTGGTGAAGCTGGACGGCAAGCTGCTTGATCTCGCCCGCCCGCTGCCGGGCGGCGGCGCCTTCGAGATCCTGACCCGCGAGAGCCCCGAGGCCCTCGAGGTCATCCGGCACGACGCCTCGCACGTGCTCGCCGAGGCGGTGCAGGAGCTGTTCCCCGGCACGCAGGTGACCATCGGGCCGGCCATCGACGACGGCTTCTACTACGACTTCGCCCGCGACGAGCCGTTCGTGCTCGACGACCTGGCCAGGATCGAGCAGCGCATGCGCGAGATCGTCGACCGCGACGAAGCCATCGTGCGCGAGGTCTGGGACCGCGACGAGGCCATCGCCCACTTCAAGTCGATCGGCGAGGCCTACAAGGCAGAAATCATCTCGGACCTGCCCGGGGACGAGACGATCACGGTCTATCGCCAGGGCCAGTGGAAGGACCTGTGCCTTGGGCCGCACCTGCCTTCGACCAAACACGTGGGCAAGGCCTTCAAGCTGACGAAGCTGGCCGGAGCCTACTGGCGCGGCGACCATCGCAACGCCCAGCTCCAGCGCGTCTACGGCACGGCCTGGGCCAGCGAGGCCGATCTCGAGGCATATCTGAAGCGCATCGAAGAGGCCGAGAAGCGCGACCACCGCAAGATCGGCCGCCAGATGGACCTCTTCCATATCCAGGAAGAGGCTGTGGGCCAGGTGTTCTGGCACCCCAAGGGCGCGACGCTCTATCGGACGCTGGAAGCCTATGTCCGCCGCAAGATCGAGCGGAACGGCTATGTCGAGGTCAAGACGCCGGCGCTGATGGACCGCAAGCTCTGGGAGACCTCCGGACACTGGGCCAAGTACCGCGAGAACATGTTTGTGTGCGAGGTCGAGACGGATGACCGCACGCTCGTCGTTAAACCCATGAACTGTCCCGGCCACGTTCAGATCTTCAACGTCGGCCAGAAGTCCTATCGGGAGTTGCCGCTGCGCATGGCCGAGTTCGGGTCCTGCCATCGCTACGAGCCTTCGGGCAGCCTGCATGGCATCATGCGGGTGCGCGGCTTCGTGCAGGACGACGCCCACATCTTCTGCACGCCCGAGCAACTGCCGCTCGAGGCCGCGGACGCGGGCCGCCTGATCTTCCAGACCTATGAGGAGCTCGGGTTCGACCGAGTGGACGTGAAGCTGTCCACGCGGCCGGAGCAGCGAATCGGATCGGACGAGATCTGGGACGAGGCTGAAGCCGAGCTGGCCAAGGCCTGCGACATGATGGGCGTGAAGTACGAGATCAACCCGGGCGAAGGCGCGTTCTACGGCCCGAAGCTTGAATTCACGCTATACGACGCGATCGGCCGGGCGTGGCAGTGCGGTACGGTGCAGGTGGATTTTAACCTTCCGGAACGTTTCGGCGCCGAATATGTCGCCGAAGACGGTTCGAAGCAGCGTCCTGCGATGCTGCACCGCGCAGTCCTGGGGTCCATGGAACGCTTCATCGGCATCCTGATCGAGAACTACGCCGGGGCGTTTCCGCTCTGGCTGGCGCCCGTCCAGGTCGTCGTCGCCACAATTACGTCAGACGCCGACGACTATGCTCGCGAAGCGGCCGCTGCGCTGCGCCAGGCTGGACTGCGCGTGGAGACCGACCTGCGCAACGAGAAGATCAACTACAAGGTGCGCGAGCACAGCCTCGGCAAAATCCCTGTCATCGCGGTGGTGGGGCGACGCGAGGCCGAACTGGGGCAGGTCGCCCTGCGGCGCCTGGGTTCCGACCGCCAGGAGGTCATCTCCTTGGCGGACGCGGCGTCCAGGCTTGCCAACGAGGCGACTCCGCCTGATCTTGCCCGACACGCGTCAGGCGAGCGTCGCTCGCCCGCTGAGGCGGTCGGGGCCATGGAGGCTGGATGAACGGCATCGCCGCACCGATCGTCGCCGCTGAACCGGTTCACGGGCTCGAGGGCTTCCTGAGATCCCGCCGCCCGGTGTCGGTGGTGATGGTCGTCTATATGACCGGCGAGGCCCTGACCCACAGCGTCGAGCGGGTCCTCGCCGATCCGCTCGTCGATCAGTTCGTGATCGTCGACAACGGCTCGCCCAGCGCCGAGGCGACGAACCTTCGCAGCCTCGCCGACCGTGATCCGCGCGTGCTGCTGCTCGCAGGCCACGGCAATGTCGGTTTTGCGCGCGGCGCCAATCTGGGCGCGCGGGCGGCCAGCGGCGAGATCCTGGTGTTCCTGAACCCCGACGCGTTCCTGCAGCCGGGCTGTGTTGCGGGCCTCGCCCGCGCGATCGAGAACCGTCCCGTGCCGTCGCTGGTGGGCGGCCGCGTGCTGAACGCGGACCGCACCGAGCAGCGCGGCGCCCGTCGCGGCGACATTACGCCGGTGTCGGCGCTGCTGTCGCTGAGCCGCCTGGCGCACAAGGTGCCCGGCCTGCGCCGATACGAAGTGCACTGGGAAAGCGACGAGACGCCGAAGACCGTCTCCCAGGTTCCCACCGTTTCCGGGGCCTGCATCTGCATGCGCCGCGAGGACTTCGAGGCCGTCGGCGGGTTCGACGAGGGATACTTCCTGCACGTCGAGGACGTCGACCTGTGCTGGCGCGTTCGCCGGGCGGGCGGCCAGGTGCTGTTCCACCCGAAGGCCGAGGTGGTCCATCTGGGTCACACCAGCCAGACCAGCCCGATCAAGGTCGAGTACCACAAGGGCGTGGGCCTCGCGCGATACTTCCGCCGGCGGGCCGAGAGCCTGACCGAGCGCCTGTTTGCGTGGCTCCTGTCGCCGCTGATCGTCTGCACGGCCGTGGCGCGGCCGATGGTGTGGCGCTTCCGGGGCCGCCCGGCGGCCTAGCCCCCGGCGGCCAGGACGGCCGCCAGACCCTCGCGATAGGTCGGATAGAGCGGGCGCCAGCCAAGCTCGGCCTTGGCGCGCGCGTTCGAGACCCGTTTGCTCTCAGCATAGAAACGCAGCGCCGCCGGCGGCAGGCGGGCGTCGGCCAGGGCGACTTCCGGGGGCGGCGCCAGGCCCATCAGGCGCGCGGCGTAGGCCACGACGTCGCTGTTCGGCGCCGGCAGGTCGTCGCAGAGATTGTAGACGCCGCCCGCCCGCGGCCTGTTCATCGACGCTTCCAGCCCCGCCGCCAGATCATCGACGTGAATTCGCGAGAAGAGCTGGCCGGGCGCGGCGATCCGGCGGGCCCGGCCCTCGCGCAGCCGATCGAAGGTGGACCGTCCCGGGCCGTAGATTCCCGGCAGTCGGAAGATCACGACGGTCAGGCCCATGCCCCGGCCGACGTCGAGCCAGTCGCGCTCGGCGGCCACGCGACGCGCGCCCTCGGTCGACTGGGCGGCGAGGCGGCTCGTCTCGAACACCCAGCCGCCCCTGCGATCGCCGTAGACGCCTGTCGTCGACAGATAGCCGATCCAGTCGGGAAACCCGGCGCTTCGGGCCAGGGCGGGCGCCAGGGCGGCGAGGGCCGGACAGCCAGACGGACCGGGCGGGGCGGTGACGAGAACAGCCTGGGCTTCGGCGACGGCCGCCGCCAGCGCGTCGGCGTCGTCGGCGCGGATCGGGCGAACGCCAAGCGCGCGCATCGCCTCCGCATCGGCCTCGCGCCGGAAGGTGCCGCTCACCGTCCAGCCGCGCGCCGTCATCCGTCGCGCCACGGCGCGGGCCGTGAAGCCGAAGCCATAGATCAGCAGGTGCAAGTCTTCGCCTACTCCGCGGCGGCGGCGGCCCGACTCGGCGTTCCGGCCGCGGCTGCGGCGGCGCGCTCCGCATTCCAGTGCGAGACGCACGGGATGCGCGCGCGGTCGACCCGGTCGGCATAGCGGCGGGCGACTTCGGCGGCGTCGAGCAGTAGGCCGTCCTCCAGGGTTATGGGATCAAGCCCGTACCCCAGAAGGCGGCGGTTCTCCACCGCAAGCTCGTTCTCGTCGGCCTCCTGGCGCGGATTGGGCAGGTGGGCGACTTCCGCGGCGGTGAGCCGGGCGACCATGGCGGCTAGGTCGCGAACCCGCCAGCATTCGGTCATCTGGTTCATCACCTTCACCCGGTCGCCTCGCGCCGGCGGATGCAGCAGGGCCAGCTCTATGCAGCGGACCGTGTCCTGGATGTTGATGAAGGCCCGCGTCTGGCCGCCGGCGCCGTGGACAGTCAGCGGATGGCCAAGCGCGGCCTGGATAAGGAACCGGTTCAGCACCGTCCCGTAGTCGCCGTCATAGTCGAACCGGTTGATCAGGCGGGGGTCCAGACGGGTTTCGGTCGTCTGGCAGCCCCAGACGATGCCCTGGTGCAGGTCGGTGATCCGCAGACCGTCGTTGCGGGCGTAGAACTGAAAGAACAGCGCGTCCTGGGTCTTGGTCATGTGGTAGATCGACCCGGGATTGGCCGGATAGAGGATTTCCCGCTCCACCCAGCCGGACGGCGTTTCGATCTGGACCGTCAGATACCCTTCGGGGATCGCCGCCCCCGCCGTTCCGTAGCCGTAGACGCCCATGGTGCCCAGATGCGCCAGGTGAATGTCTAGCCCCGTCTCGACGATGGCGGCCAGGACGTCATGGGTGGCGTTGAGGTTGTTGTCGACGGTGTAGCGCTTGTGGCGCGCCGACTTCATCGAATAGGGCGCGGCGCGCTGCTCGGCGAAGTGCACGACCGCGTCGGGTCGCCAGGCGCGAAACAGGGAGACCAGGCCGTCGTAGTCCTGTCCCAGGGTCAGGTCGTGGAAGCCGATGCGCCGCCCAGAGACCTCCGCCCATGCCGAGAGGCGCTCGGACATGTCGCTGATCGGGGTCAGCGACTGGACTCCCAGTTCGGCGTCGATCCGCCTGCGGGAGAAGTTGTCGATGATCGAGACCTCATGGCCCCGCGCCGAAAGATGAAGCGCAGTCGGCCATCCGCAGAAGCCGTCTCCGCCGAGAACCATGACCCGCATCGCATCTCCGATCGAAGCTGGCGTCTCTAGAGACAGAGCTAACGCGCAAGCTGGACTTTCGGAACCGTCGACACGACGAAATATCCTCGCCTTGGCCGTAAGACGAGGGCGCGCCGCGGCCGGCGCGAAAACTTCATGAGACTGTCATGGACGCCGCCGGGCGCGGCGCCGCGGAAGAGTTCGGCTAGAGGAGCGCCTTGATCGCGGCGCGGGCCGCCTCGGCGAGGTCGGGCCGGGCGAGGGCGAAAGCCACATTGGCCCGCAGAAGCCCGATCTTGTCGCCGCAGTCGTAGGTCACCCCCTCGTATTCGAGGGCATGGAAGCTCTGGGCCTTCATGAGTTCGAGCATCGAGTCGGTGAGCTGGATCTCGCCGCCCGCGCCCTTGCCCTGGTTCTCGAGCAGCTCGAAGATTTGGGGCTGAAGGATGTATCGGCCCGAAATAAAGAGGTTCGAAGGCTCGGTTCCCAGCGGCGGCTTCTCGACCATGCCGGTCATGCGGTTGAGCCGGCCGTCCTGCCCTTCGAGCGCGACAATTCCGTACTTGTAGGTTTCGCCCTCCGGCGCGGGTTCGACGGCGATCACGTTGCCGCCGACCTTCTCATAGGCCGCCACGCACTGAGCCAGGGCCGGGGTGTCGGCCATCATCAGCATGTCGGGCAGCATCACCGCGAACGGCTCGTCGCCGATGATGTCGCGCGCGCACCAGACGGCGTGGCCGAGGCCCAGCGGCGCCATCTGCCGCACGAAGCTCATCTGGCCGGGCTTGGGCAGGTCGCGACGCACGTCGGCGAGGATGTCGGCCTTGCCCTTCGCCTCCAGCGCGCCCTCGATCTCGGGGTTGGAGTCGAAGTAATCCTCGATCGCGCCCTGGCCGCGGCCGACGATGAACACGAAATGCTCGATCCCTGCGGCGCGGGCCTCTTCGACCACATAGGACAGGATCGGACGGTCGACGACGTTCAACAGGTTCTTCGGCGTGGTCTTCGCGCCCGGCAAAACCCGGGTCCCGAGCCCAGCCACCGGCAGGACCGCCTTACGCACTCGTTTCGTCATCCGTCCCTCCGGTTGGGCCGCTTGAAGATTTGAACGCCGCGCGCGCACGCCTGCGCACGCGGTGGTTGTCAAGCCTGTCGGCCCCCGTCGACGGCGGGGACCGTCTAGACCAGGAACCTCTTCAAATCCATGAACGTCCGGAGCCGTTCATTCGACCGTGACGGATTTCGCCAGATTGCGCGGCTGGTCGACATCGGCGCCCTTCTGCACGGCTACGTGGTAGGCGAGCAGCTGGATCGGTGCGGACATGACCAGCGTCGAGACCAGCGGATCCGACGACGGTGCGGTGACCACGACCTTGGCGCCGGCCGGGGCGTGCTTGGCGCCTTCGACGTCGGTGATGAAGACCACCTGCCCGCCGCGCGCCATCACCTCGCTCATGTTCGAGGCCGACTTCTCGAACCAGGCGTCGTAAGGGGCGAGGATGATGATCGGAGTCTGGTCGTCGACCAGGGCGATTGGGCCGTGCTTAAGCTCGCCGGCGGCGTAGCCCTCGGCGTGGATATAGCTGATTTCCTTGAGCTTCAGCGCGCCTTCCAGGGCGAGCGCGGACATCGGGCCGCGGCCGAGATAGAGCACGTCCTTGGCCTTGGCGATCTCGGCGGCGATGTCGCGGATCGCATCCTCGAGGCCGATCGCCTCGGCGATGAGC
>Ga0116191_1004390_pt1 | contig 10061 bp, 9 predicted proteins | sample AD_UKC111_MetaG_FD_89897 | JGI IMG/M metagenome (GOLD analysis project Ga0116191, IMG submission 89897) | Active sludge microbial communities of municipal wastewater-treating anaerobic digesters from Hong Kong - AD_UKC111_MetaG | ecosystem: Engineered > Bioreactor > Anaerobic > Digestate | place...
AAGAAAGAACCGGACCGACAGCTCTTCGCCATTGGTGCAGGCAAAGGCCACGTCCCGGCCGCCCGGCGCAGGGTCGGCGACGGGCGGCTTGGTGGCGCATGCGGCGGTGACACAGGCGATGGCTATTGCGGCGACCAGTGCTTTCATGGGTTCTTTCCGGGTGGTTTGAAAAAGGACCAGTGCGGCGTCAACGGCCTGCCGCAGGCCGGGCTCATGGCCCGCAAAGGGCGGGGCGAACACGAGCGCGACGTCAGGCCGCACCTTGCTGCGTCAGCACCAGCAGGCACGCGCCCAGCAGCACCGCGCAAGCACCGAGGTCGGACACCATGGCGACGTTCTCCAGCCGATTGCGGTGGTCCTGCAGGGCATGCATGACCCCCGCCAGGCCGTAGAACACCCCGCCCGCAAGCGCGCCGGCCAGCCGCCAGGACGGCTGCCACAGACTGAGCACACCCACCAGCCCGATGGCGACATTGGCAAAGCCGAGCTCACGCACCAGGATCAGCGACTCGTCCGACTTCAGGCCCAGAATCTCGCGCGCCGTATAGCGCGGCTGGGCCATCTGCTTGCAGCCGGCCAGCAGCAGGCGCCAGCCGACAGCCCAGAAGGCAAACCACTTGGCGACGAGCGCGGCATCGAGAGCCGCCCCGAAGTACAGAGACTCCGCCCCGATGCACAGCAGCGGCAGCACAAGCATGAAAAGGCCGATGATGGCGTAGTACATACATGCGGCTCGCGATCTTGGTGGGCGGGCCCAAAGCATAAGACAAGCCGCGCGGCTTGGGCGGATTGGCTCGGGCACGATGCCATTGGCGCCCACGTTGGGTTGAGGCTGCTCGCCCATCCCTGACATTGGCAATGATTCGCCGACTCGGCGCGGATTTCACTACTCCCATTTGACCTGACACGCCAAGGAATGACGGATGCCCGTCAGCCCGGGCGACAGATCAACAGGTTGTACGGGGTGCCGCCGCCGCTTGATCGGCTCGCCGGCGCGGTGCGGTGCTCGACGGAAAAGCCCGCGTCCGCGAGCGCGCCGGCGATTCTGCGCACGGGGCGGACCAGAAACCCATGCCGAGCGAACGGCTGGCGATCGAGCCAACCGGGGTCAGCAACGCCGAGCACGCCCCGGCCCGACGGCCTGAGCACGCGGTGCAGGTCGGCGAAAGCCGGCGCGAGATCCGAGATGAAGTAGACCGTATTCAGGCTGATCCAGCCATCCAGCGAGGCGGCGGCCAAGGGAAGCGCTTGCATCGTGCCGACGTGCAGGTGCAGCCGTCCGGCGTCCAACTCGCGCCGATGCGAGCGGCGGGCGCGCCGGATCATGTCGGGTGACGGCTCGACGCCATGGACGTCGCCTGCGGTGGCAGCCAGCAGCAGGTGCAGGCCCAGGCCTCCGCCGAAGCCGATGTCCGCAGCGGTTTCCGTCCCGGCCAGTTCGAGGGCGGCGACCGCTGCTGCGATCGTCGGGGCGTTGCCCTTGTTGAGCACGCGCGCGATCACCGCACCCAACAGGCCCTTGGGATGGCCGAGCTGACGGGCGACGAGCCGGTCCAGGACACGCAGTGGGTTCACGGTATCCGCCCATTGGAAAACGTTGATTTGAACCGCCCCGGGTTTCGAGGAGCGCATGTGGTTGAAGCAACTGAGGCATGAGTGGGGCTGCAGACCAGTCAGTCGGACGAGTGGTCTCGGGCACTTCCGACGGATCTGCCGAGCCGCCGATAAACCGTCGCCCGGCTCACCCCCAGTGCCCGGGCGGCATCGGCCACGCGGCCGCCGGCCTGGCGCACGGCCTGGTGGATCAGGTCGGTTTCCACCGCCTTCAATGAGCGCGGGGTGCCTGTGCGGGTGGTGGCGGGCGCGCCTCGCGCCGGGTGGTCCGCAGCGGCTTGCGCGGTCACCTGCACGCGCAGGCCGGACCACAGGGGCAGGGTGGCGGCTTCGCCTTGGCGCTGCGCCAGGTCGAACAACTGGGCCCAGGGCAGGGCGAACAAGTCGCTGGCGTGCAGGGGGCCGTGGGCCAGGCCGTGCAGGGCGGGCAGCATCTGGCGGGCGGTGGCGTTGGCGCCGGTGACCTGGCCGTCGACGTCCAGGCACAGCAGGCCCGCGCCTTCGCCGCCGCCGGCCACGCGCCAGCCGGCGGGCCAGGCCAGGTGCAGGCGCAGGGCGTGGGGGCGGGCCAGCACCAGGGCGTCTTCGATGCCTTGGGCCGAGCGGGCGACGAGGTATTGCAGCTCGGGGCGCTCGGGCGCGTCCACGCCGGTGACGTCGAGCATGCCCAGGCAGGCGCCGTCGGGGCCGAACAGGGGCGCGCCGGCGCAGCTGTAGACGGCGGTGTCGTTGAAGAAGTGCTCGCCGCGGTGCAGCCACACGGGCGCGCGCTCGCCCAGGGCGGCGCCGATGGCGGTGGTGCCCACGCTTCGCTCCGACAAATCCACACCCACGCGCGCAATGGCGTGGATGGCGCGGTTGCGGTGGTCGATGGCGCCGGCGGTGTCGATGACGCAGCCCTGCGCGTCGGTCAGCAGCACGAAGTAGCGGATGGGTGCGATGGCGGCGGCCAGGCGCTGCAACTCGGGCCGGGCGGCGGCCAGCAGGGCGGCGTGGGCGTCTTGCGCGTTGGCGCGGGCACTGGCGGGCACCGGGTCGAAGGCGACGCGCGCCTGCGGCTGATGGCCCAGGGCCAGGCAGCGGCGCCAGCTCTGCATGATCCAGGCGCGGTCCAGCCAGGCGCTGGCCAGGGCTTCGGTCAGCCCGGTGCCGTCCAGCAGCACGCTTTGCCGTGCCAGGGCGATCTGGCGCAGCCGCACATCACCCGAGGCAGCGGGCAGGGCGGTCATCGCGGTGTCTCCGTGTCTCATTCTGAGAATATTCAAGCCGGTTGCCATAAACCGAGGGTTTTGCCTAGGTCGATCGGAATGCCGTGTTCCAAGAATGGCCATTTTGATGCCAATTGGACAACCCCACGACAAGGAGACGCCCGCGATGAAAGTCGAGCTCAAGGTCAATGGCAAGGCGGTCACGGCCGACGTGCCGCCCAACACGCTGCTGGTGCAGTTCATCCGCGAGCATTTGCGCTTGACGGGCACGCACGTGGGCTGCGACACGGCCCAGTGCGGCGCCTGCACGGTGATCGCCAATGGCCGCTCCATCAAGGCCTGCAACACGCTGGTGGCGCAGATGCAGGGAGCGGACATCACCACCATCGAGGGTGTGGCCGCGCCCGACGGCACGCTGCATCCGGTGCAGGCCGCCTTCAAGGAATGCCACGGCCTGCAATGCGGCTACTGCACGCCTGGCATGGTGATGAGCACGATCGACTTGCTCAAGCACCACCCCAGCGCCACGGAGGGCGAAATCCGCAGCCTGCTGGAGGGCAACCTGTGCCGCTGCACGGGCTACCAGAACATCGTCGCCGCGGTGCAGACCGCGCAAAAAACCATGGCCGCCTGAAGCCGCCGCAAGACAAGGAGACACACCATGGGTGCCACTGAATTTGCCAAGCTGCCGCACATCGGCGAATCGCTGAAGCGCAAGGAAGACGTGCGCTTTCTCACCGGCGTCGGCAACTACACCGATGACATCGTGCAGGCCCATCAGAAGTACGCGGTGTTCGTGCGCTCGCCGCACGCGCACGCCATCGTCAAGAAGGTGGACACCGCTGCCGCCAGCGCCATGCCGGGCGTGGCGCGCGTCTTCACCGGCGCCGACGTGGAGGGCAAGATGGGCGGGCTGCCCTGCGGCTGGCTCATCAGCAACCCCGACGGCAGCCCCATGAAGGAGCCGCCGCACCCCATCCTGGCCAGCAAGAAGGTGCGTTACGTGGGCGACCACGTGGCCATGGTGGTGGCCGACACGCTGGCGCAGGCCAGGGATGCGGCCGAGGCCGTGGTGGTGGACTATGAAGAACTGGCCCCGGTCATCGACATGCGCACCGCCGCCAAAGGCCCCGCGCTGCACGACGAGGCGCCCGACAACCACTGCTACAAGTGGACGCTGGGCGACAAGGCCGCGGTGGACGCCGCCTTTGCCGGCGCCGCGCACGTGACCAAGCTGGACCTGACCAACAACCGGCTGATCCCCAACGCCATGGAGCCGCGCGCCGTCAACGCCAGCTACAACCGCGGCACGGACGAATCGGTGCTGTACGTGGCCAACCAGAACCCGCATGTGGAGCGCCTGCTGATGACGGCCTTCGTGCTGCAATGGCCCGAGCACAAGGTGCGCGTGATCGCGCCCGACGTGGGCGGCGGCTTCGGCTCCAAGATCTTTCTGTACGCCGAGGACGTGGCGGCCACCTGGGCGGCCAAGCAGCTCAATTGCGCCATCAAGTGGACGGCCGAGCGCAGCGAATCCTTCGTCAGCGACGCGCACGGGCGCGACCACATCACGCACGCCGAAATGGCGATGGACAAGGACGGAAAGTTTTTGGCCATGCGCGTGCACACCCACGCGAATCTCGGCGCGTATCTGTCCACCTTTGCCTCCAGCGTGCCCACCATCCTGTACGGCACGCTGCTGGCGGGGCAATACACGGCGCCGCAAATCTACGTCGAGGTGGACGGCTGGTTCACCAGTACGGCGCCGGTCGATGCCTATCGCGGCGCCGGCCGGCCCGAGGCCACTTACGTGGTCGAGCGCCTGGTCACACGCTGCGCCTGGGAGATGGGCCTGGCGCAGGACGAAATCCGCAAGCGCAACTTCATCACCCAATTCCCCTATCAGACGCCGGTGGCGCTGCAGTACGACACGGGTGACTACCACGCCTGCATGAGCGACGCGCAAAAACTGGCCGATGTGGCCGGCTTTGACGCCCGGCGCAAGGCCAGCGAGGCCAAGGGCCTGCGGCGCGGCATCGGCTACAGCAGTTACATCGAGGCCTGCGGCCTGGCGCCCAGCAACATCGCTGGCGCCCTGGGCGCGCGCGCCGGCCTGTTCGAGGCGGGCGAGGTGCGCGTCAACCCCACCGGCAGCGTGACGGTGTTCACCGGCTCGCACAGCCACGGCCAGGGGCACGAGACCACGTTTGCGCAGCTGGTGGCCGCACGGCTGGGCATCGACCCCAGCCAGGTGGACATCGTGCACGGCGACACCGGGCGCATCCCGTTCGGCATGGGCACCTACGGCAGCCGCTCGCTCAGCGTGGGCGGCACGGCCATCATGAAGGCGCTGGACAAGATCGAGGCCAAGGCCAAGAAGATCGCCGCGCACCTGATGGAGGCCAGCGACGCCGACATCGAGTTTGCCAATGGCGAGTTCACCGTCAAGGGGACCGACAAGAAGATCCCCTTCGGCCAGGTGGCGCTGACGGCCTATGTGCCGCACAACTACCCGCTCGACAAGCTGGAGCCGGGCCTGAACGAAACGGCCTTCTACGACCCGACCAACTTCACCTACCCGGCTGGCACCTACATCTGCGAGGTCGAGGTCGACCCGGCCACGGGTGTGGTGCGGGTGGACCGCTTCACCACGGTGGACGATTTCGGCGTCATCATCAACCCCATGATCGTCGAAGGCCAGGTGCACGGCGGCGTGGCGCAGGGCCTGGGCCAGGCGCTGATGGAGCACGGCGTGTACGACCCGGACAGCGGCCAGCTGCTGACCGGCAGCTACAGCGACTACACCATGCCGCGCGCCGACAACTTCCCCGAGTTCAAGCTCGGCCACGTGTGCACGCCCTGCACCCACAACCCCATCGGCAGCAAGGGCTGCGGTGAGGCGGGCGCCATCGGCTCGCCGCCGGCGGTGATCAACGCCGTGCTGGATGCACTGGCGCCCCTGGGCGTGAAGGACCTCGACATGCCCGCCACGCCGTACCGCGTGTGGCAGGCCATCCAATCGGCCAAGGCCTGAAGAAAGGAGCCCTCTCATGTACGCATTCACCTACGAGCGCCCCGCCACCGCCGCCGATGCGGCCAGGCTGGCTGCGGCCGGCGGCAAGCTGCTGGCCGGCGGGCAGACTTTGCTGGCCTCGATGAAGCTGCGCCTGGCCGCGCCCGAGCAACTGGTCGACCTGGGCGCCATCCAGGAGCTGAAGGGCATTCGCCGCGAGGCCGGCACCCTCACCATCGGCGCCATGACGCGCCACTGCGAAGTGGCCGAAAGCGCCGAGGTGCGCGCCGACATCCCGGCGCTGGCCGACCTGGCCAGCCACATCGGCGACAAGCAAGTGCGCGCCATGGGCACCATCGGCGGCTCGGTAGCCAACAACGACCCCGCCGCCGACTATCCGGCCGCGCTGATGGCGCTGGGCGCCACGGTGCACACCGGCACGCGGCAAATCAAGGCCGACGACTTCTTCCAGGGCCTGTTTGCCACCGCGCTGCAAGACGGTGAGCTGATCACCGCCATCGGCCTGCCCATCCCCAGGCGCGCGGCCTACGTCAAGTTCGCGCAGCCGGCCTCGCGCTTTGCGCTGATCGGCGTGTTCGTTGCGCAGCAGGGCGACGGCAGCGTGCGCGTGGCCGTCACCGGCGGCGGCAACGGCGTGTTTCGCCACGCGGGCATGGAGGCGGCGCTGACCAGGCAGTTCACGCCCGACGCGGTGGCGGGCGTCAAGACCGACGAGGCCGAAATGTCCAGCGACCTGCACGGCTCGGCTGCCTACCGCGCCCACCTGGTCGGCGTGATGACCCAGCGCGCCGTGGCGCAGGCGCTGGCTTGAGCTTGCCCCATCGACCCCGGGCGGCTGTCGGCGCTTGGTCTTGCTCCCTCTCCCTCTGGGAGAGGGTTGGGGTGAGGGCCATCGGCGCTGGCACAACCATGGAGAATTCAAGTCAAATCAGCCGCTTGCGCCCGCCCAACAAGCGTAAGCAGCTATCATTACAATAGTTATCGCATCCACCCCACACCCGCCATGCCCGCTTCCCCGGCGCCCGCCGCGCCCGCTCCGTTCACCTCCATCGACACGCTGATCACGGCCCTGCAAACCCAGGGCTACTTCGCCGACCGGCGCTTGGCCACCGCGGTCTTTTTGGCACTCAGACTCCAACGCCCGCTGCTGCTGGAGGGCGAACCGGGCGTGGGCAAGACCGAGCTGGCCAAGGCGCTGGCGCAGGTGCTGGGGCGCGAGCTGCTGCGTCTGCAGTGCTTCGACGGCCTGGAGCAGCGCGAGGCGCTGTACGAGTGGAACTACGCGGCGCAGCTTCTCCACCTGAGAGCAGCGGAGGGCAGGGCGCCCGCCAGCGAGCTGGAGCAAGAGGTCTATCAACCCCGCTACCTGGTGCGTCGCCCGCTGTTGCAGGCGCTGGAGGCGCCCGCACCCGGCGCGCTGCTGCTGATCGACGAGGTGGACCGCGCCGACGAGCCCTTCGAGGCCTTTCTGCTGGAGTACCTCGGCGAGTACCAGGTCAGCATTCCCGAGCTGGGCACGGTGCGCGCCGCCGTGCCGCCGGTCACCCTGCTCACCAGCAACCGCACGCGTGAGCTCAACGACGCCGTCAAGCGCCGCTGCCTGTACCACTGGCTGGACTACCCCGAGCGCGAGCGCGAACTGGCCATCGTGCGTGCGCTGGTGCCCGAGGCGCCGCAACAGCTGGCCGACCAGGTGGCGGCCTTCGTGCAGCAGCTGCGCAGCGCGCCCTATGGCGGGCACTTTCAGCGCGCGCCCGGCATTGCCGAGACGGTGGAATGGGCGCGCGCGCTGGTGGCGCTGGACACCATCCACCTCGACCCCGAGGTGGTGGTGGACACCGCCGGCATTCTGTTCAAGCAGCGCGACGACGTGGCAGCGCTTGACCGCGCCTTGGCCGGCGAAGCGTTGAAAGCGGCCGCGCAGGCCGCTTGACATGAACACCCCCAGACTCCACACGCTGCGCGTTGTTGCGCCTCCCCCCTTCAAGGGGGCATCGCCAGTGGCCGGGGAGACCCCGGCCACGGCGATTGCTGGCACGGCCTGCTCCGCGGCCATCGGTCTCATGCCGTTCATGCATCGCCGGCAATGCACATGCGGTCGTTCGTGGAGCTGACTGATCGCCGTGATTGCTCCGCCATCCCCCTTCGCCCCGGCACCTACTGCGCCGCGCGTGTCGCAACTGGGCGACGCCCGCAGCGGCAAGCTGGCCGGCAACCTGAGCGCCTTTGGCCGCACCCTGCGCCGCGCCGGCGTGCGGGTGGACGCCGCGCGCATCGCGCTGGCGCAGCAGGCCTTGCAACATGTGGGTGTGGCGCGCAAGGGCGACGTCGGCGCGGCGCTGGAGGCCGTGCTGGTCAGCCGCGAGCAGGACCGCGCGGTGTTCCGCGAGCTGTTCGACGTGTTTTTTCGCGACCCCGACCTGGCCAAGAAGCTGCTGGCGCAGATGCTGCCCACGGCGGAGGGCCGCGCCGCGCCGCCGCGCCAGCGCCCGCGCGTGCGCGAGGCGCTGGCGCCGCCCAAGGCCAGGCAGCCGGGCGAGGCGGCCAAGCCCGATCAGGAAATCGATCTGGACGCCGCCATGACCGCCAGCGAGCTGGCGCGCCTGAAGAGCGCCGACTTCAACCAGCTGACGGCCAGCGAATACGGCCTGGTCGAGCGCTTGGTGCGTGACATCCCCTTGCCGCTGCCCACCGTGGCCGCGCGCCGCACCCGCGCCGGCAGCCGCGGCGCGCGCGTGCACTGGGGGCGCACCCTGCGCGCGGCGGCGCAGACCGGCGGCGACGTGATGGCCATCACGCGCCTGCAGCGCCGCCGCCAGCCGCTGCCACTGCTGGTGCTGATGGACGTATCGGGCTCGATGGAGCGCTACACGCGGCTGCTGCTGGCCTTTTTGCACGCCGCCACGGCGCGCGCGCTGGTGGCCGGCCAACGCCAGAGCATTCGCCCCGACGTGTTTGCCTTCGGCACGCGGCTGACCGACCTGACACACGCCTACCGCCAGGCCGACACCGACGCCATGCTGCTGGAGGCCGGCGCGCACATCGAGGACTTTGCCGGCGGCACGCGCCTGGGTGAATCGCTGGCCAGCCTGCGCCAGCACCATGCGCGCCGCCTGGTGGGCCGCCGCACCCTGGTGCTGATCGTCAGCGACGGGCTGGACACCGGCGAGCCCGAGCTGCTGGCGCAGGAGCTGGCCTGGCTCAAGCGCCACACGCGCCGCATCCTGTGGCTCAACCCCTTGCTGCGCTTTGACGGCTATCAGCCCCTGGCGCGCGGCGCCGCCGTGCTGCACCAGGCGTGCGACGGCACGCTGGCGGTGCACAACGTGACCCGGCTGAACGAGCTGGCCAGCGCCATCGCGGCATTGATGAAAAAATGAACCCCTGAGGAGCATCGACCATGGACATGCAAGGCTCGCGGCAACTGGCCGTCACGCAACAACAGGCTTGGGACGCGCTGAACGACCCCGAGGTGCTCAAAGCCTGTATCCCCGGCTGCGACAGCATCGAGGCCACGGGCGAGAACGCCTACGCGCTGGTCAACGCCATCAAGGTCGGCCCGGTGTCGGCCAAGTTCAAGGGCGCCATCCAGCTGGCCGACATCCAGGCGCCCAGCAGCTACACCATCCAGTTCGAGGGCAACGGCGGCGCGGCGGGCTTTGGCAAGGGCTCCGCCAAGGTGGTGCTGACGCCCAAGGACGCGGGCTGCGAGCTGGGCTACACCGTCAACGCCACGGTGGGCGGCAAGATCGCCCAGGTGGGCCAGCGCCTGATCGACGGCGTGGCCAAGTCCATGGCCGAGAGCTTCTTCAAGCGCTTCGACGAGGAGATGCAAAGTCGCCATCCGGCGCCGGGGGCCGCCGCCGCTGGCGAAGCCCTGCCGGCCAAGGTGCCAGGCGGCGAAGCGGGCGTGCCGGCCTGGGTGTGGATTCTGGTGGCGGTTGCAGTCGTCGTGGCGGTGGGTTGGGCTTTGCGTTGAGGTGAATGCCATGCTCGTCCGGCGACGTGCTCTTGCTCCCTCGCTTGCTCCCTCGCCCCTTTGGGGAGAGGGCTGGGGTGAGGGGACGCTGGCGTTGGATTGTTTGCTGTTGTTTGCTTCTCCTGTGGTTCTGCGTGCGCTCGCTGGCCGGGATATGCGCCCGGCAGCGCACCTCCTTTTCTTGTACGCACAAGAAAAGGAGGCAAAAGAAAGCGCCCCCACGTCT
>Ga0116191_1004392_pt1 | contig 10059 bp, 12 predicted proteins | sample AD_UKC111_MetaG_FD_89897 | JGI IMG/M metagenome (GOLD analysis project Ga0116191, IMG submission 89897) | Active sludge microbial communities of municipal wastewater-treating anaerobic digesters from Hong Kong - AD_UKC111_MetaG | ecosystem: Engineered > Bioreactor > Anaerobic > Digestate...
GCGCAGCGCGTCAAGCTCGCGACCGAGCTTTCCAAGCGCTCCACGGGCAAGACCATCTATATACTCGACGAGCCCACCACGGGACTGCACAAGGCCGACGTACACAGGCTAATCGACGTGCTCCAGAAATTCGTGGAGGGCGGCAACACCGTCGTCGTCATAGAGCACAACCTCGACGTGGTCAAGACGGCCGACTATATCATAGACCTGGGGCCCGACGGCGGCGCCAAGGGCGGCACCGTCATTGCCGTAGGCACTCCCGAGCAGGTGGCCGACGCGCCCGGCTCCTACACCGGCCGGTACCTTAGAAAGGTATTGAATATGTAGGGGGCGGCCCGTATAGAGGTCGGAAGTCGGAAGTCAGAAGTCGGAGGGGGCGTTGACTGCAGCGGCCCGTATATACACCAAACCGCCTGTAAAGGATTTAGCCTTTACAGGCGGTTTTTCCGGCCGTAAAACCGGGCGTTTCCGCCCCTTATTTCCCGTCCCCGTATTTGGCGTTGGCTTTTGCCAAAAGTCTTTGCGGGTCGACGATGCAGCGCTCGTGCGTCCCCTCGCCGATGACGCCCGCCTCGTCGTAGGCCGTCACCTTAAAGCGCAGCCGCCGGCCGTCTATTTCCGTAAGCTCGCTCTCGCACCAGACGCGCCTGCCGGTGGGCGTAGCCGACAAATGCGCTATATCTACCCGCGTGCCGACGGTGGCCTTCCCGTCCTCGAGGTACGGGCGCACCGAAAAATCGCAGGTGTTCTCCATCAAAAGTATCATCATCGGCGTGGAGAATACATCCACCCCGCCGCACGCCAGCGTAAGCGCGCTTTTTTCGGGCGTGGCCGTTTCCTCCACGCGGTTTTTAAGACCTACCGCAAGCTCCTTTATACGGGACATATTTGCACGTCCTTTCGCATGATGCCGACTGTATAAACAAAGCCGCCGGCCGCAGAAGTCCGCGGGCCTAAGCTTTGTCACCATAATAGCACAATGCGGCGCGAAAATCAAGATTTGCCCCGAAAGCCGGGCCGCGTGCTTTTTTGCGCTCTACCAGGAGCGTGCGGCCACCAGATAGGCAGCCTCCAGCTCTTTTTGACCCAGGATGCCGCCGTAGCGCTTCATAAGCCGCCCGCTGGCGTTGTACACAAGCGTTGCGGGCAGGCCCTCCGACGCCACTACCGACGGGGTGATAACGCCCTCGGTGTCGAGCAAAACCCGCGTGCTGTCGGGCGGCAGCCCGCGCTTTGATAAAAACTGCTCTACGTCCTTTGCCGGCTCTCCGGCGTTGAGATAAAGGCACACCGCTTCGGGATGCTTTTTGTCGAAGGCAGCGAACGTCGTCATTCCCCTCTCGCAGTAGGGCGACCAGCTCGCCCAGACGTAGACCAGCACCACGCTGCCCCGGTGGGACGATACGGAGGTCTTGCCCCCCGCTAAGGTGTCGAAAACGGTGTCGCTGCCGATAAACGCGCCTTTAAGCTGCGCCGTCTGCTCCGCTTCCCCGGCAAGCGGCACCGGCGCGGGCATAGCGTAAAGCAAAACCGACGCGGCGAGCGCCGAGACGGTCAAAAGCCAGGCCGCCGCGCTTACGGGGCATTCCAAAAGGCGGCGTATGGCCCCGAGGGCCGGATGCCGCGCCCCCGGCATACTAAGCCGCACCGGCTTTGGACAGGCTGCCCGCATTGCCGCCGCCCCCTTTTTCACTCTCATACCTCAGATACCCGCAGGCGATGGCGAAGGCAAGCTCGCTGCGGTATTTTTCATCCTTGAGACGCTCAAGCTCGGCGGCGTTGGAGAGAAACCCGCACTCCACGATAATGGCGGGGTTCTTCACGGCCTTCATGAGGAATACCGAATCGGGCGCAGGCTTTATCTGCCGGTGGTTCTTTGGCTGCAGCAGCCCGCGCACCTCCTCCTGCACACAGAAAGCGAGGACCTTGCTTTTGCCGTTATTTTTCGAGTAAAACACCTGCGTCCCCCACGGGGCGTCGTCGTCGAACTTGTTCATATGGATGCTCAAAAGCGGCGCGGAGGCGTGCGCGGCGGCAAGCTTTGCGCGCGCATTGAGGTCTTTGCGCTTGTTAAAGCCCCGCGAACCGTCGGTCGAAGCGTCCTCGGTGCGGGTCATGACCACCGTGTAGCCGAAAAACTGCAGCATATCCTTAAGTCGCATGGAGATATCCAAATTAAGGGTTTTTTCCTCAAGCGCGCCAACCTGCGCCCCGCCATCGGCGCCCCCGTGCCCGGGGTCGATTATTACGACGGGTCCTGCGGGCGACCGTGCGGAGGAGCGTATCGCCGTATTGATGCCGCACCCGAGAGCCACGACTGCGCATGCGGCCGCCGTGCACGCCACCGCGGCGATATAGGTTTTCCGGCGCAGCAAAAGGATCATAGTCGCCCCCCCTCTCTCTTATTTTTATTACCGGCAATGCGAAATTATGCCCTCTGCGGCTTTTTCGCAAGGGCAACAAAAAGCGGCGCTCTTTGGCGCCGCCCATTTAGCGGGAGGCAAGGCTTGCGCCGGCCTTTTTAGCGTTTAGCAGGACGACGCGGAGGACGCGCGGGACGCGTGGCCCGGGCCCGAGTGCGCGCGCGAGCTTACGCTCATGCTCACGCTGGCACTGGCGCTTCGGGCGACGGCCGAGATCGGGTTCTCAAAGCCGTGCATGAAGCCGCTGAGGCTGGTGGAGCTTACGTCCCCGCCTATCACGCGGTTGTTATATACAAGAAGGTTGACGCGCACGTTCTCCTCGGGCTTGTCGGGATAATTGGTAATCTGGTATGTATACCGCTTTACCCGCTTGCCCATGTATGCCGTCAGGTCGTAGCCGTTCTCTTTCTGCAGGAGGTTGTACTGCTCGTAGACCTCGTCGAAGACCGTGGGTATGAGCACCTCCTCGATCTCGATAGGTTCGGTCGCCGTCTCCCAGCCGAAGCTCCTTATGAACGTGAGTCTGTCCTCATTGTTCTTTACGATAGCCTCCTTGCCGCCCGACAAAAACCCGTTGTCCGGCGCTATGAGAAGAAGCAGCGCCACAATAAGCGCGCAAATCATCACAAAGGTGGCTATCTTTGTCTTATTGAGCTTTAACGACATGATAAACATACGCATCCCACCTATAATATCCTGCTATAAATATATAGGCTTTTTGGGGACGGTATGACAGTTTCCTTGGTTTATGACGAATATTTCCTCAAAGCCTTTTGCGCTGCAGCAGCCACTGCGAAGCAAAGCCGGTAGCCACGCCCGCAAGAATGGACATACCGAGCGCGATATCGGCCGGAAAGCCGAACTGCCCGGTGAGGGTCTGGTAGAGGGCGATAAGCCCGAACGCGATGAACACCGCCGCCGAGAGATACTGTATGCGCCTTTGCGACAGATGCTTCTGCAACGTCATGCCCGCGAGAAGCGCGGCGCAGTTGGCAGTGAGCATGCCTAAGACGGCGCCCGCCAGCACCCATACGGGGGAATGCGGGTGCTTGGCCGCGAGGGATACGGTGAAAAGCTGGGTCTTGTCCCCCAGCTCGGCGACAAAAAAGGCGGCGAATACGGTGATTACGGCGCCGTAGCGCGCAGCACAGGCCGCACCTTCCTCCTCCTTTTCGCTTTTCAGCGTCCACAGCCCGAAAAAGAGAAAGGAAAGCGCGGCCGCAAGCTGCACCCAGCAGTAGATGGGGGTGTACAGCGCGAGGAGGCTGCCCAGCAGCACGGACATGCCGTGGCTTGCGGCCGAAGCGGCCGCCACCCCCGCCAGCACCTTAAGCGGCTTGAATTTTGATGAGAACGCCACCGTAAGAAGCTGGGTCTTATCGCCCATCTCCGCTATCGTAACCCCTAAAAACGCCGCGACGAGCGCCTGTATATCCATTGTGCAACATCCTTATGCCTGTGATATAAATTTTCCTTTAATTATGGCCCGGGCGCATGCCGTATATACCCGCATCCCGACTACCGCCTCTTGTATCCTGCGCCTTATTGTCCATTCTATGCGCAGGCGCAATAAAAAAGACTTTCACGCGTGTCTTAGACCACGCGAAAAGTCTCGTCGCCGCTTAGCAAATCCCTCGGAGCTGCCTTCCGTTTCGGGCGGGAATCCTTAAGGGCTATAAAGCCAGGCGCCATCGCGCCGGTATGTTGACTTTATACGGAAACTACTCCCTTTTCACATTTTTTCATTATACGCGCATGATACGCGGATGTCAAGCTTTGGTTTCACTTCTGGTTTTTCAGCATGGCCGGGAAAATGTAGTTCATGCCTATCACGCGGTTGTAATTTCTGAGGGTTTTGATCTCGCTTGCGGTCGATGCCTTGGTGATCACCGCTTTATTTTCAACCAGCATTTTATCGATGCTGTTTAGAGCGACATTCATTTTGTACGCTTTTCTTTTATGGAACAGTTTTAGCACAGGCTTAAGCATATAAAAATACCTCCTGATATATTATATAGCAAAAGGCAGAAAAATTGCAAGAATTAAAGGAAACGCCGGTTTAATTCAGGCCGGGGCCGTTGATTTTCTCAATGACCTCGGAGCAATAGCTTTTGATATCCTGCTCCTCGGCGCTTTGAAGGCAATTGCTGTTTACCGTCGCGAGGATTACCATGTTTTTGATGTTTCGAAGGGGAAACGTAAAGTATATCCTATCCTTTTTCAGGTCGTCGTAGTCGCTTTTGAATATATAAAGGTCATTTAAGATAATGGACCCTAAAATACCCGTCTTTTTCCATGAGCACAGAGCCTCCTCAACCTCGCCGTTGTTGAGAAAGGACTCTATGCTCTCGCCCTTGAGCGCCGGCAGCACGGTCGCCAGCACCCTGTAAAGCTCACAGTGGCAGGTCTTTATATCGGAGGGAGAGGATATGCTGTTGAGTATATTGTAGATCGTGTCGCAAAGCTCCGCCCCGTAGGACATGAAATCTATCCTGTAGCCGTACTTTGCGTCGGGATTGGTTTCGTACATATATTTCCTGTAATAGTTTGACACCGTTTTCATCCGTTTGTAGATGGAATAAGGAAAATAGCAGTAGGTCTGCAGTATGGAGCTTATCTCTATCCTCTCGTCGGCGACGCCGTGGACAAAGTTTATCTTGACGTATTTGTAGCTGTCATCGTTTTTGATGTTATACTGGTACGCCTGCAGGCTTTCGAGGTATTCGAAATTGCTAAGGGAGCTTTTCAGCATATCGCCGATGGATTCGAGCTGTGTCGGCGTCACCGTATCGCCGCGGCCGTCCTTTCTCTTTTTTATTATGTACGTTACTATGCATATGCCGGTTATCACGGTAAATGCCACCCAGAACACAAGATTTTTCACTTGGACGCAAACGGTGGAATTCATCCATTTTTCCGCCTCGGCGTCATTGATGTAAAACCTTATCAGCCAATCAAGCAGGGGCTTGGCAAAAAAAGCGAGGACACAGAAGGCGAAGTACCAGGGTTTGTCGCTGAAATACTTTCGCATGATATCAGTCCCTTACTAAATGTCAATACCAATATCTTACATGGTTTTATTGAAGAAATCAACCGTTATTGAAAAAAATGGAATCTGCGGCGCCTTTGCGCGGGGCTTTCGGCCAGCTTTTCTATATCAGTGCTTGACGTCGTAGGTCTTGAAGCCCTCCCCCAGCACCTCCGCCGCCTCCGTCACGATAAAAAAGGCGTTATTGTCGTGCCGCAGGACAAGCTTTTTTAGTTGGAAAAGCTCCTGCCTCCGGACGGCGCACATGATAAGCGTCCGCTCCCGGCCGGAGTATCCTCCCTCCGCCTTTAACAGCGTTACGCCCCGTCCCATCCGCGAGACGATGTCGCGGCCGATATCCTCGTACCTTTCGGATACGATATAGACTACGCGCGCCACATCCAGCCCCGCCAGCACCTTGTCTATCATCTGGGAGGTGACATAGATGGAGATGACCGAATAAAGGGCGGTGGTGAGGTTTCCGAATACGACCGTCGCCGTCAGCACTATAACGCCGTCCACCATAAGCAGCAGGCGCCCCATGCTGATATGGTGGAGGCGCTCCCTTATCAGCCTGCTCAAAAGGTCGCTTCCGCCCGTCACCGCGCCGCGCGCATAGATGAGCGCGAGCCCGAGCCCGCAGAGGATGGAGCCGAAAAGCGCCGCCAGAAGCCGGTCCTCCACATAGGCAGGCAGAAACAGCGGCAGGTCTATGGCCGCCGACGACAGGGCCATGGCGAACGCCGACCGCGCAACAAAGTGAAGCCCGAACCTGCGCGCCGCAAAAGCGAAAAGCGGTATATTGATGATGAGTATGCCCACGCCGACAGGAAAGCCCGTCAGCTCGTGGATTATGGAGGAAAGTCCCGTCGCCCCGCCAGGGGAGATGCGGTTGGGCTCTATAAAATATACGAAACCGGCCGCGTAAATAAGGCTGCCCGCAGTTACGGCCAGCGCGTCTACCGCCCGCCGCCCGACCGCCTTATACACGCCTTTCATCCGCACCACGCTCCCCGCCGCGCCTTGACAGGATAAACGCGCAAAATCCCCCGCCTGACGGCGGGGGAAGCGAATCCCTATATTAGTATGGCTGCCGCGTTCGGTTTAAAACGGCGGAAAACAAAAATTTCAACCGGTCGGTGTTGCCCGTAAGATAAAGATACCCCCACAGGCATTCAAGGCCTGTCGCCTTTCTGTAATGCTCCACGTCGGCGTTTTTAGGCATGCTCTGCGCCTTGGCGTTTCGCCCGCGCAGGTACAGCGAACGCTCGGCTTCGGTAAGAATCGGCAGTATGGACTCCGCCGCGCCGCACTGGGCGCAGGCGCACACAAGGCCGACCGCCGTTTTATGCATACCGGCGGGGCCTTTCCCGCTTATAAGAAGGTGCTCGCGCACCATGAGCTCATACACCGCGTCGCCTATATACGCGAGGGTGAGAGGCGAAAGCTGTTTTGCGGCCTCGGCCGTCATAGCGTTTTCAAAAAACAATAAACGCGCCCTCTTTCCTGCGGTTGTGCCTGTACGCATAGCGCGCGCCCTAATACTCCCTGCGCCCCTCAAAGGCGCGCAGCAGGGTGATCTCGTCGGCGTATTCCAGCACGCCGCCGACGGGTATGCCGTAAGCCAGGCGCGTGACCTTAAGCCCGAGGGGCTTTATAAGGCGCGAGATATACATGGCGGTGGCGTCGCCCTCAAGGGTGGGATTGGTGGCTAAGATTACCTCGTTTATGCCGCCCTTTTGGATTCGCGAGAGCAGCTCCTTGATGCGTATGTCGTCGGGGCCTACCCTGTCCATGGGCGAAATGGCACCGTGCAGCACATGGTAAAGCCCCTTGTATTCGTGCATGCGCTCCAAGGCCAGCACGTCCTGCGGCTGCTCGACCACGCAGACGACGCTGCCGTCGCGCCTTTCGTCGGCGCATACGGCGCACACCGCCTCGTCTGTCAGGTTCTGGCAGACGGAGCACGGGCGAATCTTTTCCTTGGCCTCCACGATAGCGCCCGCGAAGGCCTCGGCCTCCTCTTTGGAGAGGGAAAGCACATAAAACGCGAGGCGCTGGGCGGTTTTGCGGCCTATGCCCGGCAGCCTGCGAAAATGGTCTACAAGACGGCTAAGCGAAGTGACTTCAGACTTTGTCATGGCGCATTATAACAGGCCGGACAATCCGGGTATGCCGGTAAGCCCGCCCGAGAGGCTTTCCATCTCGCCGGAGGCGTCCTGCTCGGCGCTCGCAAGGGCCTCGTTTACGGCCGCGCAGAGCATATCCTCAAGCATCTCGACGTCGTCCGGGTCCACCACGGCAGGGTCTATCTTTATAGACTTGACAAGGCGCTCGCCCGTGACGACCGCGGTCACAGCGCCGCCGCCGGCCTTGGCCTCGTATTCTCTCGCCTTGAGCTCCTCCTGCTTTTGCGCCATCTGCTCCTGCATCTGCTGAAGCTTTTTCAGCATATCGGCCCTGGAGGGCGTCTGATACTCCTTGGGTAGTCTCGCTTTCATACGGTATCCGTCCTTTCAGGTTGCTCGCGCTCGCGCGCCTTTTCGCGAAAAGGGCGTTAGCTGTGCGCCGCTGCCCGATTACATCAGATGTATTCCACAATGCCCGCGCCGCCGTCGTCGAAGCGGAGCTCGGGCCGGGCGTCCTTTTCGCCGGGCGCCGCCCCTTGACCGCGCCGGACGGCCAGCCTGTACTCCGTCCCGGCAACGGCGCGCGCCGCCTCCGTTATATGCGCGGCGTTTTCCTTTGCGCCGAGAAACTGGCAGCTTACCTCGTCCGGGCATTCTATGACGAGCGTGCTTCCCTCAAGCCGCCCTTTGCAGAGCCGCAGAAAGGCGCAGAGCTGGGGCAGGCGCTGCGACCGCAGATGTGCGAGCATCTCGTCCCAGAACGGGGCGTCCCCGCTTTGCGCCGCGCAGTCCTCCCCGCGCTTTTCACAGGCGCCGCTTTCGCAGTCATCCCCGGGAGTTTCGGGCACCCCGGCGCCGTTTGCGCCGTCCCTCGCGTCGCATGTTTCGCGGCTGTCGCCGCCCTTTTGCCGCGGCTCGGCCGGTTTTTTTGCCGGCGGGCTGCCGCCCGTGTCCGCTTTAGACGCGGTCAGGCCCCCGCCGCTTTGGGCCAGCTCCTCCAGCCGTTTTATCCGCGCCAAAAGCGCCTCCCGCGAATCGTCGAGCGACGGCGAGCACAGGCGTATAAGGCACAGCTCCAGCTCGGCGCGTTTGTCGGCGTAGCGCGACATGCGCGACAGGGTGTCGGCAAGGGCGCGCACGCAATACAGCAGCGACTCGAGGGTATATTCGTTCGCTATGGCGCGCAGGCTTTCGCACTGGTCGTCGGTAAGCGCCAAAAGGGACTTGGGGTCGTTTGACAGCTTGACGGCCATAATATCGCGGTAATGCGCCATAAGCTCGGAGCACAAAAGCGACATATCCTTCGAGCCGGCGTAAAGCTGTGCGACCTGCTCGAGCACAGACGACGCGTCGCCCGCCGCCACCGCCCTCGAAAGCCTCTCGAGGGGCTCGCGGTCGGTCGCCCCCACAAGGCGCATGACGAGCGCGCGGGTCACCCGTTCGCCCTGGCTGGCGCACTGGTCGAGGATGGACAGGGCGTCGCGCAAAGCGCCGTCGGCAAGGCGCGCAATATACGACAGCGCGTCGCCGTCGCAGTCTATGCCCTCCTTTTGGGCGACCTCGGTGAGCCTTGCGGCTATGTCGGCCGGGGATATCCGCCTAAAATCGAAGCGCTGGCAGCGGGAGAGTATGGTGGCCGGAAGCTTGTGCGCCTCGGTGGTGGCGAGGATAAAAATGACATGCTCCGGCGGCTCCTCCAGCGTCTTTAAAAGGGCGTTAAAGGCGCCTGCCGACAGCATATGCACCTCGTCTATGATATAGACCTTCTTTTTGGCCTTGGCGGGCGTGAACACCGTCTCGTCCCGCAGATCGCGGATATTGTCCACGCCGTTGTTGGAGGCGGCGTCTATCTCCGTCACGTCGAAAATGCTGCCGTCCTGTATGCCGCGGCAGTTTTCGCACTCGTTGCAGGGGTTACCGTCATGCGGCTTTATGCAGTTTACGGCTTTAGCGAGTATCTTGGCGCAGGTGGTCTTGCCTGTGCCGCGCGTGCCCGTGAACAGGTATGCGTGGCCGACCCTGCCGGAAGCCACCTCCCTGCGCAGCGTAGACGTGATATGCGGTTGTCCGTACACGTCCCCGAAAACCGTCGGACGCCATTTCCGGTACAGCGCCTGGTACATTGACCGCCCTCCGAAACGGGGAGTCCCCTCCCCTTCTCTAATAAAAAAGTGCGCGACACTTCACTACGCACACTGCAGGCTATTGAAAAGCGGCTCCGGCTGGCGCCCCCGCTGCGCCCGGCAAAATCCGTTTAATGCTGCTCGGTTCCCCGCCTGACATGGTTCGCGGTATGCCGCCGCGCGGGACCTGCCATCATCGCCGCTATGTTCCTTGCTTTCGGCCCTTGCCCGGCGCGCCGCCGTTTTGAGCAAAAGCCCTTGCCGTATAAGATTATAATACAGACACCGGTTCTTTTCAACCGTTTTGGCAAATTTATTTGCCTTTTCGCCGCAAAGGCGAAAAGTAGCGCCTCCGC
>Ga0116191_1004394_pt1 | contig 10059 bp, 8 predicted proteins | sample AD_UKC111_MetaG_FD_89897 | JGI IMG/M metagenome (GOLD analysis project Ga0116191, IMG submission 89897) | Active sludge microbial communities of municipal wastewater-treating anaerobic digesters from Hong Kong - AD_UKC111_MetaG | ecosystem: Engineered > Bioreactor > Anaerobic > Digestate | place...
CAGGAACTCCGGCGGTGAATAGAGGCCGATGAAGGCGAACAGCAGGATCCCCGCCAGCCCGAGCGCCCATTTGAGCCCTTTCCTATCCTTCTTTTCCTTGGCAGTGACAGCCGCATCAGCTGTCGGCGTTTTCGCCGGAGCCGCGGAAACGCTGATGGCCGGCGGCGGGAAGGTTACCTCTCCGTCACGGATCACAGTCATGTTCCGCAGGATGACGTCCTCAAAATCGATGTCGATCTTGCCGTCCTTCTCTTTGCAAAGCAGCTTGGTGAGGTTGACCAGATTGGTTGCGTACATCTCGGAAGACTGGGTCGGCAGGCGCCCCGGCAGATCGTTGTAGCCGATGACTTTTACGCCGGAATCGGTCACGATCATTTTATCCGGGACCGTATATTCGCAGTTTCCGCCCGTTGCGGAAGCCATATCGACGATCACCGATCCCGGCTTCATGCTGTCGACCATCTCCTTGGTGATCAGTCTGGGCGCCGGTTTTCCGGGGATCAGTGCCGTCGTTATGATGATGTCCACTTCCTTTGCCTGTTCGGCAAAGAGCGCCATTTCCGCCTTGATGAACTCGTCGGACATGACCTTGGCATAGCCGCTTGAGGTGGACCCTTCTTCGTCGCTTTCAAAATTCAGCTTCAGAAATTCGCCGCCCATGGATTCGATTTGCTCCGCCACTTCGAGTCGCGTATCAAAGGCGCGGACGATTGCCCCCAGGGAACGGGCGGTTCCGATGGCCGCAAGACCAGCCACACCGGCGCCAATGACCAGCACCTTGGCCGGCGGCACTTTGCCCGCGGCGGTGATCTGTCCGGTAAAGAAACGGCCGAAATGGTGAGCCGCTTCTATCACGGCACGGTAGCCGCCGATATTGGCCATGGAGGACAGAGCGTCCATTGACTGGGCGCGGGAAATCCGGGGCACCATATCCATCGCCATCACGTTGATCTTCCTGCCGGAAAGCTTTTGAACCAGATCCGGATGCAGCGCCGGATAGAGGAAGCTGACCAAAGTAGCTCCGTCTTTTATTTTTGCGATCTCTTCCTCGTTAAGAGAATTCAGTTTATAAATAAGATCGGATTGCCATACGGTATCGCGGTCTGCGATTCCTGCACCGGCGGCGCTGTAAGCCTCGTCGGTAAAGCTGGCCTTTTCTCCTGCGCCGGATTCAACCAGGACGTCAAATCCCAGTTTGATCAGCTGTCTGACGGAATTGGGCGTAGCGGCGACGCGGGTTTCATCGGCAATACTTTCTTTTGGGATTCCTATTTTCAATACGATCACTCCTTTCATTATGAACCGCATATAATACTTCCGTTAAGTAAAGCATATCTTGAGAAAAAGGAAAAAACTGTGATAAAAATCACATTTTTTAAAATTATTATACCCAAAAAAGAAAAAAAGCTTCAAAGAACCGGAAATTAGCAATCAAGGTCAAGTAAAATCATATGAACCGAATCGAAAGCATTATTTTTTCTTTTACAATATCACCGGGCAGTGACAACCCTGTGTCAGCAGGCTCACATTTTTCTTTCGTTCCCCATACTCTGAAAATAAAGCTCATTTGGAGGGATGGTAATGAAAGCGGACGCGATCTTCGAGGGGGGACGCGTCAGGGGGATCGGCTTTGTCGGTGCCATAAGCTGCCTGGAAGACAGGGGTTATGAATTTGAAAGGCTTGCCGGCACCTCGGCAGGGGCCGTCGTGGCGGCGCTGCTTGCCGCAGGCTACACCGGCAGGGAATTGAGCATGATCACCGATACCGACTTTGGCAAATTTCTGGACCCGGACGTGATCCAGTCGATCCCGCTGCTCGGCGCACCGCTGGGCTTACTGTGGGAAAAAGGCCTGTATCAGGGTGAATTCATGAAGGAGTGGATGCGGGGGCTCCTGAAGAAAAAAGGGAAGACAACGTTCGGAGACGTCATGCGGGGCGGGGAGAGCCGGCTGAAAATCATCGCATCGGATATTACGAAAAAGGAAATCATGATCCTGCCCGACGATCTTCCCGAATACGGGATCGATCCCATGAAATTCGAAATCGCCGAAGCGGTGAGGATGAGCGCGGGGATCCCCCTGTTTTTCAATCCGGTGGTGCTGAAAACCGGAAAATGCAAAAGCTACATAGTGGACGGAGGAGTGCTGAGCAATTTTCCGGTATGGATCTTTGACGTGGAAGGCGCTCCCCGGTGGCCGACCTTCGGCTTCAAGCTGGCCGACTCTTCGGAAAGCAACTGCTCCCAGGGCAGGACCGATCTGTTCTCTTATCTGTGCGACCTGTTCGAAACCATGATCGATGAGGACCAGACCGTATTTATGAGAGACAAGGACAGCGTCAGAACGATCCTTATACCGACTTTGGGAATCAAGGCGACCGATTTCAACCTTTCACCCATGAACGCCTTTCAGCTCTATCAATCCGGCTACGCGAGCTGTCAGCACTTTCTGAAGCAATGGAATTTCAATGATTATATCAGAAAATACCGGGTATGAAAAAAAAGAACTTCCGAAAAAAGGATAATCTACATTGCAAACCATTCTGTAGATTATTATAATAAGAGAAAAACTATTATGAAAAAGGAGCATATTATGGTTGGAGATATTTACAGGACTAATTATAATGCTGACAAAACAGCATTGAATTACAAAGGGACCAGCATCACTTACGGACAATTGGACCGGATGGTTTTAGCCTATGCGTGCTATCTGAAAAAAGCAGGCGTGAAGGAGGGGGACAAGGTTGTACTGAGTTGTCTCAACTCTCCGGAATTCATCTATTCCTATTTCGGAACGGTGAGAAACGGCGCCGTTATCGTTCCCATCAACCTTCTTTTGACCATGGAGGAGATCATGTATGTCGTAAAGGATTCCGAAGCGAAATTCATGATCATGCATCCGGTGATCCTGCAAAAGGCGAAGCTTTCCAAGGAAATGGTGGAAAAGGCGCTGGGAGTCACGCTGATCGTGCTGGATGAGGAGTTTAACCGGCAGCTTGCAGGGATCTCAACAGAAGGCTTTGAAGACTTCAAGAACGAAGACGCAATTTCCACCTTCCTGTACACGTCCGGCACCACGGGAAAACAGAAGGCAGCCATGCTGACCCATAAAAACCTGGTGGAGAATTCGGATCAGTGTTACATCGGACTTCAGGCGAGGCCGGACGACATCTACCTGTGCGTGCTTCCTATGTTCCACGTATTCGCGTTTACGGCCTGCATCCTCATGCCGCTTTATTCCGGGGCGACCATATCCATCCTCGAATCCTTCCAGCCGAAGGAGGTCATTGAGACCCTGCTGAAGGACGAGATCACCATCTTCATGGGTGTGCCGTCCATGTACGTGGTGCTGCTGGAAGCGGGCAAAAAGAACATCTCGTTCCCGAAGCTCCGGCTGGCCGTTTCGGGCGGAGCGGCGCTGCCGGTTGAAATTTACCGGCAAGGGAGAGAGGTCATGAAGCTCCCCATCGTGGAAGGCTATGGCCTGACCGAGGCTTCCCCCGCCGTATCGTTCAATCCTCCGGACGGGATCCAGAAGGAAGGGTCCATCGGACTGCCGCTGCCCCGCGTGGAATGTAAAATCTTCGATGAGGATGATAACGAGGTGCCTGCGGGAGTGGTCGGAGAACTTGTGGTCCGCGGCGGCAACGTCATGCTGGGATATTACAATCAGCCGGAAGAATCGGCCAAGGCGCTTCGAAACGGCTGGCTCCACACGGGAGATCTTGCAAAGAAAGACGAAGACGGGTATATTTATATCGTAGACAGGAAGAAGGACATGGTCATCGTCGCCGGCCTGAACGTTTATCCGAGGGAAGTGGAAGAAGTCATCTACCAGTACCCGAAGGTAAAGGAAGCTGCCGTCATCGGGCTTGCCGACAAGCTGAGAGGCGAGTACGTCAAGGCGTTCGTCGTTCTGAAGGAAGGCGAAGAGTGCCATTCAAAGGAACTCCTGCGCTTCATGAAGGAAAAGCTCGCCGCCTACAAGCTGCCGCGCCATATCGAATTTGTTGAAAGTCTTCCGAAAAACAGCACCGGAAAGATCATGAAGCGAATCCTGAAGGAGCAGCAGGAGCAGTTGGAAGCGCAGAAATAAAAAGAACCGAACGAACTGGAGGGAATCATGGAACGAACCTATATCATGCTGAAGCCCGATGCGGTGGAAAGAAAGCTGGCAGGACACATCATCGAGCGGATCGAAGCCAAGGGATACCGGATCACAGCCATTAAAATCATGAATCTGGACAGGGAGATCCTGAGAGAGCACTACGCCCATGTGGCGGACCAGCCCTTTTATCCCGCCATGGAAGAGTACATGATGTCGGGCCCGGTCTGGGGCATGATCGTGGAGGGGGAAAATGTGATCAAGGGAATGCGCATGCTCATGGGAGCAACCAAATTCGAAGATGCGCTCCCGGGGACGATCCGCGGAGACTTTGCAAAGTCCACGACGGAAAACGTCATCCATGGCTCCGATTCTCCTGAAACCGCCGAGATCGAAATCAAGAGGTTCTTCGGATATCAGGAAAAACAATAAAAATAATACTAAAAAAATGAGGCGTGAGCCTCATTTTTTTATCTTCTTTTTTTGATGCCGCACCGGTCCTTCAGTTCGTATGATAAAACACGATTTGCCGGTGAATGATAATTGATAACAGCATCCCGTTATGCTAAAATCATTTCTGCGGGCTGTATTCTGCTGTGAAACGGCACCGTAAAGGAGGAACAAATGAAAACAGTGAATACCATTCAAGAAGTCCGGGAATGTGTGAAGGCCTGGAGGGCAGAAGGACTGACCGTCGGATTTGTACCAACCATGGGCTGTTTGCACGAAGGACATCAAAGCCTGATCGAAAGGGCTTCAAAAGAAAACGACCGCGTCGTGGTCAGCATTTTTGTCAATCCCCTGCAGTTTGGAAAAGGGGAAGATCTGGAGACGTACCCAAGACAACCGGAAAAGGACCGCATCGTCTGTGCCGAAGCCGGCGCAGACCTGATCTTTCATCCGACGGCGGAGGAAATGTACGGCAGGGATTTCAGCACCTATGTGGATATGAGCGGGCTGACAGAGCACCTTTGCGGAAAGAGCCGCCCGGGCCATTTCAGAGGCGTCTGCACCGTCGTGACGAAGCTGTTCCATATCGTAAAACCTGACAGGGCTTATTTCGGAAAGAAGGACGCCCAGCAGCTGGCAATCGTCAGGAAAATGGCGGATGACCTGAACATGGACATAGAGATCGTCGCCTGCGAAACGGTGCGGGAAGCCGACGGCCTGGCGAAAAGCTCCCGGAACAATTACCTGAACCCGGAGGAAAGACGGGCTGCCGTCATCCTTCCGGAGGCTTTGCGGGCTGCGGAAAGGATGCTTTCGTCAGGGATCAGAACGCCGGAGGAGATCCTGAAAACCATGCGGGAAATTATCGCTTCCGAAGCCTCTGCGCGCCTGGATTACGCCGAAATCGTAGACGCGGAAACGCTGAGACCGGTCAGCCGGATCGAAGCTCCCGTGCTGGTCGCGGCAGCCGTTTATGTGGGAAGTACGAGACTCATTGACAATTTCACCTATGAAATGTAAACCTGCCCGCGTTTCCTTGTCCGGGAGAGGGGGATATGATGGGACGGAAGAGAATACGGATCAATATGCGAAGAATGGCGATTTCCCTCGTCGTTACGGCAGTTGTTGTCACGGTAGCCGTTCTCGCGCTGTATTTCTATCTCGACAGCAGACCGACCGAACTCAGGACGCCGGTGTCCGAGGTGGGCGGCATTCCCCTTATCACGGACTTTATCCCGAAGGAAACCATGGCGCGGCCGGGGCAGCTTCGGAAGATCAAGCATATCGTGATCCACGAAACGGGCAATCCGGGAAGGAACGCCGACGCGGCCTCTCACAACCATTACCTTCACGAGGAGGCGGACAGCCAGCGGAAATCCTGGCATTACACGGTGGACGCCCTTGAAATCTACTATCATATCCCTGACAACGAGATCGCTTTCCATGCCGGCGACGGACTGAGCAGAGACGGCGGCAATCTGAACGGCATCGGCATTGAGATGTGCATCAATCCGGAAAACGACTATGAGCAGACTCTAAGGAATACGGCAAAGCTCACCGCCATGCTGCTCAAAGCCTACGACCTGAAGATCGGCAGCGTGAAAACGCACGAGGATTTTTCCGGAAAGCACTGCCCCGATATCCTGCTGAGGGAAGACCGATGGGACGAATTCATCGAGATGGTCAAAGAGGAATGGAAGGCAGGAACGTAACACAGCCGGCCGGCTACGGCCGGCTTCCATTTTTCATACATGAAACCGGATCGTCAGGGGGACATTATCTCTATGATTTCATGAACGGAGATGGCGTTGTGTTTCCCGATAAAATTTATTACGAACCAAAATCATTGGAATACGAGCTGGGTAGGTTTTTAAGAAACAAGTACCGGAATATCCCATGGATTGAGATTGAAAATCACAATAACATTGAGGAACTCAGGACAAAATCCAACGAGGAATTCGGGAAAATGAAACGGCACATGATCATCGGTGTTCGCAAGACACATAAATATGTGCCGAATCACAAGGTTTCCGATTTTTTGGTGCCCTATACCTCCTCAGGCTGCAGCGCGTCGTGCCTGTACTGTTACCTGGTCTGCAATTATAACAAATGCTCCTATCTGAGGCTCTTTGTAAACCGCGAACAGATGATGAGAAAGCTGCTGAGAACGGCAAATTCAGGCCCGGAGGACCTGACGTTTGAAATCGGCAGCAACAGCGACCTCGTTCTGGAAAACACCATAACAGGCAATCTGGAATGGACCATCGGCGAGTTTTCGAGAAGCAGGAAAGGATTTCTTACGTTTCCCACAAAATTTGATATGGTGGAGCCGCTTCTCGATCTGGATCACAAAGGGAGAATCCTGATGCGGATGAGCGTCAACCCGGAGAAGATCATAAGGCGGGCGGAGTTCGGGACGTCGCCGCTTGAAAACCGGATCAGCGCGCTGAACCGGATGTGCGAGGCGGGATACCGGGTGGGGCTTCTCATTGCGCCGGTCATTTTCGTTGAGGATTGGAAGGAGCAGTATGAAGGACTGATCGAACAGCTTGCGGATGAACTGACGCCGAAAGTAAAAAGAGAGCTCTTTATTGAAATCATTTTCATGACCTATAGCTACATTCACCGCGCCATCAATCGGGAGGCCTTCCCAAACGCCATGGAGCTGTATGACCGATCGCTCATGACGGGGCGGGGCCATGGGAAATATTGCTACCGCAATCCGCTCAGGGAACAGGGGGAGCTGTTCCTGCGGGACCTGATCGCCATGAAACTGGGCAATCCCCCCGTTCTATATGTCGTTTAGGCCGGGTTCCGGCGTAACGGGACCGGCAAATTCGGAAAAGATGGCTTGACATAAATATGCAAAAAGAGGTATGCTTTTAAATGGAAAGAAACTAGTAACATTTCGACAAAATACACAGGTTGTCATATCTGAAGTTGGGCCGGAACCGCGTTAATTTGTTGATTTATTATTCTTTTAAATCAAAATATATTATAAAGGAGTGTAAGTGCTATGTTTACTTGTGACAAAGACAGAATGCAGGATAAAATCTCCACATTCAGTAAATTCGGTGACGCCGGGCACGGTGGGATCACCAGATACTCCCTGTCTCCCGAAGCGCATCAGGCAAGAGACGAATTCGTCAAGAGGATGAAGGCCATCGGCGCCACGATCGAAACAGACGATATGGCAAATATGTACGCGACCATTCCGGGCTCCGAACCTGGTTTGAAGAGGATCGTCATGGCTTCCCATGTCGACTCGGTAAAGAACGGCGGAAACTATGACGGCATCCTGGGCGTAATGACGGCGATGGAGGTATTGGAAACCATCGTAGATCAGAAGATTCCTCACAGACATCCGATCACGGCCATGATCTGGACAAACGAGGAAGGTTCCCTTTATCCGCCCGCAATGATGTCCTCCGGCGTTGTCTGCAACGACTATTTACCGCCTGAAATCGGCAAGAAGTTCAAGAAGGAAAATATGCTGAAATCGGTAAGCGTTCTGGATAAAACAAAGACTTTCGGAGAGGCGCTGGATGCGAGTCCATACAAGGGAGACGAAAAGAACAGATTGAATCCTGACAAATATATGGCGATGTTCGAGCTTCATATCGAACAGGGACCGATCCTGGAGGACGCCGGAAACGAGATCGGCGTCGTGACCTGCGTACTCGGCATGTTCAACTACAGGATCAGATTCTTCGGTCAGTCGGACCATGCGGGAACCACTCCGATGCACAAGAGACAGGATGCACTTTACGCCGCCGCTCAGGCTCTCTGCTATCTGCATGAAGAGATCGACAAGCTCGGAAGACCGGAACTGGTTTATACCACCGGCGAAATCGTATGCCATCCGAATGTTCACACGGTAATTCCGGACATGATCGACTTCTCCATCGACTGCAGACACGAAGATCCGGAAGTCAGAGCAAAGGTTCTTGAAATCGTCAAGAGCCTGGAGAAGAGGGAATGGGCAAAATGCCGCTGTGAGGTGGAACTGGCCTGGCAGCGCGACACCGTTTACTTCGACAAGGAACTGGTAGGCTATGTGAAGGAAAGCGCCGACGCACTCGGATACAAGAACCAGTACATCAACAGCGGTGCGGGACACGACGCCCAGTTCGTATCCTACATGATGCCGACGACCATGATCTTCGTTCCTTCCAAGGACGGGCACAGCCACTGCGAGCCTGAATTCACTCCGGTGGAAGACTGCACAAAGGGAGCAAGCGTCATGTTGAACGCCGTTCTCAAGGCGGACAAGAAATAAAGACAGCATACCGACGACCGTCGAAAGCGACCGCTTCGACGGTCTTTTTAAAATCCCCGGAACATAAGGAGAAAAAGGATGATCATCAGTGCCAGCAGGCGCTCCGACATACCGTGCTATTATTCGGAATGGTTTTTAAACCGGCTGAAGGAAGGCTGTGTGCTGATCCCCAACCCGCGGAACGCAAACCGGCTGGGGAGGGTTGTGCTGTCGCCGCAGAATGTGGACTGCATCGTTTTCTGGACGAAAAATCCCGCGCCCATGCTCGAGCGGCTGTCCCTCATCGACGGGATGGGCTATGCCTATTATTTTCAATTTACCGTGACCGCCTACGGCAGGGAGGTGGAGCGGAATCTGCCGGATAAGCGGGATATTCTCGACACGTTCAAAAGGCTGAGCGAAAGGATCGGGCCGGAGCGCGTGGACTGGCGGTTCGATCCGATTCTGGGGTTCGATCCGGCCCTGAAAAAGGAAGCGTTCCCTGCCTCTTGGATCGGGGAGCAATATGAAAAGCTGTGCAGGCAGCTTCATGATTATACGGAACGATGCATCATCAGCTTTGTGGATGAATATCCTCATACGAGGGGCCGGGCAGGCGTACTGAGCAGAAACGGAATGCTGGAGATTGCCGGAATCATTTCCGGGATTGCCGGACAGTACAGTCTGCCGGTGTTTTCCTGTGCGGAAGAAATCGATTTGAGCGGTCTGGGAATCGAACACGCAAGCTGTATCGACGGCCAGAAAATCGGACGGCTGATCGGATCCCGAATCAAAGCGAGGAAAGATCCGGGGCAGCGCCCCGCCTGCGGCTGCATCGAAAGCGTGGACGTCGGGGCCTACGATACCTGCGGAAACGGATGCACATACTGTTACGCCGTCACCGGCGAAAAGGCCCTAGCCCGCAGGATGCGGGAGCACGATCCGGAATCTCCGCTGCTGACCGGGTTCCCGAAGGGGACGGAGATCATAACGGATCGGACCGCGCCGTCCGGGAAAATAGATCAGCTATCGTTTATTGAATAAATTTGGAAAAAGGAGATGGGAGTTATGATTTTCTATTTTACAGGTACCGGAAATTCCCTGTATGCGGCCGGCAGCATCGCTGAGGCGCTGGGGGACCGTCTGATTTCCATTGCCGGGCTGATGGACGGGAAGAAGGATGTCTATCGGTACGAGATGGGAGAAAACGAACTGCTGGGGTTTGTGTTTCCGGTTTATGCATGGGG
>Ga0116191_1004395_pt1 | contig 10058 bp, 9 predicted proteins | sample AD_UKC111_MetaG_FD_89897 | JGI IMG/M metagenome (GOLD analysis project Ga0116191, IMG submission 89897) | Active sludge microbial communities of municipal wastewater-treating anaerobic digesters from Hong Kong - AD_UKC111_MetaG | ecosystem: Engineered > Bioreactor > Anaerobic > Digestate | place...
ACGTCGGCGTCGGCGAGCTCGCGGCGCAGCACGGCGAGGCCGTCGGCCTGCTTCAGGTCGACCGCCAGCGCGCGCTTGCCGAGATTGAGCAGGTCGTACTCGGGGCCGACGCCGACGCCCAGGCCCGGGTCGACGGGCGGCGACACGCGCAGCACGTCGGCGCCGAGCGAGCGCAGCAGCTGGCCGGCGAACGGCACCGGGCCGATCGCGTGGAGCTCGATGATCTTCAGGCCGGCGAGCGGCAGGGCGGCGGAGTCGGTCATGGCGGGGCGCCGCGTGCGGAGGTCGGCGCAGAGGGTGGGTCGTCGATTCTAGCCGCCGCGCGTCAGGCCCGCTCGCGCGCCTGCGCCATCGCGTCGAGCAGCGTGTCCGCGCCGGCCGCGCCCGACACGCCGACCTTGCCGTCGAACACGAAGAACGGGACGCCGGTGATGCCCATCTCGCGCGCGTGCCGGTCCATCGCCTCGATCTCGGCCATGCCGGTGTCCGACTCGAGCAGCTCGCGCGCCGCCTGCGCGTCGTACCCGGCCTCGCCGGCGATCCGCGCGAGCTCCGCGCGCTCGCCGATCCCGCGACCTTCGACGAAGTACGCGCGGAACAGCGACTCGACGAGCGCCGCCGCGTCGCGCGTGGCGTCGGCCTGCGCCCAGGCGACCAGCCGGTGCGCGTCGAGCGTGTTCGGCTGTCGCTCGATGCGGTCGATCGCGAGCTCGAGGCCCGCGGAGCGTCCCGCGGCGCGCACGCGCTCGTAGATCTGCGCCGCACGCTCGGCGCCGCCGAACTTGGCCTCGAGGTAGCTGCGCCGGTCGACGCCCTCGTGGGGGAGGTCCGGGTTCAGCTGGAACGGATGCCAGCGCACGAGCGGCCGTTCGTCCTCGGGCAGCCGCGCGATCGCGTGCTCGAGCTGGCGCTTGCCGATGTAGCACCAGGGGCAGACGACGTCGGAGACGACGTCGACGGTACGGGCGGGGGGCGTTGAGGTGTCCATCCCGCGACTGTACCGGGTGCGGGGCGTCGGTGCGCGCGCTGCGCCGCGGACGCCCGCGCGATCGGCCGCGGCGCCCCGTTCAGCCGAAGCGCCGGTAACCGACGGCCTCGGCCAGGTGCGTCGGGGACAGCGTGGCCGCGCCGGCGAGATCGGCGATCGTGCGCGCGAGGCGCAGCAGTCGCGGCAGCGCGCGCGCGGAGAGGTCGAGCTTCTCGATCGCCGCACCCAGCAGCGCGCGGCACGCGTCGTCGAGTGCGCAGTGCGCGTCGAGCGCGGCGTCCGCGAGCGACGCGTTCGGCGCGCCCTGGCGCGAGATCGCGACCGCGCGCGCGGCGAGGACGCGCGCGCGCACCGCCCGGGTCGGCTCGCCCCGCGGCCGCGCCAGCAGGTCGCCGCGCGGTACCGACGGCACCTCGACGTGCATGTCGATCCGGTCGAGCAGCGGCCCCGAGAGCCGACCTCGGTAGCGGGCGACGTCGGGCGGCGCGCAGCGGCATCGGCCGCTGACGTGACCGTGCCAGCCGCAGGGGCAGGGATTGGTCGCGGCGACCAGCTGGAACGCGGCCGGGAACTCGGCCTGCCGGCCGGCGCGCGAGATCGACACCCGACCGGTCTCGAGCGGCTCGCGCAGCGTGTCGAGCACGTCGCGTCGGAACTCGGCGAGCTCGTCGAGGAACAGCACGCCCCGGTGCGCGAGCGAGATCTCGCCCGGACGCGGCGTGCTCCCCCCGCCGACGAGCGCGGCACCCGAGGCCGAGTGGTGCGGTGCGCGGAACGGCCGCTCGCCCCAGGCGCCGCCGCGCCCCGTGCCCGACGCGAGCGAACGCATCGCCGCCGACTCGAGCGCCTCGTCCTCGGTCATCGGCGGCAGCAGGCCGGGGAGCCGCCGGGCCAGCATCGACTTGCCGGTGCCCGGCGGACCGACCAGCAGCAGGCCGTGGCCGCCGGCGGCGGCGACCTCGAGCGCGCGGCGCGCGCCCGCCTGGCCGCGCACGTCGGCGAGGTCGGGGTCCGGCGGGCGTGCCCCGTCCGCCGCGGCCCGCGCGGCGTCGTCGGCCGGCGCGATCCGCGCGAGCGGGCCGCCGTCCGCGATCGCGGTCCAGACCTCCTGCAGCGTCGCGGCCGCGCAGGTGCCGACGAAGGCCGCCGGCGCGGCCTCGGAGGCGCTCGCGGCCGGGAGCACCAGTCGCCGGTGCGGTGCCTGGCGCCGGACCGCGAGCGCCAGCACCAGCGCGCCGCGCACCGGGCGCAGCGCGCCGGTGAGCGACAGCTCGCCCATCAGCTCGAACGCGTCGAGCACCTCGGGCCCGGTGCCGGACGCGGCCGCGAGGATGCCGATCGCGATCGGCAGGTCGAACCGGCCCGAGCCCTTCGGCAGGTCGGCCGGTGCGAGGTTGACCGTGATCCGCCGGTTCGGGAACGGGAAGCCGGCGTGCTGGATCGCCGCGCGGACGCGGTCGCGGCTCTCCCGGACCTCGGCGTCCGGGAGACCGACGACGTGGAAGGCCGGCAGGCCGTTGGCGAGGTGGACCTCGACCGAGACCGGCGGCGCGTCGACCCCGACCAGTCCGCGACTGTGGACGACAGCGAGCGACATCGGGCCTCCCGTGAAGGATGCTGCGGTGACGACGAATGGGAAAGTGAGCGCCCGCTCGGTCGATGGGCCGCACGAAGGCGTCAGCCCGGTCGGTCGGCCTTCTCCGCGAGACGGGCCTCGAGCGCCTCCACGCGCTGCCTGAGCCGCGCGACCGTCTCCAGCTGGACCTCGAACTCCTCGCGCGTGACCAGCTCCATCCGCTGGAACGTCTGCGCGAGCATCGCCTTCATGTTGCGTTCGAGGTCGGCCGCCGGGCTCGATCGGATCAGCTCGGCGAGCCGCTGCTGGACGTCCTGCAGAAACGCCTGCCTCTCCATGGTCCGGGTGCCTCCAGGTGCCGGGCCAGTCTAGCACGCGGGTCCGGGCGGTCCGCCGGCACCGCCCCGGCCTTCCGGCCGACCCGGATGGCCGACCCGGCACGGGTCGCGACCGCGGTGCCGTCGTCGCCCCCTCCGGTCGCGCGGCACCGTCGCCGGGCGGGTTCGCACGATCCTGGTGCACCGTCACCGCGTCGGCCGCCCCCCGCGACCGCGGATCGACCCCCCCCGCCGCGCCAACGTGGTGCACCACAAAGTGGCACAGGAAATGCTCAGGTCAGGCGTCCCGGCGCCCCCGCGTCGACGCATTCGTCACACCAAAGAGAGCACCTCCGGAGCCATCGATGAAGAAAACGCTGATCGCCTTCGCCACCGTCGCCTCGGTGGTCGTCCCCTCCCTCGCGGCCGCGCAGGCCGCCGCCCCGAGCCCGGTCACCGGCAACCTGACGATCACCACGGACTACCGGTTCCGCGGCATCTCGCAGAGCTTCAAGCTGCCGGCGGTCCAGGGCGGCATCGACTGGGCCTCGGACAGCGGCTTCTACCTCGGCAACTGGAACTCGAGCATCTCGGGCAACCAGTACCCGAACGGCGCCAGCCTCGAGATGGACTTCTACGGCGGCTACAAGTTCCCGCTCGGCAAGGACATCACGCTGGACGTCGGCGGGCTGTACTACTACTACCCCGGCGCCTTCTACAACGGCTTCGGCAGCAAGCCCAAGTACGACAACTTCGAGCTGTACTTCGGCGGCGTCATGGGCCCGTTCAGCGCGAAGGTCTTCTTCGCGATCACCGACTTCTTCGGCCTCGACGAGGTCACCGGCGGCAAGTCCTCGTCGGGCTCGTACTACCTCGACCTGAACTACTCGACCGAGATCGCGCCGAAGCTGACCCTGGGTGCCCACATCGGCTACCAGAACGTGCGCAACTACTCGGACCTGAGCTACGTCGACTACAAGGTCGGCGTCACCTACGACTACAACAGCTGGCTGCTCGGCGCCGCCATCGTCGGCACCAACGCCGACAAGGCGCTGTACTTCGCCACCGACGGCTCGGGCAAGACGAAGCAGGTCGGCGGCACCGGCCTCGTGCTGTCCGTCGGCAAGACCTTCTGATCTGACGAATCGGGCGCGGGGCCGCGCGCCCCGCGCGCGGCCTGGAGCGCAGGAGCCTCACCCATGAAACTGATCACCGCCATCATCAAGCCCTTCAAGCTCGACGAGGTCAGGGAAGCCCTGTCCGGCATCGGCGTGCAGGGCATCACCGTCACCGAGGTCAAGGGCTTCGGTCGCCAGAAGGGCCACACCGAGCTGTATCGCGGCGCCGAGTACGTCGTCGACTTCCTGCCCAAGGTGAAGATCGAGGCGGCGGTCGCCTCGGACCTCGTCGAGCGCGCGATCGAAGCGATCGAGGGCGCCGCGCGGACCGGGAAGATCGGCGACGGCAAGATCTTCGTCTACGACCTCGAGCAGGTCATCCGGATCCGCACCGGCGAGACCGGCGGCGACGCGCTCTGACCGACTCCACGACTAGAGGACCCACGATGAATCGCATCGCACGCACGCTCGCGCTCGTCGCAGCGCTGTGCCTCGCGCCGATCGGCGGCGCCAGCGCCGCCGACACCGGCACGCCCGCGGCCCAGGCCGCTCCGATCCTGCTCGCGCAGGCCGACGCCAAGAAGGACGAGCCCGCCAAGGCCGAGGCCGCTGCGGCCGAGGAGAAGAAGGAAGAGGCGGCGGCCGCCGCGCCGCCCGTGCCCAACAAGGGCGACACCACCTGGATGCTGGTGGCCACCGCGCTCGTCATCCTGATGACGATCCCCGGCCTCGCGCTGTTCTACGGCGGCCTGGTGCGCAGCAAGAACATGCTGTCGGTGCTGATGCAGGTGATGATGGTGTTCTCGCTGATGTCCCTGCTGTGGGTCGTCTACGGGTACACGCTCGCCTTCGGCGGCGCGGGCAGCTTCTTCGGGGGCTTCGACAAGCTCTTCCTGAAGGGGGTGACGCCCGACTCGGCCGCGGCCACCTTCAGCAAGGGCGTCTACATCCCCGAGTACGTGTTCATCGCGTTCCAGGGCACGTTCGCGGCGATCACGCCGGCGCTGATCATCGGCGCCTTCGCCGAACGCATCAAGTTCTCGGCGGTCCTGCTGTTCTGCGTGCTGTGGTTCACCTTCTCGTACCTGCCGATCGCGCACATGGTCTGGTACTGGGACGGCCCCGACGCGATCACCGATGCGAAGACCCTCGAGGCGGTCACGGCGAACGCGGGCTGGCTGTGGGCGCAGGGCGCGCTCGACTTCGCCGGCGGCACCGTCGTGCACATCAACGCGGGCATCGCCGGCCTGGTGGGCGCGTACCTGCTGGGCAAGCGCGTCGGCTACGGCCGCGAGTCGATGGCGCCGCATTCGCTGGCGTTCACGATGGTCGGCGCGTCGCTGCTGTGGGTGGGCTGGTTCGGCTTCAACGCCGGCTCGAACCTCGAGGCGAACGGACTGACCGCGCTGGTGATGCTGAACACCACGATCGCCACGGCCGCGGCGGTGCTCGCCTGGACCTTCGCCGAGTGGATGAGCAAGGGCAAGCCCTCGATGCTCGGCGCGGCGTCGGGCGCGGTCGCCGGCCTCGTCGCGATCACCCCGGCCTGCGGCTTCGTCGGTCCGATGGGCGCGATCGTCATCGGCCTCGCCGCCGGCGTCGTGTGCCTGTGGGGCGTGAACGGCCTGAAGCGCATGCTCGGCGCGGACGACTCGCTCGACGTGTTCGGCGTCCACGGCGTGGGCGGCATCCTCGGCGCGCTGCTGACCGGCGTGTTCGCGGCCCCCTCGCTCGGCGGCTCGGGCATCTTCGACTACGTCGCCAACGCGGCGAGCGCCGACTACTCGATCGGCGCCCAGGTGTGGACGCAGTTGAAAGGCGTGCTCCTCACCATCGTGTGGTCCGGCGTCGTCTCGTTCGTCGCGTACAAGATCGTCGACATGGTCGTCGGCCTCCGGGTGCCCGAGGACGAGGAGCGCGAAGGCCTCGACATCACCTCGCACGGCGAGTCGGCCTACCACTCCTGAACCGTTTCTCCTCTCGTTTCTGGACTCAGTTCGCGCCGGGCTCGCCCGGCGCGTTTTTCTTCCGGCGTCCGTTCCGTGCCCGGCACGCGGATCGCTCAGGGCCTCGCCGGCACGCGCGACAGCTCGAGGGTCTGCACGCCCGCGCCCTGGGGATGCCCCGCGGGCCGCTCGGACACCCGCTTCGCGTACATCCCCATCCGCGAGGGCACCGACCAGGTGGTCTGGCGAAAGCCGAAGCTGTCGGTCATCGTCACGCGCCACGCGTCGAAGGTGCCCGCGGGCACGGTGACCTTCTCGTACGCCTCGACCGCCCAGGTGGTGGTCATCGGCGCCTTCGCGCCGCTGCCCAGCGTCAGCACGTGCCGTTCCGTCCAGGTCTTGCCGAGCTCGAGCGGCCAGCGCATGCCGAGCGGCGGGTCGTAGCGCATCACCACGCGGCCCGTGGCGTCGAGCACCGCGATCAGGCCGGCCTGCGGCGTCAGCACCGTCGACAGGCCGGGATTCGCGAAGCTCTGGGCGGGGCGCCCCTCGAAGGTCAGCGCCTCGACGCGGACCGGGAGCTTCGCGACGCCGTTGCCGAAGCTGCCGCTGCTGGTCGAGACGTACTCGGCGACCACGCCGGGCTGCGGGGCGACGTAGTCCTCGGCGCGCGGCGGGCCGCTCGCGCATCCGGCGGCGAGCAGCGCGGCGAGTGCGGTCGGGACGAGCGCGCGCGCCACGCGGGTCGGGGTGTCCATCACGGGTCTCCTGGTTCGGGGGCCCGGATCGTCCGGGCGCTGCCCGTGGAACGAGCATCGCGCCGATGCCGCGCCGGCGCGTTGACGACGCGCAAGCGGGCCGCACGCGCGGACCGCCCCCGCTACACTGCGCCGATGCCCCCGAGCCCGATGCACGCCGCTCGCCGCGCCCGATCCCCGGCCGCGCGCGGCCTCGCGATCGCCGCCGTCGTCGGCGCGCTCGCCTACGCGCTGCGCGCGCTGGCGATCGAGCCCGCCGCGATCGCGCACGCCTGCGATCCCGCCCCGTGGCAGGGCGCGTGCGCGGCCCGCTCCGCGCTGCTGCGCAGCTTCGTGCACCAGGAGATCGGCTGGGCCGCGTTCGCGGCCGGCGCGCTCGCCACCGCGTTCCGGCTGCCGCGGCTCGCGGGCGTCGCGCTCGCGCTCGGCGCCGCGGGCCTCGTGCTCTACAGCTACGAGCCGGCCGCCGTCGGCGCGCTGCTCGGGCTGCTGGTGCTCGCGCGCGACAGCGCGCACGCGCCCAGCGCCGCCATCAGCACCGCGTAGCCGAGCGCCTGCGCGTTCGCCGCGCCCTCCTGCAGCGCCATCGCGGCGGCGCCCGCGAGCAGCACGGCCGCGAGCCACCGCTCCTCGATCGCATCGGCGCCCCGCACCGCACCGGCGCCGCGCAGCAGCAGCGCCGCGACCGCGGCCGGCGCGAACAGCGGCCAGTCGAAGCCCCGGTAGCGGGCGTCGAACGCGTGCAGCACCACGGTCACCGCGGCCGACAGCAGCACCGCCCCGTGCAGCAGCGACACCCAGCCGTCCAGGCCCGGGTGCCGCCCGCTGCGCAGCCAGTCGCGCAGCGTGCCGGCGGCCGACGGCAGCGGGGTCGCACCCTCGCCGGCGAGCCGGCGCGCGAGCCAGACCGCCGACGCGATGCAGGCGGCGTACGCGAGCGCCGTGGCGACGCCGCTCGCGGTCCACTCGGCGGGCCACCGGTTCCAGACGACCAGGTAGCGCGCCTGCTCGACCCCCATCGTACCGAGCCCCGCGCCCGCGATCGCACCGACCGCGGCGTGCCACGCGACGCCGCGGCGACGGCCGGCCAGCGCGAGCGCCGCCGCGCCGAGCAGCGCGCCCGCGAGCGCGGCGCCGCGCCACGCCGTCGCGTCCGCGCGCGGCGCGACCGGGCCGTGCCAGTCGAACTTCGGGCGCCCCTCGCTGTCGAGCAGGCCCCAGGCGCCGCCCATCGCGCCCTCGAGCGCGCGCTTCCACGGCTGGTCGAACGCCTCGATCAGGTTGTAGCGGATGCCGTGCTCGGCCGCGACGCGCGTGAACTGCCGGACGAATCGCGCCTGCTCGACGCGGCCGGGCACCGCGTCGCGGCGCGCGCGCCCCTCGCTCGGCCAGCCGGTCTCGCCGATCAGGATCTCGCGGCCCGGCAGGCGTCGCCCCATGTCGCGCCAGACCGCGACCACGTGGTCGATCGCGGCGTCGATGCCGACCGGCTCGTCCTCCCAGTACGGCAGGACGTGGATCGTCACGAACGAGACGGCGGGCGCGATCGACGGGTGCTCGAGCCAGAACTCCCACACGTCGGCGTAGGTGACCGGCACCGGCACGGCGTCGCGCACGCGCCGGATCTGCCGGACCAGCTCGGCCTCGGGCAGTTCGCGGCGGAGCATCACCTCGTTGCCGACCACGACCGCGCGGACCGTGCCGGCGTGCGCCCGCGCCAGCGCGATCGCGGCTTGCACCTCGGCGTCGTTCTCCCGGCGGTCGCGACCCAGCCAGGCGCCGAGCAGCACGGTCATGCCCAGCCGCTTCGCGACCGCGGGCACCGCATCCAGGCCCTGCGACACGGAGTAGGTGCGCACGCACCCCGTCCGCGACGCGAGCAGCGCGAGGTCCTGCTCGATCCGCGACTCGGGCACGAACGCCTGCGGGTCGAACGGGGATTCGCCGGGCCGGCGGAACGGCGCGTAGGACACGCACTCCACCCGCTCCGCACCGGGCTCGCCGACCGCGACCGGCATGCCGACGCGCACGCCGTGCCAGAGCGCGGCGAACGTCGCGAGCGCGAGCGCGGCGAGCAGCACGGCACGCCGCGCCACGCCCGGAGCCCCCGCCCCGGGGCGGGGTCCTACGAGGAGGTCGGAGTCGATCACGTTAGACTGCGGGCCCGCTCGGGCAGGTCAGGTACACGGATTGCCGATGCCGAGCGTTCAAGGAGAACGGCCCGGTCCGCCTCGCCGCATCGTAGCGCGTGCGGACCGCCGCCGATCCCGGATCGCCCTCCCGGCGCCGCCCGACCCTCCCTCGGAGGACGGCTCGGCGCTCACGGTCGGACGACCCACCGGAGGAGACCCGTCGCGGCCGCGGTACGGCCGCCGACTCGACGACCGTGCGTGCGACGCGCGCACGGTCCTGCCGGACACACATGGAACGACGCTCCTCGATCGGCCGACTCGTCGGCCTGCTGCTCGCCGCGACCCTCGCGGTCGGGAACCTCGTCGCGTGGAACGCGTGGCACCAGCCGGTGTCCGCGCCCGACGCGGCCGGCCCGGTCGCGGGCTTCGCCTACAACGCGTTCGGACGCTGGGACTCGCCGATCGACGGCCGCTATCCGGGCAACGACGCGATCTCGGCCGACCTCGCGCTGCTCGCGCGGCACACGCGCCGCATCCGCACCTACAGCTCGAGCGAATTCCCCGACCTGCCCTCGATCGCCGCCCAGCACGGCCTGAAGGTCACCGCGGGCGTGTGGCTCGACGGACGCGCGCTCAACGACCGCAAGGAGATCGAGGCGGTCAAGGAGGCGGTGCGGCTGAATCCGAACATCGAGCGCATCGTGGTCGGCAACGAGTCGATCCTCACCGGCAACCTGACCGTCGAGCAGGTGATCGCCTACCTGAAGGAACTGCGCCGCAGCGTGCGCGTGCCGGTCTCGACCGCCGAACCGTGGCACGTCTGGATGCGCTTTCCGGAGCTCGCCCGCAACGTCGACTACATCGCGGTGCACCTGCTGCCCTACTGGGAGGGCATCCCCTCCGAGGGCGCGATCGACTACGCGTTCGAGCGCTTCGAGCAGGTGAAGGCCCGCTTCCCGAACAAGCACGTGGTGATCGGCGAGATCGGCTGGCCGAGCCGCGGCGACCGCCACACCTACCGGGGCGGCACCGCGACCGCGTCGCCGCTCGAGCAGGCGCGCTTCGTCCGCGAGTTCCTCGCGCGGGTGAAGGGCAAGCCGGTCGACTACTTCGTGATGGAGGCGATCGACCAGCCCTGGAAGGCCAACAACGAGGGCCGCGTCGGCGCGTACTGGGGCCTGTTCGACGCCGACCGCAAGCCGAAGTTCGAGCTCGCGGGCCCG